>Ga0316223_1002401_pt1 | contig 15233 bp, 17 predicted proteins | sample TBH18009metaG_FD_206007 | JGI IMG/M metagenome (GOLD analysis project Ga0316223, IMG submission 206007) | Freshwater microbial communities from Trout Bog Lake, Wisconsin, USA - TBH18009 | ecosystem: Environmental > Aquatic > Freshwater > Lake > Hypolimnion/Profundal zone | place: USA: Wisconsin...
CCTGCGCTGGCATCACCTTCAAAGACTTGAGTCGGTTTACGACTCACCATGTTGATGGCGCCCCCCATCGTGTTGGGTCCATACAAAACCGAGCTGAATCCTTTTGCCACATCAATTTCACCCAAGTCGTAGGTGGTAAAGCGTGCGAAGTCGAACGTGCGGTCGTAGGGAATGTAGACAGGGATACCGTCCAGGAAAACAGGGACCTGGCTGGTCGTAAATCCGCGAATTTGCACCAACTGCTCATTGCGTTGGCCGCCGACCGTCATGTTCACGCCTGGGATCGTGTTGAGGGCCTGGCCTAATGTGGTGGTATTGAGATCTCGCATCTGCGCTTGATCGATCGACTCATTGGTGCCAGATAAGGGGACGTCACTATTTGTTCCGGTAACCGTGACTACGCCAAGTTGACCGAATGGAATTGCATCGTCGGCTTGGGCGCAAACGGATAGACCCAGACCTAAAGCACTGGCGATGGCATATGCGAGCGTTGTTTGTTTCATTTGTTTGGCCGGTAAAAATTATTGCGATATATACAAGGTGCTATAACGGTCACTGCAACGCAATGAGCGTGCCACTTATGGAGCGTTAAAAAAGCACTGCCAAATGCTGTCTGATGGTATGCAGAAGCCATCAGTTATACGCAATTAGATATAACAAGTATGCGTCTACGACACGTTCAAGCCAAATTGAAGGTGGAGACTGACGAATGCTGCCGACTTATTTCTAATTTGTGTAAGTTTGCTTACACGATATGTATCGTTGTATACAACGCGTGTTGCTTTTGTCGCTGGACAGGTTGCTGCTATAGGACCACAACTGCTCGCCTTCGCCTACGGCCACCTTGGCGAACACAAACTGCTGGGCGTGCAAACTGACGCGCACAAGCCACTGGTACTGGCCGCACTCAACCTGGTCGAGTGCATTGCTTATGTGGGAGCGCTCCCCAAATCGGGTTAGAGGTCATACCCGGAGCATTCGGCCAAGGGGGGGATAACCGGACGCTCACCTTGCACCGCCAACGGCAAGTTGAGTGCTTTGGGTCAAAGCGGAAATCGCTTCAAATAAAAAAAGGCCGCATAGCGGCCCTTGGAATGAAGTAAAACCCTTATGCTGCGACTGCGGAACGTTTGCGATTCTTCAAAAACTCCGCAACTTTCGGAGCCTGCACGGTCACGTTGACACGCGAGGTTCCAACATCAGGAGTTTCTCTACGACCCGCGACCATGTCTTGCGTCATAAGTGCGCGCGCAGCCGCAACGGTTGTTACCCGCAGTGCGCCTGACTTACCCATCTTAATATTGCTCATGATTTCGAATCCTTATCAAGTTGTGCTGCTAACCGCTGTATTGACCAAGAATCTAGTGAACTCACGTCAAACTCCATAATGCAGCCCGAACCGTGCTGCTCCCACAGTGAGAACAGCCCCATCTCCAACAGCTTAGACAGCAATACTGGCTTCGTCAAGTCAATGCCCGCATTGGCAAGCTGGTCCGGCGGCATTTTTTGGAGGATATCCTCCGGGATTTCAACGTCATAGCCCAATTTGGGCCAAACTTTGAATCCAACGTCAGATGACCCGTTTCCACCAGCTGCGACCGCCCAAATTTTTTGAATGCCAATCGAGTTTGCTGCCAGTGCTTGTGTCATCAAGGAGTTGGCCCCAATTCCCTGCCCCTGGTAGCTCGGTCTTAGGTAGAACTCAACGTTATCGATGACATCCATGACTTCAACGCCATCGCCCATCGCAAATATACGCCGTACCATGGGTTTCAGCAGGAGCTCAGGATGGAGCACTTTGAGCTCAAGCGCGTCCACAGTGCCCGCCTCAGTCCCATTGGACTTCCGCCTTACCCGTATCACACTACCGTCGAAGGCACCGGCCAGCTCCCAGAGCCGGTCAGTGATGTCAACATCCCTAAAAATTACCGGACTGTGGTCTTCTTGAATTTCAAGCGTAACTGCACCGGTGAAGGTTACCGTTGTTTCCAAATTTTCTCCCAAATTTTTGGCCTAAAAAGTGTAAGTAGCCACACAAATCAAGTAACGACGGCCATTCGGCCAAGCCACTCTTAGCCGTTAAAGCACGGCGCTATTGCACCGTTCGCGCTAACTCCGATGCTGAGTGTGATCACGTAATTCGCCGGGCTTCTGGTCAAGTTACGCGATGGCCATCAAGTGCCTGATCGCACCAGGTAAAAACGCCACCGGCATTGAATGCGGGTGGCGTTTTGGTCAGGTTGGTGATGGCCTCATCACCCCGGTGGATCGGTGCTGGCGGCGGCGATGTAGTCTTCACACTGGCGCTCGTAATGCCGGTCAATCTCTTCACCGTATCGGGCTTCAAAGATCTGAATGGCAATTTGCAGGAAGTTGTGGATTTCCACGGCCACCTCGTCGCTGAGTGTGGGCAGGCTAAATCCAAATGGAAGTTGGTCAATGTTCTTCATGTCGCAGTCCTTCAACGGTTAACGCGTGGGGGCAACCCGGCGCTTGGGCGCCGTGTCGGGTTGCGCAAACACATCCAGGTACAGCTTCTCATCGAGCTGAGCGAGTTCGCGCTGGGCCCCCACAGCCAGCAGTTCGGCGGCCATGGTGGTGAGAATGCGGTAGTTGCCGGCGGCGTGGTCGCACAAGGTATGGCGCAATTGCGGGCTCATCAAACTGGCATTGCCGGCGTCGGCCAGCAAATGCTCCAGGCAAGCCAGCAGTTCCTGGCGGCTGGCAAACTCGGTGGTCAAGCGGGTACGGATGCGTGAACCCAGTGGCACCAGGTCGTCATGGCGCAACTTCTCAATGAGTCTGGCGTCGCCGGCCAGCACGATGCATAACAGCGGCTGCGAATCAAAGCGTGCGCTCGATAGCAGGCGCAGTTCAGACAGCGCCTGGGTCGTCATCTCCTGCGCCTCGTCAATCAGCAGCACGGCTCGAATACGGCTGGACTCCAGATGACTGAGCCAGCGCTCGCGCAACGCTTTGAAGCCGGCCCAGCGATTGGAGGGGCGCAGTCCGACGCCAAAGATGTCACCCAACTCGCGGTAAAAATCGGCCAGGTTGCTCTGCGGATGGTTGATGGCACCCACCGTGATGTCGGGCACGTTAGACAGGCGCTGAGCGAGCAGGCGCAGCACCACGCTTTTGCCCGTGCCGGGGTCGCCATGGATCATGGCAAATCCGCCCTCACGGACCTGCGCATGTTCGATCCGCCAACAGAAATTCTCGACCTTTGGCGGCACAAATATCGCCTTGGTGGGCAACTCTGGCGAGAAGGGATTGAACTTGAGCCCATAAAGGGCCAGCAGTTTGTGATTCATACCGGGTCCTTCTCAACGGTGGGCAGAAAGGCCGGAGGCATTCCGCTGCTGGAGTAGTCGGCCAGCAACTGGCTCAGCAGTGGCGCCATGCCCGACGGTGGCAGTGGGCTCAGATCGACTGCCGCAGGATGGAGTCGGCGGCGTTGGCCAGAGGCATTGGCGGACTTGTCCAGCGGCTTGACAGCACACAGGATGACACCGGTGCGCGGCTCCACCAGATCGACGCGGCTCAAATCCCAGCGGGCGTACTGCAGGTGAACCTCCTCAAGGTGGCGGTAACGTGCCGGGATCTCAAAGCGTGCGCCACCCAGGCTGATCGTTCCATCGGAGCGGCGCTGGCGGCGCTTGATCTCGATACGAAACGCGTTGGCCAGGACATCGACCGCAGGACACTCCCGGCGCACGTTGGGACCAGCCAGATAGCGGCCCAAAGGCGTGGTGCCGATCTCGCAGTGGTGGGCGCGGTGGTATTCCTGCTCCACCCAGGCCTGCGTGGCCAGGTTCAAGGCATCCAGCGTGAGCGATGCATCGCCCTCCAGCATGGCCATCAGGCGCCCTTCAACCCGGCCCCAGAACGATTCCTGCTTGGCGTTCTGGTACTTACGTGATCAGCCACGTAAGTACCAGTATGTGGCGCTTAAGAGTATGTGGTCTCCAGGCGTCTGCCCCTCCTGGCCAGCGGATATCAGCCAACCCTACAACACATAAATTTTGACGTTCCGGATTGATGATGCTCGTCCATCTTATTGAAGGAGTCGATCATGATTGAAGTCCTGTTCAAACGACCTACAGTGTTGAAGCGCTACCGCGAATGCCCCCACGCGCCAGAGAGGGACGCGTACCTTCAGCACTGCGCAACGGAAGGCTACTCACACTCGATGCTGCGCAAGATTGCATGGGTACTGCTCTCCGTGGCCAGTCGCGTTGATATTGGCGATGGCGTTGTGACCATCCAAGATATCGAACTCGCCGTTGATGGTCGCAAGCAATTCAAGCGTCAGATCACGAATTCCTCAGTGTCAACGCGTGAGCTAGCGATCCATGTGGTAAAGCAATGGGTTGGTTGGCTTGGCAAACTACCAGATGCTCCAACAGGACCGAGTATTTTTGCTGAACAGGTCAATGCTTTCTCCAAGTACATGCGCGAAGAGCGAGGCTTGTCGCCAGTAACAATTTCAACTCGCTGTGAACGTCTGAATTGGTTCTTTTCGAGGCTGCCACCAGTCCGCGACACATTGCATGCGATTACACCACTTGATATCGATGCATTCATCGAGTCCAAAGGCAAGGACGGGTGGACACGGGCCTCAATATCCGCCTTGGCCAGTTCTCTGCGCAGCTTCTTTGGGTTCGCCGAGGCACGAGGCTGGTGTTCTTGCGGCATCACCGCTGTCATCCAGTCCCCCAGGATTTACATGCGCGAAGGGATACCGCAAGGACCAGGATGGGAGGACGTGCAGCGCCTGCTTGTTAGCACCAGCGGTGATGGCCGTGTTGATATCCGTGATCATGCCATTCTGACGTTATTGGCGCTCTACGGACTGCGTAGAGGTGAGGTTGCAGCGCTGCAATTGGATGATCTGGATTGGCAGGGAGAGCTGATTCATGTAACTCGACCGAAGCAACGCATCAGTCAACTTTATCCGTTGCTTCCCGTTGTTGGCGAGGCGATTTTGCGGTACCTCCGCAATGTGCGGCCTCGCTGCAGCCACAGGGCGCTCTTTCTGACCCTCGATGCGCCCATCCGGCCTCTCTCGGCAAAGAGCATGACGCCGATCGCACATGCCCGACTCGCCAGCATCGGCCTGACACTGTCACCAGGCGGTGCACATTGTCTGCGCCACGCCTGTGCAGGTCATCTTCTGGCTACAGGATTTTCGTTAAAGCAGATTGGCGATCATCTTGGGCATCGCAGTGCGAATTCGACTTTGAGCTACACCAAGGTCGACATGGCGGGTCTGCGTCAAGTGGCCGAAATGGATTTGGGGGCAATACTATGAAACTCTCAGAAGTCATCTCCCTGTACATTGGCCACAAGCGCTCCCTCGGGATGCGATTTCGCGGTGAGGAATTTATCCTCAAGGCGTTTGCCAAGTCGTTGGGCGACCCGATGATCACAGCCATCGAGGCCGCACCCGTTCTCGCCTTCATCAATGGCGTCGGACCGGTTACCGAAACCTGGGTGAAGAAGCACCATGTTTTGAGCGGTTTTTACAGATTCGCTTTGGCCCGAAGTATGGTTGTGTATTCGCCTTTGCCGCCTAGCATCCCGAGGCGTGGTGTTCCAGCATTCGTTCCCTACATCTATTCTCAGTTGGAACTAAAACGACTGCTTGATGCCATACCTGCCACATGCGGCCGACGAGTACCACTTGATGACTATGTACTGCGAGCTTTGATTTTGTTGCTGTACGGTGCGGGTGTGCGAATCGGTGAGTCGCTGCATCTGACGGTCGGCGATGTCGATCTGGACCAGGCGTGCCTGCACATTCGTGAGACCAAGTTCTACAAGACCAGATTCGTTCCACTGGGTAAGGATTTGACCAAGGTGCTGACGGAGTATTCAGGTAAACGAAACGCCAGCCATTCGGTCGAAGCACAGGCACCTTTCTTTTGTCGGCGAGACGGACAACCGGTGAGCCAGTCCATAGCGCGCAGTGCCTTCCGACGCATGCGTACTGCGGCCGGTGTCGTTCGCGATGGCGGTGCAAGAAACCAGCCTCGAATTCATGACTTGCGGCATTCGGCGGCCGTTCATCGTTTGATTGCCTGGTACCGCAACGGCGTAGATCTGCATGATTTGCTGCCCAAGTTGGCAACCTATCTCGGGCATGTGGACCTCTCGGCGACGCAGCGATATTTGACAATGACGCCAGAACTGTTGCACGAGGCGAGTCTGCGCTTTGAACACTATGCGATGGAGGCCCATCATGAATGATCATGCGTTGCTAGGCCCGTGGGTGCGGCGATTTCTCCTCGAATATCTGGTGCGGGAACGAAACCTTTCAGTCAACACCCAGAAAAGCTACCGCGACATGCTGACACAGCTCCTGCCTTACGCGGGAAGCAAACTCAAGAGATCGGTCGACCGCCTGACTGTGGAGGACTTGTCTGCAGATTTGGTTCGGGAATTTCTATGCAATCTGGAAGATGTGGGACGCTGCATTCCTGCCACCCGAAATCAACGCCTTGGGGGGCTTCACGCCTTGGCACGATTCATTGGAGAGAGTAGTCCCGAGCACGTCGCTTGGTGCGCGCAAATTCGACTGATTCCATTCAAGCGGACGGTGCATCCCTGCATTACTTACCTGGATAAGTTAGAGATGGACGCAATTCTGGACTCTCCTGATCAAGGCACATCTCAGGGGAAACGCGACTACGCACTACTGCTTTTTCTCTACAATTCCGGCGCACGCGCCAGTGAAGCTGCTGACCTTCGAATCAAAGATGTTGACTGGCATACCAAGTCTGTGAAGATCGTTGGCAAAGGCAATAAGTGGCGAGTGTGCCCGCTATGGCCATTAACGATGGATCAGTTGCATGCCATGACGTTGGAGCGTGATCCGCAGCAACACCTGTTTCTCAACCGCAATGGTCAACCGGTCACGCGTTTTGGCATTCACACACTCGTCGAACGCCATGCAGAGAAGGCATCCGTGATAGCGCCATCCATCAGCTCAAAGCGCGTCAGTCCACATGTGATTCGGCACACGACCGCAACTACGCTACTTCGCGCTGGGGTAGATATCAATACGGTGCGGGCATGGCTTGGCCATGTTTCGCTGACCACCACCAACATCTACGCGGAGACCGACCTGGAAACCAAATCTCGCGCACTGGCCACCTGCGCACCGCCAGCGCAAGGTGCCTCCCGAGTACCTTGGAGCAAACAGCCTGATTTGATGGCATTCCTTCGCGGGTTGTAGCCGAAGCGATATGTGGCGCCGGAGTGGCTCCAGTAAACCGGACAGCAAAACTGGAGACCACATACTCCTAAGCGCCACATACTGGTACGGAGAATAGGGCAGCGTTGTTTGGTGCAAGACACCCAGGCGCGCCAGTCCGCTGGTGGTCTCTTCGGCCAGCATGGCCGCACCGTTGTCGGTCATCAGCGCGCGTGGCAAACCGCGCTTCATAAAGGCCTGGCACAGGGCATGAATCAGACTCTGTGCGCTCTCATCAAGATACCACTGCAGGTGGCACACCAGGCGCGAGCGGTCATCGATCACGCCCAACAGCATGGGGGTGACCCACAGGCCTTTGCGGGTGAGGACCTTGCGCGAGCCGTGATGGAAATCAAGGTGCCACAGTATGCGGTGCACCGCATACTGTGGCGTATGCAGAGTCCCGCAATATGCGGAGTCGGTTCATTCGGCGGGGCTATCCACCTCGTATTCCCCGGCGAATTTCGCCGATGAGCCATCTGCGTTACTGGGCATAACACTGGACCTCCAACTTACCATTTGGAGGATTTCATGCTCAGCAATTACATTGTCAATCCCAGGACGCAGCAGCAGCTTCGCAGTGGGCCGGCCGGGGCTCATCTGGAGGCTTTTACTGACTGGCTGGCAGATCGCCGCTACACCATATCGACGATTCGCAGCTACATCTATGCCGCCAATCGGTTTATGGTCTGGTGGACTTGCGCAAATGACGGTGAAGTGCTGCCCTCACCGAACCGCTCAAGCGTGGCCGCCTATAGAACGCATCTGGCGGAAGGTGGAGATGGTGGCCGTAGAGTCCACGAACGTTCGAACGCCTACTGCGGCGCCCGGCGCTTCATGTCATTTCTTCGGCAGATCGGGGCACTCCCGCATACCAATTCAGATGGTCGGCCTCAGTTGAACCTGGAGCAGCGATTTCGCCACTGGATGCGCCAACACCGGGGCACGCGGGCCATCACACTCCATGGATACGGTCGCGTAGTCGACCTATTGTTAAAGGACCTTGGCACTGAGCCGTCCCGCTATACCGCAGGGCAACTGCGCGACTTCGTCCTTTCGCAATCGCAAGGGTACAGCCACAGCAAGGCCGACACGGTGGTTACGGCCGTACGCATGTTTGTACGCTTTCTGGTTTCCTCACAGGAATGCAAGGACAACTTGCTACACGCGATCCCGCGCGTGGCCGGTTGGCGACTGGCATCATTGCCTCGCTACATCGATCCCGCAGACATCGAGAGAATCATTTGCGCGTGCGATACGAGTACGCCGCTTGGCGCGCGTGATCATTCAATTTTGCTGCTGCTCGCCCGCCTTGGCCTGAGAGCCGGTGATGTCGCCGGCCTGCGTTTGGGGGACATTGACTGGACGCAAAGCCGCATCCGTGTATCAGGCAAGTCACGACACACAGCATGGCTACCGTTGCCGCAGGATGTCGGTAATGCCCTTCTGCACTATCTGACCACGGGACGCGGTACCGTCATCCACGATGGTGTCTTCGTAACGAGTTGTGCGCCCTATACGCCAATCATTGCGCGCCAAGTTTCGAGCACGGCCGAACGAGCAATCCGGCGTTCCGGCGTCAAGACCCCTTCGTTGGGTGCTCATCTGTTCCGCCATTCCGCAGCGACCGCATGGTTGCGCCAGGGACTGACGCTGCAAGCCGTTGGCACCTTGCTACGTCACCATGATGTCGACACCACGGCGATCTATGCCAAGGTCGATGGCGATCTCCTCAGTCAGATCGCCATGCCCTGGCCAGGGGAAGGCGCATGATGTTGACATCTTCTATCAACCGCTATCTTGAATTGCGCCGCGCACTGGGATTCAAGCTCGACACCGACGAGGTACTGCTGCGCAGCTTCGCGCGTTTTGCGCTTGAACGCGGCTTGGAACACATCGAGAGTTCAACGGTCCTTGCGTGGGCCGACAGCAGCACGACCGCACGGCAACGCGATAAGCGAACTCGGACCGTCGTCGGATTTGCGCGGTTTTTGCACGCCGAAGACCCGCGACATGAGATTCCACCGCGACCTCTGCCATGCAATGCCCACGTGCGGCCGCTACCTTACATCTTCACTCAGCAGGAGATAATACGATTGGCCGAAGCCGCAGCACAACTCTCTCCGCCGACTTCGCTGCGCCCGCTGACGTTCAGTACCCTGTACAGCCTGCTTGCGGTCACCGGGTTGCGTATCTCAGAGGCGTTGTGCTTGCGACTACACGATTTCACACCCGACGGACTGGTCATCCGCGAGACCAAGTTCCGCAAGAACCGCCTGATTCCCTTGCACGAGTCGACGACACGCGCGTTGAATCGCTATATCAAGCGGCGTCTTTGCGCTGCCACTGAGAGCGACCATTTGTTCGTGTCGCTAAAGGGCACACCGTTGTGCTACGCGACAGCATTGCGAACGTTCCGGGAATTGTGTGACTGTGTTGGGCTCTTTGGAGTACCTCCGGGTCACCGTCCCCGGCTACATGACTTGCGCCATACTGCGGCCGTTCGGGCGTTGGAGGCTTGTCCCCATGCGCGTGACCAAGTCACGCCACACATGCTGGCTCTGAGCACTTATCTGGGCCACGCGAGCGTGCGAGGAACATACTGGTATTTACAGAGCACGCCTCGGCTTATGAGCGATGTCTCGGGCGCGGCCGAAACGTGGTTAGCGGGAGATGTGCAATGACACCGATCGCATCCCACATCACCGCCTTCTTGCGTGAGCGGTTGCCCCGGCAGCGCGGCGCTAGTCAGCATACCTGTGATGCATACGCATACGCCTTCAAGCTGTTGTTCGAGTACGCTAGCGCGCGTCTCAAGGTCTCTCCGAGTCAGCTTGCTTTGGAGCAAATCGACGCGCCGCTGATCTTGGACTTTCTGGAGATGCTGGAGTCTCAGCGGGGGAATCGTCCAAGCACCCGCAACGCTCGACTGGTCGCCATCAAGTCGTTTATGGCGTACATGGAATATCGTGTCCCGTCACTGTTGGAGCAGTGCCGGCAGATTCGGGCTATACCGCCAAAGAAGACTACGGTACCTCTGGTTCAACACCTCAATCGTTCCGAAGTGAAGGCATTGTTGGATGCTCCCGAACTCGCCACGTTGGCTGGGTTGCGCGATCGCGCCATGCTGCATCTTTGCTTCGCTGCCGGTCTGCGGGTCTCAGAACTGGTGACATTGCCGTCGGCGTCATTGAGCTTGCATGCTGATCCAAGTCTGCGGGTTACCGGCAAGGGGCGTCGGGAGCGCACGCTTCCACTTTGGAAGGAAACCGCAGCCGACTTGCGTAAATGGCTTTCTGTACGGAATGCGCAGGCCGGTGTGAGCGAGCTTTTTGTGAACGCCCGTGGGCTACCGATGACGCGTTCTGGATTCGAATTCATTCTTGACAAGCATGCAGCTGTAGCCTCTGCGCGGTGTCCATCGATGGCTTCGAAGAACATTTCGCCCCACGTATTAAGGCACAGCTGTGCGCTGATGATCCTTCAAGCCACCGGCGACTTGCGCAAAGTGGCGCTGTGGTTGGGCCATGCCGACATTCAGACCACCGAGATGTATCTACGGGTCGACCCCACCGAGAAGCTCGACGCTCTGGCTGCCACCATACCCCTAACTTTACGGCCCGGACGATTCAAGGCGCCCGACGCCCTGATTGCCATGCTCAAAGCGTCCTAAATATGCCCAGTAAGTCAGGGCGGCTGCGTTGGTTTCATTGGTGAGTCGGTACCTGACTCCGCATATTGCGGGACTCTGCATACGCCACAGTGCGTTGACGTGGTCGAGCTCAAAGCTGCGCACCTCGAGTTGTTCCAGTCGGTCACGGGCCGCAAGCGCCCCGGCCGTGGCGCGCTTAGGAGCCGCCTTGCGAAACATGCCATGGGCCTTGAGGTAGCGCCGGATCGTCGGGTAGGACGTCACGGCAATGTCGCTGCCTTTGAACCTGGAGCGCAGGTTGTCGAAATGCAACTGCATGGTCCAGCCGGGGTGCTCGCGATACTGGGTGGTGAGCGCCTCGATGAGTTGCGCACTCATGCAGGAGAATTGCCCGACGTTGTCGCGCTTGCGGTCGCGCAGGACGGCGACCGGGTCCGAGCCGCGTCGGGCGGTGTAGAACCAACGCTCCAGCGTGGCGGCACTGAAGCGAACATCGAGCCCGGTATCCGGATGACGCCAGGACTTGGCGGCAAGTTCTTGCAATGAAGCCATCAGACGCCCCGACGCCGGGGGCGCTGCAAGCAAGGATCCGATGATGGAAAAACGCAGCCGCGCCCATCGATCGCGCTTGGGTGTTTGAACAACAGAACTCAAAAACATCTCCTGGTAATGCGGCGCCAACAACGGCTGACCATGCATAGGAGACAAGGCTAAAAAGCCGTGCGGGAATTGGCTAGGCGCATCCTCTGCGGGTGATCAGCGACCCTCAGGCGGGGTGCAAAAAGGCGGCACCGTGATCGGGGACAGAAAGACCAGCAACCGCGCCATGGGTTGTGCGGCGCACTCGCCAAAACGCTGCATCAAGCTGCTCGGCAGGAGTTCGGGTGGCACCGGCGGCAGGAAGCGCGCGCACATGGATTGCCAAAGTCCGCTCGCAGGGAACTGGTCTTGCCACCACTGACGCCAGCGCTGCAGGGTGCGCAGGGGAACCTGCAGGCTGTGCGCCAGCTGCATGGTGATCGCACTGGCTTGCGTTAGCCGCGCTGACTTCAGGATCATGGCCAAGCCGAGGTAGACACGCCGGCCCAGGAAGCGCACGGAGATGCAGGTTCTGCGTTTGCGGCATTGACTGCAGCAAAAGCTCAACCGCTGTTCAAAGTCCGTCCGGATCTGGGCCGGACAGCCGCGTGGTTTGCGCGGGTAGTTCGCCCGGTGCAGGGTGCCACCACAGGCGCACCCGGCGGCTCGGGTTTGTTGGGCAAATTCCTCGTCTATGCGTACAAGGATTTGAAAAAACTTGATGTCTTGAAGCAGGGCATGGCACACTGGAATCGTCTCTCTGTCGTAGTAAACAAGAGACTCCCCCAAAATTAACTTTTAATCAAGTTTCTTGCGGGGGGTCACCCAATTCCCATCACGAATCTTGATCGCCACAGCGCAAAAGGCCATCAGGATTTGTGACCGTACTCACCTGTCCAGACAAACACCCTGCTTCGGGCGCAGTATGGCGCTATTGGGATGTAGCACGCCATCAAAATCCAGATAAAGGACCAACTCGCCACAGCCGCGTGGCGGCTTTTTGATAATTCCGCTGTTGTGACCAACGACCCGTCCTGCGTCACGCTCGGTAACCATAGGTGCTCCTAGCATTGTTAAATTTTGCACATGCCGCTTCTGCTGCGATGCCAACCACAGTGAGCGCGTCTTTGAATGCGCACTCTTTGTTCGAGCTTGGTATGAATAGTCAAAGCGGGAACATGCAGTGAATAGCGCATGTCCGCAGGTTATTACGGCATCCAAATGTAGGGATAAGTCCAATGCCGTAGCTGGACAATCTTGCGCCGGGCCGCGAGTCGTGATGCGCACGCGTTATTGCGGCATATTTCGTGCAAATAGAACGATCTAGGGTGGTCGCCCATGGGGGCATCCGAAGCCCGCCCTAAGGCTGTTGTGGCAAGCAGCAAGCAGCAAGTATCAGATGTACACGTTCACCAGCGAGCCCAATGTATCTGTAACACCTGTATTAGATCCCTGTTTGCTGACGTTGGCGCTGGCGGTTGTGGCTGCGTTTGCGTGCTTCGTGCCTTGCGCACTCTCAGACGCTTTCGCTGTGCTGCTATTGGCCTTGTTCGCCTGCGCCTGTTGCGCCTGTTGCTGCTGTTGGTTCTCGATGGCGGTAATCTGCGCCTGGATGGACGCAATTTCTTGCTGTAGCAGCTGGGTTTGCTGTTGCTTTTCCTGAGCACTGTCGTTCGACGTGGTCACGGTCTTGAGTTGCTGGGTCAGTTGTTGCAGTTGCTTTTCCAGTTGTGCAATCTGACCTCCACCTCCCGTGGAGCCGCCGATGGTGCTGCCTGACGATGATGTACTTGTGACTTGCATAGCTACTGTATCGGTCATTGCGCACAAAAATTGAGCGCCGATGTTCGTGCTTTACGTACCAAGGTCGACCAATACCGTTAACGGACGTTGAAATGAATGGTCGGCACGTTGGGATCGGCAAATGACGCACCCAGGGCCAGTTCACCCTTGCCATGCAGCACGCATTCCTCGCGTCGCAACAGGACATTTCCCGTGGCATCCGCAAACCGCACCCAGCAACCGTAACTGCTGACATCCACCAGCATGATGCTGCCGTTGCGCCATTCCAGCCGGGCGTGGGTGCGTGAAACGCGGGGGTCATTGACCATGAATTCCATGCTGTGCACGCGCCCGATATGTATTGGCAATTCAAAGGCTTTAAAACGCTTGGAATTACCGAGCCAGGTTAACTCTATATCGCGCCCCAGTACATCCGCTTCGCGGTTGGCAAATGCAAAATCGGTATCGCCCTGCATGGTTAGAAAATCGGTGGCTTCCTCTTCGCGCCATTCAATCTGGTAGACGGTACAGGGTTCGGTACGACCACGAATACCGATGGGTCCAAGCAGCCGAAACGCTATGCCCTGGCTCTCGCTAACCTGGGCGAGCGCCGCTGCGTTGGCCCAGATTTCGTTCGGACCGCTCAAATCACACAACCGGGACGCCACGTTGACGGCATCCCCATAGCAGTCACCGGAAACTATTTCCACCTCGCCACTTGCCAACCCGACCCGGATCGGCATGACCAGCTCAGCTGAGGTGCGCAATCTGCGTTGGAGATACTGTCGTTGCAATTCCACGACGGCCTTTACCGCGCTGGTGTTGTCATTAAAAAGAATCAGCACGCCATCACCGAGTGTCTTTACCAGACGTCCGCCCGTCCGTTCGCAATGCCGGGCGACTTCGCCCGTGATCTGGGTAACGATCTCTGTGGCGCGCACATTTCCAAATGCCTCAAAAACAGCGGTGCTGCCGTGCAAATCGGTAAATACAACGGTCGCTTGAACACCCATTCCCAAACAATCCTGAGTCGATTTAAGAACCAAGTTTATGGCATTGGTACCTGGTCAGGTGTGCAGATGCCCCCAGGCCATCAAAACATCACGTCCCTCGACCTGCATGTCCACCGAAGCGCCCACGGGTAGTAGCACTTTGGTTGCCACATGACCAAACGGCAAGTGTTGCAAGATGGGCGTTGGAGTGTGTGCTTGTAACCAGCACATGACTTGTTTTAGATTGAACCCGCGATCATGGGGTGTCAACTTGTATTCCGTGAAATGACCAAATACCAACGCCTGTTGCCGTCCGAGTACGCCGGCATGGAGCAGCTGTGTCAGCATGCGCTCGATCCGGTAGGGGTGTTCTGCAACATCTTCCAAAAACAGGATGCCACCCTTAATCTCTGGAAAGTACGGCGTTCCCAGCAGTGAAACCAGCACCGACAGATTGCCTCCCCACAGGGTGGCATCGTTAGCCTGCCATTCAGCGGGTGCGGTGCCACCCTGTCCAGCGTGTGCACGCACCGCTGGTTGACGCCAGCCGACGCCCTCCCCCTGGTCGAGCAGCAGGTCATTGAAGCAGTCTTCCATGATGTCGTCCGGTTCAGGCAAGGCGCCAAAGCCTTCGCACAATGCCGGACCGGCCCAACTCACGGCACCGGTACGGGCCAGCAAGGCAAGTTGAAAGGCGGTGAAATCGCTGATGCCGACAAAATGGGTGCCGCCGTGTATCGCGCGCGTCACCTGCGCGTAGTCAATGCGATCGAGAATGCGTGTCAGTCCGTAGCCGCCACGCGAGATCAGCGCTACGTCGGCGCCACTGGCGGCCGCCCGTGCGATGGCGGCGAGCCGCATGTCGTCGTCGCCCGCGAAGCGCTGCTGGCGCGATAGTGCAGCGGGATCAACCTCGACTTCGTGGCCAAGTTGTCGCAAACGACGCACGCCTCGCTGGAAGGCTGCGCGG
>Ga0316223_1002415_pt1 | contig 15137 bp, 12 predicted proteins | sample TBH18009metaG_FD_206007 | JGI IMG/M metagenome (GOLD analysis project Ga0316223, IMG submission 206007) | Freshwater microbial communities from Trout Bog Lake, Wisconsin, USA - TBH18009 | ecosystem: Environmental > Aquatic > Freshwater > Lake > Hypolimnion/Profundal zone | place: USA: Wisconsin...
CTCGATCTGGCCCAACTGCAGTCGCGTATTGAAAATGCCTGCAGCGGACTCGGCGCCGAAGTCAAGGCGGCGCCGATCGTGACGGAGACCATGCGCAACCTGTACGACGGTGTCCCGATGGACGAGGTCTACAAGGCATCCATCCTGGCAGCGCGCACGCTGATTGAGAAAGATCCAGACTACACCTACGCCACCGCGCGCCTGCTGTTTCACACCATTTCGCGCGAGGTGCTCGGACGCGATGTGGCACAGGCCGACATGGCGCAAGCCTATGCCGATTACTTCCCCGGCTTTATTAAAGCCGGTGTAAAAAACGAACTGCTTGATGAAAAGCTGCAGCAGTTCGACCTCAAGCGCCTGGGCGCGGCGCTCAAATCCGAGCGCGACCTCAACTTTGATTATCTCGGCCTGCAAACCCTGTATGACCGCTACTTCCTGCACGTTGGCAAGCGCCGCATCGAGTTGCCACAAGCCTTCTTCATGCGCGTGGCCATGGGCCTTGCGCTCAACGAAATTGACCGCGAAGCACGCGCCATTGAGTTCTACGAAATTTTGTCGTCGTTCGACTTCATGTCAAGCACGCCCACGCTGTTCAACAGCGGCACGCTGCGCTCGCAACTGTCGTCGTGCTATCTGACCACGGTGCCGGACGATCTGGACGGCATCTACGAATCCATCAAGGAAAACGCGCTGCTGTCCAAGTTTGCCGGCGGCCTGGGTAACGACTGGACGCGCGTGCGCGCACTGGGCTCGCACATCAAGGGCACCAACGGCGAATCGCAAGGCGTGGTGCCGTTTCTGAAGGTGGTCAATGACACCGCCGTAGCCGTCAACCAGGGCGGCAAGCGCAAAGGCGCGGTCTGCACCTATCTGGAAACCTGGCACCTGGATATTGAAGAGTTCCTGGAACTGCGCAAGAACACCGGCGATGACCGCCGCCGCACGCACGACATGAACACCGCCAACTGGATTCCTGACCTGTTCATGCGCCGCGTCATGGAAAAAGGCAACTGGACCCTGTTCTCGCCGTCCGACGTGCCCGATCTGCACGACCTGTTTGGCGCCGCGTTCGAGAAAGCCTATGTGGCTTACGAAGAGAAGGCGGCACGCGGCGAATTCACACCCAGCCGCTGCATTCCCGCCAGTGACCTGTGGCGCAAGATGCTGACCATGCTGTTCGAGACTGGCCACCCCTGGATCACTTTCAAGGACGCTTGCAACGTGCGCTCGCCGCAGCAGCACGCCGGTGTCGTGCACTCGTCCAACCTGTGCACCGAAATCACGCTGAACACGTCTGACAGCGAAACCGCCGTCTGCAACCTGGGCTCTATCAACCTGCTGCACCACCTGAAGGACGGTGCGCTCGACCACGACAAACTGCGCCGCACCATCACCACCGCCATGCGCATGCTCGACAACGTGATCGACATCAACTATTACGCAGTCAAAAAAGCGCGTGATTCAAACCTGCGCCACCGTCCGGTAGGACTCGGCCTGATGGCGTTCCAGGACAGCCTGTACGCCCTGCGCATTCCGTACGCCAGCGACGCGGCGGTGCAGTTCGCCGACACGTCGATGGAAGCCATCTGCTACTACGCCTATTGGGCCTCGACCGAGCTGGCACGCGAACGCGGCAGATATTCGAGCTACAAGGGCTCGCTGTGGGACCAAGGCGTGCTGCCACTCGACACACTCGACATGCTGGCATCGGCGCGCGGTGGCTACGTGGAAGTCGACCGCTCGGCCACGCTGGATTGGGACCGCTTACGCCAAAAAATTGCGGCTGACGGCATGCGCAATTCCAACTGCGTCGCCATTGCGCCCACCGCCACCATCTCGAACATCATTGGTGTCGACGCATCCATTGAGCCGTGCTTTGGCAACCTGTCGGTGAAGTCCAATTTGTCGGGTGAGTTCACCATCATCAACAGCTATCTGGTGCGCGACCTCAAGCGCCTGGGTCTGTGGGACGACGTGATGGTGATGGACCTCAAACACTTCGATGGCTCACTGGCGCCAATCGACCGCGTACCGGCCGACATCAAGCAGCTTTACGCTACCGCGTTTGAAGTGGAAACGCGGTGGCTGGTGGAAGCCGCAGCGCGGCGCCAGAAATGGATCGACCAGGCCCAGTCGCTCAATATCTACATGGCTGGCGCCTCGGGCAAGAAACTCGATGAAACCTACAAACTGGCCTGGCTGCGCGGGCTCAAGACAACGTATTACCTGCGCACCATGTCGGCCACGCACGCCGAAAAATCCACCGTCACGGCAGGCCGTCTGAATGCCGTTTCCAATGGCCGCGAAAGTGTTGCGGCGACCGGTATGTCGAGCGCGCTGGAAGCGGCTGCAGCCACCGCGCAGGCACAAATGGCGCTAGCCACGACCGCTGCAACAGATATCAAATTTTGTGGCGTTGACGACCCAACTTGCGAGTCGTGCCAATAAGTTTTTTACGCCGCACCGGAGTCTCACCGTGACGCGCGCGATAAGCCGCATTAATAGTGTCGTTTCGATGCTATTGAACAACACTCTCACGCAGCGAAATGCATGATTACTTTTCAATTCATTTCGCTGCTCTCATAATTCGCTGATTGGAAAACTCTATGCTCAATTGGGACGAAGAAGTTAAGCCCTCGCTGCCGACTACGCGCGCACATGCGACGCCTTCCACGGCATCGCCAATGCAAGGAATCGCCTCTGTTTCGCCCACCGCACGCCGGGTTCGCGCTGCCGACAAACGCATCATCAATGGCGAGACCGATGTCAATCAACTCGTTCCATTCAAATACAAGTGGGCCTGGGAAAAATACCTGGCCAGTTGCGCCAACCACTGGATGCCACAGGAAGTCAACATGACGCGCGACATCGCGCTGTGGAAGAGCCCAAGCGGTCTGACCGAAGATGAGCGCCGCATCGTCAAACGCAACCTTGGTTTTTTCGTCACTGCCGACTCGCTGGCTGCCAACAATATTGTGCTGGGCACCTACCGGCATATCACGGCGCCCGAGTGCCGCCAGTTCATGCTGCGCCAGGCCTTTGAAGAGGCCATTCATACCCACGCTTATCAATACATCGTGGAGTCGCTCGGACTCGACGAAGGCGAAATATTCAATGCCTATAACGAGATCCCATCGATCCGCGACAAGGACGAGTTTCTCATTCCGTTCATTGAAGCCATCATGGACCCGGCCTTTCGCACCGGCACTGCTCAGACCGACCAAACGCTGCTGAAGTCGCTGATCGTGTTTGCCTGCCTGATGGAAGGTCTGTTCTTCTATGTCGGCTTCACGCAGATTCTGGCACTGGGTCGGCAAAACAAAATGACCGGTGCCGCCGAGCAGTACCAGTACATATTGCGCGACGAATCCATGCACTGCAATTTCGGCATCGATCTGATTAACCAGATCAAGCTGGAAAATCCGCAACTCTGGACCGCTGAATTCAAGAACGAAATCAAAGTCCTGTTTGAAAAAGCGGTGGAGCTCGAATACCGCTATGCAGAAGACACCATGCCACGCGGCGTGCTGGGTATGAATGCATCCATGTTCAAAGGCTATCTGCGTTACATCGCCAATCGGCGTGCCACCCAGATCGGACTGGAGTCGCTGTTCCCGAACGAAGAAAACCCATTCCCCTGGATGAGCGAAATGATCGACCTGAAGAAGGAACGAAATTTCTTTGAAACCCGCGTGATTGAGTATCAATCGGGTGGCGCCCTGTCCTGGGACTGATAGCTAAAAATGACATTCAGAATTTCACGCGATCCCTGCAGCCGCATGCGGCTACGGGCGAGTGCGTGTCACCGAGTTCATGCCGCTGGGATTGTCCCCAACGCCATGAATCGCTTCTTGTATTCCAACCCACAAGAAGTGCTCTTTGTTACTTGATCAAGGAGAAAATGATGGCAACTGCAAAAAAACCGGCCGCAAAAAAGGCCGCAGCACCAGCGAAGAAGGCCCCTGCTAAAAAAGTAGTGGCCACCAAACCAGCAGCTAAAGCGGCAGCACCGGCAAAAAAGGCCCCTGCCAAAAAGGCAGTGGTAGCCAAGAAGCCAGCCGCAAAGCCTGTAGCAGCGAAGAAGGCGGCACCCGCAAAAAAAGCGGCCCCGGCAAAAAAGGCCGTAGCGGCCAAGAAGCCCGTCGCCACCAAGGCAGCAGCGAAGCCCGCAGCAGCCACAAAGCCAGTAGCAGCCAAGAAGGCAGCACCGGCCAAGAAGGCAGCAGTAGCGAAGAAAGCTGCGCCCGCCAAGAAGGCAGAGCCCGCCAAAAAAGTGGCGGAGAAAAAGCCCGCAGCCAAAAAACCCGTAGCCAAAAAAGCCACGAAGAAGCCGGCCGGAAAGAAAGCCGCGAAAGCACCCGCTGCGCAGGCACCAGCAGCTCCCACTGCGCAAACCACGCTGAACCCGCAAGCTGCCTGGCCGTTTCCTACGGCAAGCAAGCCCTAAATCGTTCGCTGGTTAGCTCCAAAGCCCGAACCCTTATGGCTTCGGGCTTTTTTATGGATAAAAGGCCAACAGCCGGTAACCGGCGAAGGTGCCGTTGCTGGTGTCCGTTTGTACTGACAACGACACACTGACCGTCAACTCGCCACCCGTGGCAATGCGGGTCTGCGATACGGCCAGTTCCCTGGCCAGCAGAACCCGCCGCACCACAGGTTGATCCTGGCTGTCAGTCAAGGTCAGCTCCAGCGCCGGAACCGCCACCGCAACCGGAGCGGAATTGCGTACGACGGCATTCAATCGGTAGGTGTCCGCGCGAACTTTGACAAACGCCGAGCTGTCAATCACCAGCGCTTCAATCTGGCGCCACGGTGCCACTGTGCATCCGAACACATCGCACAAGTCTTCCAGTGCGGGCTCGGCAAACGGATGGTGCACGACGATGCGATCGCGTTCCTGCAGCACCACCTGCAAACCCAGCGCCAGCAACAACAGCACACACGTCAAGGCCCCCATGCGCCGAGCGGCCTTGCGTTGCCAGAAACCGGGCGGGGCGGTTCGCCGCATAAATGACAGTTCTGCCATGGCAACGGCTTCTGCATCGACATGGGCTGGCGCCCCCTGCACAAAACGAGGCGCGTCCTCGGCCAGGCCTTCAACGCGCGGCACCACCTCCCCCAGGTCCGCATCTTCCAACGCCACCACACCGGCCGGGGACTCGGACGGCGCGTGCTCGCGCGGGCGCAACTGCAACACCGGATCATCCTGCGGAAACTCGACCACTGGCGTCGCGGGTTCGGGTTCGGGTTCGGGTTCGGGTTCGGGTTCGGGTTCGGGCTCAAATTCTGGCGCAGAAACGGGTACTGGCGGCGCGAATGGAGGGACGGGATCGGGATCAACCGCCACCGCTTGCGGCGGCAGCAGATGCGCATTGCCGTCGAACACTTCATCACAATTGCCGCACCGAACCCAACCGTCGGAAATCCGCAGTTGGTCGGGCACCACACGAAACATCGTATGGCAGGCAGGGCATTGGGTGATCAGGCTCATTTCGCGCTCCATTGTAGAGCGTGAGCGGCGCGCCAATGCAGCGCGGCCAAACGGCACCTACGAACCGAGGCGACTCGCCGTCATCAAAATCCAGCCGTCTTCCGCATCGGCGACCGTCAACTGACAATGCGGGGCATACGCAGCCCGCAATTCGTCTTCCTGGCGCGCCAAAATGCCGGCCAGCACCAAGTTGCCACCGACCGCCACATGCGACCACAGCAACGGCGCCAACACCTTGAGCGGCGTGGCCAGAATATTGGCTAACACCAAATCGTACGTGCCCTGCGCACGCTCGGGAAAACCGACCTCCAGTGTCACCGCATTGGCCTGGGCATTCTGCGTGCTGGACTCCAGCGCTGCTGCGTCGATGTCCACCGCATGCACCACACCGGCGCCGTACTTTGCAGCACCAATAGCCAGAATGCCGGAACCGCACCCGTAGTCGAGCACGCGTGCCGGAGCCGCGTGGGTCGCGATCCAGCGCAGACACATGCGGGTGGTCGGGTGCGTGCCGGTTCCAAACGCCAGTCCCGGATCGAGACGAATCAGGTGCACCGCCGCCGCAGGTGGTTCGTGCCAGGTCGGCACGATCCAAAACTCGGGCGTTATTTCGACCGGTGCAAACTGCGACTGCGTCAGACGGACCCAGTCCTGATCCGGCACCGGATTCAATCCCAGTTGCGCGCAACCGGCAAAAAATTCCTGCGCCTGCAGCAGCGCCAAAGCCTCGCGCGCACCCGCTTCCTCAGCGAACAGTGCCGTCACCAGCGAGCGCTGCCAACCCTCCCGGCTGGGCGGCATGCCGGGTTCACCAAACAACGCCTGCTCGGCATCGGTCTGGGCGTCGGCATCTTCCACGCTGACGCTCAGGGCGTCGAGCGCGTCGAGCGCTTCGGTCAGTGACTCTATTTGCGCCTCTGGACACATGAGCCGGAGTTCAAACATGCTTTGCCTTAACGCTTGTGTTGCTCAAGCCACTGTTCCAGATAATGAATATTGGTGCCGCCGGCCATGAATTTGGCGTCCACCATCAGTTCCCGGTGCAGCGGAATATTGGTGTGAATGCCTTCCACCACTGTTTCAGCCAGCGCCGTGCGCATGCGGGCCATAGCCTGCTCGCGCGTGTCGCCGTGCACAATGATCTTGCCCACCATGGAGTCGTAATTCGGTGGCACGAAGTAGTTGGTGTAGACGTGCGAATCGACACGCACGCCCGGCCCACCGGGCGCATGCCACATTGTGACGCGTCCGGGCGACGGCGTGAACTTGAACGGATCTTCCGCATTCACCCGGCACTCAATGGCGTGCCCGCGCACCACAATGTCACGCTGGGTAAACGGCAACTTTTCGCCAGCGGCAACCATGATCTGGGTCTTCACGATGTCAACCCCGGTCACCATTTCCGTCACCGGGTGCTCCACCTGCACGCGGGTGTTCATTTCGATGAAATAAAACTCGCCGTCTTCGTACAGAAACTCGAACGTGCCAGCGCCCCGATAACCGATCTTCTTGCAAGCAGCGATGCAACGCTCACCGATGCGTTCGATGACCTTGCGCAAAATGCCCGGTGCAGGCGACTCCTCCAGCACTTTTTGGTGGCGCCGCTGCATGGAGCAGTCGCGCTCGCCCAGGTAGACCGCGTTCTTGAATTTATCGGCAATGATCTGGATTTCAACGTGGCGCGGGTTCTGCAGGAATTTTTCCATGTACACCGCAGGATTGCCAAAAGCAGCACCAGCCTCGGCCTTCGTCATTTGCACCGCATTGATCAGTGCAGCCTCCGTGTGCACCACACGCATGCCACGCCCACCGCCGCCGCCAGCGGCCTTGATGATCACCGGATAGCCCACCGTGCGGGCAATGCGCCGGATTTGCGCAGGGTCGTCGGGCAATTCGCCGTCTGAGCCGGGCACGCAGGGCACACCGGCACGGATCATCGCCTGCTTGGCCGACACCTTGTCGCCCATGATGCGGATGGATTCCGGCGTCGGACCAATAAACTGGAAACCGCTTTTTTCGACGCGTTCGGCAAAGTCAGCGTTTTCGCTCAGGAACCCGTAACCGGGGTGAATCGCTTCCGCATCAGTCACTTCGGCGGCGGAAATAATGGCGGGCATATTGAGATAACTCAGCGCCGAAGACGCCGGGCCAATACACACCGCCTCTTCGGCCAGCTTTACATATTTGGCATCGCGATCGGCCTCGGAATAGACCATCACGGCCTTGATTCCCAATTCGCGACAGGCGCGCTGTATGCGCAACGCAATTTCGCCCCGATTGGCGACCAGAATTTTTTTGAACATGGGCTTGGTACTGCAGCTTGTTCTTATTCGATGATGAACATGGCTTGGCCGAATTCAACCGCCTGGCCGTTTTCGCACAGGATGCGGGTGATGGTGCCCGACTTGTCGGCCTCGATTTCATTCAGAATCTTCATGGCTTCGATGATGCAGATAGTCTCACCTTCCTTGACCACCGTGCCAATTTCCACAAACGCCTTGGCGCCCGGCGACGACGAACGGTAAAAGGTGCCGACCATGGGCGACTTCACCGTATGCCCTGGCGCGACTTCTGCCACAACCGCCACCGGCTCGGCCACGGCAGCAACGGGCACACCCGCCATAGGGTGCTGTGCGTACTGGGGCGCCACAGCGTAGTGCTGCGCCGCCATGGCGGGCCCACCCTTGACGATACGCACCTTGCCTTCAGCCTCCGTAATTTCCAGTTCCGACACGTTCGATTCCGACACCAGATCGATCAATGTTTTGAGTTTTCGTAAATCCATGAGATCTCCAAGAAAGGCCAAACAGGCAAGCGGCAAATTTACCGCAAAATTCAGCAACTAACGATAACTGACCGCAAATATCATTAAGTTGAGTTAGGTCAGACGATTCTAACTTGGATAAAAGTCCACCGAAAAAAGCCGGGCCTGCGCCGCGTTCAGCACCCAGTGCCGCCGCTGGTGGCACCACGCATCGCCACAGATCAGCCATGCACCACCGCCAGGCAAGTTACCCCATCGTCATATGGCGAAATGTGGAAAAGTCTTCTATTTTAGACCAGACAGCAGATCGAACTCCCGAGCCTCCAAGGCCCCCAGTTTGCGCAACACCACGGCCCCGGCACGATCGAGCGCCACCGAGAACGGCAAACTGCCGCTGATATTACCCAGACTGCGTGCAAAATCCAGTCCGGGAAAACCAGCAACCGCCACCGGGAAAGCCAGTGGCGAATGCGCCAGAAATGCCCGCACGGAGGGCAACCGGTCCACCGCAATTCCCAGCACTTGCCATCCATTCGGTGAATTTTTCACATAGAAGTCGTTAATTAACGGCAATTCCTGAACACAGGGCGCGCACCAGGTCGCCCAGAAATTAACCAGCAAAGGACCGGAGCGCAGCGTCTCGATGGCGAACGGCGCACCGTCGGGGGCCTCCCCCCGCCAGCCCCAAAAGCCGGACGGCAGACCTGCCGCCACCGCCTCAACGGGCTGCTGGACGCGCGCGCGCCACCACCCCGCCGCCAGCCCCAGCGCGGCGGCGGTGACGGCCGTGCCAGCCACCAAGGCACGCCGACGCGTGACGCCCGTGCCTTCATGCGCGTCGGGATCATTTTTATCGTCTTTTTCGAAATTCATGTATCTCCACCCATCAATACCTGGCGCAAGGCAGCGGCGTCGCCCCGTGGCGTGCGCCCACGCGCATCGGGCTTCAGGGCGCCGCGCAGGTCGTCAAAATCATAAATCAGCAAATGCAGGCCGACCGACAGACCCAGCGCGGGGCACGGAGCATGGATGCTGAGCGCATCGACCATGGCACCGTGCAAACCGGGCACCGAGCGAACGTCGAACCGAATACCCATGTCAATCAACGCAATTTCGGCCGATTTCGGATCATCGCAGAACAATTGAACATAAATGTCGCTATGGCGGGTGGCATGGCCACGCCAAACGGCGCCCCCCAGATAGGGGCGAAAGCGCGCCAGCCGATCCAGCCACTGCAACGCCAATTCACGCAAGGCACGCAACTCGACGGGCTGGGTGTCGGCGCAGAAAAGCGCAATATGCGCCTCTACCGCACGTTCGAGCTGATCATTGTCCGGCTGCGGCGCGCGCGCCGACAGCCCGAACTGTTTGATGGCTTGGCGCTTGGCGGCACGGTAGTCCAACCCATCGTCCACAATCAGGCGCGCCGCCACCACAGCGATTTCATCGGTCACAGCATCCATGGCAGCATTGTGCACCCGTAAAATCGCCGCATGCACATTCACATTCTTGGCATTTGCGGTACCTTCATGGGCGGGCTGGCTGCACTGGCCCGCGCCGCCGGCCACACCGTCACGGGCTGCGATGCCGGCGTCTACCCTCCCATGAGCGACCAGTTGCGCGCCTTGGACATTGATCTGATTGAAGGGTTTGGCGCCGAACAGATGCAATTGCAGCCCGACCTGTACGTGGTGGGCAACGTCGTAAGCCGGGCCCGACTGGCCACGGGCGAGCCCAAGTTTCCACTGATGGAAGCCATTCTGAATGCAGGCGCGCCCTACACCAGCGGGCCACAGTGGCTGAGCGAGCACATTTTGCCGGGGCGCCACGTGCTGGCGGTGGCCGGCACCCACGGCAAAACCACAACCACCTCGATGCTGGCCTGGATTCTGCACAGCGCCGGGCTGGAGCCAGGCTTTCTGGTGGGCGGCGTGCCGCTCAACTTTGGCGTCTCCGCACGACTTGGCAGCGGCTCCCACTTTGTGATTGAGGCCGACGAGTACGACACGGCGTTTTTCGACAAGCGCAGCAAGTTTGTGCATTACCGTCCGCGCACCGCCGTTTTGAACAACCTGGAATTCGACCACGCCGACATTTTTGACGATCTGGCCGCCATTGAGCGCCAGTTCCACCATTTGCTGCGCACCGTGCCGGGCAACGGGCGCGTCGTCGTTAACGGACTGGAAGAAAGCCTGCAGCGCGTGCTGCACCAAGGTTGCTGGAGTGACGTGCGCTCCTTTGGCAGCGCCGTGAGCGACTTCCGCGCGCAGGGCGAACCCAACGACTTCCGTGTGCTGTGCCGCGATGCCGAAGTGGCCCACGTCCAGTGGGGCCTGGGCGGCGTGCACAACCAGCTCAATGCACTGGCCGCCATCGCTGCGGCCGAGCACGCTGGTGTGTCACCGGCGCACGCCGCAGCGGCGCTTAACCAGTTTGAAAACGTCAAGCGCCGCATGGAGGTGTGCGCCACGGTGCACCGCGCCCAGGATGCGGCCAGCGCCCCGATCACCATTTACGATGACTTCGCGCACCACCCGACGGCCATCCACACCACCATCAACGGCCTGCGCCGCAGCATTGGCAGCGCACGACTGCTGGCGGTGTTCGAGCCACGCAGCAACACCATGAAACTGGGCGCCATGAAGGCCCAGCTGCCATGGAGTCTGGAAGAAGCCGATCTGGCGTTTTGCCACAGCGGCGGCCTGGGCTGGGATGCGCACGACGCGCTGCAACCCATGGGCGCACGGGCACAGGTAGCCGCCAGCATTGACGAACTGGTAGCCTGCGTGGCGACCCAAGCACAGCCGGGCGACCACATTCTGTGCATGAGCAACGGTGGCTTCGGCGGCATTCACCAAAAACTGGCAAAGGCGCTAAGCCAGTAACGTCTGCGCAACCCAGCAGCGTTCCGTCGTATTCAGTAGTTCAGGCTCATGGCGTCGGCGTCCACCTCGACTGTGGGGCGCCCCAGCGCAACGCCCACCGCTGACGCATAGGCCTCGGCCCAGGCCGCATCGGCAAAGCGCGCTGCGCCCGCTTCACGGGCCAAAACCAGCACCTTGTCAGCCAGCAACAACTTGCCGGACGCCCGCAGCGGCTCGCACTCCAGCGCGACAAACTGCGCATCCAGCCAGGCCCTGGCCTGTTCGGCGGACGGCAGTGGCTTGCCGTCCAGGGCAAAGGTGTAGCTGACTCCGCCAACCTGCACTTTGACTTCACTGCGCATACCTGCTCCTGTTGTATTTCGATTCAGTCGAATAATTCGGTATTCGTATCCCGTGTTCCATTGTGCAGGCAATTGCATCGAACACAAGGAGCCTCTGCCAAACTCCGCACGGAATGGATTTTTGAGATTCCTGGTGCCATGACCTGCATCAAGTGACCATCAGCAGCGCCGCGCCTGCACCGCTGCCGCCAGCACCTCCAGGCACTGCAGCGAGTCGTCCCAGCCGAGGCAGGCGTCGGTAATGCTCTTGCCGTATTCCAATTGCGCCGGGTCGTGCTGTCCGGGCGTGAATTTTTGGGCGCCAGCCTGCAGGTGGCTTTCCACCATCACGCCAAACACACTGCGCGACCCGCCCTGGATTTGTGCCGCGATATCCTGCGCCACCACCAGTTGTCGTTCGTGCTGCTTGCTGCTATTGGCGTGGCTGCAATCGACCATCAGCGTGGTCGGCAGTTTCGCTTTATCCAGGTCAGCGCAGGCCGCAGCGACGCTGGCAGCGTCGTAATTGGGCGCCTTGCCGCCACGCAAAATGACGTGGCAGTCGTGGTTGCCCTTGGTCTGCACAATCGCCACCTGGCCGTTTTTGTGGACCGACAGAAAGTGGTGGCCACCGGCTGCGGCCTGAATGGCGTCGGTGGCGATCTTGATGTTGCCGTCGGTGCCGTTCTTGAAGCCGATGGGCGCGGACAGACCGGACGCCAGTTCACGGTGCACCTGGCTTTCCGTGGTGCGTGCGCCAATGGCGCCCCAGGAGATCAGGTCGCCCAGGTACTGCGGGGAAATAACGTCCAGGAATTCGCTACCGGCCGGCACGCCCAGGCGATTGATTTCAATCAGCAACTGGCGGGCAATGCGCAGGCCTTCGTCGATGCGGAAACTCTCATCCAGGTAGGGGTCGTTGATGAGGCCCTTCCAGCCCACCGTGGTGCGTGGCTTCTCGAAGTACACGCGCATCACAATTTCCAGCGAATCGGCGTATTGGGCACGCAGGACCTTCAAACGCAACGCATATTCGAGTGCCGCAGCCGGGTCGTGAATGGAACACGGTCCGATCACGACCAGCAAACGGTCGTCCTTGCCAGCCATGATGCGGTGGATGGTGCGGCGCGTGTTGCTGATGAGGGCTTCGGTCGGCGTGCCTTTGATGGGGAAAAAACGGATCAGGTGTTCGGGTGGGGGCAGCACAGTAATGTCCTTGATGCGTTCGTCGTCGGTACTGCCGGTGCGATCGGAGTGATCGGTTCGATCGGCACTGGCCAGTGCTTTTGCGTTCATGGGCGGGACTCCTGAATAAAAAGTTCAAAAACAAATAAAAAAACCGCCGGGGATGCCGGCGGTTTTTGAAGGATTCGTAACGACTTGATCGGGTACGTTCAGAACTCTCTACCGCCGCAGGCGCTGGAGAACCAAAAGTAGCTAAAAAAGAAGCCGATTGAATGCATGGCTGCAATGTAGCACAGATAAAAGGGTTTTTAAAGCGCCGCCCGCCACTTCAATCGGCTCCGGTCGCTCCGGTTATTCCTGTCGTTCAGGCGGTTCCGCCCACCGTGAGTCCGTCGATGCGCAAAGTAGGCTGCCCCACGCCCACGGGCACGCTCTGGCCTTCCTTGCCGCAGGTGCCCACGCCACTGTCGAGCTTCATGTCGTTGCCAATCATGCTGACGCGGGTGAGTGCGTCCGGGCCGTTGCCGACGATGGTGGCACCCTTGACCGGGTACTGGATCTTGCCGTTTTCAACCCAGTAGGCTTCGCTGGCAGAAAACACAAATTTACCGGACGTGATGTCAACCTGACCACCGCCGAAGTTGGTGGCATACAGGCCCCGGCGGATGCTGCGCACGATGTCCTCGGGCGCCACGTCACCACCGAGCATGTAGGTGTTGGTCATGCGGGGCATGGGAATGTGGGCGTAGCTTTCGCGGCGTCCGTTGCCGGTGGGCGCCACGCCGCTCAGGCGTGCGTTCATGCTGTCCTGGATATAACCCTTCAGAATGCCGTCTTCAATCAGCACGTTGCGCTGGCTGGCGTTGCCTTCGTCATCCACGTTGAGTGAGCCCCGGCGGTCGGCGATGGTGCCGTCGTCGAGCACGGTGACGCCTTTGGCCGCCACGCGCTGGCCAATACGGCCACTGAAGGCGCTGGAGCCCTTGCGGTTGAAGTCGCCCTCGAGGCCGTGGCCGATGGCTTCGTGCAACAGGATGCCGGGCCAGCCCGGCCCCAGGACCACCGTCATTTCGCCAGCCGGCGCCGCTCGGGCGTCGAGATTGGTGAGCGCGGCGTGCACGGCCTGATCGACATATTCGGTGATTTGCGCGTCGGTGAAATAGGCCAGACCAAAACGGCCGCCGCCGCCACTGGAGCCGACTTCACGCCGCCCCTTCTGTTCGGCAATCACGGTGACCGACAGGCGCACCAACGGGCGCACATCGGCGGCCAGCGTGCCATCGGCACGGGCCACCAGCACGACATCGTATTCAGCTGCCAGGCCGGCCATGACCTGCGCCACGCGCGGATCTTTGGCGCGTGCCAGTTGTTCGACCTTGCCCAGCAGCGCCACCTTGGTCGCACTGTCGAGTGAGGCAATGGGGTCCACGCCCTGGTAGAGCGAGCGGGTGGGCGCCAGGTGCTGGCGCGCCGTCTTCACGCGCCCCGACTGTAGCGAACTGGAAATGCTGCGCACGGTGCGCGCAGCGTCGAGCAAAGAAGCCTCGGAGATATCGTCCGAATAGGCAAACGCTGTTTTTTCGCCGCTGACGGCGCGCACGCCGACACCCTGGTCAATGCTGAACGAGCCGGTTTTAACGATGCCCTCCTCCAGACTCCAGCCTTCCGATCGGGTGTACTGAAAATACAGGTCGGCCTCGTCAACACGGTGCGCCCTGATTTCGTTGAGTGCGCGGGACAGGTGGGTTTCATCCAGTCCAAACGGGGTTAACAGCAGGGACTTGGCCGTAGCCAGGCGTTCAATCGTGGGTTCGCGTGAAATCATGCGCCATTTTAGGCCGTCGTGGCCTGCCCCGTGCAAACGGGCATCAGGATTGCACCAAACGCTTGGAATTGGCGATCGACATCAAAATGCCCAGCGCCAGGCCGAGTGTCACCATGGCCGTGCCACCGTAGCTGATAAAGGGCAGAGGCACCCCCACCACGGGGACAATGCCGCTGACCATGCCCATGTTGACGATGGCATAGGTGAAGAAGATCATGGTCAGGCTGCCTGCGAGCAAACGCGCGAACAGGGTGGGCGCCTCCAGCGCTATGGCCAGGCCGCGCAGGATCAGAAACACGAACGCGCCCATCAGGAACAGGTTGCCGATCAGTCCGAATTCTTCCGAATAGGCTGCAAAAATAAAGTCGGTCGTGCGTTCGGGAATGAATTCGAGGTGGGTTTGTGTGCCCTGCATGAAGCCGGTACCCCAAATACCGCCGGAGCCAATGGCAATCATGCCCTGAATGATGTGAAAACCCTTGCCCAGCGGATCGCGCGTGGGATCGAGCAACGTACAGATGCGCTGCTGTTGGTAATCGTGCAACACCGGCCAGCGCATGCCGTCCGCGCACAACGTCGGTTCGAACACGACAATCAAAACGATGCCAATCACGCCCAGCACCACCGGCGGCAGCACCAGCTTCCAGCTCATGCCAGCAAAGAAGAT
>Ga0316223_1002417_pt1 | contig 15132 bp, 12 predicted proteins | sample TBH18009metaG_FD_206007 | JGI IMG/M metagenome (GOLD analysis project Ga0316223, IMG submission 206007) | Freshwater microbial communities from Trout Bog Lake, Wisconsin, USA - TBH18009 | ecosystem: Environmental > Aquatic > Freshwater > Lake > Hypolimnion/Profundal zone | place: USA: Wisconsin...
TTGTTGCAATTGCGCTTGTATTTGTTGCATTATTTCTTCTTCCTTTTATTACCCCGAAAAATATAGTTCGAAGTACTCATTTTCGCCCTATTCATCAAATTTTCTTTTGGTTTTTAATTACTGATTGTTTATTATTAGGATGGATTGGTTGTCAACCAGTAGAACCTCCTTATTTTTTAATTGGACAATTAGCATCCACCTATTTCTTTATCTATTTTTTCTTAATTATACCTTTTTTAGGACAATTAGAAAATGATTTAATGGAAACTCAATGTTCTTAATATTTAGTATTTTTAAATTATCTTCAGATAAAAGCTTTTAAATTTTAAAAATAAATAAAGTACATAGTACTTAATTTGAAAGCTTTTAAATTTTATTTAACTTTAACTTCATAATAATTTTTTACATTATTTGCATATTTACGGATTAAATAAAGTTAAAAAAAAATAATAATAAATAATATGTTAATAACTATACTTGGAATTATAGTAAAAATTTTAGGACTAATTGTTCCTTTATTAATTGGAGTTGCTTATTTAACTCTAGCTGAAAGAAAAGTAATGGGTTCAATCCATAGAAGAAAAGGTCCAAACGTTGTAGGTTTTCTTGGATTATTACAACCTATGGCTGATGGATTAAAATTACTATTAAAAGAACCTGTATTACCTCGAAGTGCAAATTTAGTTATATTTATTCTTGCTCCAGTAATTACTTTTATGTTAAGTTTAATGTCGTGGGCCGTTATTCCATTTGGTGAAGGCTTAGTATTATCTGATTTAAATTTAGGGGTTTTATATTTATTCGCTATTTCTTCTCTAGGTGTTTATGGAATTATTACTGCTGGATGGTCAAGTAATTCAAAATATGCATTTTTAGGTTGTCTTCGTTCTGCAGCTCAAATGGTTTCTTATGAAGTTTCAATCGGATTAATTTTAATTTGTGTTATTTTATGTGTTGGATCTTTAAACTTAAGTGAAATTATTAATGCTCAAAAAGAGAGTTGGTTTTGTCTCTCTTTGTTTCCGTGTATGATGTTGTTTTTTATTTCATGTTTAGCTGAAACAAACCGATCCCCTTTTGACTTACCTGAAGCTGAAGCTGAACTAGTGGCTGGTTATAATGTAGAATATTCATCTTTAGCTTTTTCTTTATTTATGTTAGGAGAATATGCTAATATTATTTTAATGAGTACAATATGTTCTATTATGTTTCTAGGAGGATGGCTTCCACCAATATCCATTTTAGGTTCATTATGGATTCCTACTGGTTTTTGGTTAGGTTTAAAAACATCTTTTTTTTTATTTCTTTTTATATGGGTTCGTGCTGCTTTTCCACGATATAGATATGACCAACTTATGAGATTAGGATGGAAAGTATTTCTTCCATTATCCCTTGCTTTTTTATCCGCAGTGGCGGGAATTCTTGTATCTTTTCCATTTTTTTTTGTATAATATATATATATTTTTTTTTTGCCATAGAAACCTTTGGTTTCTTTAATTAATTTAATATTTTTTCTATTTATAAGTATATAATTTAATTTTTAAATATTTAAATATTAATCCATTCAAAATTAAAAAAAAATCACACATTCTCGTTGAGGATGAAATGTGGCTATTTATAATATTTTTTGGATGATAGAAGAAAAATTTACTATATTCTCTAGTAGCTCAACTGGTAGAGCGAATGGCTGTTAACTATTAGGTCGTTGGTTCAAACCCAACCTAGGGAGTTTTTTTTTTAATTTATATATTTTTAAATAGTTAAATTTATTAAATTAATAAAAAAAAATATTTTTCCAATAATTTTTATGACAACTTCTTTATCTTTTATTGATTGGATTCAAAAAAATCTAAAATTCGTATTAATTAGTTCTTTTATAGCCATAGCAATAATAAATTTAAATAATAAGTTATGGATTATTTTACCAAATGAGGAACTTATTGTAGTTTTTTGCTTTTTCTCTTTTGTTTATTTTTGTTCGTTTTATCTTGCACCATCTATTGAAGAAAGTTTAGATGAACGATCTTCAACTATTGCTAAAGAATTACAACAAATTGTTAATCTTAATAAATCTCTGTTAGAACAATCTATACTTACTTATTCAAAACAATTAAAGTTAGCGCAAACTATTTCTAAACTTTCAGTTTTTTCAATAAATTTTTTAACAGAATTAAAAAAAAAAAGTAAATATTCTCTTTACCAAATTTTATCACATCAAATGAAATCTAAAATTTATGGGTTATTAGGTATAACTTCAAATTTTAAATCAAATTTACAAGTTAAAATAGTTGATAGTATACGTTCTGGTGTATCTTTAAAACTTTTTCGTTTAAAGTTAAAAAAAAATACTTCATTACCATTTACTCTTGCACAATTTAAAAATATAAATATTAAATAATTTTTTTAATCTTTTTTTTAGAAAAAAAACTGAAGATACCTATTTAGATGAGGGATTCTTTCTAGAGATAAATTATAATTATTTAAATATTATTTGAATAAAAGGCTACAGTAAAACCAATTATAATATATAATAAATGAATCATTTATTATGTTCACTATTTTCCCTCCTTACTTTTACCCACAACTTACCTTAGGAATTGAGGGAACCTACAGGTATAATATATATTACTAAGCTATGAAATTATCAGCAGCAGAAATGTCATTATTATTAGAAAAAAGAATTAAAAAATTTTCTCCAAAACAAAATATTCAAGAAGTTGGAAGAGTATTATCGATTGGAGATGGTATTGCTCGTGTTTACGGATTATCTCGAATTCAATCTGGAGAAATGGTTGAATTCTCAAGTGGTGTTCGCGGAATGGCTTTAAATCTTGAAAAAGATAATGTTGGAATTGTTCTTTTTGGAAGTGATCATTTAATTAAAGAAAGAGATTTAGTAAAACGAACTCGTTCAATTGTAGATGTTCCAGTTGGAAGAGGATTATTAGGACGAGTTGTAAATTCTCTAGGAATTCCTATTGATGGAAAAGGAAGTTTATCCAATGTTAAAAGAAAACGGGTAGAAATTAAAGCTCCTGGAATTATTGCACGAAAATCAGTTCATGAACCAATGCAAACAGGAATTAAAGCAGTAGATAGTTTAGTTCCTATTGGTCGAGGACAACGAGAACTTATTATTGGTGATCGACAAACCGGAAAAACTGCTATTGCTATTGATACTATTATTAACCAAAAAGGAATTAATAGTCTTACTGATGAAACTAAAAAACTTTATTGTGTTTATGTTGCAGTTGGACAAAAAAGATCTACTGTTGCACAATTAGTTAAAATTTTAGCTGAAGCTGGAGCTCTTGAATATTCGATTATTGTAGCAGCTACTGCATCAGATCCAGCTCCTCTTCAATTTTTAGCCCCATATTCTGGATGTACAATGGGAGAATTTTTCCGAGATAGTGGAAGTCACGCTTTAATTATTTATGATGATTTAAGTAAACAATCTGTAGCATATCGTCAAATGTCTCTTCTTTTAAGACGTCCTCCTGGTCGTGAAGCTTTTCCTGGAGATGTATTTTATCTTCATTCACGACTTTTAGAACGTGCTGCTAAAATGTCTGATGCAACCGGAGCAGGGTCGTTAACAGCTCTTCCTGTAATTGAAACTCAAGCTGGTGATGTTTCTGCATATATTCCAACAAATGTAATTTCTATTACTGATGGACAAATTTTCCTTGAAACTGAATTATTTTATCGTGGAATTCGACCTGCAATTAATGTAGGATTATCAGTTAGTCGAGTAGGGTCTGCTGCTCAATTAAAAGCTATGAAACAAGTTTGTGGTTCTTTAAAACTTGAACTTGCTCAATATCGTGAAGTAGCAGCATTTGCTCAATTTGGTTCAGATCTTGATGCCGCAACTCAATATCTATTAAATAGAGGTTCACGATTGACTGAAGTATTAAAACAAGGTCAATTTAAACCAATGCCTATTGAGAAACAAGTTGTTCTTATTTTTGCTGCAGTAAAAGGATATCTAGATAAAATTAAAATATCTGATATTGCTAGTTTTGAACATGATTATCTTCAAGAAATAGATACTAATTTATTAAGTAAAATTCGTGAAGAAAAAGCACTATCTGACTCTTTAACTCAACAGTTAAAAACATTTGCTGATAGTTTTTTAGCAAAATTTTTAACTACCCATGAAACCAATTAATTGTTTCAAAGGTGAATTTTATATTATTTAGACTATTTAATGAATTATCATTAAATAGTCTAAACGATGTATTATTTAGGTTTATTCTTTAAATTTTTTATAAGTGTTAACTAAAAAAATTTAAAAATTTAACAGACAGTTCATTATACTTTCTATAGTTTTAAAGGAACCAGACATGTGTCAGTTATTACAGACCTAAGACGCTAATTCAATCTTTAATTAAACATTTAATTAGGTTAAGGACGGAATTGAACCATCATCATAGGATTTGCAATCCTAGGCACAGCCATTATACCACTTAACCATAAAATGTATATTTTTATTTGTTCTTAAGATTTTAAAAGTGCGAACTTCTACCCTTCCAGAATAAAAAACCAAAGATTATTTCATAAAATCCGGAAGGGGATAAATGTCGAAATGAAAATATAAAAAACCTTTTTTATTACATTTATGACCTTTAAGTTCTATAGATTAGTTTCCTCCCCACCAATAAATAGAAATAAATAAAAATAACCATACTACATCAACAAAATGCCAATACCATGCAGCAGCTTCAAATCCAAAATGATGATTTTTTGTAAAATGATTATTTAATAAACGAATTAAACATACAGTTAAGAAGATAGTTCCAATAATAACATGAAATCCATGAAATCCAGTTGCCATATAAAAAGTAGATCCATAAATACCATCTGAAATACTAAAGGGAGATTCAATATATTCTTTAATTTGAACACAAGTAAATAGTACAGCTAATACAATAGTTAATAATAAAGCCTGTTGAGCACTTTGTTGTGCAGGTTTTCCAGATAAAATAGCATGATGTGCCCAAGTAACAGATAATCCAGAAGTTAATAAAATAATAGTATTCCATAAAGGAACACCCCATGCCATTGGATTCCATAAAGGAGTTCCCCAAATTTGAATAGGTTCAATTCCTACTGGTGGCCATACTCCACCTAACTCAATTGCCGGAGATAAACTTGAATTAAAAAATGCCCAGAAAAAAGCAACAAAAAACATTATTTCTGATAAAATAAAAAGAATCATTCCATAAGCTAGTCCTTGTTTTACTGCTTTAGTATGATACCCTTCAAAAGTAGCTTCTCGAATAACATCTCTCCACCATACACCCATAGCATAAAGAACTATTAATAATCCTAAAAGAGTACATAATTCTCCACCAACATAAGAATGAAAATACATTACTGAACCTGTAGTTAAAGAAAATACCCCTAAAGATGCAAATAAAGGCCAAGGACTTGGATCAACTAAATGATAAGGATGTTTTTGAGCTGATACTTTTTGAGTAAATGCAAGAGTTGAAGAACTAATTTGTGATTGATTTTTTGCTTCTGCAAGTGAAAGATTTGCGTGAACTAAAATCGGTTTATTTAAATGAGACATATTTTTTTATTGATATAATAACCTTTTAAGGGTTATTTTATATTTTTTAAAGATATTAAAAGTTTCTAATGGTATTCACAAATTTTAGTATTGTAGTTTTCGAAAAAAAATAAAATGAATAAAAATTTATTATAGATTTGAAAACCTTTAATATTTTTTTTCGGATAAGGTAGGATTTGAACCCACGGTATTTTTCAATACGTTAGTTTTCAAGACTAAAACTTTCAACCACTCAGCCACTTATCCTAGTTATAAATATATTTATTGAAATTTAACATTTATTTTTTTAGTTCTATACTTATTATATGTACTAAACCAGAGGTTTCCTTTTGATTTAACATACGGAATTTTTATTTAATATTAAGATCTTTTTTTAATTGGATTTCAATATGTTAAATTTAATTAAAAAAAATCCCGTGTCTTCCACGACTAGTAGTACATACGGGTTTCAACGAGGGTCACAGTCGAGTTCAAAAAGGAATCGGGTGGTTCACATTGAAATAAAATTCAATTATTTGTCCTTATAGGTTAGAAATAAAAAAGGAAATCAATTAGTACAAAGTAAAAAGTTTTTTACAAAACAAAAATCCTTTGCCTATCGACGTGATAATCTTTCACGGGTCTAAATCTTGGAGTAAAGCCAGATTTCCCACAATGATGCATTCAGCGGTTCTTCTTTTCCAACATAACAAATCGGCAATGCCTTTGGAAAGACAACCGAAACGCCAGAGGTTGAAAGATTCCGGTCCTCTCGTACTAGGAATCTAAGCTTTTTAAGATTTTGTCATTCTATGGTAGATAGGGACCGAACTGTCTCACGACGTTCTAAACCCAACTCGCGTACCACTTTAATCGGCGAACAGCCGAACCCTTGGGACCTTCTTCAGCCCCAGGATGTGATGAGTCGACATCGAGGTGCCAAACGACTCCGTCGATAAGAGCTCTCGGGAGTCATCAGCCTGTTATCCCTGGCGTACCTTTGATCCGTTGAGCGAGAGCCATTCCACACAGGACTCCCGGATCACTATGGCCAACTTTCGTTTCTGTTCGACTTGTGGGTCTCACAGTTAAGCAAGTTTTTATCATTATACTCCTCAGCAGATGACCGACCTGCTTGAACTTACCATCGCACGCCTCCGTTACTTTTTTGGAGGCGACCGCCCCAGTCAAACTCCCCACCATCTATTGTCTTCTATCCCTTCTTAGGGGTAATAGAATGAGAATTTACGAAAAAAAGAGTGGTCTTTCACTAACGGATTATTATTCTAAAAATAAGAATCCTCCCACCTAGGCTACACAATTTTTTAGTAAATTCAATAGAAAGTTAGAGTCAAGGTGCACAGGGTCTTCCCGTCTAGCCACAGTTACTCCGCATCTTCACGGAGAATACAAATTCACTGAGTCCATGGTGGAGACAGCGGAGCAGTCGTTATACCATTCATGCAGGTCGCTACTTATGCGACAAGGAATTTCGCTACCTTTGGACCGTTAGAGTTACAGCCGCCGTTTACTGGGCCTTCGATTCAAAGCTTTCACCTCTCCTGTTAAGTTTCCAGCACCGGGCAGGTATCAGACCCTATACTTCGTGTTTCGATTCACTTTGCAGAGTCTTGTGTTTTTAATAAACAGTCGCCACTCCCTCTTTAATGCTACCAAAATTATATAATTTTGGTCCTCCTTCTCCCGAAGTTACAGAGGAATTTTGCCTAGTTCCTTCACCATGGTTATCTCATACGCCTTATTGATTTTCAATTGTCTACCAGTGTCGGTTTCAAGTACGGTAATTTCTCTAAATTCTTTCCAGAAATTCTTTTTATTGAAAAAAACAATCCATTTTTTTTTCCTCAAATCCAAAAATTTGTCATTTAAAGAAGGTATCTTTCGATACGATTTTCCCATCGAAGTTAACTTTCGTTTTTTTCTTAGGGACCGTCTCACTCTATGCTGTCTAACATTTCATAGAAACCTTTAGACTTTCGGCGGTCATGATTCTTCATGACTTTTCGTTACTTATGTCAGCATTCTCACTTCAGAAATCTTCATTTTTTCTTTCGAAAAAACTTTATAGATGTCTGAACGTTCCGCTACCCAATTTTTATTCCAAATATGGAACAAAAAGAGTTGTTTCTTCGGTGAATTTCTTGAGCCCCGTTCCATCTTCGGTGAAAAAAAGCTAGACCAGTGAGCTGTTACGCTTTCTTTTAAGGATGGCTGCTTCCAAGCCCACCTCCTGGTTGTTTTTGCCTTTTATCATCCTTTCCCACTAAGAAATTGCTTAAGGACCTTAGAAAACAATCTGGGCTGTTTCCCTCTCAACTTTGGATCTTCGCACCCAAAGTTTGTCTACAATGATTTTATTATTAGGTATTTGGAGTTTCCTTTTTTAAGGTTAGGTTTTGGGCCACCCTTAAAAATTGAGTGCTCTACCCCCTAAAATTTGTCATTGCGCTCTACCTCAATAGATTTCGCGGAAAACCAGCTATTTCCAAGTTTGATTGGCCTTTCACCCCTAACTACAACTCATCCCATTCTTTTGCCACAGAAATGAGTTCGATCCTCCAAAAAGTTGTCCCTTTTCTTCAATCTGGTCATAGTTAGATCACTTGATTTCGGGTCTAATCCTTTAAACATTTTTTTATTTGTTGGTCTAATTTGTTTAAGACTACAAATCAAAAAAATTCTTTTTCAATATGCCTCCATCTAATGACTTAAGCTGCTTAAAAAATTGACTCGCTGACCCATTATGCAAAAGGTACGCTCGCACTTTCATTCTTGAAAGCTTGAACAGATAGTTAACATCGGAATTCAGTTCCATTTTTTCAAATGGTGCCCCTTTTCGGAAAATTATAATTTAGTTTTTCTTCTTAATCCTTTCAGATCTAGAAAAAATCTATAATAATAATTTTGTGTTCATTTCAGGTAACTTTCGTCCACGGCTTTTTCCTTTCCCTCACGGTACTTTTCGCTATCAGTCATGAATAGGTATTTAGGCTTAGAGGGTGGTCCCCCTATTCAAACAAAATTGATTATTGTTTTACTTAAATAAAATTCTTTCGATTTACTTAATCTTACTGGACTTTCACCATCTTTGGTCTGAAAGAACCAAAGTTTACCTTTGGTTTTCAATAATCTTAGATTAATTGCGATAAATTTTAGCCTTTTCCGATTTCGCTCACCACTACTTTCGGAATCTCGGTTGATTTCTTTTCCTTGAGCTACTTAGATGTTTCAGTTCACTCAGTTATTATGATTCTCGTTGGTTTCCCTAAAGGATATTCAAAGGTCGCAGGGGAAAGCCCTCACTTTGACTTTTCGTTTTTTAACACGTCCTTTTTTATTTATTCATGCTTAGGCATCCATCCAATGTTATTTTCTTTTTTTTTTCGTTTGTTTACCATTTTTTTCACTAAAAGTATTTTCGTCCTTAAAGAAACTGGAAAGAAATTAAATAATATTCTTATTAAAGAAAAAATTAATTTTAAATTATTTAAAACACTTAAGAAAAAATTAACTTTGTCTTTAATATTGATAATAAAGTTATCACTACATTCTTAATTTTTCCTTCATAAAAATTTAATTTCTGATAATCAAAAAGATTTAAGGGGATAATTATGGATTTTTCTAACTCTACATTAACCTTGTGTTCTTTTAGGACAAAAATATCTTTAGTCTCTTTTTTTATTAAAAGAAATCCTTGAAGAAGAACACCTAATTTGTTAATAGATTCTTTTTCCAGTGGATTTAAAGTTTTTAAAGAGAAAATTGGAAGAGTATTATGTAAAAGATTCATTATTTGAAAAATTTTTGATACAATATCTATTTCTTTGTCTGTTACAGGAACTTTCGGTTTCAGGGGTTCTTTTAAACTTAGAGAATTATGTTGATAGTTTAATTTTGATTTCTTTATTAATAAAGCACAAATTAATGTTGGTCCTTGAAAACAAAAAGAAAAATTTTGATTAGTTTTTTTTATCTCAGAATCCAAATTCACTATATATTCTTTTGGAAAAAATTCTGTAATTGTTTTAATTATTCCTTTGTTTTTAATTAGTTCAACATTAATACTACAGATTTCAAGTTTTTCTCGAATTAATTCATTTTTAATTTTATTTTTAAATTCTTGAAGTTCTTTAGTCTTAAATTGTTGACATTGTAAGAACCAAATAAAATTTGCATTTTTTAATAAATTAATAATTTTCTGATTTTTTAATATTTTTTTTTCTGTAATAATCATAAATAAAAATTTTAGTTTTATAATAAATTATTTTCTTATAACTCTTTTTAAGCTCAATTAGGAAATACCGGATTTGAACCGATGACATTCTCGTTGTAAGCGAGATGCTCTAACCAACTGAGCTAATTTCCTGTTAAAAATAAATGGAATCCTTAAAGGATACTAGAAGAAAAAAATTCAATTTTAATATAATAAATTTTCTTTTTTTTTTTAATCAAAATAGAATTAAAGTATTTTGTAAAAAAAAAATAATTAAATATCTTTAATTTTTAAAAGTTGAAACTTCTTTGTAGAAGATAAACCGATATATCATTTAACTAAATAATAAAAGTTATTATTAAAATACTTTTTTTTTAAATGGTAGAAAAAATAAAAAAAGATTCTATCCAGCCCCAGGTTCCCCTAGGGCTACCTTGTTACGACTTCACTCTAGTCACTAATTCGACCGTAGAACACATAAAGAAAAACAGAAAAAAAAGAAATACAATTTTGCAAAGAACTTTTTTCCTGGTTTTTTCCTTAGAGGTTTCCTTTGGGCCAAATCAATTTCCAGAGTGTGACGGGCGGTGTGTACAAGGCCCGGGTACATATTCACCGCGACATTATGATTCGCGATTACTAGCGATTCCACCTTCATGATCTCGAGTTACAGAGATCAATCTGAACACCGGAGAGATTTGGGGATTTGCTTCCTTTCTCAAGGTTGCTTCCTATTGAATTCTCCATTGTAGCACGTGTGTAGCCCAGTTCATAAGGGCCATGCGGACTTGACGTCATCCCCACCTTCCTCTTATCTTTCATAAGCAGTCTCCAGAGTATTTAAAAAAAAATTTTTAAAAAAACATAGAGAAGGGGTTTCGTTCGTTAGAGGACTTAACCATACGACTCACGCCACGAACTGACGACAGCCATGCAGCACCTGTCCTAATAGTCTTTATTTTAAACGTTTAAGTTAAAAAAAAGAAATTTTGATTACAAAATTATAAAAAGGATGTCAAGAACTGGTAAGATTTTGCGTGTACTATCGAATTAAACCACATGCTCCACCGCTTGTGCGGGCCCCCGTCAATTCCTTTGAGTTTCAGCCTTGCGACCGTACTCCCCAGGCGGTCAATTTAACGCGTTAGCTAACCATCTAAATCCGAAAAAAGATCTAAATGGGAAATGACATTGTTGACAGCGTGGACTACCGGGGTCTCTAATCCCGTTTGATCCCCACGCTTTCGTCCCTCAGTGTCAGGAAAGATCTAGAAAATTGCCTTCGCTTTTGGTAGTCCTTCTCATCTCTATGGATTTTACCCCTCCTTGAGAAATTCTATTTTCTTTTATCTTCCTCAAGATTAAAGTTTTTGAATGATTTTCTTTTTGTTAAAAAAGAATTACACATTTCACAATTTAATCCACCTACAGACCCTTTACGCCCAGTCATGATGAATAACACTTGCCCTTCTCGTATTACCGCGGCTGCTGGCACGAGATTTGCCAGGGCTTTTCCTTGAGTGTTGTCTTTTATCTCTTTTTTTCTTTCTTTTTTCTCGAAAATCAAAATATTATTTTTGATAGAAAAATTCAATGAAAAAAAAATCTCAAATATTAAGGTTTACAGCTCCAATCAATTTCTTGATCAGATTTCGTGCCTTCTTCCCTCATGCGATATGGCTGGATCAAGCTTGCGCTCAGTGTCCAATATTCCTCACTGCTGCCTTCCGTAGAAGTATGGGCCTTGTCTCAGTCCCATTGTGGCTGTACGTCCTCTCAGACCAGCTAAGGATCATCGGCTTGGGAAGCTTTTACCTTTCCAACTACCTAATCCTACGCAGGCTCATCTCTAGACAATTTTCATCTATAATGAAAATCTTTTTTATTTTCTTGTTTAGAAAAAATAAACTATAAAGAATTTTATTCTTTTTCTAAAGGTAGATTCCTACGTGTTACGCACCCGTTCACTACTTTTATTTCCATTTAAAATCATTAAGATTTATAAATAGAAACAAACGTTCAATTTGCATGTGTTAAGCCTATCGCTAGCATTTATTCTGAGCCAGGATCAAACTCGTTTATTTTCTGTTATTTATCGTTTGTTAAGTCAATTTTTATTTTTGTTAAAAAAAAAGCAACAAAATTGTTAAGTATGGCTATTCTCAATATTTTTCAAAATAATTTACGATTTAATGATGATTCATCATCATTAATATTAAAAAAAAATGTTAAAAAAGTATTTATATTAAATTTTATAAAAAATTTAACAAATCAAACTTTTATCCACAGAAAGTACAATAATAAAGTTTTTTTATCTGCAAAAACAGGAGAAAAGGGATTTGAACCCTTAGCCTTTGGTTTTGGAGACCATTGTTCTAACCGTTGGAACTATTCCCCTAACATAAATTTTTATTTAGAGTTATCGTTATCTATTTCTTGAAAAAGTTTTATTTAATATTGAAGTTATGCCTGGAAAGATTTGAACTTTCAACGTTCAGATTCGAAATCTGATACTCTATCCAATTGAGATACAAGCATTGAATTCTATTTTAATACAAAATAAACAAGATCTTTAATTTATAATCATAAAAATATAAAGTTGTTCTTGGTCTTTAAATAAAATAGTATCAATATTTATAGATATAATAAAAAAAATAAACTAATTACATAATAATTTTTTTATATATTATTGTATTATAAGTATCCAAAGGAGTGTTCAGTTCCTATGGATACCCATTAACAAATTGTAATTTTTATTTATTAACAGAAAAAGGTTTTTTATAAATTTGCTAATTTATTTCCAATCCAATTTGCATAATCAGGAACAGAAACTCCTTCTACAACAATAGGCATAAATCCGTGGTTTACTCCACAAAGTTCACTACATTGACCATAAAAAACACCTTCACGATTTAAAAAAATAGAAGTTTGATTTAATCGCCCTGGAATAGCGTCACATTTTACTCCTAAAGAAGGAACTGCCCAACTATGAAGAACATCAGCAGAAGTAATAAGAAGTCTTACATGCTTTTCAATTGGAATAACCATTCGATTATCCACTTCAAGTAAACGTAATTGACCTTCAGTAAGTTCATCAGTTGGAATCATATATGAATCAAATTGAATTAATTCATTAGAATCACTACTAGTTTGATAATCTGAGTATTCATAAGTCCAATACCATTGATGACCAATAGTTTTTACTGAAACAGAAGGTTGGGTAATTTCATCCATTGAATATAATAAAGCAAAAGATGGAATAGCAATAAAAAGCAAAATTAATGCCGGAATACTTGTCCAGGCAATTTCAATTGCTGCTCCGTGAACAATTTTTTCGGGTTTAGGGTTTTTACTATGATGAAAATGATAAACAGTTCGGGCAAGCATCCAAGCAACAAAAACAAGAATGATCACTAAAAAGAAAAATATATCGTGATGAAGATCAATTAGTCCTTGCATAATTGGAGTTGCAGGATCTTGAAATCCTAATTGCCATGGTTCTGCAGCATCAAGATGAAAGCCATGACGAAAATAAAGAGAAAATAAATTCATTTATTTTTAAATTATTTAGAAAGAATTTTTTAATTATTAAGATTGGTTTTTACTAAAAAAGACAAATTTTGAATAAAATTTTTTGATGAAAAAAAAAAAAAGAAAATATCGATTTTTATGTATAATTTTACTCACTATCAGACTTGAACCGATACCCTAAAAGGAAAAGATTTTGAATCTTTCGTGTATACCATTTCACCAAGTGAGTGAATAGTTTGTCATAACAAAAGAGTATAAAATAGGCTTGAATGGACTTGAACCATTGACAATACGCTTATCAAGCGTATACTCTAACCAACTGAGCTACAAGCCCATATTCTGGAATCTTTAAAGTCCTTTTATGGTTTACTCACTTGAAGTACCTTTGATAAAAAGCGCATGAGATATGAGATAAAAAAATATTTTGAGGATATTTTTTTATTATTATATATTATATAATAAAACTGTTTATATCTTTTTTCATATTTTACCTTTATTGAAATACTTTATAAATATAATGAATATTTTTTTCTATATTACATAAAGGTTATAATTAAATTATAAAAAAAAGTAGAAAAGATTTTTTAAATAAAAATTTATAAATTAGCGAAAAAAGGGATTTGAACCCTCAACCCTAACCTTGGCAAGGTTAAACTCTACCATTGAGCTACTTCCGCGTTTCCTCAAAGAGGATAAAAGGATCGTAGATTCAGAATTTATAAATTTAAATTTAATTAGTGAAGATTAATAGCATCATTTAAGTAAATACATAATAAAATAGTGAATACGTAAGCTTGTAAAAAAGCCACTGCAATTTCTAAACCAGTTAAAGCAAAAATAACAGCAACTGGAATAATGGATGCTACAGCTAATAGGCCACCTTGTTGCATCATATCAAATCCAAAACCAGCTAATATTTTAACTAAAGTATGACCTGCCATCATATTTGCAAATAATCGGACTCCTAAACTAATAGCACGAAAACTATAAGATACAAGTTCAATAGCTACTAAAAAAGGGGCTAATGCTATAGGTGCTCCTGGTGGAAGAAATAAACTAAAAAAATGAAGTCCATTTTTGGTAATTCCAATTAAAGTAACTCCAATAAATAAAGAAACTGAAAGACCAAAAGTAACCATTAAATGGCTGGTTGTAGTGAATGCGTATGGTATCATTCCAATTAAATTTGAAAATAAAATAAAAATAAAAGTGGTAAAAATTAAAGGAAAATAAATTTTTCCACCACGAGCAATTTGTTCCTCAACTAAACTGATTACAAATTCGTAAATCATTTCTACAATTGATTGCCAACGAGTTGGAATTAATTTGCCTCCATTTTTAGTAACAAAAGAAAACCATAATAAAATAATACCCACAACTAAACCCATATAAAAAGATGAATTAGTGAATGAAAAATAAAGTCCTCCAAAATGAATTGGAATATATTGAATAATTGCAAATTGTTCTAAAGGGCTGAAAGCCATAAAAGTTTAAAAATATTTTTTATTTTAATTTTTTTAAATTAAAATATTGAGCGGAAGAAGGACTTGAACCCACAAATTTCAGATTATGAGCCTGACGAGTTACCAATTACTCTATTCCGCAAATGTTATCAATTTTTTCATAGAAAAACTTTAATGTTGTAGTCTTAAAAAAAACAAAAAAAAAAAAAACAAAATTATTTTTTTTTTTTTTTATCTAAATTAATTTTAATAAGGAAATACAATTATTTATGTATTAAAAGTCAATTTATTAATATTTAAACAAATTGCATAATTCTTATTAATCATTTTTTTTATCCCTAACG
>Ga0316223_1002425_pt1 | contig 15097 bp, 8 predicted proteins | sample TBH18009metaG_FD_206007 | JGI IMG/M metagenome (GOLD analysis project Ga0316223, IMG submission 206007) | Freshwater microbial communities from Trout Bog Lake, Wisconsin, USA - TBH18009 | ecosystem: Environmental > Aquatic > Freshwater > Lake > Hypolimnion/Profundal zone | place: USA: Wisconsin...
ATGGGTTCTGTGTCGCTGTCTGGCGTTATTCCAGGAGCATGATTTATCCATTTGCCAGCGAGACAAACACGCTGTCTCAGCTAATTTAGAGAGGGATAATCAACCTTGTTTATAGTGGGACATTACAGGCAAAAGCCCCGACATAATTCGTCACGTTACCATGTAGATCTTTTACGGCAGTGATAGTTAAATGCTCGGGGTAGATCTCACCATTTTTTCTTCTATTCCAGATTTCACCTTCCCATGTTCCTGTGTTTTTGAGGCTCTTCCACATTACCTCATAAAAGTCAGAATCCTGACGTCCGGAATGTAATACATTCGGTTTTTTTCCGATGATATCTTCAGCGGCAAATCCAGTGATATTTGCGAAGGTGCCGTTCACCCTAAGGATCACACAATCAGCATCGGTGATCATGATGCCTTCATTAACTTCAAAAGAAGTGGCCGCAATACGCAAATCTTTCGCTACTAGTTCGCGTTCCTCCATCAGATGAATCTTTTCTAAAGCAACACTGGCCAGTTGACTAACAGAATCAAGGAAACTGATTTCTTCTTTTGTCCATTCTTTATAAGAATGAATTTGATTCATCACCACCAAATAGTAACCCTCTTCACTGAAACCAAACGGATACCAACACAAGCTTTTGATCAGCATCCTGTTATGAAGCATCTCGCCCGAGCCATCTTTTAACAACAGAGGGTTAATGTTATTGCTGTGGCTTGTGAACCAGGATTTGGATTTTCTAATTTCAGTAACCGCGTTTACAAAAACATCCAATGGGTAAGTAGCCATTGAAGAGGGAATGCCCGGATGACCTGGATTTAACCATTGATTTAAGCCAGTTATTTTCCGGTTGCTGAACGAAACATCGTAAATTAGAGCACGGTCAACGCCAAGTGTTTCACCAACAATACTAATAGTATTTTCCAAAAGCGATTGGGGATTCTCCTGAGCCACGAGAGTTTTTGAAATTTTGTTTAGCGCATTGGAAAATAAAAGTTGCTGCTGAACGGAGTTTTCGGCCTGTTTACGGATGGTGATGTCTGAGCCGAGCCCCACCAAGTAGGCTTGGTCGTCAATGATGGTACGATGTCCGGAAAAGAAATATGGAATTCTTTGTCTGGATTTGGTGATGAATTCGGCTTCGCCCCAGGAATCGCCTTTTTCAAACACTTCGCGCATCTTTTGAATAATTGTTTCTCTTCCTGTTCCCTCGAAAAGATCCAGCACGGGCAAGCTGCTGATTTCGTCACTTGAATAACCGGAAACCTCTAAAAATTGCGGATTGACCCTGATTAAATTTCCCTGCGAATTAATGATATAGAAAATTCCCGGCAGGTTGTTGATAACGTCATCGGAGAATTGTTTCTGCTTGAGCAGCAATTCCTGTGCATGCTTGCGTTCAGTAATATCTTCGATTTGAGCAACAAAATAGGGTTGTGCTTTGGAGTCTTTGCTGACGCTGGATGAAGTAACACGAACCCACCTGGTCTGCCCATTTTTGTGGATATACCTTTTCTCCATTTGATATGACTCAATTTCACCATCCAACAACTTCTGACGGTCTTCAAGAGTCAGAGTCTTGTCCTCCGGATGAGTGATATCCTGGTATGACAGTTTTTCGATTTCATCCTTACTGTAGCCAACAATGTCACAAAATGCCTGGTTGGCCAGTAATATATGCCCATCCTTTGCAGTGGTAAGCATGCCGATTGGCGCATGTTCCATGATGCTGCGAAATCGTGCTTCGCTCTCAATCAAAGATAATTCGGTACGTTTATGCTCCGATATATCCTCATAAATGCCTAGAACACCTATTATCTGGTTTTCATCATTACGAAGCGGCACTTTGGAAGTGCGTAGACATAGGATGGTTCCAATCGGTGTGGTCTGGAGTTCATCGTAGAAAAGCTTGGGGGTACCCAAGCCCATGACACTTTGATCATCGGCGCGATATTGTTCCGCTTGTGCTTTCCAACTCAGCTGATAATCATCTTTGCCAATTATTTCATCCGGCGTTTGCAGACCCGCATCGTAGGCAAATGAGGCATTGCACCCCAAATATCTTAATTCATTATCTTTCCAGAAGATGCGGACTGGTGCTGCGTTGATTATGGTTTTGAATAATGTGTTGTCATTAAGAATTACCCGTTCCAATCGCTTGCGTTCGGTGATGTCTTGAAACTCCCATAACGCACAATGCTTTTCCCCTATATGAACTGATTTGGCTTGCACTAAAAATGGCGTTTCTATACCCGCAATAATGAGGTTTATTTCAAAATCAACAATACTTCCATCATTCTTGAGTTGGGCTACGCAAACTTCACGTTCTGCCGGATTTGCCCAGAGCCCCATTTCAATTGCCGTTTTGCCTATTGCAATTTCCCGGGCAATTCCAGTGGTATTTATCCAGGCTTCATTTACATCAATAATTTTGCCTGTCTCATATTCTGTAAACGACATTCCATTATGGGTAGCGTTAAAGATATACGAGTAATCGAGAGCAATATCTGCTGGCATTCTTTGGCCTTAATTATGGAATTCGATTTACTAGAACAATAATATCTGAATAGTACCAACATTGATTTATTATGGTCCATCTTACAGGTTTTAAGATAACTATTATAGGCATTAATTCTCAATATAAACAGTATCTTTTCCTGAGACATATGATTTCTTTGTATTAAAACCAACTCAAGTCGCAGACTTGACCAAAAATTCAAAGATTTTGTGGATTGCCATATTCATCGCATGATGTTGAGAGCCAATAGACTGGTGCATGTGTCTGCCCATTTGATGGCTTTGCGCTGTTGCAGATGGCAATAGAAATGAAGCGCTTTCATTACGCGTTGAATAACATTCATAAATTCAGTTCGGCCAAAATGTTTGTTCTTTGATAACATTACAATCACTATTCTAGTTATTCTAACTTTCAGCTAACTTTACTTATGTAATACCCTAATATATGAGGGCTACAAATCATAAGTTTTCACAAACCAAGCCAATAGTTTGGCAGTTGATCGTTGCGCTTGCTCTAATTGTTGCGCTTACGTCCATTGTTGGTGAATTTGAATTCAACAGGGAAAAAGTACGCCTGGAAGAGAATTTGCTGCTGACTGCGAGATCAATGGATCATTCTGTTTCGCAGGAGTTATTGGATGTACAGAAGTTTACTCAGGCGTATTCAGCAACTTTAGATAGTGAAATTCTAAGCCGCGATTTTTCTATAGCACGCGAAGAAGCGGTACATGCCCTGACAGCGACCCATATTGCCCATCACATAGTTCTTACCGATGGTTCCGGCCAGCAATTATTTAATACGCTTGTTGATTATGGTCGCCCGTTGCCAATCACAAAGAATATAGATCGTATCAGGGAAGTATTTAACACGGCACAACCTCGCATTTCCAATTTTGTGACAGGCACCGTCTCCGGTAACCATGAGATCCTGGTAGATGTCCCCGTGATTCAGAATGGCGCAGTAATCTATGTATTAACGTCGGTTCTGGACAGCAATGAGCTTCAACGTATTCTCTTTGACCAACACTTTCCGGCTGAATGGGTAGCCAGCATTTTTGACAGAAATGGCGTGATTGTGACACGCACCAGGGATGCAGAGAAATATGCAGGGCAGAAGGTTTCTCAACAACTACTGGGCCAATTACCGATTCAGGATTCGGCCACATACGAATCCAATAATTTAGAAGGCACGCCTGTTTTGGCTGCATTTGTTCGCTCGCCTGACACCGGATTTGGAGTAGTCATAGGTGTTCCAAAACAATTGCTTTGGGAAGAAGTTGCACACACCCTGCCGGTAACATCCATAACAATCTCAATCGCAGTTTTCGCCTTGCTGGCAGCTTGGCATTTTGAAGGTAATTTGAAACAGAAACGGGAAAACGAAGAGCTTTCCAGGATGTTTATTAATAACGCCCCTGCTTCACTCGCCTTGTTTGACCGCGAAATGCACTATCTGGCTGTAAGCGAGCAATGGATTGAGGATTACTCCTTAGGAGACAAAGACATTATCGGCGTATCACATTATGAGATATTCCCAGAGATTAATGAGAAATGGAAAAATGCACATCAACGCGGGTTGGCTGGAGAAAAAATTAAAAACAACGAAGACCAATTCGTAAGGAGCGATGGCAGAATTCAATGGATCAAGTGGGAGGTAATACCCTGGCATACCAGCAAAGGATTGATTGGCGGCATTATTATCCATTCCGAGAACATCACCGAACGGAAGCAAACAGAAGAAGCATTGCATAAGAGCGAAGCGACCTATCGGTCATTGTTTGAAAATATGCTGAATGGATTTGCCTATTGCCAGATGATTTTCAAGGATGGTAAACCGTTTGATTTTATTTACCTGAATGTAAATGGGGCATTCGAAAGCTTAACCGGATTGAAAGAGGTTGTAGGCAGGAAAGTGAGCGATGTTATTCCGCGCATCCGCGAAACTGACATGAACCTGCTGGAGATATATGGTCGGGTGTCCATGACCGGAAAACCGGAACGTTTTGAGATTTGGATAGAAGCATTGCAAATGTGGTTCTGGATTTCAGTTTACAGGCCAATGCAAGGATATTTTGTTGCAGTGTTTGATGTGATAACAGAGCGCAAGAATACAGAGATTCAGCTACACAAGTTAGCTCAAGTCGTCGAGCAAAGTCCGGAAAGCATTATGATCACCAATTTACAGGGCGATCTTGAATATGTAAACGAGGCATTCGTAAGAAAATCCGGTTATAGACGGGAAGAGATAATTGGAAAAAATCCACGCATCCTGAAATCGGGTAATACCCCGCCAGAAACTTTCGCTTCACTCTGGAGTTCACTGATTCAAGGAGAGTCCTGGTCTGGTGAGTTTTACAATAGAAGCAAGCAAGGCGAAGTTTATATCGAATTTGCAATTATCGCGCCAATCCGTCATGAAGGTCGTGTTACCCACTATGTATCTATCCAGGAAGACATTACCGCGAAGAAGCAAGCAGAAAGTCGTCTGGAACAGCTTGCCCATTTTGATTTGCTAACAGGTCTGCCGAATCACAGCTTGTTACGGGATCAATTCAAGTATGCAATGAGTCTGGCGGAGCGCAACAGTGAACATATTGCAGTTATGTTTCTGGATCTGGATCACTTCAAAAATATTAACGATACGTTGGGACATAGTATCGGTGACCAATTATTGATGAAGGTTTCAAAGCGCCTCAAATCGGTTGTTAGGAATGAAGATATTGTGTCCAGAATGGGAGGCGACGAGTTCATCTTTATCTTGTCGAACACTGATTCGTATGGAGCTTCACTGGTCGCTACTAAATTAATCGAAGCCGTCTCTGCCCCCTATCAGATCGACCATCATGAGCTGATAGCCACTCCGTCTATTGGTATCGCAATGTATCCGGAAGATGGAAATGACTTGGAAACACTCTCCAAGAATGCAGATGTGGCAATGTATCGCGTTAAACAAGCCGGACGCAATGATTTCAGGTTTTATACCCAATCAATGCAGGCAAATTCGGCTCGCAACCTTCAACTTAGCATTGCATTACGCAATGCATTGAGCCAAAACCAATTGCACCTGATGTACCAACCACAGGTTTCCATGCAGGATGGTCGTCTTATTGGCGCTGATGCGCTCTTGCGCTGGAAGCATCCTGAGTTAGGATTGATCTCTCCGGCTGAGTTTATTCCATTGGCCGAGAGTTCAGGTTTAATTATTCCTATTGGTGAATGGGTGTTGCGAACTGCAGCCATGCAAATGAAGACTTGGCTGGACAAGAAAATTTTCCCTCCGATGTTGATGGCAGTCAACTTATCAGCGGTTCAATTTCGCCATGCAAAATTGCCGGAACGAATATCTGCAATACTGAATGAAGTGGGGTTGCCACCCGAGAATCTGGAATTAGAATTGACCGAGGCAATTGCGATGGATGACCCCTTGACGGCCATTGCGGTGATGGACGATTTATATGGTCGCGGCATACGTATGTCGATTGACGATTTTGGTACAGGTTATTCATCGCTAAGTTACTTGAAGAAATTCAAGGTGTATAAACTTAAGATTGACCAATCATTCGTGCGCGACATTAGCGCAGACCCTGACGACAAGGCGATTGTCACAGCCATCATTAATATGGCCAGTAGTTTGGATATGAAAACAATTGCCGAGGGAGTCGAAACTGCCGCTCAGCTAGAGTTTCTGCGGCTACATGGATGCGATGAAGTTCAGGGCTATTATTTTAGTAAACCCCTGGTAGCAAAAGAGTTTGAGACCTACGTTGGTCAAATGTAAGTGTTTAAATTGAAGCCGTTTTCCCTCTAAACTACTTAGCGTCATAAATATGCATGATGTCCCCTATTAATTTATTTTCCACCTACGGGCTCATTCCCCATGGCTATTGCCTTAGCTGGAGTTCTGGTCTGTTATGGCTCCATATTCTGTCCGATGCACTGATCGTTTTCTCCTATTATTCTATTCCTTTCACACTTGCCTATTTCCTGAGAAAGCGCAGGGATTTCCCCTACCCTTGGCTAATTATATTATTTGGATTATTTATAGTCGCTTGTGGAACAACACATTTATTTTCTATTATTACCATTTGGCAACCTCTGTACTGGCTTGACGGGATAGTAAAGGCCATTACTGCATTCATCTCGGTAATAACAGCGATATTAATGTTATTGGTGCTACCGCGTGTGTTGCAGTTGCCTAGCCCCTCACAATTGGGAAGGGAAATACAGGAGCGAAAAATTGCCGAACGCCAGCTTTTGCAATATCAAGCCATCATTGAATCGTCTGACGATGCCATAGTCAGCGTCAATATGGAAGGAATTATCACGAGTTGGAATGGAGGTGCCGAGCGAATGTACGGATACACTCGTAATGAAATTATAGGGCAGCCTCTCGATATTTTGATACCGGATCAATATATCAACGACGAAACGAAACTCTTGGAGCGAATACAACAGGGAGAGTTTATTGAACATTATGAGAGTGTGCGCCAATGTAAAAATGGAAAACTGATTGATATTTCAGTAACTATTTCTCCAATTCTGGATCAAGAAAACAACATAATTGGTGCCTCAAAGGTTGCACGAGATATAACCGACAGAAAGAAGGCGGAAAAACTATTTCGTGAGCGAAACGAACTTTATACTGATCGTATAGAAGCTCAAGTAATTGAGAGAACCAGGCAATTAATAGATAGTGAGGCGCGATCAAGAGCTATTCTTAAGACCATGATGGATGGGGTAGTACATATTGACCAACATGGGACAATTCTATCCACAAATGATTCAACAAATAAATTATTTGGTTACGAAGAAAATGAACTGACCGGCCAAAATGTCAACATACTGATGCGAGGCCCATTTAGGTCGGAGCATGACGAATATCTTAGAAGCTCTCACGATAAACATACTAATGTCATTATTGGCCGTCGTGTTGAAGTGTCTGGACTTCATAAAAATGGTTCAAGTCTTACTCTGGATCTTTCAGTCAATGAGCTAAGAGTTGACAACGAACGAAGCTATATAGGCGTATTACGTGACATCAGCGAAACCAAACGAATTTATCAAGAGCTATGGAAATCAAACGAAAAGAATCTCGCGCTCTTGCGAAATGCAAGTGATGGAATCCATATTATTGACACTAATGGTAATCTTATTGAAGCCAGTGATTCGTTTTGTTCGATGTTGGGCTACCAGCGTGAAGAAGCAATTGGAATGCATGTCTCAAAATGGGAGGCTCAATTAACCGGATCAGAGCTCCAACTTGCACTCGGAAAAAGATTTGAAACCGGAGAGCGATCAGAGTTTGAAACACGCCATAGACGGAAAGATGGAACGATTATCGATGTTGAGATTAGCGGTTGCAGACTTGAACTGGATGGTGTGCCAGTTCTGTTCAATTCCTCACGTGATGTGAGCAATCGCAAGCGGCTTTACAGTGAACTGATACAAGCCAGAAGTGCTGCTGATTCGGCAAACAAGGCCAAAAGCGATTTCCTGGCCAATATGAGCCATGAAATTCGCACACCAATCAGTGCCATAACCGGATTCGCGTTTCTGGCACAACGCATCGATATTCCACAACGGGCACTCTCCTATTTTCAAAAAATCAATTCAGCCGCCACAACTCTGCTGGGCATTGTCAACGATATTTTAGATTTCTCAAAGATTGAGGCCGGCAAGATGGACTTGGAGGTCATCAAATTTAATCTGGATGAGGTGATTGAAAATGTTGCGGGTCTTTTTAGTAATAAGGCTCGGGAGAAAGGGGTTGAGCTTAGCTTTGGCTCATCCTCTGATGTACCTGCCTGGCTTTTGGGTGATCCTCTACGTTTGACACAAATTCTAACTAACCTGATTAACAATGCAATCAAATTCACGGATCAGGGTGAGATCACCCTATTAGTTGGAATTGTAAATAATGAATCCAACCAGATTACGTTGCGATTTGTTGTAAAAGATACAGGAATAGGGATGTCGTTGGAGCAACAGACGTCTCTATTCAAGCCGTTTTCCCAAGCGGATAGCTCAACGACTCGAAAATATGGGGGAACGGGACTGGGACTGGTTATCAGTAAACAACTCGTGAATTTGATGGGCGGTAATATTTACGCGGAAAGCGAAGTAGGCAAAGGCACCAGCTTCATTTTTACAGCACAGTTTGGAATTCCGATTAGTGTCGTGAATGACGTGAAACTCTCATCATCATTTATAGCCGGCAAGAAAATTTTAGTGGTCGATGACAGCGCCGTTATGCGCAAACTGTTAGTTGCCCTACTTCATAAACTTGGCTGCCAGACTGAAGAGGCCGAGTCCGGTAGTGCCTTATTAATGCTGATGCAGACGCAAGCAAATGCAGACTGTATTGTCATGGACTGGCGCATGCCAGGAATGGATGGTATTGAGGCGGCACGCCAAATTAGAGAACAAGCGATAGCAGTTCCCATCGTAATTGTTACGGGAGACGAACCCGAATTAGCCAGAGCCCAAGCTGGAGATCTAGTCCAGCAAATTATGGCCAAGCCTGTCAGCCCATCAAAACTACTCAATTGTCTAGTCACTTTATTTGGCGGGCAAACTCAAATTCAAGAAAATCAAAGTGGGCAAATATCCATTCCAGATCTGACCGGACGGCATATTCTTCTGGTCGACGACAATGAATTCAACCGTGAAGTCGGAACCGAACTGGTCAATTTAACAAAGGCGACTATATCCACTTCCCATGACGGACAACATGCGGTAAATTGTGTATTGGTAGGAGACAAAAATGTCCATTTCGATCTGATTCTTATGGATCTTCAGATGCCGGTTATGGATGGATATGAAGCTGCAAAATTAATAATGGCGAGATATCCGATGATGCCTATAATTGCACTGACTGCTGATGTCATGACAAACGAACGTCACCGCTTGATTGATGCAGGAATTAGGGACGTTCTTACAAAACCCATCCAGATTGATCAACTTTTCCAACTGCTATCACATTACCTGGAAGCGAAGAGCAACATTCCAACGGTTATTAGCTCTGCTGTTCAAGAGGAAGGGGAGAATTCAGATCAAGATGAGTTACCCGAACTGCCTGGCTTTGATATTAAAGCAGCGCTTGAAAGAGTCGGAGACGACATCTCACTGTATCGTCAGTTTCTATGCATGTTCAGAGATCGAAACATTAATATTATGAAAGAGTTCCGACTCTCATTGAAGCAGGGTGACATGGTAGCAGCAAAGCGATTCATCCACACTTTGAAGGGGTCAGCCGGGACCATCGGAGCCACGCATCTTTCCGCTACTGCAGAACAAATGGAATTGGAACTTGAGAAGGCCGCCAACCCTGATTCGGTTCTAGACACAGAATTAATGAAAAAATTGGATATGGAATGGGAAGCCGTCATGGCTTCATTGGCCAAATTAAATTCTTGAAATTATGGGGAGATAATCATATGAATGACATAGGCAAAAATGATAACCAAAGTAATGGACGAGTGCTCATTGTTGATGATGATCCAATTGTGGCAGGCATGTTGGGAGTTTTGCTGAAAAAATCTGGCTTTGAAGTAACTCAGCTGGAGTCCGGAGAGAGCTGCCTGGAACGGATCAATGATATTAAACCCGATGTACTCTTTCTTGACATCGAAATGCCTGGAATGGATGGTTATGAAACTTGCTATCAGTTGAGAGCAAGAGCGGACACACATGGCTTGATGATTATTTTTCTATCAGCAAAGGATGACTTGGACTCGCGTCTGGCTTCCTTTGATGTCGGTGCAGACGATTTTGTTGCCAAACCGTTCATACCGGAAGAAGTTCTTCGAAAAGTTAGTGTCGCAGTAAGACTTAGGGCAGAACGCAAGAAATATTTGTTAGAAAATGTTCAGGCTAAAAGCAATATTTCCATGGTCCTGTCCAGCCTTGAAGAAACCAATATTGTTCTCAGGTTTACACGTAGCTCACTGGGCTGCAGATCATTGCAGTCTCTAGCCTCAATGGTAGTTAACTCGTTAAACGAATATGGTCTGACAAGCCATGTCCAGATTCGTAGTCACTTTGGCCCCTTTACCATGACTCCCGAGGGTCCTGCTTCTCCCTTGGAGTCGTCGGTGATTGAAATGTCAAAGATGCAGGGACGAATTTTTCAGTTCAAGCGTCGCATGATCGTTAATTACGATTCAATTTCAATTCTTATAATCGACATGCCTATAGCCGATGTAGAGGAAACGGGGCGGATACGTGATTATGTTGCAATGATTTGCGAATCGGCCGAACTCGCGGTGGATAACATTATTATGCGTTTAGATGCCAATTCCCGTGCAGATGAATTACGCGAATTGGTTGAAGCCACACGGGTTGCACTTGCCAAATTACAAACTGTTCATCAAGTGCTGCAATCTGACACGCGAATAGGATTGGACCGAATGGTTAATACACTTGAGGGTATGTATATTTCTTTAGGGCTGCTTGATAGACAGGAATTCACGATCAGTGAAGTGGTTCGCTCTGCCGTGTCTGGAGTGATGGATCTCCTTGACCAGGGCTCCACTGCTGACGAAGACTTTAAAGTTATCTTAAAGAATCTTGCCAAAACAAGTGACTATAGAGCTTCTGTAGAAAATGAATGCTATGTATCTTCAAAGATTGAACTGTTCTGAGGGACTTTGCCACGAATTAAAATCGCTAAATCAATACAACTGCGAACTCGTTTATGCCACTCTTGCTGGCTGAAGATAACAAAATCAACCAAAAGGTCGCTATGGCAATGCTTGTCAAGCTTGGCTACACCGTTGATCTTGCGGAAAACGGTCTTGAAGCCATCACTGCTGCAGAGAAGAAACCGTATGGAATTATTCTCATGGATATGCAAATGCCGGTAATGGGAGGAATTGAAGCCACAAGAATGATTCGTTCGACAGAGGGCCCAAACGTGCGTACTCCAATAATTGCGCTTACCGCCAATGCAATGGAATCAGATAATGAAGTTTGTCGCGAAGCCGGGATGAAAGACTTCATAACAAAGCCGATAAACCGGAAGAGTTTGGTTGATTGTATAGCGATTTACTCGCAATTTGAGTAGCGTAAAAACCCTCCATCTATCGTTTGATGTAGAAATTAACATCATTCGTCATACTGACAAAACCATGTACAGCATCAAAAAAAGCGCGAAGAAAGGCTTCGGATTTGCCATATAGCAAAGGCTGTAAAACGTTTGCCTGTGTCGGTGCGGGTGATAATGATAAAATGCGCACCGATCTCAAATATTCAACCTTTATTCCGCATTCAGGGCGGCACATTTGCCAAGCCCGTTAGGCGATTAACTTTAAATCCACATGACACATTACGCCCCCATGATTGCGGCCTTGTTTACTTTGCTGATTACGACTATTTTGTTGTTCAGCAAAATTGGCAAAGAGATTCAAGACATTCCCAATGAACGTTCGTTGCATGACGCCCCCATTCCGCGTATTGGCGGAGTAGGCATCATGGCTGGCGTGTTGACTGCATGGGCGTTAATGTTGACTTCATTGGCATGGTGGGTCGTGCTTCCCTTGTTGGCGCTGATTGCGGTTTCATTATTGGATGACAAGCGGGGCGTCCCCGTTCGGAAACGGTTGCTGGTGCATGGCTTTGCAGCGCTGATTCTGGTGATAGGCTCAGGATTGGCCACACAGAATATTTTACTGGCTTTGCTACTAATACCCTGTGTAGTGTGGATGACCAACCTTTACAATTTCATGGATGGTTCAGATGGACTGGCTGGCGGCATGACATTTTTTGGATTTACCATGTATGGGTTGGCAGCCTTGATGCACGGGGATGATACGCAAGGCATGCTGAATTTTTCCATCGGTGCTGCGGCTCTTGGATTTTTATACTACAACTTGCATCCGGCCAAAGTATTCATGGGAGATGCAGGTTCAATTCCTCTTGGATTTCTGGCAGCCGCGATGGGGCTGTGGGGATGGGAACAAGGCCACTGGCCCGGCTGGTTTCCGATATTGGTATTTTTCCCCTTCGTGACTGATGCCACAGTCACCCTGGTAAAACGCACGTTGCGTGGAGTGAAAATTACCGAGGCGCATCGGGAACATTATTATCAGCGCCTGGTGCAAATCGGTTGGGGACATCGCAACGTTGCGTTATTTGCCTTCGCGCTGATGTTTTCATCGGGTGTTTCAGCACTGTGGGGCCTCAGCCATTCCACTAGGGAGGTTTTGTTTCTGTTTCTTGCCTGGACGGGTGTGTATACCGTGTTGATGCTGGCGCTGGATAGAAGCTGGAAAAACTTTCAAAGCAGTGACAATGGCTAAGCCGGATATCCGCACTGTGCTGGCAATGCTGCACGATTTTGTGGCAGCGGCTTTTGCTTGGACCTTCGCTTACCTGTTGCGTTTCAATTTCGATCTGCCGGATAATTTTATTGACGAAATGCTCCGCACGCTGCTGTGGGTCGCACCGTTGCAAGGGATTATTTTTTGGCGCTTCGGCCTGTATCAGGGACTTTGGCGCTATGCGAGCGTGACTGATTTGCGCCGAATTTTTATGGCTGTGCTGACCGCAGCAGGAATGATTCCTCTGGTGTTATGGATGTTCCGCATCAGCGCCATCGTTCCCCGCTCTGTGCTGATTTTTAACCCCGTGTTGTTGCTGCTGATCATGGGAGGAAGCCGTTTCATTTATCGCATCTGGAAAGAACAGGGTTTGTACCGGGATATCCGTTTGCATGGCGAACCGGTTCTGGTGTTGGGGGCGGATGACGCGGCTGTGAGTCTGTCCAAGGAATTGTCGCGGAGCAAAGATTGGCGGCTGGTCGGGTTTCTCGACGACGACACGGCCAAGCATGGCCACTCACTCAATGGGATTCAAGTGTTGGGTGCGCTCGACAGTTTACCGCACTGGTCTGAACGGCTGAATGTCCGACAAGCGATTATCGCCATGCCCTCCGGTTCGCATCTGGTGCGCAAGCGCGCAATCAAACTTTGCGATCAAGCCGGGCTCAAGGCATTGACTGTACCTTCATTCGACGACCTGTTGAGTGGACGAGTCGCCATTTCACAATTGCGCGCAGTCGAACTGGATGATTTGCTGGGGCGGGATCCTGTTGAATTGGATACTGCCGGATTGCATCAACTGCTCACTGGCAAAACGGTTATGGTAACTGGCGCTGGAGGCTCGATTGGTTCGGAACTTTGCCGCCAGATAGCACTCTTCAAACCTGAAAGATTGATGCTCTATGAACAAAGCGAATTCGCTCTTTATACCATTGAGCAGGAATTGCTTTCAGCCCAGCCCGGGATGGTTTGTGAATTTCTGATCGGTGACGTGCGCGATTCGGCACGTTTAGATGAAATCATGGAAAAGCATTGCCCCGCTGTGGTTTTTCACGCCGCAGCCTACAAGCATGTGCCCTTGATGGAGCAACGTAATGCCTGGCAGGCAGTGCGTAATAACGTACTTGGAACCTGGGCCGTCGCCGAGGCTTCGCAGCGTCATGGGGTGGGCAAGTTTGTCTTGATCTCGACTGACAAAGCGGTGAATCCAACCAATGTCATGGGGGCCAGTAAGCGTCTGGCCGAGATGGTGTGCCAGAGTTTGCAGAAACCCGATGCGACTCGTTATGTCATGGTACGCTTTGGTAATGTGCTGGGTAGCACCGGCAGCGTGATTCCAAAATTCCGCGAGCAGATCGCCAAGGGCGGACCGATCACAGTAACTCATCCGGACATCACCCGCTTTTTCATGTCAATTCCGGAAGCGGCCCAACTGGTATTGCAAGCCGGACTGATGGGAACGGGCGGTGAAATTTTTGTCCTGGATATGGGAGAACCGGTAAAAATAGTCGACTTGGCAAAAGACCTGATCCGCCTCTCCGGCATGAGCGAAGATGAAATTAAAATCGAATTCAGCGGCCTGCGTCCTGGAGAAAAACTCTATGAAGAATTACTCGCTGACAACGAACACACCTTGCCTACTCCCCATCCAAAACTGCGCATAGCACGGGCGCGCGAAGTGGATGAGTCGTGGCTCAAAGAACTATTGGCCTGGGTTGCTTCAAATGCCACACAAAGCGATGTAGAAGTAAAACTTTCCCTGTCAAAATGGGTTTCAGAATATACGCCCGACAATACCTAATCTTTAGGGAGCCTTTAATACTTGGTTGGTGGAACGGGTTTTGCATTCCATATAACCTCAGCATACTGGCTGATCGTACGGTCGCTGGAAAACTTACCCATGTTGGCCACATTAAGGATCGCGCTTCTGACCCATTGATCCTTGTTCCGGTAAGCCCTCTCAACTTTTTCCTGGCAGGCAATATAAGCCGCGTAATCGGCAAGCAATAGGTAATGATCCCCATTCTGCAATAAATTATCCACGATCGGTTTAAAGCGATCCGGTTCATCCGGCGAGAAAAAGCCCGAGCTGATCATGTCGAGTACTTCCCGCAATTCGCCATTTCCATGGTAATAATCCCAAGGCTGATAACCGTTTGCCTTCACTCTGGCGACTTCCTCAGCTGTCAGGCCAAAGATGAAAATATTGTCCGAACCCACTTCTTCGCCAATTTCAACATTAGCGCCGTCCAATGTG
>Ga0316223_1002426_pt1 | contig 15096 bp, 17 predicted proteins | sample TBH18009metaG_FD_206007 | JGI IMG/M metagenome (GOLD analysis project Ga0316223, IMG submission 206007) | Freshwater microbial communities from Trout Bog Lake, Wisconsin, USA - TBH18009 | ecosystem: Environmental > Aquatic > Freshwater > Lake > Hypolimnion/Profundal zone | place: USA: Wisconsin...
GAGGGCGCAGTGCCCTGCGAGGGACAAGCCTTCGTGAATTCAGGGTCAAAGCCACGTAATGAAGACATTGCGATGGATTGAGGCTTCGAGGTGTCTGTGGCCTCTACGGATGGAACCGGAGGGGCATCGTTGTCGCCGTGCTTTAATGCTTGTTGTTGCTGCTGTTTGGAGGTCGTCTGAAATTTGGCGGACCGGTAGCTCGCGGATTCGCTCACGACCTTGGTCGCTTGGCCGTGAGCCGTCGCATTTTGTTCTAAAGCTGATGCTTCAAAGACATCCCCGTCGGGCGCAGGAGGTTGCGAGGTAACACTCGAAGAGTGCGTGACCTGGACTGGATTTCCTTGTCGTTGCGCGTCACTGTTCAAGGTCAGGACTCCAGCCGCCACAAGCAGGACGGCATCGAAACCCAGGACCGCCACGATTGCGGGGTTGTCTCTACAAATTTTGAGCATAACTCACAAACTCTCGATAGTGGCGGAGAACGCCTTTCGCTCCCGCGATCAAGCCGCCGATCTGCGCCGCGTGTGGAGCGCGAGCGGGAGCATAGAGTGCGACCTCGAAAGGCGCGGGCGATGTGTCGGGAGCCGGCGACAACCTTCCCTTCGGCTGGCCGTCGATTCGTCCGGTTCGAGAGGTGCGCAAAATGCGGACCGGGTTTGCGTCCAGCGGAATCTCGCGGTTTGCGTCTTTGACCGCAGGCCACACCACTTCGTTACCGAGCAATCGATTAGGAGTCGTGGCATAGAATCCCTCGGATTCGGGATCGACCCGGAGAGTCAGCACGCCCTTGAACGAATGCTGGCGAAATTCCTTTTCCAGGTAACGGATTTCCGGCTCGGCGGAACGCTGCCAGAACAAGCGGTCGATTGGAACGGGAGGCAGCGAAGCATGCCTCCGCGGGTTGACCACAGGATACGAAAAAAGGACGTAGTTCGTCGCGATATCCGGCTGCCAGTCCAAGTGGATGAGAAGGTGCGCCGCGGCGATCGAGGCAGTGATAGCGTTGGAGTCGTCCAGTCCCGCAAAAATGGCGAGTTCAATGGGCGCGGCGCCGCCGGTCTCTCCGAGGAAGAGAAACTTGGGGAGATGCAGTCGGGCGCCTCCGATCCGGAAATCGTGTCCGTTGCTGACGATGAGATTGCACGAAGACGTCGCCAGTTCGTAAACCGGATCGAGCAGAATTGGCAAATGGGCGAAGTGTTTCGTCTGGCGGGAGACGGATGGCGTGAGAAGTGTAAGGGGCGTGGTTTGGTGCATTGGACTGGCGATTTCTTTAGAGTTGCGGTTGATTGCGCGGCCCACGAAGAACCAGCGCGGGAACCGCTTCCCGCACTGGTCTTCGTGTCAGGGCTATTGGTGTTACGGAGTGACGAGGGTTCCTTCGCCGGTTCGGCTAACGACGGCGTTCGAGAGCAGAATGCCGCCAACGGCCGCGTCGGTGTTGGTGATCTGATTGATCAACGCATTGGCGAGGTTGGCGCCGGGGCTGGTTCCGGAAGTATAGTTCGACGTAGTCAGCACGTGTTCGTAGACCCAGAACGTGTATTGCCCGTTATCCACGTTCTGCTCGCTATATTGCACGCCATTGTACGTCAGTTCCACGGCGCCATTGGGAATGGCGATGGTATTCGCGTCCCCGATGGTCAGGTAACTGATGTAGTAGCCGGCGGTCGCCGATGCGGAAGCGACCTTGTAGGCCGCAGAGGAGAGCACCGCAGTCAGATAAGGGGCCAGGTTTGATCCCGTGGTCGCTCCGCTGTTTCCAAGATACTGGCTGCTGACGCCGCTGAATGTCTCGATGGGCCATAGAGCCTGCGACGTCACCGTCCCGCCGACGATGTACCCGCCCACGCCCGCCGCCTGCCCGGTGATGGTTGGCTTGTATTGTTTGACATACGCGTTCACGCCAAGTCCAGGCTCCGCGAGGGCTTCGTAGCGTTGGCCCGAATCCGTGTTGCGCCCGGTGGCGTACACGTAAACCGTGCTGTTCGCCGGATTCCCGGTGAACACGCTCAGCGGGCTGTATCCGACGCTCCAGAGAAGCTGTGCCTGCTGAGTCGAGAGATTGGTGCCGGGATAACCCTTGCTGGCGACCCATTTCAGCGGGATGATTCCGACTTGGAAGTCGTCGAGGGTACTATAATAGTGGCCTTGGTAAGTTCCGCTGAACGGAGTCGTCGCCTGGAAGTTGGTCGAGAAAGCAAAGGTCGGAACCTCCGGATCGTTGGCGTTTCCCGTCACCGTTGGGTCCGGAACGGAGCCACCGCTCACGCCGTCGGGCACGAAATTGACGGGCAGGCTTCCGGCGAGCGCAGCGATGCCGCCGGCGGCGCCGATATACGACACCTTGATGGTCACTGGCGTCCCATTGATCGAGCCTCCGGTAAACACGCCGAAGTTGGCTTTTGTGTAATCGGAGCTGGTTCCTGCAAAAATGAAGTTTCCAGCGCCCAGAACATGGGCAATCGCGGTATTGGTAATCACGCGGTCTCCGTTGGATCCCGCAATATAGATTTTGGTCGGCGTAGCCGCCGCCGTGGTGGCCAGGGAAGCGGCAAGCAGCCCGGCAATGGAGTTAATAAGTGGTTTCATAATAGTTGAACTTGGTTGCATGTTTTCGTTGATGTTTTTGTTGGTTAATGGTTGCTGGTTGGTCTATTGCTTCGGTGATTGATGGGTGACTTCGCTGACCGGCGCCGGGCAAAGCTGGCGAGCAGCAGGCCCGCCGCAGTCAGAACGCCCGATCCCGGTTCCGGAACGGCAGCCGTCCCGGTGTAGTTCACCGTTCCGGCGGAATTGATCGCGAAACTGCCAAGGCGGGTTCCGTTGGCGTTTGCTACTGGGTCGAGTTGATAGAGGTCCAGAACGCTGCCAGATGGGCCGTTCTTGAAACTCCCCTCAACCGTGGTCCAGACGCTGAAATCCAGCGCCGGCGCGGTGAATGAAGAGTAGCTGTTCGTTCCGGCTCCGATGTTCCCCTGGATCACAGCGTTACTGGTATTGGGCGCTGCGGCTCCGGCGGCAATCCCCCCAATGTTGTTGAACTCCCCGGAGAGTTGCTGGAACAGCGTGACTGTCGAGGTCTGGGCGATTGTTGAGCGTTCCTTCCACGGCGTGGAGTAGGTGCCCGGTGTCGTTTCCTCCCGCGTTACGAATAGACGAGGAATGGTCTGCACGCCTCCGTCGTAATCGGTGCCCGTGATACTCCAATAGAGGTCCGGGCGGCTAAACCAGTCGAGCGCCGTCGGCGAGGTCTGGCTGAAGAGGCTGGTGAGATCAGTGCCCAGGCCACCGAGCGACAGCGTGAACGCCGCCGTGGTGGTGAATTGGGATACGGGTCCCACATCGACAAGGAGGTCCACGGTGGATCCCGGATTCCCCGTTGCGCGGAACCCGAGAAGCAGATCTCCGGTGGTATATGCGGCCTTCGCCGCGTGTGCAGTCAGCAGGATCCCGGCAATTGCGGGAAGCGCGGCTGACAGCGGATTTTGTTTTTTCATTGGTATTAACTGTTTCTGATTGAGCAGGCGAGGATGGGGTGTCTCGCCATCCCCGCACTCGCGGAGCGTCCAGAAACCCGGTCTTCAGTGTCGGCGGCGACAAGCAGCACCCCAGCGAACCGGGCTGCAACCCATCGAGCCAACCAATCCTGCTGCGCGTCCACCTACTAACTGGGTGGACGAAGAGTGTCAATGGAATTTTAATTTGTTTTTTCTGATTGATGGAGGCACATGCTCGCCACGAGCGCCGGAAGACCACGGCCGATCACCCACGCCGCGGGGTGTGATCTCACCTCACCCAAAAGAAGTGCCGCGTCGCCGCCAGATCGGCAGCTTTTTCGTCGCGTATGCTCACGCCATGGCGCGAGTGTCAACGGATCGATCTTCGTCGCCGATCATGGCGAATTCTCGCCCACCTGCATCAGGACGAATTGCTCCAATTCCGGAGCGAACCTAAAGCTGGTTTCTGAGCGCAAGCGTTGCAGTTCGGGAGCGATCCCAGGAATCAATCCGCTCCGCTTTGCAGCCACCAATACCCCCAGCGTGCCGCATACATGCAAACCCATCCGTTCCGCGGCTTCGCGCCCAAGCTTCTCGTCGATAATTAGTAGGGCTGCGTTCAATTCACGGGCCAGCCGAATCGCATCGATCTCCCCCGCATCCAACCCAGCCAGGCGACTGTCAGGCCATGAACTCTTAACAGAATGCACGCTTATCCACCCCTGACTAAGTGCCTCTCGAAGCGCCAGGCCGACGGAGAGAAAAGCGACTTCGGACGCCAAAGCTTCCCCCCAAACAACCTCAGGGACGATCACGCCACCATACAGTTGCCGCAAGACGCTCAACCGTCCAATCCGGGCGAGATAGAAGAGCGGCGACGTGTCAGATACGACTACTCTCATGGCGGATATCGGCTTCCGCCATTTCGCGAGTGTAAGGCAGAGGTGTGGAACGGCTGGCAATGAAGGCTTCCCAGTCCCATCGCGTCATTCCGGCAAGTTCTGCCGCGCGGCCCGGAGGCAGGTGACCGTCCCGGTAGAGAGCCAAGGCCAATTCCCGAAGCAGGGATGGCTCGGCCGCAGTCCGGTCTTCCAAGAGACGCAAACCGATATCATCGGGCAGTTCAAGAGTGACACTCATGATGGAAGATTACCCTCTGGAAGCACGGATTGCAACGTCGCACCGGGACGCAAGAAAGCCCCCGCGCGATCCCCAAACGCACGGCGCAGTCGGAATGCAGTGCGGTTCGTATGTGTCGAGAAAGCGCAGCCAAAAAGCGGCAGGTTGGCGACTTACTCGGTCCGAGTCGGACACCAGCCAGCGCCTCTTGCACCGTTGCTGGAAAAGATGCACGAGAATGCGAGGCTCTCATGCAAATCGTAACGTGGGCCATGTGCCCAGTGCGGACGAGAAACCGCGTCTTCGACGCTCACCAGATACGCCGCGCGACGATTACAGTCCGTACTGGTCCGCCCTAAACTTGGCGGTGTCGGCCATCGCGAGTTGTTCGGCGATAAAGTCGTCCTCTTTGGCTGGCAATGCCTCAACGGATTCCTCGATGGTGTCCAGCCAAACGGCCTCACGCTCCGCCAGTTTCAACGCGCCATCGGCATGGGCTTCGCGCAGAATATGCACGGCTTCAACGGCAGCAGCGCGCCCGGCAGCGTAGTGGTTGGGCGACTGTACAATGGCGCGGGCAATCCGGATCACGCTCTCCGGAGCGAGCACCGCCGCTTGTGGATCGAAGCCGAAATCCGATTTGACCAGCCATTTTTGAAGCAAGCGCGCTTCGTTGGGGCCATCCGCGATGGCTTGGTTGAAGAGGCGGCAGTCGTAAATGAGTTGTTCCATGTAACAGGTCGGCGCCATGCCGCCGAGCAGTTTGATGTTCTGTACCGATTCATTGGACCAGGTGTCGCAGGCGGCCGCCGCGATGTTGCCGACGGGGCTCATATGGGCGCAAGCGGCGCTCTTGCCTTCCATTGCCATCGGAAAACCGGTGATCGCTTTGAGGATCGGATTTTCGTAGCCGCAATCCTTGCCGGGGCCGACCGCGCCCTCTTCGTAAGCCACCAGCGAACGAACGGCAGTCACCGCGCGCACCACCGCGGCAAAAGTGCGCGGGATCATGCGTTGCTCGGCGAGCACCATTGCGGTGTTGCCAAATCCGCAGGCGGTGTCGCCGGCGCAGTGGACGCCATGCCTTTTGGCGATGCCTCCGAGTTCGCTCCACAGAAAGCGCATGTCCCGGACGCCCAGGCTGCACAACGAAAAAATGACCGCCGCGATGTCCCCGTTGATGAGCGCGTCGTCGTGAAGTTCCTTGCCGCCCACCGACTCGATGCTCAACAGTTCGGCGCCCGCTCCCGCGGCGCCTTCGAAAAGCCGGAGCATGTTCTCAAAGTAATACCCGCTGCGCATTTCCGGCGGACGGACAAACTCGCGGTTGTCGTTGGGCGTCATGCGGAAGACCGTCGGCAACTTGTATTTTTCCCAGGCGCAATCCATTCCCTCGATCAGGATTTTGGCGATGTCGAGCCCCCATTCGGGATGCTCGGTCATCGGCGGCAGCGTCTCGAATTCGATGACCACTCCGTTGGCCTCCAGTTCGGCGGCCCGGTGCAGCGCGCCGCCGATGATCTGCGCGTAGTGCTCGCGGATTTTCGGCATGTTTGCCGCGTTCACTTCCATGGGCGGAAGCGTGAAGTTGAGTTCTGGGTAGACTTGCCCGCCGCCGATGACCATGCCGCGGCGGGTGGTCAGGGGCTTTGGTGCGGTTCCGAAGAGCAGATCGCTCGGTTTGGAAATTGCGAGGTCGGTGTATTTCATGACGGCATCAGGCGTTGAGCAGTTCGCGGGCGAGATCGACGGCCGACGCGGCATCGGGCGAATAGCCATCCGCGCCGATTTCGTCGGCGTATTCCCGGGTTACAGGCGCGCCGCCGACAACGATCTTTACAGACGCGCCAAAAGCGCCGGAGCGTATTTTGGCGACCGATTCCTTCATGGCGGGCATCGTCGTGGTCAGCAGCGCGGAAAGTCCCACGACGTGCGGTTTTCGTTCCTCGACCGTTGCGCTGAATTTCTCCGGCGGCACATTTACGCCGAGATCGATCACATCGAAATTGGCGCCCTTCCACATCATTCCGACAAGATTCTTGCCGATGTCATGGAGGTCTCCCTGCACGGTTCCAAGCACCGCGGTGAACTTCGGCTTGATCCCGGCTTCGATCAGATGTGGTTCCAGGAGTGCCAGTGCTTCCTTCATCGCGCGGGCCGCGATCAGCATTTCCGGCACGAAGACTTCATTGCGTTTAAATCGCGAGCCGACAATATCCATGCCGATGATGAGTCCTTCTTCGAGAAGGGCTCTGGCTCCCATCCCCGCCTGAAGACCTGCTTCAAGGAGGCGTTTGACTTCGACGCGTTTGCCGGCGGCGACGGCTTGTTGAATTTCTAGGAGGATGTCCATGCTTCATCCATTCAAGCACGCCGAACCGAACGCATCTTGTAATCCAAGCCGAAAGTTTTGGATTTCCGTGCGGAAGTGGACGGATCAATGACCGGGGAACCGGTGGCGATATTCCCCCGGCGCTTCTCCTGTATATTTGCGAAAGACCCGGGTGAAATAGCTTTGATCGCTGAAACCGCACTCGGCTCCGATTTGCACCAGGGTCTTGCCAGTCCTGGCCAGCAGGGCTTTGGCGCGGTCCACCCGCATCCGCGCCACCAGGTCCGTGAACGTGCGCCCAGTCTTGTCCCGCATGAGATGCGAGAAATGGCTGGGGGAGAGCCCGGCGGCGCGGGCAACCGTTTCCCTGTCCATCGGCTCGTCGAGGTGTTTTTCCATGTATTCCAATGCGCGCCCGATCAAAACCGTATTGGGAAATTCGCGGTGATCGCGGATTGCATCCATGAGCCGTTCCAGCATTTCGGTGAGCCAGACACACAACTTCTCTTCGTCTTCAAGAGCGGACAAGTCGCTAATGGAACGGTAATTATACCCCAGCACCTCGGAGGGGTTGGCGCCGGATTCGACCGCGGCACGGCTCATGGTGACGACCAGTTCGAGGACGAAGCTCTTTAGCAAATCCAGGCGCCGCTGCCCGAGATGATAGATGCGCACCAGCACGCGGTTGATGATTTCGCGGGCGGCAGGCCGCTCCCCGCGTTTGATGGCGGCCAGCAAGGCCGGCTCTTCGCGCAGATAGACTTCGCGAACGCTGTCGAGGCATTCGATCTTGACCTGATGCAGCGCCTCCGCGCGAAAGCGCTCCTGCTCCGCTGCCTGCCGGGCGATCCGCAGACGCGATGCATTTGTCAGGTTGTAACTGACAGCCATCTCCAGCAGCCCAAGGCAGGCTTCGCGAATTCGCCCCGAGCGATTGGGGTCATCCGCGTCGCGCTCTTCATCTCGCAACAGGGCAACGCCTTCCACCACCAACCCTCCGGTGACTTGCTCGTTGTTCATCAATGGAACCGCCCAGAGAAGACATCCCGCGGAGTCCAATAGCAGGCACGGTTCGCCCCAACGCAGAGCCTCCAGAATGGCCTGACGCCGTAACGGCGTCATCGCATCCGGAGCCCTCCGGTTCGAACCGGAGGGTCGGCCCATATCGTCCGTGGCAACAACGGAAAAACCGTAGCGTTCCCGATATTGAACCGCAAAATCTTGGAGCCGGGCATTCAAAAGCGCCGCCAAATTTAGCGGGAGCCCCAGCTTGCCGCAACAGAATACAGTTTCCATAATCCTATCGTTGTTCGTGTTTGTCGAAGCCGTTCCTGAGGCGATGCCACCGATGTTATTGAACTCGCCGGAGAGTTGCTGAAACAGCGTGACTGCCGAGGTCTGGGCGATGGTTGAGCGTTCCTTCCACGGCGTGGAGTACGGCATTTGCCGCGTGTGCGGTCAGCAGAATCCCGGCGATTGCGGGAAGTGCTGCGACAGCGGATTTGATTTATCAGAAACGAACCTGGAGAATCGCTCTAAATCCCCGCCCCGTGAATCAGCGCTTCCTGAAACACTTCTGCCTTGGTCACCGGCGATGCACTGAAAACCCTCTCCAAGGTGGCATTCTCCATCTCCCGCGCCACATAATTGCGGATGTCCAAGAACAGCCGTCGAAACCGGCACACTCGCTCCTGCGAACAAGGCTTGTAGCCCGTGGACGATACGCAGGCGATAGGCGCAAGAATCCCGTCAAAATGACGAATCACCTCGCCCATCGTGATTTCGCGAGCCGGCTTTGCCAGCCGATAGCCCCCCTGCTTCCCGGTAACCGCTTCAATCCACCCCTTGTTCTTCATTTCCGTCAGGATCTGCTCCAAAAACTTCTTCGGGATGTCGTTCCGCTCCGCCAGCTTTCTGGTGGAAACCAACTCGGTCTCGCCCGCCTCCACGAGGGTGAAGAGGGCGCGAAGCGCGTAATCGGTGCGACTCGAAAGTTTCATTGTCTACGTATCCGCTAGGCGGGCTCATTTGTCCACCCGGGAGATTCGTCTGAACGGAGCGGTGAATCGCGAGCGATACGGGCGGAAACCCTATCGCGCGTCATTTGCTTTTCCCCTCAGCGAAGGAATACCTGAAGTGCTTGGAGAATAGGCTCAATCGTCAGGGCGGATTTGTAAGTGACCGACGGAATTCCCAAATCAGCCAGTTTGTCCGTCGCAGTCTGCCGGATGCCGAGAAGCATTGGTCCCCCCGAAATTGCTTCAGCTTCTCACGCTTTTTGACCAGGTATTCAGGCGTCCAGTAGCCAATAATTTCAAACAGAACCCTGGCGCCGCTCTCATGTTCAAAGGCGAAGTCGGGGAAAAAAGCTTCCTGGCCGGCAAAACGTGGCTCGGATTCGTGTTTCAAAGTCCGGACGTCCCGCTTTTCGCTGCCCCATTTTGCGGCGAACCGGCTTTCGACGCCGGAATCGAACTCAGGGTTCGCCTTGTGGCTGCTGCGATACTTCTGGCTACTATCGATTTCAAGGATCGGTTTCCGGTGCAAGCGCGGCATGGAAATTGGAGCCCACATTCGCCAATCGCGGCATCCGAGGAGCGTTGGCACGACCCAAGCCATTCGGACTCCGTACCGGGTGCTCTCCTCCAGAACCGAGGAAGGGCCGTCAAACCCGTAGTCCGGTTCTTCTTTAATCCGGTCCGCGATGTGGTTGGAAATGACGTGCCTGAGGGCATCGTACTGCGCCTGCTCGTCGTCCGTATCTGCGGCAGAGGTTATCGGTCTGTGGACTCCGCGCGGTCGTCGCAACGGTATCAGTTTCGCCCACGTAGATGTAACCGTGAGTGCGCCTGCCATCGACAACTTTTCTGCGACTGATAACGTAAACAGCACCGTAGTCCGCCAACTTGCCCCCAACCTCGTGAACTTGGAAAAGGTAGGCTGTGCCGGACTGTCCGGTAATGGTTATGTCTGCGATGTGGCTCATTGACGATTTTATGGGCACCTAAAAAAATCGTCAACCGCAGGCGAGTCAGCACGATGTTCGACCTGTGTTGCTTTGACCGGGAACGTCAGGGCTTCGGCTCACATGATCTTTGCCATTCAGGCATCGCCGGAATGCGCTTTATACACTCTGCTGGTCAGTAGTAGAACAAACGCTATCAATCTGCTGGATTTACCTTTTATCATTCCGTGCTCAAAACCGTTGCAGATTCCGCGCTCAAAATGCAGGGAGAATCGGCTTTTTCGTGAGTTTTCCGGGTAAATGAGCGCTGAACCTGCAACACGTTTTTCGGCGAATCCGCGATTTTCCCCAGTAAGTTGCAAGATCCATGCTCAGAAGTTGCAGATTCGGTGCGCAAAAAAGTTTCAACTTCAATCACCACCTACACAGAGGGCATCGAAGCCGTAGACGACGGGAAAACCCATCTCCGCGATGATGAAGCCGCCCAGCGCCGGTCCAAAGGCGCTGGCCGTCTGGAACATGCTGGAGTTCCAGGTGATCGCGTTGGGAAGCACCTCCTTTGGAACGAGCAGCGGCACGAATGCGGTGCGGGCGGCCCATCCGAAGGTTCGCGCCGTGCCGCCAATGGCGAGCAGAGCCATCATTGCAACGATGCCGCGATCGATCACGGGCGAGTGGTTGTGATCAAAATGGACGACGGCCCAAGCCAGCATTCCGCGACCGGCATCCAGAACGGAGCATGCGGAAAGCCGCGAGTGCAGCATGGAAAGAAGCGCCAGACCGACGGCGGAGAGGATTGCAATCGCCTGGGTTCCCACTATGACCCATTTGCGCGAGTAACGGTCTGCGACATGACCGGCCGGAATGGTGAACAAGAGGAGGGGAAGCGCGCTGAAAAAACCCACCAAGCCCAGCAAGGTGGGCGAGTGGGTGCGTTGGTAAACTTCCCAACCGACGGCCACGCTCGACATCTGCCGGCCAAGGGTCGAGGTCACGTTTCCGAACAGAAACCACCGGAATCCGCTGTGGCGCCAGGCGGCGTACGGATCGTGCGGGCCTATGGCCGTAGGGGGCGGGTCGCTCTGGGATATCGAAGACGCCAAATTAGCAACGGAGGTAATTGTTAAACGCGCCGCTCTTTGCGCCTACAGAGAAGAATTGAGCCATGTCTGGCCCAAAATAGCGAATTTGGCGGCAGCGGCAAGGAGCGTCCCACTCCAGTTGACGCATTCTGTATTTCCGTGAGCTTCAAGGGGCGGCTAAGGCGAAAAAGCCGAGATTTGCTACACTTTTTGCTACACTTTTCGACCTCTCGCGGCGTATCTCCCTCAGAATGAGGGAGATATGGTGCACCCCCTGGGACTCGAACCCAGAACCTAGTGATTAAGAGTCACGTGCTCTACCAATTGAGCTAGGGATGCCCGGAAAAGGGCAGGTAATTTGGCGGGACATCTCCGTCATGTCAACCCCAGTTTCGCTTTTTTTTCGGATCCGGGTGCAGGACAGATTTCTTCCATCAAGCTGCAAGAGGCAGGGAGTCGTTGTGGACGGCGAGGTCGCCTCGAAATCAAGCGCGCTGTGGACCAGCTTTCGCCAGCCGAGCTTGCGGAGTTGGTCGCTTATGTACGCGAGCTGGACAGTGCCGCTTGGGATGAGCAAATCGATCGCGATGCCGCCAACGGGAAACTGGACTTTCTCTTCGAGGAAGCCGATGCCGCGCGGGCGACCGGAACAATGCGAGATTGGCCGGAGGCGTGAAATCCAAGGCGACTCCGCGATTCTGGAAGCTCGGACTCGCACCAGCTAGGTTTCGTTTGAAAGGCGAAGCACTCGGCTCTTTGTATTCACGGGCAAAAAGAATCCTCCCGCCTGGACTTGCACCAGGAGTGCGGATTCAACGGTCGAGCATGCCTGCTTGACAGTGGTTCAAAACTGAACCACTGTTGGTGCATGTCCTTACGCATCGCCTCTGACACCGAGTTTAAGCGTTCCCTGACCGAGACGATCCGGAAGAAGATGAAGCAAGACCGAATTTCGATCTCGGCTCTGGCCGAACGCATGGGCACGGCCCGAACCGCCGTGCGGCGCATCCTCGATGCGAAGAACACGTCAATCACCTTCCGCTCGATGAGCCGCGCAGCCCAAGCTGTGGGCCTCAAGCTCAAGCTCGTCGCCGAGCCGATGTCCCCTGATGAACTCGGGGAACTGGCCCATCACCTCGCGAACAGCAAGAGCCGCGACGAATCCGCAAAACTCGCCGCTCAAATCACTGACGGCTTCTACGCCGGCTCCTGATGCCAAAGGTTCAGCGCAAAGACATCCCCCGCGCCCTCTTTGCGCACCTGCTTCAGCGCATTGAAGAGCGAAGCATTGAAGCCGATGCCATCAGATCGCTGGCGGCTTGGCTCGATACGAACCCGGAGGTCCCGTTGGGCAATTGGTACAAACGTTTCCCGGCGATGACCGTCTGCGGAGAGGGTGCGCTGATCAAAACTTTTCTCACTCCCTGCCAAGCGCCCTTCGGTGAGGAGCTTTGAAATAAGCGCATCGCCCTGGCGGAGATTACTCCCTTGGCGGCAAATGACTTGTCTTCAGTGGCGGCGACGAGTTGCTTCACGCGCGCAGCGGTTGTGTCGCCGCTGCGGTAGAACTGGTCGCCGAGAGTCGCCGTGAGCAGGATCGAGACTAACTCGCCCTTCGGCGACTGAGTGAATGAGCGGCCGCCGGCGAGGTTGGTTGTATTGCCGCCGGTCATGCGCTTGATCAGGGTGTTGAACTTCATTGGGTTCGTTCACCTCCTTTGGTTATGGACGCGCAAACAGGCGCGTCCGGGTTTGGATTGAAAAAAGGTAGGCTTGCTTGAAAAGCCGATATTGGTAGACTCAGAACATGATCGCGTTCGGTAGTTATGTCCCAATGCCCTTGCACTTGATCCAAATGGCGTACCTGATTCTAATTTGGCCGCTAACTCTTATCAGCGTGGGCGGAATCTTTGCAGTGGGAGGAATCACCCTTTTAACGATTGACTTGGTCGCAAGCTGGTTTGTTGCTCGAAGCACACTCAAGTGGCAAAAACGAATTAGAATTCCCAAACTGCTGGTCGGAGTGGCTGTTTCAGCCGCATGCGTTGTTACGTGCGCCGCGATTAACGGAATCATTTTCATTGGCGTATGGCGATGGCTCCCTCTGGACGCATGATGTTTTAAAATGTTGACCCAGTTTTTCGCGGAGAGAACAGACAGGCCCTTACACCGAAGCGCCGGGAATCGAACTCAGCCTGGCCGAAGCCAGTCCCAACTCATGGGCGCTGCACACTCGATGTGTTGTTTGGATGGCTGCGAAGAAATCCCGTCTTCACTGCCGCGAAAGATTTTTGAGGAGAACCGCGGTCGCCCAGGCTGGTTTCGCACGCCCGGAGGCATCGCACAGGGTCGAGGAATTGACAGCCAAACGGGCAATGGGTACGTTGTGTTCATGAACATCACCGCGGAAAAAATCGTGGAGGAGGCGCTTGAGCTTCCCCCAGAGGCGAGGGCGTTCGTGGCGGAACGCCTGATCGAAAGTCTCGACGCCGGGGCGCCGGCGGACATTTCGCCGGCGTGGCGGGAGGAAATTCGTCGGCGTTGCCGGGAAATTGACGAAGGGACTGCCGATCTGCGGGATGCCACCGAGGTCTTTCCCCGTTACCAACGGGATGCGTCGCTGTCAACGCCTTGGCGGAATGTGAACATGATCCAGTCCGAGGCTTGCACTTGGATTTGGGGTTCTGGTAACCTGCATGAACTCATGCGAGCTACAGCGAACGCGTTTTGGGGGATATGGTTTGGTGGGGTGCTTGCCTTCGCAATTTCCGTTGCGGTGGCACCACTTTCATTCGCTCCCTTGGCCGTGAATGGCGTCTATATTGAGTCGATTACCCGGCTTGCTGTTCTGCTGCTTTGCCCCGTTCTGCTGATTTTCGCATTTATTTTCCGCAAACGGATCCTCTGGACTCAATTCATTGCCTATCTTGGATTCTTGCTCCTTACGGAATTGGTGTTCCACGCCATATTCCCGATTTGGCTCAGTTCTTGTTTCAGCCCCGACAAGAATAGCGTGTGGTGTGAAACTCCGGCACATCGGGGGCAATACTATTACGTCGATCGGCAACACGCTTCGAGTCTTGGCGATGCGAAGTACTCAGGCCAAGCATGGGAAAGTCCGCCTTGGATTCAGGCGCCGCCTCGAAAATAACAAAGAGGGAATTGGACGCGCACCCCGGACTTGCACCGGGAAAGAAGCGGGTTGCAGCCGCTCGCCTCGTCTGCTTTGGCCTGTGCGCGTTTTAAAGAATGGGGAGACCAACGGGATTCGCACCCGCACGACGGCTTTCACAGAGCCGGATGCTAACTCTTACATTATGGCCTCCATTAAGAACGATCCTCCGACCGGCGCTGCCCAGGCGTTTTGGAAGCGGAACTCGTTCCCAATCTCCTGATTGGGAACGCGCTTGTCTGCGAATCTCCGATTCGGGAGCCGTAGTCCGCCGCAACCGCGCCCGGATTACATTAAGCGTCCTTCCGGCAAACGGCGGTTAGCGAAACGGAGTTTCGGAGACACTGACGTTCCCAATCAGGAGATTGGGAACGAGAGCCTTTTGGAATTGGACGCTGCTCGGCAAATGACAGACGTGCTCGCTGTTACACCAATGACGCGCTTGAAAATGGTGGCTGCTGCCGGTATCGCGCCGGCCTCTCCTCCTCTTCAGGGAGGCGCTAATCTTTCTCAGCTAAACAGCCAAAGTGACGCTTACAATCTTCGTTGGTCAAAGTCTTTCCAATGCCACAGATGCGCCCCCGAAGACCCAAGGCTTGCCCGAGATTGCCGATGGCGTGTAATTTCTGGTTACCAGTAATGCCAGATCAACGCTCACATCGTGGACCAAATCCCGAGGATCAGCGCGACTTTGCTTCCGCTGAGTTGCCGAAACTCGGGCGGGCACACTCAGATTTCTCATGGCTGTTGAGCCGGGGCTATGCGCACCGCTCCGGCATCAAGCTGGTGGGAGATCGTTATTCGCTTACGGTGCGACAGCGGACGGCCGTGCTTCGCTGCGCGTGCTCCGATCAGGAAAGGGCCGAGCGGCACCGGCACGAAGTTCCGGTCACGCAAATCGCCGGCGGGCCGCTCTTAATTGATGG
>Ga0316223_1002427_pt1 | contig 15093 bp, 12 predicted proteins | sample TBH18009metaG_FD_206007 | JGI IMG/M metagenome (GOLD analysis project Ga0316223, IMG submission 206007) | Freshwater microbial communities from Trout Bog Lake, Wisconsin, USA - TBH18009 | ecosystem: Environmental > Aquatic > Freshwater > Lake > Hypolimnion/Profundal zone | place: USA: Wisconsin...
CCAAGGTCTCGCGCAGATGCTCAATGTCGAACCCGACCTCATCGTTTGCGGCGAGGTCGCTTCCGCACACGAGGCGATGGCTGCCATAGTCGAGTCAAAGCCGGACTTGGCTATCGTCGATATTGTGCTTCATGGCTCCAATGGGATCGAGTTGACCGAGGCGCTCGTTGCCCGATGGCCCGGACTTCCCATCCTTGTGCTTTCGATGCATGACGAAAGGTTCTATGCCGAACGAGCCCTTCGGGCGGGTGCCAAGGGTTATTTGATGAAGCAGGAGGCCACTGATACGCTCGTGTGCGCGATTCGCCGCATTCTGAAAGGCCAGATCCAGGGCAACGCCCCACTGCCATCAAGTTAAGCTTGGAGGCTCTAGTAACGCGCGCTCGTTCCCAGGCTCCTGCCTGGGAATGCAGTATTCCCGGAGGCTCCAGCCTCCTGCCGGGCCTCCAAAAGCACAGCGCACCGGAGAGGCGGGAATCCGGGGAGCACGCGCGCCCTCGCGTGTTGGCGTCGGCGCCCTCGCCGACGCGAACTTTTTTGCGCTGCCCGACGCGATCAGCCGCGAAGACGCCTTTGGCGAGGGCGCCAAAGGCCACACGCGAGGGCGCGTGCGCTCCCCGGAAGCTGGCGCGATGCCAGGTTCATGCCCAACAATCACCCTCGCGCTTTGGCGAGGTTAGCTCCTCAGGATGACAGCAGTCGGGGCGCTGTTCTCACTCGTGCGCCCGGATTCGCACCTGTATCTCATCGCCCATCGGGTAATTCCGGCTTCCGCCGGCCTTGCATTGCGGCTATCCCCCGATTCTCACCAGCGGCTGGCCTTCCTGGACGGCTTGGCCGACCTTCACGAAGACCTCGGCTATCTTGCCGGCTTCGGGCGCGTAAATGTAGGTGTTCATCTTCATCGCCTCAAGGATGACCAGTTGATCGCCCTCCTGCACTTCCTGGCCGACGGCGACCTCCAAAACGACGACGTTGCCGCCGAGCGGGCTGAGGACCACGCCCGGCTGGCCGGAAGACACGGACACCGACGCGCCCGCCACCGAGGCGGGGGCAATCGGTGAGGATTCCACCGACGCGGGGTTTGCCGATGCGGCCGCGCCGCCGGCAGGATTACCGGCAACGTCGAGGACCTCGACCAGCACATCGTAAGTTTTGTCTCCGACAGTGATTCGCAAGCGTTTCATGAATAAATAATGGGTGTTTGAAGTGGTTGTGTGGCTGGTGTGTTACCGCAGACGGTGCGAAGAGTAGATCTGGCGCCGGCCCTCCAGGGACCAAAGCAGCGTGGGATCGGTCGAAGACATGCTGGTCGAGACGCTCACGGCAACGATGCGGTGTTCGTTTCGCAGGACGGCGGCAACGGCAGCGGATAGCACAACGAGGATTTCCGACTCAATGTGGCCGAAAACTCGCTGCGGTGGAATTGCCGCCGACTCGGCGGTTGGATTACTGGATTGATTCATCGGACGATAATCGAAGTGGAATTATAGAGTGCAACACGGGTCTGCCAAGCAGAATGGAAGGAGCGAACAGCAGTGCCGTCCCTACCGTCCGCACGCCATTCATCGCTGGCTTCGGCGTAGTGCGTTGAACCCGCTTTTAAAATCGGATGCACCTCGTTTACAGCGGAATATTCCCGTGCTTTTTCGGCGGACGGGTTTCGCGCTTGGACAGCGTGTTGCGCAACGCCTTGGAAACGGCGGCGCGTGTTTCGGCAGGGTCGATAACGTCGGTCACCAGCGCGAGGCTGGCGGCCTGGTAGGGCGACGCGAATTTCTCCCGGTATTCCTTGATCAACTCTTCCCGGCGTTTCTTCGGGTCGGCGGCGTTCTTAATCTCGTCCTTGTAAAGAATGCTCACCGCTCCTTCCGCGCCCATCACGGCGATTTCCGCCGTCGGCCACGCGAGGACGACATCCGCGCCGGCGTCCCGATTGCACATCGCCAGATAAGCGCCGCCGTAGGCCTTGCGCAGGATGACGGTGATTTTCGGCACCGTTGCCGCCGCGTAGGCAAACAGCATTTTCGCGCCGTGGCGAATGATGCCGCCGCGCTCCTGCATCTTGCCGGGCAGGAAGCCGCCGGTGTCCACAAGGGTGACCAGCGGGATGTTGAAAATGTTGCAGAACCGAATGAACCGGGCGCCTTTATCCGAAGAATCGATATCGAGCGTGCCGGCTTTGACCAGCGGCTCATTCGCCACAATGCCAACGACCACCCCCTGGATGCGGGCAAATCCGATGACGATGTTCTTCGCCCAATCCATCTGCACTTCGAAGAAGTCGCCGTCGTCGACGAGGCGGTTAATGACGTCATGGATGTGAATCGGATCCTTCCCGTCGCTCGGGATCAGTTCGTTCATGCCGGGATCGGGCGTAAGCACGACCGGGGTGCTCAGCCTGTGCGGCGGGTCCATGATGTTGTTGGACGGGATGAACGAGAGCAGTTTCTTCACCAGAGCGACGGCATGGGCGTCGTCGTTGGCGACGAAATGAATGTTGCCGCTGACGCTGGCGTGCGCCGCCGCGCTGCCGACTTCGTCCATGGTCACCACCTCGCCGGTGGCGGCCTTGATGACTTCCGGGCCGCAGATGAACATGTTGGCGTTCTTGTTCACCATGATCTGGAAATCCGTCAGCGCCGGGGAATACGCCGCGCCGCCCGCGCACGGGCCGGCAATGACGGTGATCTGCGGCACCACGCCGGAAGCGTAGACGTTCCTGAAAAAGACCTTGCCGTAGCCGGAGAGCGATTCCACGCCCTCCTGAATGCGCGCTCCGCCCGAATCGTTGAAGGACACCACAGGCATGCCGCTGGTGACGGCGAAATCGATCGCGTCGCAAATTTTCTTGGCATGCATCGCCCCCAGCGATCCGCCGGCGACGGTGAAATCCTGGCTAAATGCGGCCACGGGGCGGCCATCGACCATGCCCGTTCCGGTCACGACGCCGTCGGCCGGAATTTCCTTGCCGGCCATGCCAAAGAGCGTAGCCCGGTGCTCGGCGTGCATGGCGAACTCCTGGAACGTGCCTTCCTGGAAGAGCGCGTTCAGGCGGTCGCGGGCGGTCATCAGCCCTTTCTTGTGGCGCGCCGCGATCTTGTCGGAGCCGCCGCCTGCGAGCACCTTTTTGCGGCGCTTGTAGAGTTCGTCGAGGAAATGTTGTTCGATTGCCATGATATTGATTCTGGTTGGATTTCGCGGGCTACACTTTCGGTGTGCAGAACTCGGTTAACACACCGTGGGTGAATTTGGGATGTAAAAATGCGACTAATTTTCCGGCGGCGCCCTCGAAGGGCACTTCGTGGATGAGCTTGACGCCGGCGTTTTTCGCCGTCGCGAGCTGGGCGTCGATGTCATCGGTGGCGAAGGCGACGTGGTGAATCCCCTCCCCGTTCTTTTCGAGGAACTTGGCGATGGGGCTGTCGTCCGCGGTTGGCTCCAGCAGTTCGATATGCACTTCGCCGGCGCAGAAAAACGCCGTCTTCACCTTCTGCGATGGGACTTCCTCCCGGTGCTCGCAACGGAGCCCAAGAGCGGTTTCGTAATATTGAATTGATTCGTCCAGCGAACGAACGGCGATGCCGAGGTGGTCGATTTTATTGATCATGAGTGGTATGGGTTTAAAAGGTCTGGAAAATTAGGCCGGGGAGAAGACGCGCGTCCGAACGCCGCGGGCGAAGAGGCGCGTCCAAATGCCGGGAGCGAATTCCTGGTAAAACATCCCGTTTGCGTCGCTCCCCGCAGGAGCAAAAACTCGCCTTCGGATGCCGGGCGCGAAGCGCTTTGGAGTGCGGCAGTCCTCTGCCGCTTTCGCAGCAAGCCGAACGTGGGAGCCAGAACGGCGCCCCGAATGCTGTCATCCTGAGCTTGCGAAGGATCTCGCGAAATGCCAGACAACGCCATCGTATCTCCAGCGTTCTCGAAGCTAACGGCGTTGCGCGCGAAGCCGTCAGCTCCGAAAACGCTCGCGGAAGACATTACATCCCGCCGGCTTCGTGAGATCCTTCGCAAGCTCAGGATGACAGCTAACGAGAGCCGCTCCGGCTCCTGCGCCCGGTCTCCGAATATTCGGGTAATGGAACGGAAAGGCCGTCGCACTCCAAGACGCTGCCGCGACCACCAACGCTCAATGCGTGTTTGAAACCGCTGCCTATCCAAACAGTACTGGGCGGGAAACCCGCACTCCCCGATCATCCCTCCTCCTTTCCCGCGCCTTGCGGCCTCACGGGTTGCACGCCGTAAATCTCCAGCAACTCCTTTACCGCGCCGGTTGCCGACAGCGTCCCCTCCAGCACGGCCTTTTCCACGTCGGGCCAGCAGGTGCGCGTCGCCGGATTGTGAATGAATGCGTTCCAGAGCTCCTGCTCCAGCATGTCGCGCATCCAATCGAGCGTCTGCATGCGCCTGTGTTCCTGGAAAAAACCATTGGCCATGGTGGTCGTCTGGAACCGCTCGATGACATCCCACGCCGCGGCGATTCCGGCGCCCTCCACGCTCGAACAGGTATGCACCTCCGGACGCCAACCCGGCGTCGGCGAACTCAGAAAGTGCAGGACGCGCGAAAACTCGATGCGCGTCGCTTCGGTTCGCAGCTTGTTGGGACCGTCGGCCTTGGTGATCAGCAGCGCGTCGGCCAGCTCGATGATCCCTTTCTTGATCCCCTGCAACTCGTCCCCCGCCCCGGCCAGCAACAGAACCAGGAAGAAATCGACCATGGAGCGGACGGTGGTCTCGCTTTGACCGACCCCGACAGTCTCCACCAGGACCACATCGAACCCCGCCGCTTCGCAGACGATAATCGTCTCGCGGCTTTTGCGGGTTACCCCCCCGAGCGTCCCGCCCGACGGGGAGGGACGGATGAAGCAATTGGGATGACGCGCCAGCCGTTCCATGCGCGTTTTGTCCCCGAGGATGGAACCGCGCGAACGGGTGCTGCTCGGGTCCACCGCCAGCACTGCCACGCGCTTGCCCCGGTCGCAGAGCTGGGAGCCGAGCGCCTCGATGAACGTGCTCTTGCCGACGCCCGGTACTCCGGTCATGCCGACGCGGATCGACTCCCCGCTGTGAGGCAGCAACCGGCGCACCACTTCCTCCGCAAGCGCCACGTGACGCGCGGCGTTGCTCTCCACGAGCGTGATCGCCCGCCCCAGCATGGTGCGGTTGCCCGCCAGGACGCCCGCGACGTAGTCGGCGGCATCCAGCGAAGCGTTGGAGGACACGTTCGTCATGCATAGAACCGGCTCAGGCCGCGAGCCGTGCGTTTACCGCGTCGAGCATCTTCACGGCGGCCTGCGGAATGACGGTCCCCGGACCGAAAATCGCAGCGACGCCGGATTGGTAGAGAAACTCGTAATCCTTCGACGGAATGACACCGCCGACGACGACCACGATGTCTTCGCGTCCGAGCAACTTCAGTTGCTCGATCAGTTGCGGCACCAGCGTCTTGTGCCCCGCCGCCAGCGAGCTGACGCCGACGACATGCACGTCGTTTTCCACGGCTTGCTTGGCGGTTTCGTCAGGCGTCTGGAACAGCGGCCCGATGTCCACGTCGAATCCGAGATCGGCATACGCCGTCGCGACGACTTTCGCGCCGCGGTCGTGACCGTCCTGGCCCATCTTGGCGATCATGATGCGCGGGCGGCGGCCTTCCTTCCCGGCAAAGGCGTCGGTCGCTTCGCGCACGCGCTTGATTTCCTCGCTGTCGCCGAATTCCCCGCCGTAAACGCCGCTGATCGAACGAATTACCGCGCGGTGGCGGTCGAATACTTTTTCCATGGCAAAGGAGATTTCGCCGAGGGTCGCGCGCACCCGCGCCGCTTCGACAGCGAGCGCGAGCAGGTTGCCGGTCCCGGCGGCGGCGGCATCGGTGATGGCCGCCAGCGCGTGATCGACCTTGGTCTGGTCGCGTTCGGCTTTGAGTTGGGTGAGCTGTGCGATTTGCGCATCACGCACGGCAGTATTGCCCACTTCCAGCGTCTCCATCAATGTCTCTTTCTCAAGCCGCAGAGCGTTGACGCCGACAATGATCTCCCGTCCCGAATCGATCTGCGCCTGGCGGCGGGCGGAGGCTTCCTCGATGCGCATCTTGGGCAGCCCTTCGTTGATCGCCTTGGTCATGCCGCCGAGCTTCTCGACTTCCTCGATGTGCGCCCACGCCTTCTGGAGCAGCGCCTCGGTAAGCGCCTCGACATAATACGAGCCGCCCCACGGATCGACCACGCGACAGATGCCGGTCTCTTCCTGCAGGAAAAGCTGCGTGTTACGGGCGATGCGGGCGGAGAAATCCGTCGGCAGCGCGATGGCTTCGTCGAGCGAGTTGGTGTGCAGGGATTGGGTGTGCCCAAACGCGGCGGCCATTGCTTCGATGCAAGTGCGGGCGACGTTGTTGAAGGGATCCTGCTCGGTGAGGCTCCAGCCGGAAGTCTGCGAGTGGGTGCGCAACGCCATCGACTTGGCTTTCTTCGGGTTGAACTGCTTGATGAGCTTGGCCCAGATCAGCCGGGCGGCGCGCATCTTGGCGATCTCCATGAACAGGTTCTTCCCCTGCGCCCAGAAGAACGAAAGCCGCGGCGCGAAGGCGTCGATGTCGATGCCCGCCTTGATGCCCGTGCGCACGTATTCCAAACCGTCAGCCAGCGTGTAGGCCATTTCGAGGTCGGCCGTGGCGCCCGCTTCCTGCATGTGGTAGCCGGAGATGGAGATGCTGTTGAACTTCGGCATGTTCTTCGAGGTGAACTCGAAGATGTCCGCGATGATCCGCATCGACGGTTCCGGCGGGTAGATGTAGGTGTTGCGCACCATGTATTCCTTCAGAATGTCGTTCTGGATGGTGCCGGTAAGCAGCTCCTGCTTCACGCCCTGCTCTTCAGCGGCAACGATGTAGAACGCCAGCACGGGAAGCACCGCGCCGTTCATGGTCATGGAGACGGAAATCTTGTCGAGCGGAATGCGGTCGAAGAGCGCCTTCATGTCGAGGACCGAATCGACCGCCACGCCCGCCTTGCCGACGTCGCCGACCACCCGCGGGTGATCGCTGTCGTACCCGCGATGCGTCGCCAGGTCGAACGCCACGGAAAGCCCGCGCTGCCCCGCCGCGAGGTTGCGCCGGTAAAAGGCGTTGCTCTCCGCCGCCGTGGAGAATCCGGCATACTGGCGCACCGTCCACGGCCGCTGTACATACATGGTGGCATAAGGCCCGCGCAGATACGGCGCGATGCCCGAGGTGAATCCAAGCAACGGATTCGCCGCAATGTCGCCGGGCGTGTAAACGGATTTGACGTCGATCTGCTCCATCGTCCGCCATACGGCGGCTTCGACGTTCGGAGTTTCGCCTTTGGACGGCTCGGTCGCGCCCAGGTTAAGCGTGCTGAAATCGGGTATGGTGCTCATTTAGAAAATCCCCAGTTTGGTTGCGATGCCGCGCAGAACGTCGTGACAGTTTGCGCGAATGTGGATGAATTCATCGACGCCGGCGGCCTTGAACGCCTCGACGTGCTCTTTCGGGAATCCCGCCAGGACCAGAAGCCCCTTGGGATTGACCGCCTTCAGTTTTTGCGTCAGCGCCGGAACGACTTCCGGATACGTGTCGTCGGTGGAACAGATGACCGTCACCAGCGCGCCGGAACCGGCAAACGCCGCCGCCGCTTCGTCCACGGTCTGAAACCCGCGGTTTTCGAGAACCTCGAAACCGCCCGCCTGGAAGAAGCCGGTGGAGAAATCCGCCCGCGCCTTGTGCTGCCGGAGCGGCCCCATGTTTGCCAGGAACACTTTCTTTTTGTCCGACGCGCCCACAGCCGCCCGCAGTTGCTCGAACGGTTCCGCGCCGCGCTTAACGGAGAGCGTCTCGACGGGATGCATCGACTCGCCCAGTCCGCAGCCGCACGGGGTCCAGTTCGCATCCGCGCCTTCCAACGGCTTCTCGGTGGCGTTCGCATAGACGTTCGTGCCGACGATCGACAACCGCCGTTGCGCGATCGCTTCGGCTTTTTTCGCGGCAACCGCCTTGATCTGTGCCTGCGGCACGCCGGCCTGAAGCGCTTTCAGCATTCCGCCCTGCTTCTCGATCTGCTGGAAAACCGCCCAGGCCGCTTCGGCCACCTGCGCCGTCAGCGTTTCGACATAATAGGAACCGCCGGCGGGATCGACCACATGGTCGAAGTGGCATTCCTTGCTGAGGATGACCTGGGTGTTGCGCGCGATGCGCTCGGAGAATTCGTCCGGCTTGCGCACGACCTCGTCGAACGGCCCGACGAACAGGCTCTCGCACCCGCCCGCCACCGCCGCGAAGGCTTCGGTCGTGTTCCGCAGCATGTTGACGTAAGGGTCGAGCTTGCTCTTATTCCAGAGCGATGTGCTCGCATGGACCCGCAATTTTTGCGCCGCCTCGCCACCGCCGCTCGCCGCGACGATGCGCGACCAGAGCAGCCGCGCCGCCCGCAGCTTGGCGATCGCCATGAAGAAATCCGCGCCCATTGAAAATCCGAACGTCAGCTTCGATGCGCTTTGCTCGACCGAAACGCCGCGCGCTTCGTTCTGGCGCAGATATTCGACGGCGGTCGCCATGGCAAACGCCAGTTCCTGCACCGCGTTGGCGCCGGCGTTGTGATAGAGCCGGGTGTTGACCGCGATGGCGTCCGCTTTCGCCAGCTCCCCGAACGCCGCTTCGAGCGACTTGTCGAGTTTGCCGCCGACCAGCTTATGCAGCGGATCGATCCCCGGCGCGCACGCGCAGTCCTGGGAGATTTCCCAGTCGTTGGTGGTCTTCGCGCCGCGCACATAGGGGGGCTGGCCCGGCGCGGAACCGAGATGATTGAGCTTCGCCAGGTCTTCCTTGCGGTAAATAGGCTGGAGGTCGATTCCCTCGAACGTCCTGGTGACGAGTTTCTTTTCGAAAGGAGCGCCGTCCAGCGTTGCCTCGGCCTCCTTGCGCCACTGTTCGTACGACGGAACCGGAAACTCCTCGAAGGTGATGGTTGATGGTGTTGTCATGAATTAAGAAACTGGAACGTTATTGGCAAGTGCGGCCTGCGCGAAGCGTTTTGGAGTGCGGCCTGCGCGACGAAGCGCTTTGGAGTGCGGCAGTCCTCTGCCGCTTTCGCAGCAAGCCGGTCGCGGGAGCCAGAACGGCGCCCCGAACGCTGTCATCCTGAGCTTGCGAAGGATCTCGCGAAATGCCAGACAACGCCATCGTATCTTGAGCGATCTCGAAGCTAACGGCGTTGCGCGCGAAGCCGTAAGTTCCGAAAACGCTTGCGTAAGACATTACGTCCCGCCGGCTTCGTGAGCTCCTTCGCAAGCTGCCAATGAACCTGCCGGTTGCACGTGGGCGTTCAGCGCCAACGGCGCGACCATAATGTAGCCTAGGGCAACGCCCTAGTAGGCTGTAACAGTGACCATTTCGGATCGCTAGACGATGGCAAAGCGCGAAAAGTCGGGAGGGGCTCGGCAGTCGCGTCAGCGTCTTGGAGTGCGGGTAGTCCTCTACCGCTTTGGCAGTGCGCCTGGCTACGTCTGGCGTCAACTCCAAGCGCAACATCCTCTGTCGGAGAGATGCGGAAAGCTCTGATGGCAAAGGGAATCTTCCGTAGGCTGGGGACTCTCCAGCTTGCGAAAGCGGCAGAGGACTGCCCGCACTCCAAGACGCTGACGCGCTTATCGGAAGCCCCACTCGGCTCCATCGCCACTCCTGAAAGGCGAAAGTTATCGTGTTACAGCATACTAGGTCTTTGGGCGACAGGCCGTTAGCGCTGTTTTTCGAGGTCCTGGGGCGTTGCCCCAGGCTGGTATGGAGCCGGGCCGTTGGCCCTGAGAGGCGGCGGGTGACAACCGGTTCTTGCCCAACATTCAACGCCGCGCTTTGGCCGCCTGCATGCCTTAGGATGACAGCTAACGAGAGCCGCTCCGGCTCCAATGCCCGGTTTCCGACTATCCGGGTAATGGAAAGGAAGGGCCGCCGCACTCCAAAGCGCTTTGCGCGCGCTCGATCCCATGCTGAGACCTGGGAACGAGCGCAAAATCGATCTCTGTCCGCTCTTCTCACTGACTGCTAATTTAACTCCTCCACCTGCACGTCGTGGAATTTGCCGTCCACGTTCAGCCGGTAACGGCGTGCGTTTTGTTTCGCCGACGAACCACGGCTCGGTGTCTCGGCGGATGGCGATGGAACGACCACCGCGACACGGGGCGTCTCCCCTTTGAGCACCCGCTCGGTCTCCAACGGGAACATCGCGAACAACACCGCGTTTTCATCGGTGTCAGGCAATCCCTTCGACCGCAACGCCTCCTTGAGGGTTTCCATCCGCGGCGCCAGCAGGTCGGCGGGACGGCCCTCGACGGGCTGCTGATGCGCGCGCTTGACGACTTCCTGCAACAACTCGGGATTCACCGGACCGGGCGTCTTTCCATACTTGCCAAGCGCCACGTCCATCGCCGGTTGCGAGACCATCTTCCAGCGCCCAAACTTCACATTGAGCATCGCCTGCGTGCCGACGATCTGCGAGGTCGGCGTCACCAGAGGAATCCACCCCAGGCTTTCGCGCACATACGGAATCTCGTGCAGCACCTCATCCATCCGATCCGCCATGCCCTGCTCCTTAAGCTGGTTGCGGAAGTTACTGAGCATCCCCCCGGGCACCTGGTATTCCAGAATATCCGCGTCGGTCTTCTCGTTGTTGGGACTCGTGTAAGCCTTCAGTTCCTGATATACGCCTTCCAGGTGGCGCCGGATTTTCTTGAACGGTTCCATTGCAAACTTCGGTTTGCGCGGGCTGCGTTCAAGCATCGCCAGCATGAGCATGGTGTCCGGCTGGCCCGTGCCGTTGGCGAATGGAACGATGGAAGTGTCCACCGCATCGATGCCCGCCTCGATTGCCGCGTAATAGGCGGCGCCGGCCAGGCCCGCGGTGTTGTGGCTGTGAAGGATCAGCGGCAGTTTTACACGCGCCTTCAGTTCGCGCACCAGATCGGCGGCCATCGAGGGCGAAATCAGCCCCGCCATGTCCTTGATACAGATCGAGTCACACCCGAGAGCCTCCAGTTCCGCGCCCAAATTGACGAATGCCTCCAGCGTATGCACCGGACTGCACGTATAGCAGATCGCCCCTTGCGCATGCTTGCCGGCTTTCTTCACCGCGCGAATGGCCGTGGTCAGATTGCGCGTGTCGTTGAGCGCGTCGAAAATGCGGAAGATATCCATGCCGTGCTTGGCCGAGCAGGCGATAAAGGCTTCCACCACGTCATCGGGAAAACTGGTGTACTGCACGAGGTTCTGGCCGCGCAGCAGCATCATGTGCGGCGTTTTGGGCGCGAGACGCTTGAGCGTGTCGAGCCGGTCGAATGGATTTTCACCCAGATAACGAAGGCACGAATCGATGGTCGCGCCTCCCCAGGTTTCCAGCGCACCGAATCCGAGCCCGTCGAGATCGGGCGTGATCGGTTCCATCTGCGCGGTGGTCATGCGCGTGGCCGCCAGAGACTGGTGGCCGTCGCGGAGGACGGTATTGTTAAAGGCGACTGGTTTGATTGACGGGTTCAGTGACATCGGATTGGCCTCCAAAAGGAATGTGACGAATATGGTTGTTACGGATAAAAATGGCTACCCGTTAATTGATGAGCATGCACCAAATCTTGGCTATGATTTACGCGGCTTCTTTTTGTCTCGATCATAACGCCAACTATTAGCAGTTCTTCTTAATGAAGCGGCTCAGAATTAATGGGTGTCAAAGGGTTACGGGTATCCCGCCGAAGCGGACTCTCGATCCCTGAAGAAACTACCGGTTCCTTTCAGGGTTCGGAGAAGTTATTCGCAAGCTGACCGATGGCCGGTTGGGTGAAAAGTCGATTTTGGGGCAGGAAGGAAGGGATGGCACTCGTATGACGTCCGGTGTGTCTGCCGGTCAGGGCCACCGGCGCGCCCTAAGAAGATGCCTCCAGTAGCAGTTGTCCTGTGTCACACCGCGCCCGAAGAACGCTGCGCGGCGTTTACAAAGGGAATCCGTCGTGGTATTCGCTGCATCGATCCAGCGGGTTGTGCGCGGGATCACTACAACCATCAAATCCTATGTCCGAGCCTGTTATCGCCCAAAAATCGCCGATTCCCGTGAACGTTGAAGCGGGGAAGACCTACTACTGGTGCTCCTGCGGCAAGAGCGCCGCGCAGCCGTTGTGCGACGGCGCCCACAAGGGGAGCGAATTCCGCCCCATCCCCTACACCGCCGAAAAGGACGGCGCCGTCTATTTCTGCGGCTGCAAACACGGCCAGAATGGCGTGCTTTGCGACGGTTCCCACAAGGGCCTGTAAGCCGGAGACCGCTATCGTCGCGTGATGCGTTCGGCGCGGCGCACGATTCGCTGGGCCGCCCGTACCGGCACCGGCACCGGGGTCGCCATGCAGCGCATCCGCTGGATTTCCCGGCACCGGAGCATTGCAGCGATGCGCGTTTCGGTGGCGGTGCGTTGGTCGCCGGTTTCACCGCCGGCACGCCTTCGCAGGGTCACCAGTTTGCGGTCGAACTCGGCGAAGGCTGTTTCGACCTCGCGACGGTGCAATCGAGTCGGCTGGGATTTAAATGCGTCCACCGAACGACGGATTCGTTCGCCGTCGAAACGCCATAGTTCAGCGGTGTCGGGGGGCGCGGGGGGCGGTGGCGGCGAATCGCAACCGCTTATCGCCACCAGTACAACCGCCGCCAGAACGCTCCATCGCATTCGCCACTCCACACCGGGGTATCGGACGGTGCGCAGCAAAGGGATTTGGTTTAAAGTACGCGGACGATCCTTGCCGGCGTTGCGTTGGGACCCCTAATTCTAATGAGCTTTCAAGATGAGACTTAGAATAAGGAGCGCGCGCGGTCATTGCGGCGGCGGGCTGTCGGCGGGACGTTTGCCGAAGAGCATTTCCTTGCCCATGCCGGTGAGTTGAAGCCAGCGATCGCTCGATTTGCCCTCGTTGGTGAGGAAGCGCCCCCAGGCGTCGTGCAACGCTTCCGCGGGAACCGGTCCGCGCGCGAGGTCCGGGCTCTCCCAAAGCAGCCGCAGCCTGCCCGGCTCCGAGCCATGCCGGTATTCGAGCCGGCAATTGAGCGATTGACCCGCGGAGACGGTTACCGGCAGGGATGAGGTGACGATCCCCGCGAGGCGCTTCGCCTCCATCAGTTTCTTGCCGCCAACAAAGAGCGTCACGTCATCGCCGGGAGCGCCCTCGACGGAGAAACGATAGGTGCCTGCTTTGGGGAAGGCGATCCGGGTGGCCATCCGGACAAAAAAATCGCTGGACGGCAGAGATTTGTCGGGCAGAACCCCACCGAAGGCGAGCTCCGCGGCGGGCAGCACCACCGGGTGCCCGTGGCCCTGATGCTTCGGTCCTTTATTGAAGAGGGCGGTTACTCCGGGGCGTTCGGGAGTGGGCGGAGGATCGTCGCTCATCGGCATGATGGCGGTGCCTTCGTCATACTCGTCGAACATGCCGACAAAGAGCCGCTCGACATGCGCTTGGGCGGCTTTCGAGAGGAGCCGCCAGTAAGCAGCCCCTCCTTCGCGCGGCGTGAAGGCGACCGGTTCGTCACCGGGCAGGTGCATCAGGTTCGCCCACGAGAAGCCCGGCTTCACATGGCCGTAGTAGGCGAGGCCCAGCTGGTTGAAGTCCGCGATGTCCTCGGCGTAGCTTTGGGACATCCAGGGGCTCACGCAGTCGTATTTCTTGATGTGATCGCGCCAGCGCGCATCCAGATTGCGCCAACTGGCTGGGATGCCTCCGATCACGTAAGCGCCCTCTTTCTTGAAAAACTCAACGGCAGCATTGGCGGTCTCGGGCGTGAAGTTCCGATCGGGAAATGGAAGGCCCCAGATGAAAACGACCGGCTTGTTGTCTTCGTGCGCGTAATTGGCATCCGTTTGCACGCCGAAGCTATCGCAGAGCCATTTCCAGTCCGTCTTCAGAGTGTCGAGCAGGTTGGCGTCCGGGCAGCCGCTCACGTCGTATTCCACAGCCCAGAGCCGTCCGTTGCGGTGCGCCGCCTCGCGAACGTTCGCCAGCACCCATTCCGGGGCTCCCCCGGTCGCCCAAAAGCGGTCCGCATGCACGAACCGCTGGAGAAAGGCGCCGTCGATGTCGTGTTCGCGCATCCAGCGGAAATGCAGGTCCACCGCGGCGGGCCAGTCGGAGGAGAAAAGCCTTCCCGGTTTACCCGAGCGCGTCTTCACGTCGGCGGCCTTTTCGAGAGCGCCCGCGGGATATTGCGACACATCGGGCCACATGTCGGTGGTGAAAGACTTGTTGGCGATGTCGCCCCAGTGACCCCAGCCGCGCCCTTCGGGATCGTTCGGGGTTCGAAACCACCCCTGATAGCCGACCATCACCTTGCGCTTGAGCGTGGTGCTGTCCGACGGTTTTACCGTGGGTCCGTCATATGGACGCTTCCACGGGTCGGTGAGCATCCAGGCGAACCGCGGATCCGCGGGCGGCGTGTCCCGCACTGCCAGGCTCCGGATGAGAAGCGGGTTGCTCTTGGGGTGTTCGAGGCCGACGCGCACCGTCAATCCCCCCGAACCGCTCGCTTGCAGTCCGGCGACGCGCATCGTTGCGTTGACAATCGTGCGAGTGTCGGAGCGCCAGAGCCCGAGAAACCGGTCTGGTTTGACGAAGGCGCCGTTTGGGCCGCTCACCTGCACGTCGATCTTTCCGTAGCCTTCGTCCATATACGCCACGGTGAGATAAACGACGCCCGAGGCGGGAATGGCAAAGCGTTGGTCGGGATTGAAAAACAGGGCTGGTGTGGAGTCGTCGCATCTCCAGTAGTCCGCTTTGGCAACCGGTCGCCCATCGCGGGGGCAGGCGGACATCGCCGTTTCCGCGCCGTGGGCGGACGGATGGAAATACAAAGCTAGGAAAAGGGCGGCAGGCAGTCGTTTCAAGAATAGGCGCATTGGAGGTAAATCAGGGACGGTGCCGCGCGGTTGAATTCGTATTCGTCATTGCAGAATTAGCGCGGACCATATGCGGTCTATTAAATGCCGGGCTGCGGGGTCCCTGCAAGAAAAATCGGCATTCAGACAAAACCGACCGTCGTTGCGTTGGGAGTTCAGGGGAGCGCG
>Ga0316223_1002431_pt1 | contig 15068 bp, 19 predicted proteins | sample TBH18009metaG_FD_206007 | JGI IMG/M metagenome (GOLD analysis project Ga0316223, IMG submission 206007) | Freshwater microbial communities from Trout Bog Lake, Wisconsin, USA - TBH18009 | ecosystem: Environmental > Aquatic > Freshwater > Lake > Hypolimnion/Profundal zone | place: USA: Wisconsin...
CCACCTTGATCGCCACTGCGACCAAAAGACCCAGCGGGAGCAGCAACGGCGCTGCGGCGAGGACACACGAAACGTCCAGCACCCGTTTCCACTTCGGTGCTCCACCACAATCCTCCGTGCCCCGCCTCGCTGACGCAAGCCGCACGGGACGCCTCCCAGAGTTTGAAAATGTCATACAGGAATAAAGCCCCTTGAGAGGATAGGAAAGTTGCCGCTAATGAAAACCCACCTGGTGCCGCATCGGAGCGCTAGCACTATTAATCGGTAAAGCTCCGCACTTGTTCGTTTCCGAACCCCTCGCCGACTTTCGTCCCGAATCTCATCACCCTTCCGAAGCAGCAACTCGCCTGCCCGGCCCCAACCAACCTGACCCTCAACATCAGAAGACGCTCACTCCCCAGAGAGCCAGTCTCCACCAAGGCCAATCCTAATAAGCCCCGGTGGCGTACCCACCAGGAGAGCAAGCCAACGGCGCCAACAGATCCGCCATCAGCCTGTCCTCCACGATTAATGAACTCCGATCCACCTCCGCCACAGTGGCTCGCCCAAGGAAATCGAGCAGGATCTGGACGCGCTGCCGGCCCGGCAAGGCGCGCACCACTACCCCGCGATAACCCAGAAATGTCCCCTCCGCAACGGTGATCTCCACTCCCGGCTCCAGACAATTCTCGACCGACATCGGCTCATCGCCCGCGAAGCATTGCCTCAGTTCCTCGATCACCGCGTCCGGCACGACGGCCGCCCGCTGTCCGAACCGAACCAGCCCGCTAATGCCCACCATGTACCGGACCTGCTCCAGGGATTGCGCCCCCACGCACCGCACGAAGAGGTAACAGGGGAAGAGCGGCTCGATAACCCGCATGACGCCGCGCCGGGTGGCCCGCTCCATCCTCAGGCGGGGATGAAACACCTCCAACCCAAGTTCCCGGTGCAGGCCGGCCGCCGCGATGTGCTCGTGCTTCGGCTTGGTTCGCGCGCAATACCAGGTTGGGTCCAAACAGTCTTGCATCGCCTAGATCTAAGCAGAACCCGATCGGTCTGTCTGTCATGGCCGAGCGCGATCTTAGTATCGCTTCAAACTCCGACACGCTGTAGGGCAGAAGCACGACAACACGTAGCGGCGAGTATTCGCGACCGCCCAGCCCCGCTCTCGGACCCGCCAGAGCGAAGCCCACTGAGCATGAAGACCTTGCGCCTCATTGTCGTGTGTGGCGGTGACTCCTGGTGTCGCAGATCCATATGACACTTTGTAGACGAAGCACACGACGCGGCACGACGCCGCCGGGGGCAAGCCGCCTTGCGCGGGCCTACCCCTCGCCCCAGGCCTTGGCCACCGTCCACTGGATCGCGCGCTTCAGCAACTCATCCGCGTCGTTCAATTTCATCTTCAACTTGATCCGCGAGCGGTAGGTCTCCACGGTGCTGATGTCGATATGCAACACCGACGCGATTTCCGCGGTGCTGGTCCCGACCCCGATGAGTTCAAACACCTCCAACTCGCGTTCTGACAGGCATTCTCCCGGCCAGTTGCGCGCACCCAACCCCGGACGCGCCACGCTCGAAGCCACTTGCGCCGCCACCTTCTCGCTCCAGTAGATTTCTCCACTCAAAACTTTCCGCACCGCCTTGATAATCTCGGTGGGGGCATTCCGCTTGGAAATATACCCGCTAGCCCCCATCCGCACCGCCCGTTCCGCGTACACCATCTCATCATTCGTTGACAACACCAGCGACAGAACCGCCGGATAACGATCGCGGATGTCCTTGACGAGTTGTAACCCGTCGGACTGTCTCAAACGCAAGTCCACAATCGCCAGATCCGGGCTCGAACTGGCAATCGCCGCCAAGGCGGTCTCCCGATCGTCGGCTTCGCCGCATACGAGGAGATCCGGTTCTTGCGCCAGAGCGTTCTTGAGTGCCTGGCGCACCAGGGGATGATCATCCACCAATAGTATCCGCTTCCGCATTGCTTTTCTGGCGGCTTCCTTCATACCCGGTCGCCTCCTTCCGCTCCACTTCGAACCCGCAGCCCTGCCGCTGGTCTGCCCACGGCCGCCGGCTGTCCACTGGAAACCCGCAAGTAATCCTCGTGCCACCCGATGGGCTTCGGCCGATCACCAGTTCACCACCGATCATCCGCGCCCGACTTAGCATCATGGTGAGACCCAGACCCGGCTTCCAGCCATTCCCGTCCGCCATGCCGATTCCGTCATCCTCAATCTCCAGGCAGCCCCTCCCCTCGTCGATGGAAAGCCGGACCACTATCCGCCGCGGCCGGGCATGCTTTGTCGCGTTATGCACGGCCTCGCGGGCGAGCCGATACAGATGAGTAGCCACCCAGTTGTCGCCCACGGAGAGCGAATCCGCACATTCTGCTTCGCACAGCACCCGGAAATCCCGGCAGGTCATCGAGGCCAGTTCTTTCAAAGAGGCCGCAAGGCCATCGTGGGCCAGATTCGAGAGCATCAAACCGCGAGCCTGGCTCCGGGCGTCGTCCATCGCCCCATTCAGCCTCGCGAGCAACTCACCCGCCTCCTCCGCCTCCGGCAGCCCCCTTCTAGCCAACTTCTCCCGCAGCAAGTTGCAAGTTACCGCGGCGGCGAACATCCTCTGGCACAATCCGTCATGGAGCATTTCCCCAAACCACCTCAGATCCCGTTCACTCACCTCCTGTACGGCCCGCTCCAACCGTCTCACCTCCGAGATGTCTCTCACCACCAACAGAAACCCGTTCGGTCGCCCCTCCACGACCCCCCAAAGCGCACCCGTTACCTGCGCGGAAACCGATCGCCCCCCGCTCGTCACGATGGTATAATCGGTATGCTTCAGGCTCCCCGTCCGCAGCAATCCGGCGAAATCCGCCTGTATCCGGCGATGTTCCGCAGGAAGCGTGAAATCGAAAAAACTCTTCCCCACAGCCCCCTCGACATCGAGCGCTCCGAAGAAACTCGCCGCTTGTGGGTTGACACTCATAAACCTCCCCTCGAGATTGAGCAAGACCACGGCATCAGGCAGGGCCTCGACGAGTTGGCGATAGTGTTGCTCGCTGGCCCGCAAGGCCTTGCTGGCCCGCCCGAAACGCACCCAGGTGCGAATTCTCGCCAATAACTCGCTTAGTTCTACCGGTTTTTTGAGGTAGTCGTCCGCCCCCACCCCGAATCCGTTCACGACCTCCGCCGCCCTCATCGCCTGCCCCGAAACCACGACCACGATCACGCCACCCAGGTCCGGATCCGCTTTGATTTGTCGGCAAACCTCGAGCCCGCTCAGGTCGGGTAACCCCACATCCATCAACACGATATCCGGGTGATGTTCCTTGGCGAGGGTCAACGCCATATGCCCGGTCATGGCTGTCCACACACGGTAACCTCCCGCGGAAATCGCCGCCGAGAAAAGTTCTACTACTAAAGGCTCGTCCTCCACCAGAAGGACGTCCCCAGTTGCTACTATGTCCGTGCCATCCAAGCCGATTCGCATACTCGATTCCCCAACCTGCACGCTGCTGCAAATGAACCCCTTGATCCTCGGCAGACCTCTGAGAATTGTCAACCAAATAAACACCGTAAATGAACACGCCCGCGACGAACCCGTTCCCTCCTTTAGCCCTCTCTCCGAGACGGAGGCCGGCTTCCGATGGACTAAAACCAGGAGAATCGCTCGGGCACGTAGATGATATCAAAAGGCTTTAGCATATAGGGCTCGTTCTGCTCTCCTTGAAGGACCTGTTTCAGGTTGAGCTTGTGGTGTTCCACCTGCCCGTTTGCGCCGTGTCGGATTACTTTCACGGCCTTTAAATTTGCCTTCGTGTGGTCGAACCCGCCCGCCTCCATTATCGCCTCCAAAGCCGAAATGGGGCGATCCGACATGATCTTGCCCGGCCGCAGCACGCAACCGCTCACATAAATCGGAAAAGCCGAGGACTCCAAGGCCACGGTAATCTCCTTTACCTGCAATTGCGGGCCGTAAAGCTTGATCAGTTCCTGTTCCAACTCGCTAGGGCGTGCCCCGGCGGCCTGGACCTCGCCAACCAGGGGAAGAGACACCTTGCCATCTCGCCGAATGGCCGCCACCGTGTTGAGATTGGGTGCGCCAGGAAACGAAACCCTCACGACGTCCCCTTCCCGGAGAACCAATGCCTCGCCCTCCCCAGTGGCCCCCTTCCCTGGTTCATTCGGCGATTTCGACTTTTTCGCGATCGCCCCCGCCTCCTGCTGTGTCGGTGCCTTCACCATCCCGACCGTCGGCGTGGAGCCTGCGCCCTCACCCGGTGCCACTTCCGAAAAGGCTGGCGTGGTGCTGCTGCGACACCCTGGACCGGCAAGCAACCCGATTAGAGCGCACACCGCAACGGCTGGGGTGGCCAAACGGATTGAAACGATTCCGACGCACTCGAACCAACCACGACCAAGAGTTCCGATCCACCGATTTATCATATTTCCTTCGCTGTTATTGGGTTCTAGCATTAATCCGTTACACAATTAAACGACACCACAGGCCGCGGGAAGGACGCTCTGCTTGGCAAGGAAACCTCCGACCGTCCCCCAGAGCTGGGGCTCCGCGTCCGGTAGGCCTCCGAAAGAGCCTCTCGGCTGAGTTCAGGGGGACGGGCGTCAATGACAATGACTCTCCCGCTGCCGAGTTCTAATCGTCACTGTTCAGGACGGAACAAACCAGCTCAGGACCTGCTATTGGTCCGGGCCGCGATCAAAATACGGAGCCGGCTGCCGGCCTCCAAAGGGGCTCAACCTGAACGCCCAGGAGTTGCTCCGGCGCAAAGCTCCGCACTTGCTGGTCCTTGTGCTAAGCTCCAACAAAACCCCTGCCGGCACAGTTCTCCCGCCTGCTTCAATCCGCTCTCCAGGCTAAGCAATTATACGCACAGACTCCTTCCTTCCGTCTGTCGTGGCTGCCGTGGATTCTCCTGTCCCACCTAAGCGTTACACTCACGTCGTTTGCAGCCACTACACGGCCCGTCCCTCGGCGTCCCGCATGGCACCTGACCCTTCCGGGGACACCGCGAGTGCCCTTGCAACTCGGAGTTTCGGGGACCGCGCGCCGCCAGGAACCGGCGGGCCTTGCCTGTCGATCAGGACAGCCGCACGGATCTCCTGAGGCGGCCAATTTCGCGATTCTCCAAACCGGGTTCGTTCCTCCGCGCTGGGTTATCACTTGAGAACTTGCCTGAGATAGAGCTGAACCCGGCGGGAATGGTCCGTGTGAAGGTGAACAGGGTGCTTGGAGCCTGCGAGAAATTCTTGGTAACACCGGCATGCTGTTCCCACGTCGTGGTCGGGTCCAATGGACTAATCCACTGGCCATACGGCTGATTCAGGACCTGGTTTGGAACCCACGCACTGCCATCCAGAGGCCACAGGCCCAATGGATATACCAAGGCAGTGGAACAGCCCCCACCGCTAACGCCGTAATTCAGGTCTTGGTCGTATGCATTCAGCGGGTTTCCCGAGCCATCTAATCCCGTGCCGATCTGCATTGTCGCGGCCTGCGCGACTAAGGCCAGACCTCCCACGAGCACGCCGACAATTCCTGTTCGCTTCATAATTACCTTTCTATTGCTTTCAAGTACTTGATGGTCCGCAAACACCGTTTACAGATGCTTGGCTTGACAGCAGGCAGCGTGCCACTGTTTGGCCCCACTCTGAGGACTGTGTAGTTGTCGTGTTCTATGTGACTATGCAGCAATTACTTGAGGCTCGTTTCCTGAGTCCAGTCTTTCTTTCTCAGTTCCGCACCAGACGGTGCCAAGTGTCAGGACTTTTGACACGGGACCACAGTTTCGGTGTCGCCGGATCCCATAACTCCTTGATCTCAGGGGTGATACCGATTCTCGCCGCACGTGTAATGGGAACCGACAGTAGACCAACTGACCAATCCCTGGGCCTCGGGTGATCCGCCCATCTGGATGAACTCGTAAAGGCGTCGTTTCAGATTACTCCCGTCGACCGCTGTAGCCAGTAGGGAGCTAAGCAAGGGTACGCTCCGCGGACCGAGACTGAAAAGGCGCAAGGTGCCTGGGTCCACTACCTCACAAACCCCGTCAGCCACCGGAGCCCGGCTCGGATACCAGCGTCCTGGACCCCACTGAAGCCATAGGCTGAAACAAGCTCCTCTTCGTGTGATCGATAACGTGGCGGCAAGAGGAGCATGGATCTGAGGCTGGAGCCTTCGACCCTGGCGATCTCGGAATACAGCAGACCCTTGGCAACGGCGTATTCGCCGGGTGGCAGAGTGAGAGCGCGTTGGGGCAGGATCAGCCAAGGGCGGAATTCCAGGATGAGGTTGCCGTCCTTACCGCGCAGCAGCGTCCCGTAACTTCGCGCCGGTGCCTTGTGGCATTTGCGAGCCAAGAATAAGCGGTTCGCGATTCTGCTGGGAACGAAACGCTTCTGGCCTTGAGTAGCCAAGTCCCAGATGAAGACCAGACCGAAGTACGACAAACGGAACGACCATCCCGCGATTAACCAGGCGAGGATGATGATAACGAGTGCCCAGGCAGCGCCCAGCCACGGGTTGGCGACCGCGGTCAAGACAACCGTGAACAGGAGGAAGAGGCGGGAGGACTTGAGGCCCAGATCGACAACTCTGAAGGGGCTGAGGAGGATGAGGATGTTGATGCCGCTGGAGGCAAGGCAAACAATGAAAAAGGTAATCATCATCAGGGAAACCATGATCACGTTGCCCAAAAGGTCGATCACGGCGACGAAGCCGGTGCCAGCCATCGCCACAGGCGGAGCGTCTGGCGCATGAAACACCGAGGCCATCAGGGGCACGAACGCACCCACGGCGATCAGCCCGCTGATTTTGTGTTCGATGACCTCGGCGGCGTCAAAGGGCTTTTTCAGTAACCTCGGGGCGGCCATACCCGCCGTGTCCTTGAGACAGCAGAGCGTCACGATGACCAGGGCGGGAATCCAAAACCATGGTTGCGCAAACCATGGGAGGTTGGCCCTTTCCGGCGCGGTTTTGGCCTGCAGATATCTCCAAGCGCCAACCGCACCGGTGCCGAGCAACGGCGAGATGGCTACCCCGGTAATCAGAGAAATCGTCTGGGCCAATTCCGCGCCCGGCACGACGGCGTTGGTGGACGACGCCTGCTGGAGGGGCGCTACCGCCCCGGCCGCGTGGGAACACCAAGAACCGGTGGCCAAACAAAACGTGACGGCCAGAAGGACAAACGATCTCATGCCACAGAGGGTCCGTTTTCCGGGCGCGTCTGTAAAGCGCACCGTTCAGGCCCGCGGAAAAACCCTGGCGACGAAAATCCGCAACCGATTAGACTGACAACATGGCACATTTCATTCCTGAGTTCCAGAAAGGCGAAGGCGAGGTCATCGCCTCCTGGAGCGCCGCCAAGCTGATCAAAACACTCGACGGCAGATACGAATTGGTTGGCGCGTCTTAGGAAGATGTGAAGGCATCTGGTGATTGGATTTCGGTCTTCATGCCCTGGGCCGTGGATGCGAGAGCGGTGGGCGAAAGCATCACAGGTGAGCGCGCGCGGCCAGTTGGCTCCGACGCCGGCCAGGGTCGCCAGAAGCGCGGCTTTTCCGTGGGCGGTGGCGGTCGGGTGCTGGGTGCTGGGTAGGGGCGGGTGCCGGGCTGGCGTGGTGGGTCGTGCAAGGCAATGCGTCCTCCGGTCCCTGTTGATCCGCGTGCTTGACCAACCCACCTTCCCGGGCCTACCGTTACTAAATGAGCACCACAATCGTAAAATCGGAGCGGTGCCCATCTGTCAATCATCGGACATCACTAAAACAAGACGACCAAGAAAGGCATAAAATGAAAACCAAAATCCTTACCTACGCATTGGCGGCCGCGGGCCTCCTCTGCGTCACCACTTTCCAGGCAGCCGCCCAACAGGGTGGCGGCGGAGGCCGCGGTGGCATCATGTCCCAGGAAGACCGGACTGCCGTTCGGGAAGCCACTCGGGAGGCGTTGACCAAGTTGCGGACCGATTTGCAGGCAGCCCAAAAAGCCGCGGTCGAAACCGTCTTGTCAGCGGACGCCAAAGACGAAGAGATTAAGGCCAAGTTGGAGGCCGTATCGAAGATCCAGAACGAAATCGCGCTGGTTTACTGCAAGGCGGTGAAGAAGACTGTCAAGTTCACCGACGAGCAGACAAGCCGGATGAAGGAGACCCCGGCCATTGGGTACATGACGCTGTTCGGCGGCGGTTTTGGCGGTGGCGGTGGCCGAGGTGGTGCGGGCGGTGGCGGTGGCGGTGGCCAACAATAGCCCTTCCAACCGGCTTAATGCTGAGACGGCGGAGCCCAAACTGCGGCTTCGCCGTCGGTTTAGCTGGCCCTGTCCCCCCTGTGGGCTAGGTGCCGGAGCGCCTCAAGCTCACGGAGGAAACTGGTAAGTGGGGTGGCGACATCGGCCAGGCTAGACTACCGGATTATTTCAAGGCCGATTACGTTCGCGTTTACGAACTGAGCAAGTGACCAGGCCATGAGAGCAACCCTCCGCCGGGCGCTCGCGCTGGCCTCGGTGGTCGCGGCTGGTTCGGCACCGCCGCCCAGGAAGCTCAGATGGCCTTGGCGGCTCGCGAGTAGTTGGCTTGGAGCAGAACGTTGCGAGTGCCCTGAAAGCGGCGGGCTTGAAATCGGCGGGTAGGGACCGGGAGAGACCTCATGGCCAAGACATTTTCTGAAGCGCTCGGATACCTGCTCGGCGGGAAGGCGGCGCGGGCCAAGAACGCCTTTGACCTCATCGGCGGGACGGAGGTTGAGTCCTTACGCGCCGAAATCCGTTTGGGTCGAGACTTGGAGGCAGCCCTGCTGGAGCGCACTCCCCTGATTTCTGAGAATGCGAACACGAGATTCGTGGCGGAGATTGGGCGTTGGTTGAGCGGGAACGTGAAGCAGAAAAAGGTCCCATTCAGCAGCCGGGTGACGGCGGAGCGGGAGCCGAACGCGGTTGCCCTTCCAGGCGGGCCTATTTTCGTGAGCTGGGCGTTGTTGGAGCTGTGCCAGGGGCAACGGGATGAGATCGCCTTCATCCTCGCCCATGAGATGGGGCATATCGTGCTGCGGCACGCGCTGGATCGGATCGTCAAAGACGCGGCTCTCTCCCTTTTGTTACGGCGAACCTCCTCCCGTCAGGCCGCCGGCGCCTGGTTGAGCAGCGTGGGGCGAGAGGCGCTCGTCTGCGCCTACTCCCGCGATGATGAACTGGAGGCGGATGCCTTCGCCGCGGCTTTGGTCAGGGCCGCGGGGGGTGACGCGTTGGCGGGGGAGCGACTATTGGAGAAACTCGCTCAACGGAACTCCCCCCAGGGCGTCGGCTTGGCGGGCGAATACTTTGCAACCCACCCGCCGCTGGCGGAGCGGGTTGCCACATTGCGGGCAGCCAGGCCGAGGTGATCCGAGCCGGCCTGATTGCACCAGCCTTTGGACGCCCTGCTCGACCGTCTCGCCGGTCGGCACCACGACCTCGCACCGGTCGAAGGCTTCCGAGGGCAGCGGGAACCATCGCCGTGGTCGACCCTCTTCGTCAGTTCCTTGCCCCCCAAGGGCATCGGCCCCGTGTACGCCAGGAAGTTGGCGGACAGGTTCGAGGAGCAGATCTTCGACGTCATCGAGCAGCGGCTGCCGAAACCGGTGACAACGCTGCCCTACGGGTGTTTGAGGGAACGGGCAGGCTGGTTGCGCTCAAACTGGGCGGTATCTGGCAGGCGCTGGGCGATGGAGTGGGTGGTTACGACGACACACTTGGCAACCCGCTCCGGCCGTTGGCGTTTTAGAAGACCCCATCGCTGCCGGCGAGGCGCTGCCCACTTCAATACCCTCGGCACCGGGCGGGTTCGGTGGAAGCATGTGGGCGAAAACGCCGTCGGAATAGTCGAACTCGGGGCCTTCGTGCTCGCCGGGCCTGGAATACCGACCGGCGTCCTCATCGGGGAAATCCCCAATAGCGGACTCGTCAGGTCAGGAGTACCCTGTCCCTGTTGCCTGTAAACCGTATGAGCGCGAATTTGGCGATCTTTTTGGCCAAAGACACTTCTAATAACGAAACCAGCCCATGAAACAAGTTACTCTCCAAGCAATCGACTGCCTCAATAAGAAATGTTCCGGGAGATTACATAGGCAGGATGGTTCTCCTGAAGCGTTCTTCTTGATCAAGTCTGTAAACGAAACGGCCGACCAACTTGTGTTCTTGCGTAAAAATAACGCCAGTGAAATAGTGGTCGCGCTTTCTGATATCTCCCATGTCGCACGGGACCATCCTCGACCTCAAGTGTTTCAGTAATCCCGCACAACGTGCAGGCTGGGAAGCGACCCCCACCAGCACAAGCGCCCTTGCATGGTTGAGACGGGACCGGCCGCGACCTCTGCCGTTGCACGCCCAACCGTCATCTGAACCGCCCGAAAGTCTGTCCGGCCTAATCGAGCGAGCGCTTCACTTTTTTCAACGAGGAAGATGGGTTCGGCGTACCCCAGGTCAACTCCCAGGGGCACTGCGACCTGGGCCCCGTCGTCGGATCTCTGCTGTCCGTCAACCCAGGCGAGCAACTCACTGCGGAGGGGGCTGCGTCCACGACAGGGAATTCGGCCTCCAGTTTCGCCCCGTCACGCTCAACTGCACCGCCCCCACCACCAGGCAGGGCATCGAGAATTACCTGGGCAGTGGCATGATCAAGGGTTTCGGCCCCGTGGAGTCGGACGCGAAGCTCCCGATGGTGATGATTGGTTTGATCATTGGGGAAAGTGAAGTGGTCCTCTAAAGGGTGGTGCAACCAGCGGGGAAGCCACCCCACACGATTGCGGTCCACCAGTAATCGAAATGGCCGACACACTCGATCTTCGTCAACGGGGCTGTCGCTTCAGGCTTGCAAACACGCCCTAGAGATTTACCCTGCGCTTGATTTTTATATGGCCACTCCAATTCCAGACGAGAAATTAACCGAAATCGAGGAAGCCCTGCGTCAGGGTCGGAAGATCGACGCCATCAAGCTTTATCGAGAATACACCGGCGCCGGTTTGGCGGAGGCCAAGGCGGCGGTGGAGGAACTCGAATCACGATCTCCATCAGCGCCAGGCGCTCCGGTGAACTCAGCGGAGCCGTTGCCTGGTGTTAAGGCGGCCGTTCTTCGTGGGGAGAAGATCGCGGCCATCATGCTTTACCGGGAACAGTCTGGGGCAGGATTGAGAGAAGCGAAGGTGGCCGTTGAGAAAATCGAGGCAGAACTGAGGGCCAAATCACCGGACAAATTCACTGCTGCCGCCTCGGGGAAGGGTTGCTTGGGAATGCTCGCCGCAGTGTGTGTGCTGGTGGTCGCGATTGTCCTGTGGTTAGCCGAAAAATGAGCAGGACCGAAAGACCTGACAAATGCGGTCCAGCAGTCCAACCGCCACGAACCCGGAGGGCTGGCCACCATTCCGCTAACCAGCGAGCGCGATCTAGGTTGAAGGAGCCTGGCATGCGTTCGTGTTTAGATCGGTGGCTTTGGAGTGTCACGGCGCTTTCTGCCTTTGCGACGTTCGCGTTCGATGGTGAGGATGATCTACGCACGCCTCGCCATTGACGGGCAGGAATCCGACCTTCTTGATGCTGCTGTCAACGCCCTGCTGCAACAGGGGCACCATGACGGGAAGGGCTGCCCAAGGCGGGCGATCAGGGCGGCCACGCCCGCGGCACCGCGTCTGGGGACTTGCCGACCGGCAGCAATTCGCCCGCGCACTGCGATCTTCGGGCCTGCGTGGAGGCCCGTTGCTTGCGGTCCGTGAGGTGACACGCCTGGCCCCCCCAGGCTGGAAAGCGTCCCGCCCCGCTGGGCAACGGGCGAGAGCTACCCAGGGCCTTGAGGTTGCCGGACGACGCGTTAAGATGCCATCATGCATACGGCAGTAAGAGTTCGTTTTGCTTTTGGGATGGCAAGGGGATTTTGCGCGCACTACCGGTCGTTTTTGGGCCCCTCGCCGAGTTCGCCCGCCGGCCAGCGAACCATTTTTCGAATATCACTCCGGACAATCTAGGAGCCTATGCCGTGGTCGTTACGGATGCCTTCGAGTCGGCCGCCAGCACCCCGGCGACGCTCACGATGTATCCATTCATCACCATGCCGTTCACAGGAGCGTCTGCCCTGTGGGGCATGCGGCAAACCTTCCACGTTCAGGCTTGGGGGAGCGGGCCGTTGAGCTACCAATGGTTCGACAACGGTATGCTTATTCCAAATGCAACCAACCAGACGCTGTCGTTTTCGGCCATCCAATTCACCAACGCTGGTCTGTACTCTGTGGTTGTGTCAGGCCCGTTCGGAAGCGCCACGAACACCCCAGAGCAGGTGGTGGTCAATCCCGCCGGGGTTTCGATGGGTCTGTATCCCGGCGTCACGATTAATGGTGTCGTCGGGTATTCCTACATCATTCAAGAGACCAGTGACCTGAGCAAAACCAACTCCTGGGTGACGCTCGCCAATATCACTCTGCAGCAGCCGATGCAGCTCTGGATGGACACCAATGCGGATGCCTCGCTGCCGGCCAATCCCCATCGCTTTTACCAGGTCTTGCCGGGGCAATAAGTCAGCGATCGCTGATTTTTCGCCACGACGGCCACTCGGCAGAATTTGGGAGCGAGATCAACCGTCTGAACCCGGGGAAGCGCCGCTCGTCGTTAGATGCTGCACCACTCCCACGCCATCAAACCGTTCCGCTGTTTGCGCCCTAAACCGGCGAAAGGACGGCCGGCGCTTCGAGAAAAACAAGTGGCTGACCCTGCTCCGGTGGTAATCCGATGAACCGAACCGGAGAATGGGCACGCGGAATCCGGGGGCCTTTTCCATGAGATCTGCCCAGTGGAGTTCCAGTTTCCTGTCCGCCGTGGTGAACCAAACCTCGACTGGATCGGCAACCCGGAGCAAATAGTCGATATGCCAGTGGGGTTCGGCGGTCGACTCCAAGTGATGCCCGAGACGAGCACGAAGGCCGCCAGAGCCAAACGCACTACCCACATAAGCGTAAAAACCGGGCGCAAGGTCAAATTCTCCCAGGCTGCCGATAGTCATGCGCTTCATCCGCGCCATCCAGGCGATGAGAATGTACGTGCCTTTGTCCTCGGGTAGATCCATGGTTCCGGCCCGAAGCGGCCCCTACTGCTCTTGGGAGAGGCGTTCCGCAATGTCCCGCGGGATGCGGAGCACGGTGCCGTGCCGCTGCCCTTTGGGAAACGCCATTTCCTGAGAGCAATCCTCCCATTGCCGCAGGTCCTTAGAACGTACCGCGCCATAATACTGCGGCTGTGCGTAATGGTCGAAATAGACCAGATACTCGTCCCCGATTTTGATCGCCGAAGGCCCCTCGACCCAGTCGGTGGTGAAGGGTTCACTCGGCTGACCATAAGGGCCTTCCGGCTGATCCGCCACCGCGTAACGCAGGTTCTTTTTGAGGGGCTGTTTCCGCTCATCCTTGAAGATCAGGTAGAACTTGACTCCGACCTGGAGCAGCGTGGCATCAATCACGTTGAACCCAGGATCGGAGAGCAAACGTGACCCGGTGAAGGTTTGGAAATCGGTGGTCGTGGCGCAGTAAAATCGGTGGTTGTAGCCGTCGTCGCCGGTCTGGTCGGTTTCCGGGAACTTCTCTGGAATCGTGCTAGACCAGAAGATCATCCAGCACCTGTGGCCCTGCTCGTAAAAGATCTCAGGGGCCCAGAGGTTGCGGGTGGCAGGTTCGTGTTCCATCAAAGGAATAGCCTTCTGTCCCGTCCAACTCACGAGGTCTTTGGACTGGGCGTGGCCGATGACCTTGCCCGTTTCTGCGGTCCACCCGCTAGTCCAAACCAGGTGGAACGTGCCGTCAGGGCCTTGGGCCAGACAAGGATCGCGCATGATCCCGGCTCCCACTTCAGGCTTGAGAAAGGAGTGGTCGTGTTTCAGCGCCTGCCAGCGGTAGCCGTTGGTGCTGATCGCCAGGTGCAATCCATCTTCCCCGTTACCCCGGAACGAGGTGAACAGAAAATATTCTTTGGACGAGGCGTTCCGCTGGGCCAAGAAGGTCGCCAACAGGATCAGCGGCCAAGCCCCTCGGTGCAAAATATTCCAGATCGCTGTTCTCATGTTCTGCCGTAGCTTGGAGGGCACAACCAAGAAGGTCAACCGTTCGATGCGGAGCGGATATGTCCGACAAGCCGATCCTGCAAACCATGATGAAACCGATCCCACGCCGATTACTGCAGGGGCGCCGGTTGGGCAAACTCCCCGCGCCAGGAATAGGTTGACCCGGGGCGTTTGCCAGCGGCAAGCCGGCCAAATTGGCGGGGGGATTATCCAGGGGAAAAGAAACCCGGAGCGTCAACGGCGGTCAGGCCGCTGGATAGTTCTGGCAGACGGTACCGAATCAGGCACCGTCGGCAGGGGCCGTCTTGCGGTTGATTTCTCTCCGTCATTCTGACCATCCCCGAGCCGAGCACAATTGCCCTTGCCAGCCTGAGTGTCGGCGCGGTGCTGGGGTTACGGGGCAAGCCGCAGCGTCCCCGCGCAACATCCGTGCCACCAGGCACCGCCCGCCGGGGGGTCTCGGCTTATGGTGCGATACGCGTGCCTCCAGGCGGATCGGCCAGCATCAAGGTCACCCCCCGCGTCTACCTGCTAATCCGCCTTCTCAAAATAGCAGAGTTCATCAAAGGCGACCGGCAATGTGACCTTTGCAGGGCCGGCATAGCGCTTCCCGTCGGATCCCTGCCACCTGCCCGGAGGGAGTATCACCGTCCGGTTGCGGGCGTCTTTCTCCACTACTGGCGCCACGAGAATCCGATCGCCCAGAAGAAACTGATCGTTGACTCGTTCGTAACCTTGATGGGGAAACGCGTACTCCAGGGAGCGCATCATGGGTTCCCCGGTTGAGGCGGATTGCCGCGCCAATTTGAGGATGTACCGCTTATGCTTCTCTCTCAGTTGAACCGCTTTGCTGACAGCTGCGAGGTGCGCGGGATCGAGGACGCGCCAGGGCGCCATGGAGAATTGCATCATCGGCATGAAGGCATGACATTGGGCGGAACGCACCAGTAAGTCCTGATCAATCTTAGCTCCCGGCTGAAAAGACTGACCTTCC
>Ga0316223_1002443_pt1 | contig 15011 bp, 13 predicted proteins | sample TBH18009metaG_FD_206007 | JGI IMG/M metagenome (GOLD analysis project Ga0316223, IMG submission 206007) | Freshwater microbial communities from Trout Bog Lake, Wisconsin, USA - TBH18009 | ecosystem: Environmental > Aquatic > Freshwater > Lake > Hypolimnion/Profundal zone | place: USA: Wisconsin...
GCCTCAGTTTTGGCATTTTCAGCGGCCAGGACGTGTTCACGGTGGCCAGTATGCAAGCCAAACTGGAGGCCCAGTTGCGTGGCTTGGGTGGCGGCAATTTGCCCAACTGCATGGCCAGTCGCTACATTGAAACCGGGCGTCTGGTGGTCAAAAAAACAGAGCGTGCCAAACGCAGCGTATCGATCCATTACGCATGGCGCACCACCAAACCGTCGATCGAGGGGCGCGCCATGCAGTGGTGGCTGCAGCAGTTGGAGAGTCCAACCACACGCAGCGCGCTACTGGAACGCCATGGCAGCGCATGAACGGCGCGCGCAGTGCGGCAAAAGTAAAACGAAGCTGCTCATGCGCAAGCAATTCAAGATCGATTTTTATCGTTTTGGCGCGGCATGCGTGTATAAACCACAAACCAACCACAACCAGCGGAGATACGGGTTATGACACCAACCAGACACGTCGCAATCATTGGCGCGGGCATGGCCGGAATCACCTGTGCACGCACGCTGCTACAGGCCGGTCTGCGCGTCACGGTATTTGAACAGGAATCCTGCGTCGGTGGACGCATGTCCTCCACCGGCAGTCCCTTCGGCAATTTTGACCACGGCGCCCAGTATTTCACGGTGCGCGACGCGCGATTTGCGCAAGCACTTCAAACCACGCCACAGGTGTGCAAGCCCTGGAGTGCCATTACCGTTCAAGTGCTCGATGCACTCGGGCGCGTGGTGGCGGCCGGCTTGCCAACCCGCGAACCGCACTGGGTACCGACACCGGGCATGGCCTCGCTGCTGGAGCTGTGGGCACAACCGCTGGACCACCGCGTAACAAAGGCCAGCGCGCTGGAATTGCTTACGCACGTGGTGGCGATCGAGCGCGATGCGCTCAACGCCAGCCAATGGCAATTGCGCACCACCGGCACCGCGGATTCCAGCCGGGTATTCAGTGGCTTTGACGACGTGGTGCTGGCGATTCCAGCACCCCAGGCCCTGGCCTTGCTGCAAAGCCACAAAAACACGACGGCACTGGCCACGCGCATGGCCAGCGTCAGCGTGGCACCGTGCTGGACCCTGCTGCTGGCCTTCCCACAGGCGGTGCAACCGGGCTTGACCACGCTCGGTCCGCAATGGAATGCGGCACGCAGCACGCACCACCGAATTGCCTGGCTGGCGCGCGAGTCGAGCAAACCCGGACGCGTCGCCGTGGAGCGCTGGACGATCCAGGCCAGCGCCGCCTGGTCGGCCGAACACGCTGGCGACGATGCCTCCCGCGTCAGCGCCAAATTGCTCAAGGCCTTTGCCGAAATCACCGGCATCCGGGCCGAGCCGGCCTACGTCCAGGCACACCGCTGGAACGCTGCCCAGACCATGGAGCCGCTCGGTGAATCCCACTTGTGGGACGGCAAGCTGTCGGTCGGAGTCTGCGGCGACTGGTGCCTGGGGCACCGGGTCGAAAATGCCTTTGTGTCAGGACTGGAACTGGCACTGTCGATGGTGTGAGCGCCCGTGTGACAGCGGCACCCGGCTACCGGGGCCGCTTTGCCCCGTCGCCCACCGGGCCGCTGCACGCGGGCTCATTGGTGGCGGCGCTGGCCAGTTGGCTCGATGCCCGGGCCCACCAGGGCCAGTGGCTCGTGCGCATCGAAGATGTCGACACCACACGCTGCATTGCCGGTGCCGATCAGCGCATCCTGCAGCAATTGGCCGCCTGCGGCCTGCACGCCGATGAGCCGCCCGTGTGGCAAAGCCAGCGCCATGCGCGCTACGCACAAGCCCTGGCGACACTGGAAGCAACCCATTGGGTTTACCCGTGCGCCTGTTCGCGCAAAAACATTGCCGCCGCCCAACAAGCGGCTGGAATCGGGCGAACCCGCCACGGTGAGCTGGTGTATCCCGGAACCTGCCGCAGCGGCTTGCACGGACAGCGTGCACGCGCCTGGCGGTTGCGCATCCCTGACGACAGCGTCGTCGTGTGGCACGACCGGCGTTTGGGTGCGCAACAACAAAACGTGGCTATCGACGTGGGCGACTTTGTCGTCCTGCGCGCCGACGGCTGCTATGCCTACCAATTGGCGGTGGTGGTGGATGATGCAGCGCAGGGCATCAGCGACGTGGTGCGCGGCGCCGATCTGTGCGACAACACGGCGCGCCAGATCCTGCTGCAACGCGCCTTGCAGGCGCCGACACCACGCTACCTGCACACACCGCTGGTAAAGGCCGAAGACGGCGAAAAACTGAGCAAACAAAACGGCGCGCAGGCGCTCAACACCGATTCACCGGACCGGGCGCTGCAAGAATTGCAGCGCGCAGCCGCCCGACTGGGGCTACAGCCATGCGCTGACGACGACAATAGCGCCTGCGCGCTGGCGCGCTGGGTCGCCGAATGGCGTGACCGCTGTGCCTTCGCCCACGAATAAAGTCGCAAAACGGCAGAACAGCACAACCACCGATACCACCATGCACATTGACCCCGTCACCTCCGAATCCGACGCCGATACAAAGTCCGAAACTGACGCGCCGAACGCACCGGCCACTCCGGCCACTCCGGTATTCATGCGCACCATCCGCAGCTTCGTTAAACGCGCCGGGCGCACCACGGCCGGACAAACCAAAGCCGTTACGGAACTCGGTCCACAATTCCTGCTGCCCTACCAAGCGCAGTGTGTCAACTGGGCGCAGGTCTTCGCACCGATCGCGGGCAGCAACAGCAGCACAACGGAGGTGGCGCCGTCTCCGGTGGTGCTGGAAATCGGCTTCGGGATGGGCGAAGCCACCGCACATATCGCCGCCACCCAGCCTGACACCCACTTTTTGTGCTGCGAAGTGCACGAACCCGGTGTCGGAGCCCTGCTCAAGCGCATTGGCGAGCGCAACCTGACCAATATCCGCATCTGCGCCCACGATGCGGTGGAAGTCATTGACCACATGCTGCCGCTGCAAAGTCTGGATGGCGTGCACATTTTTTTCCCCGACCCCTGGCACAAAACCAAACACAACAAGCGCCGCCTGATCCAGTCACCACTGGTGGCCAAACTGGCGGCTCGCCTGAAGCCGGGCGGGTATCTGCACTGCGCTACCGACTGGCGTCCCTATGCTGAACAGATCCTGGAGGTACTGAGCGCTGAGCCACTGTTGCACAACCGGGGACTGCGGCACCACCCCGAACTGCTCGGCTACGCGCCCAAGCCTGTCTATCGGCCACTGACCAAGTTTGAAAACCGGGGCATCCGGCTCGGCCATGGCGTGTGGGACCTGGTGTTCGAGCGCAACACACCCTGACCCGACCCGGTCTGCCCCACGTCGCCATCGACCCACCCACCCTCGTCACCCGCCACGTCGCTGCATGAGCCGCTACCGCCCCAACGCACCGCCATCGCGCGACGGCCTCAGTGCCAGCTGCGTGGTGGTTCCCCACGGTCCTGCGGTACTGGCGCAGGCTTTTTTTCATCAGCGATTTCCATTCATCAGTCCGACTGCATGGTGCGAACGGCTGCTGGCCGGCGATGTGGTGGACACGCAAGGCCAGCAGATACGGCCCGAAACGCCGCTCACGGCCGGGCAGCGACTCTACTATTACCGCTACGTGGCCGGCGAAACACCGATTCCTTTTCAGGAGCGCATCGTGTGGCGGGATGATCACCTGTTGGTGGTCGATAAGCCCCACTTTCTGCCCGTCATTCCAAGTGGCAAATATGTGCGCGAAACACTGCTGGTGCGGCTGCGACACAGTCTGGGGCTGGACACCCTGTCGCCAATTCACCGTATCGACCGGGACACGGCGGGCCTGGTGCTGTTTTCGGTCCAGCCGAGCAGCCGCAATGCCTACCAGGCGCTGTTTCGGGAGCGCCAGGTGCACAAGATCTATCACGCCGTGGCGGCCTGGAATCCCGCGCTGGCGTGGCCGGTCGAGCGCGTGTCGCGCATTGCTGCGGGCGACCATTTCATGCAACAAAAAGAAGTCGGGGGAGCGCCCAATGCACGCACCACCATCCGACCCTTGGCGGTGCGCGGCGAACAGGCACTGTATGAGCTGCAGCCGGTAACGGGCCAGCGGCACCAGTTGCGCGTGCACATGGCCGCACTCGGGCTGCCGCTGCAGGGCGACGGCATCTATCCGACCCTGCTGCCGGAAGACAGCCTGGACTACACGCGACCGCTGCAGCTGCTCGCCAAGTCACTGTCCTTCACGGACCCGCTAACTGCCCAAATCAGACAATTCGAGAGCACGCAAGCACTTTGGTAGCCTAGCATCGCCGTTTTTTTGCACCATGAAACGGAACCGAATGCTCGCTTGTGTTGTGCCCACCTTTGTTGTGCGGTCGGGCGTACCCGCTTATGTACATTGCATTGTTGCAGGCTGATCCCATCGTTGCTGCGCGTCTGTGTGAGATCCTGCAACACGCCGGTCACACGGTCCAAACCTACAGCAATGGCGCGCGCCTGCTCGACACACTCACGCGTGCACCGCCGGATCTGTATGTGCTGGACTGGTGGGCACCGGGGCGCACCGGGCTGCAGGTACTTCACCACCTGCGCCACCATGACCGGTCACAGTCGCCGGTGCTGTTCCTGACACCCAGCGGCAATGAGCGCGACGTTGCCTGCGCGCTCGACGCTGGTGCCGACGACTACTGCAGCCATCCCATACGCACAACCCTGCTCCTGACCCGGGTTGACGCCTTGCTGAACAAGTCAACGCGCCCACAACCGTACCCAGGCGCGCTGCTGCATATCGGTTACCGCTTTGAACCCCGTGACCTGAGCGTGCATTTCCACGGCACGCGCCAGCAACTGTCCGACAAGGAATTTCGCCTCGCACTGCTGTTATTCGAACATGTCGGCACCGCCCTTGCCCGCAAACGCCTGATCACCACATTGTGGGGAGACACGCGCAACGCACACACGCGCAGTCTGGATGTCCACATCTGTTCACTGCGCAGAAAACTCAACCTGTCGCCGCACGCCCCGCACGCACAATTGCAAGCAGTCTATGGCTTTGGCTACCGGCTCAATGCATCAACCTGGGCCAGCACCGACACGCCGCCCAGCGGCAACGCGCAGTAAGGCACACTACCGCCTGCTGCCGGTGCCGTTACCCGCCCGGCCGATGCAGACGACCTCTCCGACCTGACCTGACCCGAAACCCGTGACACTGCCTCCCGTACCTACCGCCAGCGAGCGCGAAGCCAACGCCATGGCTGCATTCGAACAACTGGTGACGTCCACACCCGGCTTTCGCAGCCGTCCTGGTCAACACCAGATGGCGCAAGCCATTGCGCACGCGCTGTCCAACGCCGATCTCGGCGACTGTGCGGCGCCGCAAAAAAGCATTGCCGTGATTCAGGCCGGCACCGGCGTCGGCAAAAGTGCCGCCTATCTCAGCACCGTCGTCGCCATGGCGCTGGAGCGAAAAACGCGCGTGGTGCTGTCAACCGCCACCGTTGCACTGCAAGAGCAACTCATGGAGAAAGACCTGCCGACGCTGGCGCGCAGCCTGGCGCAACCATTCACCTTTGCCTTGGCCAAAGGGCGCGGTCGTTACGTCTGCGCTGTCAAACTGGAGCGCCAAATTGCCAACGGCGGCTCAGCCGACGACCTGTTCGACCTCGACGGCAATGGGGCCTCAACGACAGACGACGCCACCCTCTCCAGCCCAGACAGTGCCAGCTACACGCCCGAGCGCAGCCTGCAGCACCAGGAAGAAGCCGCACGCCGCCTACCACTTTTTTCGCGTATGCAAGCCCAATGGGAGACCCAGGCCTGGGACGGCGATCGCGATGCCCTGGCACAAGCCGTGGACGGCGCCGACTGGGCTGCCGTGGCGGCCGAACGCCACACCTGCACAGCCCGCCACTGCCCGCGCTACCGCAGTTGCAGCTACTACCAGGCCCGTACACGGCTGACCCAGGCGCAGGTGATTGTGGCCAACCACGACCTCGTGCTGGCCTCGCTCGGCATGAAAACGCTACCCGACCTCGACAACTGCCTGCTGGTGTTCGACGAAGGACACCATTTGCCCGCCGTCGCACTGGACCAGTTTTCCAGCAGCATGGACCTGACCTACCTGCGCTGGCTGGAACGCCTGCCCAAGGCCATGCAGGACGTGCGTGGCAAGTTACTGCTCGGCTCCGATGGCGCACTCTCCACGCTGTGCGCGCAACTGCGCCTGGCGCTGACCGACTGCGCCGCCCTGGTGCGCGATCTGGTCCAGGCGCACAACGGCAGCGTGGAAGGCAGTCTGCGCTTCGCGCACGGCGTGCTAGCCGAAGCCCTGGTCGAGCCCATGACGCAAATCCAGGTGCAGGCCACCGGGCTCGCCAAAGCATTGGATACGCTGGGCGCCGCCGTCAAGCAAGTGGCGCGTGACGACCCGTCACTCGCCACCCAATGCGCCCAGTGGTACGCCAGCCTGGGCGTGTTTGCCCCGCGCCTGAATGCACTGGCCACCACCGCCACACTGTTGCTTGAACACGGCGAACAGCCGCTGGCCAAATGGCTCACGGTGCAAAGTGACACCCATCAGGGGGGCTACCTGCAACTGACCGCCCACGCCTGCCCCATCATCGCCGCCGATCTACTGCGCCAGTTTCTCTGGAGCCAGGTTCGCGCTGCGCTGATCACCTCAGCCTCGCTTACCAGCTGCGGCAATTTTGATTACTTTTTGCGCGAGTCCGGTCTGAACCACCTTGCCCACGTCAGCACGCTCGAAGTCAGCAGCCCGTTCGATTACGCGCGCCAGGGCACGCTCACGGTCGTGCACACTGCGGCCGATCCCAAAAACGTCACGCTGTACACAGAACAAATGGTGCAGGCCTTGCTGGCCGATCTGCGCACCGTCCAACACGGTGCGCTGGCGCTGTTCACGTCGCGTGCGCAAATGCGCACCGCAACCGAAGCACTCGACAGCACGCTGCGCCCCCTGGTGCTGGTGCAGGGCAGCCTGGCACGCACACAGTTGCTGGCTGCACACACGGCCCGCGTAGAAGCCGGACTGCCCTCCATTCTGTTTGGACTGCAATCGTTTGGCGAAGGACTGGACCTGCCCGGTGCGCTGTGTGAAACCGTCTTCATTGCCAAACTGCCATTTGCCCCGCCCAGTGCGCCGGTCGACGAAGCACGCGCCGAATGGCTGCGTCGCCTGGGACGCGACCCCTTCACCGAACTGGTGGTGCCCGCCACCTCGATCAAGCTGCTGCAATGGACCGGACGCGCTATCCGCAGCGAAGATGACGAGGCGCACGTCATCTGCTATGACAAACGCCTGCAATTGCAGGCCTACGGACGCCGCCTGCTGAGCGGCCTGCCGCCGTACCGACTGCTGCAACGCCCGGCGTGATTGCCGATGGCGTCGACACCGAGGAACAGGCCACCAGTCTGGCCGCGCTAGGCTGCAACTACGCCCAAGGCGCCTACGTTGGTGCGGCCGTCAGTGCGGCCGCCATCGTTTGGTCAGATGGCGCGCGCGGGCGTTGACGCCAGGAACTGTTCGCGCAGCGCCAACAACACATCGGTCGACAAGCGGTTTCCGTATTGCGCCACCACGCGACTCGCCGCCTGGTTAGCCAGCGCAGCTGCCGCATGGTGCGAAAAACCGTGCGTCACGGCATACAGGAAGGCGCCGGCGAACATGTCGCCCGCGCCGTTGGTGTCGAGCGCCTGCACGCTAACGGCGGGCACCGCCGCCACCGCCGCACCTTCAATCACCAGGCAGCCTTTGGCGCCCCGTGTCAGACACACCACACGGGCCAGCGTCGCTAGTTGCGCCACCACGGTATCCAGGTCGGTGGAGCCGCACCAGACGTGCGCTTCTTCTTCGTTGCAGAACAGGTAGTCGAGCCCGTCACCGATCAGTGCCTGCAGACCGGGCCGGCAAAAATTAATCATGCTGGTGTCGCTCAGCGTCGCCGCCAATTGAACGCCCGCTGCACGTGCCAGTGCGCGTCCCGTGAGGGCTGCATCGAGCCCGGTGGGGGACGCGGCCAGGTAGCCTTCCATGTAATACACGCGGGCTGTGGCAATCGCCCCGGCGTGGAGCGCACTGGCGTCGAGATCTGCCGTGGCCCCCAGGAAGGTGCTCATGCTGCGCTCGGCATCCGGCGTGACCAGCACCAGACAAACGCCGGTTTGACCGGCCGCCGCCGCACTGCCCGACAGATTGCTGTGAACGCCATTGGCATCGAGGTCGGCCCGGTAAAACGCACCCAACTCGTCGTCCGCCACCCGGCAGGAATAAAACGCCCTTCCGCCCAGCTGCGCCAGCGCCACCACGGTGTTGCCAGCCGAACCACCACCGGTACGCCGTGCGTGCAGGCCCTGCAGACCGGCCAGCAAGTCGCTGCGACGCTGCGCGTCTATCAGCGTCATGTGCCGCTTTTCCACACCCAACGTCTGCAGCAGTTCGTCGCTGACCTCGTATTCGGAGTCAACCAGGGCATTGCCAACGGCGTAAACATCGTAGTGGGACATAAATGGGGCTAATCTGGTACGTGGAAAAAATGGGTTGCTGGTTACTGGTTGCTGATTGCCAACGACGGCGGGACGGCAACCGGGGTGCCGCCTCTGAATTTTGACGACTTACTGCTCGACAAACGCGCGTTCAATCACGTAATCACCCGGCGTGGTGGTGCTGCCTTCGACAAAGCCTCGCCCTTCCAGAATAACCTTCAGGTCTTTGAGCAAGCCCGGTGAGCCACAGATCATGACGCGGTCGTGGTCCGGGCTGAACGGGGGCAGTCCCAGGTCGGTCTGCAGCTTGCCGGACTCCAGCAAAGTGGTGATACGGCCCTGGTTCGCAAACGGTTCGCGCGTAACAGTCGGGTAATACAGCATTTGCTGGCTGATCATCTCGCCCAGGAACTCGTGCTCCGGCAATTCGTCGCGCAGGTAGTCGTAATAGGCCAGCTCCTTCACTTCGCGCACGCCGTGCACCACGATCACTTTCTCGAAGCGCTCATAGGTTTGCGGATCGCGTGCCACGCTCAGGAACGGCGCCAGTCCGGTGCCGCTACCCAGCAAATACAGGTTCTTGCCGGGCAACAGGTAGTCGATCAGCAGGGTGCCGGTGGGCTTGCGGCCGACCACAATTTTGTCGCCGACCTTGATGTGCTGCAGTTTGGACGTGAGCGGGCCGTCCTGCACCTTGATGCTCAGAAACTCCAGATGGTCTTCGTAATTGGCACTGACAATGCTGTAGGCGCGCAGCAAAGGCTTGCCGCCTTCCTGGCGCAGCCCAATCATGGTGAAGTGGCCGTTGGAAAACCGCAGCGCCGGATCACGCGTGGTCTTGAAACTGAATAACCGATCGGTCCAATGGTGTACGCTTGTAACCGTTTCTTCCAGAAATGCACTCATGGCGTTCTTTCGTAATAACGTGGTGCGCACGAAGTGGCGCCGCAGCAAACCGAGTAGTGTAAAACCCGAATGACTGAAAATAAGGCAACGCCTGGCCTGATTTCGTAATATTGATACTTTTGTGACATGTCCAACCCAGCTTCCACCGCTTCCCACGCGCCCAATCCGCTGTGGGTGGTTTGCCTGTGCGCTCAGTGGTGCGGCACCTGCGGCGACTATACGGCGCGCTTCGAGTCCTTGCGGCACGAGTTCCCCACGCTGACATTCGACTGGATCGACATTGAAGACCAGGCCGACCTCGTTGACCCGGTCGAGGTCGACAACTTCCCGACCCTGCTGCTCATGCGCAATGGACAGGTGCGTTTTTTTGGCAGCCTGACGCCCCACATCGAAACCCTGCGTCGGCTGATTCAGGCGCAAGAACAGGAGCCAGACGATCCCACCCGTGTCGCGGCTGGCGCAAATGCACAGATCCAGGCGCTGGCTGACCGACTGACCACGTGGCAGCAGCAGCGCGAAACCTTGGCAACGAAGCCATAACCAGCCCGACGCCCACACATCAGCGCAGCCCGATGGCGCACGGGGTGCAACACGCCCGTCGCCCGTCGCCCGTCGCTATTACAACCGTGCCGTGACCCAACTGGCCACACTGTCCAGCGCCGCACCGAGCTTGGTCGGCTCCGTGCCACCCGCCATCGCCATGTCCGGCTTGCCGCCGCCCTTGCCGCCGACCTGACTGGCCACGTGGTTGGCCAGTTCACCGGCCTTGACGCGACCGACGCAATCGGGCGTTACGCCCGCTGCGATCTGCACTTTCTCGCCGTCCACGCTGGCCAGCACAATCACCGCCGACTTGAGTTTGTCCTTGAGCTTGTCCATGGTGTCACGCAGGGTCTTGGCATCGGCACCTTCCAGGCGTGCCGCCAGCACCTTGACGCCCTTCACATCCAGCGCCGCCGTGAGCAGGTCGTCACCCTGCGCTGACGCCAGTTTGCCCTTGGCTGCCGCCAATTCTTTCTCCAGATCGCGCAACTGCTGCGCCAGCGCTGCCACGCGTGCCGGTACTTCGGCGGCGGTGACGCGCAAGGCACCGGCCACCTCGCCCAGCGTGGCCTCAGTGGTCTGTACGTGCTGCAACGCCACCAGGCCGGTGACGGCTTCCATACGGCGCACGCCCGCAGCCACGCCGCTCTCGCCAGTGATGGTGAAGAAGCCGATGTCACCGGTGCGCTGCACGTGGGTGCCGCCGCACAGTTCGGTGCTGGTGCCGATGTCGAGCACGCGCACCACGTCGCCATACTTTTCACCAAACAGCATCATGGCGCCGGTCTGTTTGGCCGATTCAATGTCCATCTGGCGCGCACGGGTGGGTGCATTAGCCAGGATTTCGGCGTTGACGCGGGCTTCAATCTGGCGGATTTCGGCGTCCGTGACGGGGGCGTTGTGAATAAAGTCGAACCGCGTCTTTTCGGGGTCCACCAGGCTGCCCTTTTGCTGCACGTGCTCACCCAGCACTTCGCGCAAGGCCTTGTGCATCAGGTGCGTCACCGAGTGGTGGCGCTGGGTGGCGGCGCGTGCGTCCACATCCACCAAGGCAGTCAGTGCGTCGCCCACGCGCAAAGTGCCGTTCTGCAGTTCACCGTGGTGACCAAACACATCGGCCTTGATTTTCTGCGTGTCGCCCACCAGGAAACGGCTGGCGTCGTTGACCAGGGCGCCCTGGTCGCCGACCTGACCGCCGCTTTCGGCATAAAACGGCGTGCTGTCGAGCACCACCACACCCGCCTGACCCGCCTGCAGTTGCTGCACCGGGCTGCCTTCGCTGTACAACGCCAGCACGGTGGCGGACTGGGTCAGCTGTTCGTAGCCGACAAAGGTATTGCCAGCGCCGGTGTATTCGAGCGCGCGGTCCATCTTGAACTTGCCAGCGGCTCGGCCCTGGGCCTTTTGCTTTTCCATGGCGGCGTGGAAACCGGCTTCGTCCACTTCGACGCCGTTTTCGCGGCAGACGTCTGCCGACAGGTCGAGCGGAAAGCCGTAGGTGTCGTGCAGCTTGAACGCCACATCGCCCGGCAGCACACGTGCCGTGGCAGAACCATCCGCGCCGCCCAGCGCCGACTCCAGAATTTCCATGCCGGTAGCCAGTGTTTCGAAGAACCGTTCTTCTTCCACCTTGAGCACATCGGTGATGCGCTTCTCATCGGCGCGCAGCTTGGGATAAGCCTCGCCCATCAGGCGCACCAGATCGGCCACCAGGCGGTGGAAGAACGGCGTCTTCTTGCCCAGTTTGTAGCCGTGGCGGATGGCGCGGCGCACGATGCGACGCTGCACATAGCCACGCCCTTCGTTGCCGGGAATCACGCCGTCGCTGACCAGGAACGCGGTGGCACGGATGTGGTCGGCAATCACGCGCAGTGACTTGTTTTGCAGGTCGGTGCAGCCGGTTTCGCGCGCCGCAGCGGCGATCAGCTGCTCGAACAGGTCGATCTCGTAGTTGCTGTGCACGTGCTGCAGAATGGCCGCCAGCCGCTCCAGCCCCATGCCGGTGTCCACGCAGGGCGCAGGCAACGGGCGCACCGAGCCGTCGGGCTGCATGTCGAACTGCATGAACACGTTGTTCCAGATTTCAATGTAGCGGTCGCCGTCGGCGTCCGGGCTGCCGGGTGGGCCGCCGGGCACGTCGGCACCGTGGTCGAAAAAGATTTCGGAGCACGGGCCGCACGGGCCGGTATCGGCCATCATCCAGAAGTTGTCGGACGCGTAGCGTGCGCCCTTGTTGTCACCGATGCGCACCACGCGCTCGGGCGGCAGCCCAATGACCTGGGTCCAGATGTCGTAGGCCTCGTCGTCATCGATATACACCGTGGCCCACAGCTTGTCGGCTGGCAGTTTGTAGACCTGCGTCAGCAGTTCCCAGGCCCAGAGCAGGGCGTCGCGCTTGAAGTAGTCGCCAAAACTCCAATTGCCCAGCATCTCGAAAAAGGTGTGGTGGCGTGCGGTATAGCCCACGTTTTCCAGGTCGTTGTGCTTGCCACCCGCGCGCAGGCAGGCCTGCACCGAGGCGGCACGCACGTAGGAGCGGCGGTCGGTTCCCAGGAACACGTCTTTGAACTGCACCATGCCGGAATTGGTGAACATCAGGGTCGGGTCGTTGCCCGGCACCAGGGGGCTGGAGGCCACCACGGTGTGCCCCTTGGAGGCAAAGAAATCGAGAAAAGTGGTGCGAATGTCAGCGACACTCATTGCGCTCTGGGTCATGACGAATTATTTTCAGGCAGGTTTCAAAAGGGACAGGACAGCCAAGACCAAACGAGGCCAGCCGAGGGTCCGGAACACCGGACCGCTATTATCGCCCGCAAGTGGCACCCGCGGCGCATTCGCAGGCGGTGCCACCAGAACCTGCGTGGCAGGCTAAGCTTCCACCACCTGCCAATAACCGCACCCCACAGGAGCTTCCCCCATGGACATGAAAACCTCGCCGCTGGCCTTGCTCAACGACCCCAGCCTGCTCAAGACCAACGCATTGATCAACGGCCTCTGGGTGGCCGGAACCACGCGGTTTGATGTGCTCGACCCGTCCAACGGCAACAAACTGGCCGATGTCGCCAACCTCGGGCCTGCAGAAACCGAACTGGCAATTGCCGCCGCCAACACCGCCTGGCCGGCCTGGCGCAGCAAGACGGCCAAGGAACGCAGCCTTATTTTGCGCAAATGGTACGACCTCCTGATGGCCAACCAGGAAGACCTAGGCCGCATCATGACCGCCGAACAGGGCAAACCGTTTGGCGAAGCCAAGGGCGAAGTGGCCTATGGCGCCAGCTTTGTGGAGTGGTTTGCGGAAGAAGCCAAGCGACTCAACGGCGAAACGCTGCCGCAGTTCGACAACAACCGCCGCCTGAGCGTTATCAAGCAACCCATCGGCGTCTGCGCCGCCATCACGCCCTGGAACTTTCCGCTGGCCATGATCACGCGCAAAGTGGCGCCCGCGCTGGCGGCCGGTTGCACCGTGATCATCAAGCCCGCCGAACTGACGCCGCTGACCGCGCTGGCAGCCGCCGAATTGGCGGTACGCGCCGGCATTCCAGCCGGTGTCCTGAATATGATTACCGCCGACAGCGAACAGTCGATTGCCGTGGGCAAAGTGATTTGCGCCAGCGACGTGGTGCGCCACCTGAGCTTCACCGGCTCCACCGAAGTAGGCCGCATCCTGATGGCGCAGAGTGCGCCCACCGTCAAGAAGCTGTCGCTGGAACTGGGCGGCAATGCGCCTTTCATCGTGTTCGACGACGCCGACATCGACTCCGCCGTGGAAGGTGCGCTGGCCAGCAAATACCGCAACGCCGGCCAGACCTGCGTCTGCGCCAACCGTTTTTATGTGCAGGAAGGCGCGTATGCCGCCTTTGTGGCTAAATTCAGCGCCCGCGTCAAAGCGATGAAAGTGGGCAACGGCTTTGAGGAAGGCGTGGCGCAGGGTCCGCTGATCGAACCCGCCGCCATCGACAAAGTGAAGCGCCACGTGGCCGACGCCCTGGCCAAGGGCGGCACGCTGGAAACCGGCGGCCAGGCGCTGCACGGCCAGTTCTTTCAACCCACCGTCATTTCCGGAGCCACCGCCGACATGCTGTGCGCGCGCGAAGAAACCTTCGGTCCGTTTGCCCCCATCTTCAAGTTCAGCACGGAACAGGAAGCCATTCGCGCCGCCAACGACACCGAATTCGGCCTAGCCAGCTACTTTTACAGCCGCGACATTGGCCGCATTTACCGCGTGGCCGAAGCGCTTGAATACGGCATGGTGGGCATTAACGTGGGCATTCTGGCGACCGAACATGTACCGTTCGGCGGTGTCAAGCAATCGGGCCTGGGACGCGAAGGGTCGCACTTCGGCATGGACGATTATGTCGAGGTCAAGTACCTCTGCATGGGCGATATCTTGAAATAAATACCGGGGAAGAGGACGCTATTTCATAGCCATGACCATGCGTCCTGCTGCATGCCATGTGCTCGATGACCATCGATAAAAATCAGACGGCGAATGTCCTACACATCCATGCAATTTCTCCATTGATTGGACAAAATACATGGATGCACCAAAGACCCGGATTCCGGGTGGCGGCGGATTTTTAAGCGGCCTGTAGCGTCGCCTGCGCAAGCTATAGGACCCTCTTTTCATCCAACGCATGTGGCGTGTGCTGGTGGTACTGCGTTGCGCGCCAGCGGGTGGGCCAGGTCTGGCAGGGCGGGTGTCCCGGCTCTGGCCCACGCGAAAGGAATTGGTTCGCCACGCAATGCAATAAATTACCTTGGTGCCGGAGCTTGCGTGTATGCGGCGCAACCACAAGATCAATAGCAGTGTCTTTTTGTTTGCACTCCCAGCACCTTCTTGGGGTCTGGTACAGCGGGGGGCTGTGCGTCGGGACGATTCGCCGTTGCCACACACGCGGTGGCGCCAACCACGCCGATAACGCAGCAGCGCAGGCACGCCAGAGGCAGAGCACGGCGAGCCTGGACCAGAGCACAGCCCCCCGCTGTGCCAGACCCTGCCTACCACCGGGACTTCCCGCAGGCGTGAACAAGCCTGGGTCATTGAAATCAAACGCTCGTCCGCACCGACGGTTTCCAGAGGTTTCTGCACCACTGCGGCTAATTGTTCATTATGGAATATTTAGC
>Ga0316223_1002467_pt1 | contig 14905 bp, 21 predicted proteins | sample TBH18009metaG_FD_206007 | JGI IMG/M metagenome (GOLD analysis project Ga0316223, IMG submission 206007) | Freshwater microbial communities from Trout Bog Lake, Wisconsin, USA - TBH18009 | ecosystem: Environmental > Aquatic > Freshwater > Lake > Hypolimnion/Profundal zone | place: USA: Wisconsin...
CGTGACCTTGCCCATATCCCGTCCTCAAACTGGTCGGGATTAGCTTAACAAACTGTCCGAATTTCCGGGACCACCTCTCGTCACGCACAGCAGTTGGAGCGCCGAGGCGGCATTTGCCTTCGTATCACCCAGGTTCTTTGCGATACCGATCGCGAGGGTGGCTATTTTTTGGAGCCGCGCTTTTGTCGGTATGTCATACAGTCCATCCACAATGCTACCACATCACAATGGGCCCCATCATGACCGAGCATGGATCGGCCTGTGAGCGCATCAGCCACTGCCTCGACTCAAATTGCCTGGATTTCGCCAAATAGACTGAGGCGCACTCGATGGGCTAGCCGATCCCACATGTATTTCATTGGAACAGGATTTCGGAAAACCAAATGACATTCGATCTTTAGATCTCCCTGGATCTTGGTGAACTGCTCCACGGCACTCATATGGGCGGAAACGATGTCAAACCTATCGAGGTGTTTTCGAAGGCGGTCCGGCTTACCGTCATCGTCAAGTTCACCTCGGAAACCCGACATCTGTTCGGCTATCTCTCCGTGGGTTTTTTGATATTGCAGGTCCTTGCACTCGATCAGGAGGACACGCCCAGTCGATTGATTCCATGCAAGGACGTCTACATCCCCATAGTCCTTGGGAGCAAAACCCTTTCGTAGCAAACGCGTGATCCGGACGTCGGATTCCGCTTCCCACCCAAGTTCCTGCATTCGGTTCGTAACGTCCACATTGAAGGCATGGCCACTCCGATTATTCACCTCACCAATCCATGCCTGCATTTCCTTGGAAGAGGCTTGTTTTCGCCCGAAATCACCTTCGTTAAAGCGTAAGCGACTGGTCAGCCTCGTGGGGGTTCGGGACTTGACTTTGCCGCCCGCTGGCTTTGGGCGATATCAGGCTCATCAATTTCGAGCGGCGATTGACATCATATCGGCGCTTGCCCTGTGCGTCGCGGCGACGGGCGCCTCCGCCCTGTTCAAGGCGAGCAGACTCCTTCTGTAGCTACAGAAGGAGTCTGCTCGAAGTTGCGGAGGACGTCGGCTATGGCGCCGGGTTGGTGGCGGCCGGGGTCATTCGCCAGGGCACCAGTTCGTCGATGCGGTTGATCGTGTGTCCCTCGGCGATCTTGGCCAGAATATCCCTGAGGTAGGTTTCCGGATTCAGTCCGTTCAGCTTTGCCGTCGCCACAAGGGTGTAGATCGCAGCAGCCCTCTCACCGCCTGAATCCGAACCGGCAAAGAGATAATTTATTCTTCCAAGAGCTATCCTGCGCATTGCGTTCTCGGCGACATTGTTGTCTGCCTCGAGCCGTCCGTCAGTGACGAAGCGCGTCAAGGCTTCGCGCCGTGTGATCGTGTAGCGGAACGCTTTGGCCAGTTCCAGCTTGCCCGACAGCTTGACCACGGTCGCTTCGGCCCAGACGAAGAAGGCATCAAGCAACGATGCGGTCTCGCGGCGGTGTTCCACCCGCTCGGCGACGGGGGCAAACCGGGCCTTGTCCTCAATCGCGTAGACCGCGGCGATCCGATCCAGGGCTTCCTTGGCAACCGGCGATTTGGTGCCCTCCCACACCTCGAAGAACTTCCGGCGGCAATGCGCCCAGCATGCAACTTCCGTGATCGGGCCAGGTTTGGTCCGTGCCGGATTGTACAGCCCCTCAAACCCGGCATAGCCGTCAGCCTGAAGGTAGCCGGTGAAGTTCGCCATGTGGGCCGTCGGGTGTTCGGCCCCACGATCCGGGCTGTAAAAATAGGCGGCAGCGGGAGCGGCAGGGCCGCAAAACAGCCGATCGTCGCGCACATAAACCCACAATCGCCCGATTGCGGTTCGTCCGAGTCCCGGTGCCAGCACGGGCACCGTTGTGTCGTCGCCGTGGATCTTTTCGGCGGCGAAGACATGCCGTCGGATCGCTGCCACCACCGGATCGAGCAGCCAGGCCGCCTGACCCACCCAATCCCCCAGCGTCGAACGGTCGAGATCGAGCCCCTCGCGGGCAAATATCTCGCTCTGGCGATAGAGCGGCAAATGATCGACAAATTTCGACACCAACAGATGCGCCAGCGTGGCCGGGGTGGCGCGCCCGCGCGGAGTAGGCATCGCCGGGGCCGGGGCCTGGGTAATGGCGTCGCACCCGGTGCAGGCATATTTGGGCCGGACATGCCGGATCACCTGGAAGTGGCCGGGCACATAATCCAGAACCTCGGTCACGTCCTCGCCGAGCTTGGCCATCCCCTTGCCGCAGTCGGGGCATTGGCAGGCGCCATCGTTGGCAGGCTCATGCACGACCTCTTGGCGCGGCATATGATCTGGCAGCGGCTTGCGCTTCGGTTTGACGCGCTCGCGAATCGGAGCCGCAGGTTCAGCGGCTTCGGCTTTCGCGGCGGCCTCGGCTTCACCGGTCTCCAGTTCCTCAAGCCGGAGCTCGAGTTGCTCGATCTGGCGGGTGATCCGCTCCGACGACCGGCCGAACTGCATGCGCCGCAACTTGGCGATCTGGAACTTGAGCTTCTCGATCTCCAGCGTCTTGTACTGCACCGAGATCTCCGCCACCTTCAACTCGCTCTGGCAGGCCAGTGCGAAGGCGCGCAGTTCAGCGGGATCGGTGGGCAGTTCGGCCGTGGCGAGCGACATGCGAAAATCTACCAAACCTTCTTCTCGAAGAACTACAGTCAAAAGAGAATCGGTGCTTTGTCAGACAAGCATTGGTTGACTCGGAGCCGGTGGTGCTACAGTGCGGCGCCAATCCATCGCTTCTATCAGCACAGCCGTTTGTGCAGGTGTCAGCGTCATCGCGCCATCGACGATCGGCGGCCACACAAAGCGACCCTTCTCAAGCCGTTTGGCGGTCAGACTCCACGCGCGCGCCGGGCGCCTCATGAGGCGCTTGACTTAATGCTCGCTTGAGCGCACATTATTTGGCGATAGCGGGCACTCAAGGAGGCATAAGGTGGCTACACCGCACACGCCATCCCCAGGGGCGAAGCGCGCCATTCGGAAGATTGGCGCCGACTTAAAAACAGCAAGGCTGCGCCAGCGTCTGCCAATGGAGATTGTTGCCAATCGGGCGTTTATCTCTCGGGGGACGCTGGCGCGTGTTGAGGCTGGCGACCCGGGGGTTAGTTTCGGCATTTTCGCCACGGTGATGCAAGCACTCCGCCTGGACGGGCAACTGGCCGATGTGGCAGCGGACGACCGGGTTGGTGTGATGATGGAAAACGAACGCTTGCCGCAGCGCGTTCGGATTAAAAGGAAGCCGAAAGCATGAGCGATATCGAGGTTCACATTGAATTGGATGGCGCCATGCACCGCGTCGGCACGTTGCGGGTTCATGCTCGCAGCGGGGGCGCGGGGGCGACATTCGAATACCACCAAGCGTGGATGGATTTTTCAGGCAGCTTCTCGCTTGAGCCGTCGCTGGCCATTGGCAAGGGCGTCTATGCGCCGGACAAAGGCCGCGACATGTTCGTTTCGATTGGCGACTCAGCCCCCGACACATGGGGGCGGCGGTTGATGCAGCGGATGGAGCGGCGGACGGCCAAACGCGAAGGCCGGGCGGTGCGAACGTTGAGCGAGGTCGATTATCTGCTTGGTGTGTCCGATGTCGCTAGGCTTGGCGCGCTGCGGTTCCGGCGTGATGGCGACGCCGAATTCAAGGCAGAACTAAGGAAAGGAATGACCGTCCCGCCGTTCATCGAGCTTCCGAAGCTGCTGGCCGTGACCGAGCGGGTTCTACGGAACGAAGAAACCGACGATGATATGCTGCTTCTTTTCGCGCCAGGCTCATCTCTGGGCGGCGCGCGCCCGAAGGCGTCGGTCGCCGACAAGGACGGACATCTCGCCATCGCCAAGTTCCCCAAGGACGACGACGACTACAGCATCGGAACCTGGGAGGAAATTGCTCTCCGGCTAGCCGGAATGGCGGGGGTCACAACCGCCGAACACCGCATCGAGAAGGTCGCCGGGAAGTCGGTCCTCCTGTCACGGCGGTTCGACCGAACCGCCGAGGGCCATCGCGTGCCATTCCTGTCTGCGATGGCGATGCTAGGGATGCGTGACGGCGAGAGAGGCAGCTATGTTGAGCTTGTGGACGCTCTGGTGAGCAATGGAGCCGACACCGAAGCGGATGTCGCGCAACTCTATCGGCGCATGGTGTTCAATGTCCTCGCATCCAATGTAGATGACCACATGCGCAATCACGGATTCCTATGGAATGGTGAGATGGGCTGGAAGCTCTCTCCAGCTTACGACCTCAACCCGGTTCCAGTAGACGTGAAGGCCCATGTCTTGAGCACTAACATCAACTTCGACGACGGCACATGCTCGATCGACCTGGCGCGGGAGGCGGCAGAACTTTTCATGCTGTCGCTGCCACAGGCCGACGCCATCATCGGCGAGGTGGCGGCGGCCTGCGCGCAATGGAGAACGGTAGCTAAAGCCGTCGGCGCCAAGAACAGTGAGATTGAGCGCATGCAAACGGCATTCGATCACCCAGAACTCACGGCCGCCCTGAAGCTGTCGCCCGGACGCAGGAAGCCGTCAGACAAGTGAGGCCGAGGCATCTGAAGTATAACGCCAGCGCCTCCAAAGGATTCGCCGCCGTCAGATTCCACACGGAAATCTGGATAGCGCACCCGCGTCAAATCCCGGTTTCAACACGCCAATCCGAATAGCCCCAATTTTTGCGTTTGTCGATACCGCTCACGTTAGGAAAACGTCATGGCTATTCCTGTGATTGATGAACACGGTGTCAGACAACCCAACGAATTTAATATTTACGGCTGTATGGGATATTTTACTGTTGATTTCACGTCGTCTGGTGATTCAATACATCGGATCGCCGGTTTCAAAACTGAGGATGCAGCGCGCATTTGGATTGCTGATACTACCCTTCCGATCGGGTGCAAGTCCCACTAGGTCAGAACAGGGCGAGCCCAGTGTCTGAACAACAGGAAATCCACCGCCAAGCGGTCAAGTTGCTTAATGATATTGAGGCGGTCATTGATGTGCTGAGGGCCCTTGGTCCTGATCCATCGAATGGTAATAACGCTCTGGTACACATCCACGGACGACTTATACGCCTCGCCGGGCGCACCGACGTGGGACCGTCATGACTATTGTTCTTTTCGCGATCGTCCCGGATGGCAGGCTGAATCGCCATAAATCGAGTCAGCCGATCGGACTCGCGGGTCGCCGATTCTGCATGATTACGTTCTTCCGATTGCGGACCGTTTCACTTTAACCAAGGGCGCTCCGCCTTGTTGGGCCAAGGCCCATCCGGCCGCCTCACGCCATCACAACTAGCGGCGAATATCCGCTTCTCGAAACCCTGCGATGAGCAAGAAAAAGCGGAGGCCGCCGGGGCAAAGTGAGGGGCCGACCTTCGTCGTGGCTCGGAGCTTCCGACTTCAGATGGCGCTGATGTAGTGCTTTCGGCTTGTCAATCAGCGTTGAATAGTTTCCAGGTAACAGCGTCCAAAAGTTTCCACTTGGTCAGCCCGATTTCGTCTGTTTCTTGCGCTGTTTGAAGCGGAACGAATCGTTGCCGGTTTCCAGGATATCGCAGTGGTGGGTGATGCGATCGAGCAAGGCTGTGGTCATTTTGGCATCCCCAAAAACCGTCACCCACTCGGCAAAGGACAAATTCGTGGTGACGATCAGCGAGGTCTTCTCGTAAAGCTGGCTGATCAGGTGGAACAGCAACGCGCCTCCGGAGCCCGGGAACGGCAGATAGCCCTTGAGCGTCGCTTGCGCTCAAGCGTCGAGGATCACGGCGTCGGTCTGTACCAGTTGCCGGGCCATATCCGAGCTTCCCAGCGATCGCGGTGTGTCATTGCATTCCCCGGCATTTGGACTGGACGCCCCTCGCTGAGCGACCTCGGCGGGCATAGATGATGAAGGTGCGGACTCCTTCGAGTGCTTCGCCATCGACGACCCCAAGAAAGGTGCCATCTGGGAAGATACTATTCGAACGCTCCCCTCCTTCGCCGACCCAAACCACTGTTTCCGCTCTATAAGCCATTAGCTCCTTGTCGGATCCTGTGATTGCCGCGCTGATAGCATTAAGCGCATTGACCTCCATCCCGATGCCGACCACTCCGATTTTGGAGTCCCAACCAATGTCCACTAATCCAAAAACACGCCCTTCGATGCGTGCGGTCATCAATTCAACAGACTCGGGCTTGCTCTCGCTGTCGGCTCGCAGTCGGCGTGCAGCGGAGACGAAACCCATCGCGGCCAACCACGCCGAATAATTCCGGCATCGCACCCAGGTTGATGGCAGAGCGATGGGGAATCCGCCGCTCTGTTCTGGAGGATCAACGAAGGCAAGTGCTGAAGGCGTCGAGTTGGCGGTTTCGCGGACGCACGAATAGACGGCGTAGCCCTTGCTAGCGGGCGGCGTCACTTTCCTCATCCAAGGGTTTACTTGGTCCATAAGCGCATTTTTCAGCACGCCCTTTCTTATTTCGTACCTGCGACGACTGATAGGCCCGGACCGCAGCATCCGATCCCAAGTGTCCGACGAAAGCATACCCCCGGCTGTGTGCAAAAAGCATTGAGAGCCCCTGTCCGACCGGACCGGTGACACTGGTCTGAGTGAAGTCGTTCAGGACGTTCGCCGCTCCAGGCGCAAGCCTCAAGTTCGACGGTGATGGGAAGTCGAGGACTTGATCCATCTGAAGAAGGAACCCGATGCCTGGCAGGATTAGATTTCTCTCAACCAGGAAGTCGGTCTTTACGACAGCGTGAGCGAGATCCCATCCCGAAAAAAGAAGCTTCGCCTTTGGCGAAGCGAACTCACACCATTGCGGGTTGTTCGGTAGCCGCTTCTTCATGACGTCAGCACGTTGCCACTCAAACACGTCTATCGAGCTGCTGCCGGAGGCCCGCATTAATCGGTATAGGCCCAGTATCATATGGGCGGCCCCACACCTGCCCCTAAAGCGATTTCGTCAAATCCAACCACCATACCAACCTTTCGTCGAAACGACGCGAATCGGTCGGTTCAATCTGCAATGCGGTATATTACGATTTCATACCAATATGACAAGCCACCCTCATCGTTTGGAAGGCGCCACACGCCTTCGGGCGCGGATGTGCAGCTACAACTCCGACGAATTGAGAGCGCGGTCGCTGTTCTTCTCGGTTCAAGGCAGCCGTTCCGCTATCACTCAGTTCCATCGGTCGAGCGCGACGACACCGAACTCTGGTCTTGGCCAATGGTGGCCGGGAGGAGAAGGGCAACATTCCGAGGATGATCTAGATGCCAAAGAGCTGGCACCGTGGCACATGGCGCGGTGGCTGCCTTTTTACGAAGGTAATCACATCGTGTCGCTTTGCGCCCCGGCGGAAGCATGTCAGGAGGTGAGAAGCAGAAGACTCTCCCACCGAAGTGCGACATAGTAGAGACCACCCCTTCCAGCCGGAAGCGGTGACACCATTCCGCCCACCGGAAGTTGGCGAACATGCAGATGAGGACACCCCATCGGAGATAGGGTCCGCTTTTCCAGCAAGGCGTTATTGTCCACGCCGAAAGGCGAACCGGCCAGCCTGCCCAGGACTGCGGCGCTGAACAAGGAGCAGGCTGAACACAAGGCTTGGCTAAAGGCTCACGGGATCAAGGAAACTAAAAACACGCGTCGTACGTTACGGCCGAGCGGCCAATCGCGTTCGCCAGGGGGCCAATTGGTCGGCTGCCTATTCATCGTAGAAGCGGTTCTCGCCTTGGTTATGAGGAGCGCCGATGCAAACGCGGACCCTGAGCAGATGCTTGTGCCACCCGACAGTCCCTCGAGCATCTCATCTCCGTTCGGTCCGTGCGTGCTTGCGAACTATCCCTAGGCAGGAACCTTCCGTCATGGCGTCGATCTACCGGCATTGCCGGGCGCGTCGATCGTGGCAACAGCGCCCGGCAAGGTACTCCGCTTCCAGAAGAAGGGTCCAGGCGGACTTGAAATTCTAGTGCAGCACAACGGCTTCGTCGGGATCAATCCACTTTTTGAAGTAGGCTCCGTCATCATGAAGTCAGAGAATTACCATAGTGGTTATTTTCTGACTTCATGATTACCAGTTCTCCCACTGTCGGTTCTCTCAAAAGGGAGCGTGTCAGCCGCACCGCGCCCGGGAAGAGCCAACTGCGCCGTCCATCACAGCGACCGCCGGTATGTCTCGAGCAAACACATTGAACACTTGGCTGAAGCAGGCATCCAAGTGCCGGAGCTGACGCCCAGCCTAAGGCCAAAGGGGCTCTCGTTTACCATGGCGTCGGGTCGACCTCTGAGCCACAACCAGTTCGACAAAACCTCACCATAGCCTCTTGCCATTGGCCGCTGCGCTACATCTCAGCCTCCGATATAGATTATTTTGAAGTCGAGCCGGATGGCTTGAATCTCCTGATGCCTGTGATCTGTTCGGCGCCCTATGCAGCCAGCGCATGTCAGGCATCTGGAGAAGAAACAAGGATAATAGGACTTGACAAGGAAATGATTTTTGACGGCAGAGATTCAATCTGACAAATAGACAGCCGCCCCAACAACAGGAGACGGCGATGAGCAGAACCCCCATTTTTCCCGACTGCCAGTTCATTACCGACTGCCAGTGCGCTGCACGCGGTTACGAACATGAAAAGACATCATGCGCCGTAGACCGAGTAGCGCAGGCCGCCGCGATGTTGGGCATGCCCTTGGAGATTATCTTCGGCCTAACAGACCACGTCGAAGATTCAGGGGCGTCCAATGGCGTCAATTTCAGAGGTGCGGTTGTCGTTATTAGCACGCGAGTGCTGGATCAGTCGCAGGCGGACTTTTCGCCTTACCGCTACGTCATTGACCACTACCGACGGATGCGTTCCGACGCGGACGGCGCGAAGATCCTGCACGCCGGGTGGGGAAAATGGGATGACCCCGTCCACGACTTTGTGCTCACCACCACCGTTCGCGACGACGGCCAGAATGTGAAGACACACCTTTGGAATCGTGGAGAGCGAATCGCGGACGCCATGGATGACGACGGCATTGCCTTCGATCTCTCTACGTTGGCCATGATGACCATGATGGCCAGCCAGACGGGGCAAGACGATGACGAAGAAGACGACGCGTAGGTAAGAGACGCTGCGGGGTGCCGTCGTTTCATGCCGACAAGCCTGAGCCGCGCACGAGAGAGCGCGGAGTCGGGTTCCGCGCACCCAGGCAGCAGCACCCTCGGCCGCGGCCCCCCGCTTCGAGGCCAATTCACACTCAATGACACCAGTCACGGAGGGGCGGCACTTCGTAGGAACAACTTGATTTTTCCAGTCTGGAACCGATAGCCATTCGGCTGCACCCCGGTGCAGATCGGTTCTCTCCACGCCCGGCGATGTCATAGGACGATATAAGTACTAAGTTCCCCGGACGACGACGATGGACATGATTTGCGATATCGACTTTGACGGGGTGCCTGCCGTGATAACGGCGATGATTGCACCGGATTCCCCCCTTACGGATGCAGAAGAGAAAGTTCGAGCCGCCCGTGATATTCGGTCAGACCGCAGGCAATATGGTGAGGTGCTGTCCGTGCGCGTTAACGATGGCGAGGTTGCGGTTGTGCCAGCAAACTGCACGCGTGATTGCTCATGGAGAGCTGAGATCTACGGCTCGTCTGCGCACCTTCGATTTGGTCCGCACCACTAACCACCGCTCTACGCGATATAAAGGGCAATGTTGATGTGAATGCGGGCAAGCCCGTTCGTCTGCCGGTTCTTCCCGCCGCTGCCTGATGCCTGTTTATTATGCCGACAGAAAAGGAGCCTTTTCAGTCCCTTTTTCAGGTCCAAACTCTTTCGATTCCGCTTATAGGTGGACCGCACCCCCTTAATCTTCATAGACGACGTGGACGAAATCTTGTTCGCCGCGTCGCAGATTTCAGTTGGGGGTCGGGTGCCGATATATAACACCCCCTCATCATCTGCGACGATCATGCCGGATTTGATGATATTGCTGCCGTTTTCCAGCCAACAAATACGGTCGCCTTCGCTAAACGGGATTATGATCGGCTGCTCTGTCATTCTTCGCGATCCAAAAGCTCCCGGATCGCCCTTTCAACGATCACTTGCACAAGAACTTCGTCAGTGACGGCCTTGAGCCGCAACCGCTTGTAGACAGCTTTATCGATCCGGACACCCAACTGTTGGCGCTCAATTTCCGGCTCTGTAGGCGGTTCAACTGGCGGTGGCGGTGGTGCCGGAGGAGCCGCTCTCGGGTTTGATGTCATCATCGCTGACATTGCCTCATCCGAAAAATCTAGGTCATCGGGCCGAAATTCGAGCTTCTTCCTTGGTTCCTTCACGCTGCCACACTCCTGTTTTCGTCGGCCACCTGGACGGCCATGATATCCAAAACCCACGCCATCAGCGTCCTAGCTTCACCTGCCGCCTTGCCGTTTGGCTCATGTTCCATCGCAGTGCGACCTTCATGCGCCCGGCTTGAGTAAGCCTTCCTCTGGTGCAAAACGACCGGGGAAACGGATACGCCCGCCGATTCCAGTGTTGCCCGAGTTTCAGAAACTTCAGATCCCTGCATCGGTGCACGATTGATAACGACGAACGCGGGTTTACCTGTAACTTTGGCAATCCGCACACTGGCCCCGATGGCGTCTAAATCGAACGCCGAGGGCTGACATGGAATCAACATTAGGTCGGCAACCGCCGCGGCGTCGGCGGCCGTACTGTCTGCTGACGGCGGCGTGTCCAAGATGACGATGTCTACACCCTGAGCCTCCGCCTGCCGGAGCAATCCACGCAAACGAGGAGCTTGTGCCGGGACAACTGCGGGGGTTGGTTCGCCGCGATGGTCGCTCCAGATGGCTGATGATGCTTGGGGGTCGAGGTCGAACAATACCGTCGTAAGGCCCAGCATTTCGGCGCAGACGGCCAGGTGCACCGAAATTTGGCTCTTCCCGACGCCCCCTTTGCGGCTGATCACACACACGGTTTTCATATTCAGTCACTCCGCTACCACGTTATCCTGGGATCGAATAACCTGGGGATCAGTGTAGCGTGGGATCGTGGTAGCATTCAAGTAAAACATTTTGACAACAAAAAGGAAGCCTTATGAGGGCTCCCTTTCTCCCTGTTAAATCCGGTGAACATCGCGGTCGTTTTCGCGAAGATCGGGGCGCCGCGTCGGGCTTTCCAGACCGCGATTTTGTTGGAAATGTCGGATTCAGCGATGGCGCGGCGGCGGGTGTATTCTTGGATGTCCATGATGGTTATGCTCCCTGGGGAATGGGTTGGTGTGCGCTGATCCTGGATTGCTTGTTGGCAAGAGAGTGGATGTTGCGGGCAAAGAAAAACCCGGGAGCGAGTTGGGTTTGCTACCGGGTCAACAAGCTATTCGTCTGTGAAACTATCGTGTAATTCGGGAGGCGAATGTAAATGCTTCATCCATGGCGAGCCTGGTAAGCTCGTCAGACAGCATGGTCACGGAGGATTGCAGGTCTGTAATCAGAGTGTCGCCTTCAACAATGACCTTGGCGAAATCATCAACAATCACTTTGGCCCAGTTGCTGGAGTGTCCATATGTTGCCGCGAAGTCCTTTCTGATAGTGCGATCGAGTGTGTTCACCATGAGTTTCGCCGGATCCGTGAGCGGTTCCGTGAGCGGTTCCCTAATCGTGAATGCAACCACGTCTCCATCAGCAAATTCCACATTGGCGATAACTCCGCCGGTTGCTAAATCGCGATGAACGCCAACTGATGCGACATAATCCGTTGCCATAATGGCGGTACAAAGACCTCCATACTTGATATGATTGGAGTTGGATGCGTGGATCTCTTGGTTTATCCATGGGGCAATAGAACCAAGGACTTGATTGTAGGCACTCGTGTGAGGCATGGAAGGTCTCCGGGAAATGTAGGTTGACCCTTTGATGTTCCAGTGTTCGGTTGCATGAGACCCGTATTGCAGACCAAAGAAAATCCCGGTAGCGGGTCAAATCGATACCGGATTAAAATTCCAACAAGCCATCAAACAAGTTTTCTACCGACGCAGGCCTACCGGAAATCGCACACTGAAAAGCTCGATGCATTCGCCGTCCGGAATGCCTTCAGGATATTAGAGTTTGATCATTGCGGCGGCTAACGGGTCGGAAAGGATGACCTGAAGATCCTCACGGCCGCCGATAATTTCGTAACAGCCGGATATTTTGGATTGCTTGTGGAAGCTCAGGGAGTTGGCTGTCGACGCCAGGCAAGCCAGCGTCAGTGCCTCCATTGCCAGGCAGCCAACGCCATCGGCTGTCGCGATATAGAGTTCGGATCTCCGCTGATGGTGGCTCATTGGCGCTCCCTCATGTCGTAGCTGCATACGTCCGCAAAATCTAGCTTATCGTCATCGGGTTGTCGTTCCTGCCGTCCCACTGTCAGGATGGCTTGCACCCGAGCGACCGCATCATCCAAGTTATAGTTGATGACTACGCGATCGAATTCTCTGTCGTGGCTAACCTCATCCTCTGCGACGGCCATCCGCTGCGCGATGATTTCGGCGATGTCTCCCCGATTGCGAAGCCTCTCTTCAAGTATCTCAAAAGATGGCGGTTCAATGAAAACGCCCAATACATCACCCGGCAACTTTTCGCGTAATGTCCGATGACCTTGCCAGTCAACGACGAAGGCGACGTCGATGCCTTTTTCGAGCGCCGAGACGACGGGAGCGGGTGGAATGCCATAACTGCGGCCAAAGACAGTCGCGTGCTCCAACATTCCCCCGTTGGCTACCAGGTCATCGAATGACGCCTGGCTATGGAAATAGTAATGGACGCCCTCTATTTCACCCGGCCGCGGAGCCCGAGTTGTCGCGCTCACGGACTGGACGATGCCAGTATCCCGGGCAAGCAGGCGCTCTGTAATGGATGTTTTGCCGCTGCCTGACGGTCCCGCCAGCACCAGGCAGAGGCCGCGGCGGATGGGTTCTTGGTTTGCTGTTGATGGCATTTGGTGTCCTCCGAGGGGGAGTGGGTGAACACCAATGTTCAGTCGGGTGGTTGCAAGGCAGTCAGATTGCTTAATAACGAAAAAGTCAGGTAGCAAGATAATCTGCTACCGGGTCAACTTTTTCCTTGTTACCGAGCAATCTTTCTACGCTGCCTTCAGAAACAATGGTCATGTCGCAAATTGGGTTGATGGCCGCCCGCGAGGCCCGTTCGCAGCTATCGCAAACCGGGTTGACGGCCGCCTGGGCCTGTCGGTTTTAGTCCCTCGTCTAACCAATTGCCGGAGAACGCTTGAATGCTTGGCCGATGGCCTCCGGAATATCTGAACGATGCAAGAGAGAGGGTTTGCGATTTTTCCAATCCGCTAACAAGTTACCTGGCCACCCCGTCAACAAAATAACCTAAAATACCGTTACCTAAGTAGCAGTTCAAGTGGCCGACAATATAACAGAATCACGCGGTAGCAGAATTAATGTACTACCGAATTTTTCACTTGCATGTGTCTGCCTGGACGTATAATATAGGTCGAGTTATTTCTATATATAACAAAGATTTTTCTTCCGGTATCGAGAAAATTGGGCTAGGGTTGCCGTAATGACCTTTGCCTGGATGTCCCGTAATGCCTGATTCGACGCCGCCTAAGCCTGCCCCGTTCGCACCCATGCCCGTCCTGCGCAGCCCGTTCGGGCGTCGTAGCATGGTGGAGATGGTTGGCCGCGACCAGGAGCCACCGGTTTCCGCGCCAAGTCGGCGGAAGCGGACAAAATCGGTTCGCGCAAAATCTGAATTATGGCTAGCCGAGGATGTTGCCGCCATCATCCCACTGTCCATCCGCAAGATCCAAATGATCGCCATGGAAGGCGGCCTGGGAGCGTTTAAGCTCCCAAACTGCTCGCTTTGGTTTTTCTCAGAAACCGTTGTGCGGGAGAAAATATCGATCTATATCAATGGCCTACCCCAACCAATAGTGACACCGTGCGCAAACCGCAAAAAACCGAAGACAAAGACCACAACCTGCAAAACCGCGAAGGCGTCTGGTATGTCAGATACAAGCTATCCGGTGTCTCCAAGTGCGTATCGCTTTTTACGTCGGATGCCTCCAAGGCCCGGAAAGAGCGCGACAAAATCCTAAAGGGCGCTGCGGACCTACGCGAAGGCCGCATCCCCGATAGGCCAAAAACTTGGCAAGATGCCGTTGTGGGCGCCCTTACCAAACTGGATGCCATGCAGCAAGCGGGGGAAATCTCGGCAGGTGCCGTGGCGCGCTATAACGTCTCGATCGCACAAATCACTCTGGCTGTCGGTGGATGGACAGAGGGCGGCGAAATTGCCGACGTCCTGATCGAGGATGTCACAAGCGACACTGTTGCAGATTTCATTGATGCCCGCCGCGGGGATGGCAGGTCAACAAGTACGATTTTAAATGATCTGACCGCGTGGGGGAAGGTTATGAGTTACGCTAAAAACCGAAAATGGATCGCCGAAAACCCGATCAAGGGCTTGGACCGGCAGGAGGAAGTCGGCGTTCGGAAATCCAAAGTCAAACCGCCCACAGATCCCGAGATTGCCGAACTCATCGCCGAGGTCAGCGAGTGGTCGCGGGAAGTGGCAAAGCTAATGGTGTGGCTGCGGGAAACCGGAATGAGGTTGGCCGAGGCTCTAAACCTGCGCAGATCTGACATTCATCCATGTGGCACAAAAGCCACACTCAAATTGGGTGTGAAGCGGAATCGCGGTGATGGTGGCCCGAGCACCCGGACGATTGATCTTACCCCCCGCGCGGCCGCGATGCTTGCCGATATGCCGGAAAAAGGCAGGTTATTTATTAAACTGCCTTCAGATAGCGCGGTCGTTTCCACACGCTACGGCCAATTCAAACGCCAGAAACAGGGCCGTGAGAACCGGGCGGCAGAGGATGAAGGTCGGGAGGCCGTCA
>Ga0316223_1002472_pt1 | contig 14894 bp, 13 predicted proteins | sample TBH18009metaG_FD_206007 | JGI IMG/M metagenome (GOLD analysis project Ga0316223, IMG submission 206007) | Freshwater microbial communities from Trout Bog Lake, Wisconsin, USA - TBH18009 | ecosystem: Environmental > Aquatic > Freshwater > Lake > Hypolimnion/Profundal zone | place: USA: Wisconsin...
ATCGAACTACGCGGCAGTAGGGTATCATACATTCTACAAAGAAATATATTTAAATGGCATCCATCCAAAAGGTGCAGTTGGGTGGTCAAGACATTTATATTGGGCGGCCCTTTCTTTTGCCGCATTGAATTTTCCACTACTGATAAACAATTTCCAAGTATGCCATATTACTTGCGCCAACGCTATTTATGCTTGGATCTTGGCAGTTTTATATTCTTCGGGCAAATTAGAATGATCCTCGTTATCGACAATTACGACAGCTTTACCTTCAACCTCGTCCATTATTTGATGGAGCTGGGGGCGAAGGTGGATGTGGTGCGCAATGACGCCATCACCGCCGCCGAGGCCCTGGCCAGCGGGGCGAATGGGTTTCTGATCTCGCCCGGCCCCTGCACACCGACCGAAGCGGGGATCAGCCTCGATCTGGTGGGGGCCTGCGCGGAAGCGGGCAAGCCGCTGCTGGGCGTCTGTCTGGGCCACCAATCCATCGGGCAGTATTTCGGCGGGCGGGTGGTGCGCGGCGGGTTGATGCATGGCAAGACCTCGCCGGTCAGCCATGACGGCAGCGGGCTGTTTGCAGGCCTCCCCTCGCCCTTTACCGCGACGCGCTATCACTCGCTGATCGTCGAGGATATTCCGGACAGCCTGCGCGTCAACGCCCGCTCCGACGACGGCCACATCATGGGTTTCCACCACACGAGCTTGCCGATCCACGGCGTGCAGTTCCACCCCGAAAGCATCGCCACCGAACACGGCCACGCGATGCTGGCGAATTTCCTGAAGCTGTGCGTGTGACCCCCCTGCCCCCCATCCCTGCGCAGGGCTTTGCCGAGGATGAGGCTGAGGCGCTGTTCGGCAGGGTCCTCGATGCTGACGTCAGCGCCGAGGACATCGCCGCCTTCCTGATCGCCCTGTCGGATCGCGGCGAGACGGCGAGCGAAATCGCCGGCGCGGCGCGGGCGATGCGGACGCGGATGGTGCCCGTCAGCGCCCCCGAAAACGCCATCGACGTCTGCGGCACGGGGGGCGATGGGCATCATACGCTGAATGTCTCCACCGCCGTATCGCTGGTCGTGGCGGCCTGCGGGGTGCCGGTGGCCAAGCATGGCAACCGCGCGGCGTCGTCGAAATCGGGCGCGGCGGATACGCTGGAGGCCTTGGGGCTAAATCTGACCCACGCCGGGCAGCGCGCCGAGCAGACCTTGGCCGACATCGGCATCGCCTTTCTGTTTGCCCAGACGCACCATCCACGCCTCGGCCATATCGCGCCGATCCGCAAGGCGTTGGGCCGACGGACGATCTTCAACCTGATGGGGCCGCTGGCGAACCCGGCGCAGGTGACGCGCCAATTGGTGGGCATTGCGCGCCCCGCCTATGTGCCGATCTATGCCGATGCCTTGCGGCGTTTGGGCACGGAACGCGCCTTCGTGGTTTCGGGCGACGAGGGGCTGGACGAGCTGAGCCTTGCGGGCGGCAATGAATGGGCGGACGTTGCGCATGGCGCGGTGGCGATGAAGCGGGTGTCGCCTGATGACGCCGGCCTTGCGCATCACGGCGTCGAGGCCATTCGCGGGGGCGACGCGGCGCACAACGCCGCCGAGCTGCGCAAATTGCTCGCCGGCGCCGATGATCAAAACCTTGCTTACCGCGATGCGGTGGTGTTCAATGCGGCGGGTGCGCTGATGGTGGCGGGCGCAGTTTCCGACTGGCGCGACGGCGCCGAGGAAGCGCGGGAGGCGCTGGACAAGGGGCTGGTGGCGGCGCTGCTGGATTGCTGGACAGATCAGGTGAAATGAGCAATATTCTCGATACGATTTTGGCCACCAAGCGCGGCGAAGTGGCCGCGCGCAAGGCTGCTGGCCGCGCCTACCCCGCCCCCACCCCGCCGCGCGGATTTCGGGCGGCGCTGGATGCGAAGATTGCGGGTGGAGGCTTGGCCTTGATTGCCGAGATCAAGAAAGCCAGTCCCTCCAAGGGCTTGATCCGGGCTGATTTTGATCCGCCGGCGCACGCGCGGGCCTATGCGGCGGGCGGGGCGGCCTGTCTGTCGGTGCTGACCGATGAGCAATATTTTCAGGGCCACGACGATTATCTGATCGCGGCCCGCGCCGCCTGCGATCTGCCGGTGCTGCGCAAGGATTTCGTTGTCGATCCTTGGCAGGTGGCCGAGGCGCGCAGCCTAGGCGCGGACGCGGTGCTGGCGATTGTCGCGGCCTGCGATGATGTTCTGCTGGGCGAGATCATCGCCGCCGCCCACGAGCACGGCATGGACACGCTGGTCGAGGTGCATGACGACGTGGAACTCGCCCGCGCGTACCGAGCCGAGGCCAACTTGATTGGCGTGAATAACCGTAATCTCAAAGATTTCGTGGTCGATTTTGACAGAACACTTGAGGTGTTGAAGGATGCGCCCAAGGGCATCACCTTCGTCGCCGAGAGCGGCATTCGTGCCCACGCCGACATCGCGCATCTGTCCGAAAACGGCATCCGCGCGTTCCTTGTGGGCGAAACCTTGATGCGGCAGGATGACGTCGCCGAGGCTACGCGGCGTTTGCTGTTTGGCTAAGTTGACGCATCTGGATGCCGCCGGCCACGCGCATATGGTCGATGTCGGCGGCAAGGCGGAAACGACGCGCGTCGCGGTGGCGAGCGGGCGCATTGCGATGAACGCGGCGGCTCTGGCGGCGATCCGGGATGGCACCAACCCCAAGGGCGATGTTCTGGCCACCGCGCGGATCGCTGGCATCATGGCAGCCAAGAAAACCGCCGAACTGATCCCGCTGTGCCATCCGCTGGGGCTCGATTCGGTGAGCCTTGATCTGGCGCTGGAGGCAAGCGGCGTCCGCGCCACTGCCACGGCCCGCATCACCGCGCGCACCGGGGTGGAAATGGAGGCGATGACGGCGGTTTCGGTGGCGCTCCTCACCATTTACGACATGGCGAAGGCGGTCGACAAGGCGATGGTGATCGGCGAGATCCGCTTGGCCGAGAAACGGGGCGGCAAATCGGGCGACTGGTTCGCGCCGGCATGAGTGCGCCGCTGGAGCTGGCGGATGCACAGGCGCGATTGCTGGCCTTGGCCGCGCCTTTGCCGGGCGAGCATGTCGCGGTGGAGGAGGCTCTTGGGCGTTACCTGACGGCGCCCTTGACGGCGCGGCGCACCCAGCCTGCGGGCGATATGTCGGCGATGGATGGCTATGCGGTGCGGGGGCAGGACGTTCCGGGGCCGTGGCGGGTGATCAGTGAGAGCGCTGCCGGGCACCCCTTTGCGGGGCTGGTGGGCAGCGGCGAGGCCGTGCGGATCGCCACCGGGGCCTTGCTGCCAGACGGCGCCGATTGCGTGATTATTCAAGAGGATTGCGCACGCGAAGGTGGCACTTTGCGGTTGACAGGCACCCTGCCCAGCCCGCTGTACAAGCATATCCGCCGCGAAGGTCTGGACTTTCGGGATGGCGCGATGCTGCTGCCGGCGGGGACGCGGGTGGGGCCGGCGCAGATCGCTCTGGCGCTGAGCGCGGGGCATGCTCTGCTGGCGGTGGCGCGCAGGCCGCGCATCACCCTAATCGACAGCGGCGACGAGCTGGCCGTGCCCGGCGTGCCATGCGCGCGGCACCAGATCCCGGCCAGCAATGGAGCGATGCTGGCGGCGATGGTGGCGGGAATTCCGTGCTGCGTGTCGCGGATTGGCCCGGTGGCGGATGATCGCAGCGCGCTGATTGCCGCGTTCGACGCCGCCGCCGAGGACGATCTGATCGTCACCAGCGGCGGGGCTTCGGTGGGCGATCACGACCTGATCCGGCCCGCGTTACAGGCAATTGGCGCCGATTTGGCGTTTTGGCGTGTGGCGATCCGGCCGGGCAAACCTCTGCTGGTGGCAACACGGGCGCGGCCGGGGCGCAACGCACAGATCATTCTGGGCCTGCCGGGAAATCCGGTGTCGAGCATGGTCACGGCCAATCTGTTTTTGCTGCCCCTGCTTCGGCGATTGCTGGGCGCGGAGGCCTGCCTGCCCTTGGGTGTTGGCGCGCGCTTGCTGGGCGAACTGCCCGCCGGCGGCGCGCGGCGCGAGTTCCGGCGAGGCCGCTGGGATGGCCAGAATGTGCGCGACGGAGAGCTGCACGACAGCGGCGCCTTGGCCAGTCTGGCCGCCTGCAACTGCCTGATTGAGCGGGCGCCGGATGCGCCGTCTTGCCATGATGGGGATATAGTGAGGGTCTACTGCATCGAAAATGGCGGTATGGCTTGACGGATCAGGAATTGTTGCTTAATTGTTCCTTATTCGTTCATGCAACGTCGCAATTTTTGCCGCGTCGCAGGCAGGAGTAAAACCATCATGCTGACCCGCAAACAGCACGAGTTGATCCGATTTATTCAGGAACGTCTGGAGGAAACCGGCGTTTCGCCCTCTTTCGAGGAAATGAAAGAGGCGCTGGACCTGAAATCCAAGTCCGGCGTTCACCGGCTGATTTCGGCGTTGGAGGAGCGGGGCTTTATCCGCCGCCTGCCCAATCGCGCCCGCGCGCTGGAGGTTTTGCGTCAGCCCGAGGACGTGACGCGGGTGTTGCCGCGCGCGGCCAATGCCAATGCGGGGGGCGTGAAGCCCGCCGCCAAGCTGGCGAAAACCGTACCCGAGCCAGCCAACGACGTCATCCAAGTGCCGTTGCATGGTCGTATCGCCGCCGGTGTGCCGATTGAGGCGTTGGAAGGGCAAACGATGTTGCCTGTGCCTGCGGCGCTGCTGGGATCGGGCGAGCACTACGCCCTGGAGGTGTCGGGCGATTCGATGATCGATGCCGGAATTCTGGACGGCGATTACGCGCTGATCCGGCGCACCGACACCGCGCATGATGGCGAGATTGTCGTGGCGCTGGTGCGCGGTGAGGAGGCCACTTTGAAATATTTGCGCCGTGAAGATGGCATGGTCCGGCTTGATCCTGCCAACGCGGCCTATGATCCGCAGTTTTACAAGGCTGCAGAGGTGCAGGTGCAGGGCAAACTGGCCGGGCTGCTGCGGCGTTATCACTGACACGGGGCAGGCGCGCTGGGGCGTTGAACTATCGCGCATCCGTCTCGGCAGGGTGCGCCGCGAGTTTCTGTATTGAGGCAGGGGGTGAATTGCCGGGCGCCGCTTGCGTCATGACTGCTTCGGTAATCTCCCATTCGTCTGCGGAATGAGTGGGCAACATGTGCGGGGCCCGCCACCAAGGGTGTTCGCCCTCGCTATCCTCCACAGTGGTGACGTTACGCCGCACAAGATCCAGCGCCAATCCGCCTGTGCGCATCAGCATAGTCCGGTCCGCCTTCAGAAGGCTTGGGTGGCACGGCCCATAATGCTTCACCTGCGTAACAACGATATCGGCCCCGGCGCAGGCGCGCGCCATCGCGGCATAGGGAATGAAGGCCTTGTTACGCGCGATCAATATGCGCCACAATCGGCCGCCCCGGCTCAGTTCGATCTGGCAGAAATCCTTGTTGCAGGCGGCGCCCGGCCATTGGGTCAGCGGCGCTATACCGCCAGAAATGCCCGCTGCCTCCAGCAAGGTTTCGCGCGTATAGCTGCTGCGCCCTTCGTGCAGGACCATCAGGCTGCGCGCGTCCTCGCTCACCACACCCAGATTGCGCCCATCGCCCGTGATCACCACGTCAGGCGGGCGCAGTGCCGCCAAAGACGCCGCCGCGATCAGCGCCGGCAGCAACCCCAGCAGACGAATGCGGCCGCGCGTCAGGGCTAGCCACAGCATGCCGCCCACGAACAAGACATAGCTGCCCCCTGCCATCTCCGGCAGCAGAGACACCGATCCGGGGCGGGCGACGATCCAATGCGTCATCGCCAGCAGGCCATTCAGCGAGCCCCCCGCCGCAGCCCACGCCGGATGGCTGATCTGCGGCAGGCCGATCGCCATCCCCACCCCGTCCAGTACCAAACCCAGCGCGATCAGGGGCATGGAAACGAACGTCACCAAGGGGATAGCGATCAAATTCGCCACCGAACCATAGACGCCGGCGCGGTGGAAATGGAACAGCGCGACCGGCGTCAATGCCAGATCAATCACCATGCCGCCCAGCAAAATCATCACCAGATGCCGCCCCACACGCCGCCACCAAACCTCCTCGCGCAGGGCCACAAAGGCGTGGATCGGTGCGGCCTCGTGCAACGCGATAATGGCGATGACCGAGCCAAAGCTCATCTGGAAACTGGGGCCGACGACCGATTCGGGCCACAGCAGCATCACTACCATCGCCGCCATGGCCAGCAGCCTCATGCTTAGTGGCTGCCGCCCCAGCACCACCGCGCCCAGCACCAGCAGCGCCCCCACGCAGGCCCTCACCGTCGGCAGATGCGCGCCGGTCAGCAGCGTATAGCCGATCCCCGCCAGCGCCCCTGCCGCACTCGCCACCAATGGCAGCCGCACCCTCAGCGCCAACCAGGGCCACAGCGCCAGCAAGCGAAACGCCAGCAGCCAAGCCCCGCCGACCACCGCGCTGACATGCAGCCCGCTGATCGCCAGCAGATGCGTCAGCCCGGCGTCGCGCATCGCCTGCTGGTCCTCCCAAGCAATAGCGCCGCGATTACCGATGACCAAGGTCGCCGCGATGCCGCCTGCCGAGCCCGGAATTTCGGTGTGGACATGGCTCGCCAACGCGTGACGTGCGCGCGCCAGCCAATTATCGCCGGGCGCGGGGCGCAGCACGACGATCTGCCCGAACGCCCGGCCCGACCCGGCGATACCGCTGAACCATTCCTCTTGCGCCATGTCGCGCGTGCCGGGCAGCAGCGGCGGCGAAGGCGGCATCAGCCGCGCCCGCAAGTTAACGATGGCGCCCTCGGTGAGGCCGGGCTGATCCAGAGCATCGGGCAGGGTCACAGCCACACGGATCGGGCGCCCTGTTTGCGGCTCTCGCATGGCCAGTTGAAGGCGCACTTGGCCGAACGCCGCCTGATCCTCGCGCGACAAGACCATGCCGATGATGCGCGGCATGGCGGGGTGCGCCATTGGCACCGTGCCCACCGCCGAGGATTTCACCCAAACGCAGCCGCATCCCGCCGCCAGCATCAGGCCCCCCGTCGCCAGCGCCAAGCGCAGGAACGGATAGCGCCCCTCGGCGGAAAGCCCGCCCCATGCCGCCGCCGCCAGCCCCAAGGCCAGCGCGATTAACGCCATCCACTCCCAGCGGTTGCCCAGCCAAAACCACAGCGCGATCCCCGCCGCAAAGCACACCACCGCCCAAGGCGCGCGGTCGAATCCGGCGGCATCGATAAATTTCTCTATCCTATCGGCCACCCCTACCAAGGCAGTGCTGGACAAGTTCGCGGCCTTGCGCCAATGCGCGTGTTGCACTGCAGCGTTATCTGGGTAAGCTGGTGGAATCACCGGTGGTATCTCGGCTGTGGTCACCATTTGGGTATTGGACAGGAAGGACGCGGCATTGGCAAGCGCTGGCTCGGACAAAGAGGCAAATTCGGCGGTTTTGGCCGCTGGGGATGCTGGGCGTCCGGCGGTCGTGACCCGGTTTGCGCCCTCGCCTACGGGATATTTGCATATCGGCGGCGCGCGCACCGCACTGTTTAACTGGCTGTTTGCCCGCGCCAATGGCGGTAAATATCTGCTGCGTATCGAGGATACCGACCGCGCCCGCTCCACCGAGCCGGCGATTGCGGCGATCCATGATGGTCTGGCTTGGCTGGGCCTGTCGGGCGACGAGCCGGCTGTGATGCAATTCGCCCGCTCCGCCCGCCATGCCGAGGTGGCCGAGGCGCTGCTGGCGAGCGGCCATGCCTATCGCTGTTATTTGACCAGCGAAGAATTGGCGCAGCGCCGCGCCGCCGCGCAGGCTGAACGCCGACCCTATCGTCTGACATCCGAATGGCGCGATGCCAATCCGGCGACGGCGCCTGCGGGTGTGCCCGGCGTGGTGCGGATCAAGGCGCCTTTGACGGGCGAAACCACGATCAACGATCTGGTGCAGGGCGCGGTGACCGTGCAAAACGCCGAGATCGACGATTTCGTGCTGCTGCGTTCCGACGGCACGCCAACCTATATGCTGGCGGTGGTGGTAGATGATCACGACATGGGCGTGACCCATGTGATCCGCGGTGATGACCACCTGAACAACGCCTTTCGCCAACTGACCATCCTGAAAGCGATGGGTTGGACTTTGCCTGAATACGCCCATATCCCGCTGATCCACGGGGCCGATGGCGCCAAGCTGTCCAAGCGCCACGGCGCTTTGGGGGTGGATGCTTACCGCGACGAGCTGGGGATGCTGCCAGAGGCGGTGTTCAACTATCTGTTGCGGCTGTCTTGGGGGCACGGCGATGACGAGATCATCAGCCGCGACCAAGCCGTGGAATGGTTTGACATCAAGGATGTTGGCAAAGCGGCGGCGCGGTTTGATATGGCCAAGCTGGCGAACCTCAACGGGCATTATCTGCGCGAGGCGGATGATGCGCGGCTTGCGGAATTGGTGGGGGCGCGTCTGCCGGGGGCGGACATCGATCTGCTGACCCGCGCCATGCCGGTACTGAAACCGCGCGCCAAGGATCTGGCCGAACTGGCCACCAGTGCCGCCTTCCTGTTCGCCCAGCGCCCGCTCGCCATCGACGCCAAGGCCGCCGCGCTGTTGACCGCAGACGCACGCGCGCTGCTCGGCGAAATCGCCACCCGCCTAGGTGCTGTTCCGGAATGGGCCCTTGAGCCGCTGGAAACCACATTGAAGGCAATGGCAGAAGAACACGGGCTTGGTTTGGGCAAACTCGCCCAACCCTTGCGCGCCGCGCTTACCGGGCAAACGACGTCGCCCGGGATTTTCGACGTTTTGGTATTGCTTGGGAAGGATGAAAGCCTCGCACGGATTGCCGCGCAGGCCAACATTGACGAAACCAAGCCAGCTTAAGGGAGACTATCGGTGGGTGATCAGGCAAAACTCAGCGCGGACGGCAAGGATTATGACTATCCCGTCCTGAAGGGCAGCGTTGGCCCGGATGTTATTGATATTCGCAAGCTGTATGGCCAGACCGGGCTGTTCACCTTCGACCCCGGCTTTACCTCGACGGCCTCGTGCGAGAGCGCGCTGACCTATATCGACGGGGACGAGGGCATTCTGCTGCATCGCGGATACCCGATCGGGCAATTGGCAGAGCAATCCAGCTTCATGGAAGTCTGCTATCTGCTGCTGAACGGCGAGCTGCCTTCCGGCCCCGAACTGGCGACATTCTCGCGCACGATCAGCCGGCACACGATGGTGCATGAGCAGCTTGCCAGCTTCTTCAAGGGCTTTCGCCGCGACGCGCACCCGATGGCGGTGATGTGCGGCGTGGTGGGCGCGCTGTCGGCGTTTTATCACGACAGCACCGACGTCGCCGACCCCGAGCAGCGCCGCATCAGCGCGCATCGCCTGATCGCCAAGATGCCGACTTTGGCCGCGATGGCGTATAAATATACCATCGGTCAGCCCTTTATGTCGCCGCAAAATGATCTGTCCTATGCGGGCAATTTCCTGCGGATGACCTTCGGCGTTCCGGCCGAGGAATATGTGGTGCACCCCGCCATCGAAAAGGCGATGGACCGCATTTTCATCCTCCACGCCGATCACGAGCAGAATGCGTCGACCAGCACGGTGCGTTTGGCAGGCTCGTCGGGCGCGAACCCGTTTGCCTGCATCGCGGCGGGCATTGCCTGCCTGTGGGGCCCGGCACATGGCGGCGCCAACGAGGCGGCGCTGAATATGCTGAAGGAAATCGGCACGCCAGACCGCATTCCGCACTACATCGAGCGCGCCAAGGACAAGAACGATCCGTTCCGCCTAATGGGCTTTGGCCACCGCGTGTACAAGAATTACGACCCGCGTGCGACGGTGATGCAGCAGACGCTGCGCGAGGTGTTCGATGCGCTGAAGGTCGATAATCCCCTGTTTGAAACCGCCTTGCAACTGGAGCATATCGCGCTCAACGATCCTTACTTCATTGAGAAGAAGCTGTTCCCCAACGTCGATTTCTATTCGGGCATCATCCTGTCGGCGATTGGCTTCCCGACCGAGATGTTCACGGTGCTGTTCGCTTTGGCGCGGACCGTCGGTTGGGTGGCGCAGTGGAACGAGATGATTTCCGATCCAGGCCAGAAGATCGGTCGCCCCCGTCAGCTCTATACCGGGCCGACGCAGCGCGATTATGTGGATGTTTCCAAGCGCTGATTTCGCAAAACGGGGGCCGAAAGGTCCCCGTTTTCGTTACAATCTTCCGGGGACTTCCAGAGTAAAACGGGCGCCCCGCCCTGCCTCCGATGTCACGGTCAGATCGCCACGCATCGCCCGCGCCAGGCGGCGCGAGATATAGAGCCCCAACCCCGTGCCGCCATCGCCGCTGCGGCCCAGACGCTCGAATTTTTCAAACACCTTGGCGGATTGTTCGGGGGTCAGGCCGGCGCCCTCGTCGGCGATGGTAATCAGCGCCTTGCCGACGCGCGATTCCAGCAGCATGTCCACGCGCGAACCCTCTGGCGCATAGCGGATCGCGTTGCCGATGAGGTTGAGCAACACCTGCAACACCCGGCGGAACTCGGCGATGGCGGGCAGGCTGGCCTCGGGCGGCGGCGGGACCAAAGTAATCGAGCGTTCGCGCGCGCGCATCGACAGGATACCGGCGGCGCGGCGCGCGACATCAGCCAGATCGATGGCATCGGGCGCGGTGGTGAAATTGCCGTCCTCGACAACCTCCAGATCGGCCAGATCATCGACCAATTCCAGCAAATGCTGGCCGGCGGTGGCGATATCGCCAGCGTAACGGCTGTATTCCTCGCCCAAAGGCCCGGCCAATTTGGAGCGGATCGTCTCGGCATTGGCGATGATGCGGGCGATGGGCTGGCGCAGCACGGGGGCGATTTCGCGGCCCACCACGGCGCGGATCGGCTCGCTTGGCGGCGGGTCGGCAACCACGGGCGGCGGAGTGGGCGAGGTGAGGTATAGTTCAAAACCATCAGGCTCGGCGCCGGGATGGCCCAGCGGGATCAGCGCCGCGCGCCAGACCCGCTGCGAACCCTGGACCGCCACTTCGGCGCCGTCTAGCAAGCGCCAATGCATCGATTGCTGGTGGGCATTGCCGGGCAGGTGAATGAAATCGGTCCAAGGCTTGCCGTGGCCCGCCCGCATTGCGGTGGCGAGGCTCAGCAGATCGGGCGCGGCGCTCTCGGCGGTCAATACCGCCTGACGCGCATCGAGCCGCGCAGTAAGTTCAGCTAGCGCCCGGTCGATGTCCGACCGGCGGCGTGAGACGGCAACGGCATCCTCGACGGGCAAGGGCGCCGCCTGCCAACTGTGCAGCGCGATTTGGGTCAGCGCCGCATCCTTGCCGGGCGCTATCTCCACCCAAGCGGAAATGGCATGTTCGCCGTCCTCGGCGGAAATCGCGCGGCCCAGTTTCATGCCATAGCGCTGCGCCTGCCGCACCATTTCGGCCAGCATCGGGATCGCGATGGCCCCCGGCAAGCTGCCTCCGCAGCGCATCTGCAACCCCGCCAGAGGCTCGGCCGCATCGACGAAATGCCCCGCACCATCGCAATGCGCCAAGGCCAGCGGAGAAGGTTTTGCCACCATGGCTCAACGCTCCTCTTGGGCAAGAATGGCGGCGGCGTGCTCGGGGGCCATCGGGCCAAAGCCTTCTGGCAGGCCGGCAGCCGGGTCCAACGCCAGCAACGTCGGCGCGATATCCTCTTGCCGAACCCCGGCGGCGCGCAGGCTCAGCGCCGCGCGCAAGGCCAGCCCCGGCTGCAAGGTCTGCACCACCAAATCGCGGTGCTGCCCGGTTGCGCGGGCCAGCGCCGTTGCGAACAGACCAAATCCCGCATGTGTCAGCGCCAGCGCCGCGCCCATGCCGCCGCCCATGCCTGCCACCAATCGCGTGGCCAGCCCTTCGCGGGTGGCGCCTTCATCATAGGTGGCGCGGATGGCGGCGTGATGTTCGTCGGCGTGGTGTGCGGCGCCGGCGGGCGTATCGGCGGCCTCGACAATGCGTTGTGTGTGCGCCACGGCGAGCGCTGCGTGCAGCACCTCTGGCGGTAATTCGGACAGCGGCAATTGCATCCGGCGTTGATTTTGGCAAAAACGCGCCTGCGCCGCCAACCAGCGCATGGCCGTATCGGCGGTCGCGGCATCCTCGGACGCGATGAGGGCTTGGCACAGGGGGCTGAGCACCGGGTCGAGCGTCAGGCGGTGGCGCAGGCTTTCGGTCAGTTGCCCCTCCAGCACCAGGCCATGAATATGCCCCAGCAGCGCGCCGTTTTCCGCCAAACTGGTGGTCAGGCGGTCATGAGAATCACCGTCGCCTACCTCTGGCCCCAGCAATTGCTGCGCGACATCGCCCAGCATGCCGCGCACCTTGGCCACGACTTCCTCGCTGAACAGCGCGGAGCGATCAATCGACAGCAGATGCCGCAGCATTTGCGGCGCCGAACGCAGCATGGCATCGCCCCGCGCCAGCGCCTGCCGCAGGGCCGCCTCGGCGGGTGCGCCGTCTGGATTTTGGCCATCTGGAGCCGAAGGCGGATTTGCGTTCATATACCGCTCATAGCCTATGGGGGGTTAACCCCACGTTAGCCACGCGCGCGGGTGGCGAATATGCCGAGGCCCAGCATGCCCATCGTCAGCACCCCCACCACCTCGCCGGTCAGGCTGAAGGCGGCGGCCAGCGCGAGAACACCCGAGAGCAGCGCGCGATCACCCAGCCATCGCGCCCATCTGCCGCCGACGACCTTGGGGACCATGCGCGCGAGGCCCAGCAATATTACCGGCGCGAACCCACGCTGCACCCAGCCCTGCCCCGGCGCCAAAGCCACGTTCCATGCCGTCAGTACGACCAGAATGGCATCCATAACCCCGCCAAAAGCCTCTATCCGCGAGAGGCCGCTGGCGGGGCCTGCAAGCGAATCCCGTTCAATCCGCCCCAACAGGTCAGAGCATAGAAACAGCACCCAACTGACTGCGCAGCAGCAAAACCCCGTCGCCGCATAGCCAAACCACCCCGTCACCAACCCCAGCAACGCCACCACCAGTGCCACCAAGGCCACCACGATGCCGCCGCTGCCAGCATCGAGCAGCGCTGGACCAAGCAGGCGCACTGCCCTGCGCGCAACGGACAAAGCAGGGGTTGGCTCGCCCTCATCGGCGATATGCAGGCGTATCCATGCGGCCTCCAAAGCATGGGCGCCGGCCTCGCTGGTCACCATCGACCAACGCCCGCTGGTCGATGCCTCCTCTGGCAGGGGGCGCTGGGGCACGCCGGACTGTAACGCGATGCGCTGCAAAGCCGAGCAGACATCCACGTCGCTGGGCAAATCGTTGAGCCGATCGACGAGGCTGCCGGGAATGCGAAACGCCGCCGCCGCCGCATGATTGAGGTCCACCCTCTCAAAGCCCGCCGCCAGCCCGCTTTCGATCGGCTGCACCAGCACGACAGGCCCCGAATCCAGCAACCCCGCCGCCAAGCTGGGCCAAGCCAGCAGCCCGTCGGCCAGCACGATAACCTCGTCCGCCGCCGAGATCAGCGAGGCGAGGCCGCGTGTGCCCGAAATGACATGGAAACTGGCGTGAGCAGCCTCTGCAATGTGTTGCAGCGCGATCATCTCGCCCTCAAACGCGGCGGCGAGGCAGATCACCCGTTCACAGCCCAGCGCCAGCACCAAGCCCAATTGATGCCGCGCCAGCGACATGGCCCCAACCTTTAGAAAGGCACGGCTGCCCGTTCCGGAAACGCCAGGTCCTCCGGCATCGCCGCCGGGTTCCATCATGGTCAGTAAGGCAACGCGCAAAGCGGGTCTCCGGCAGGATCGCCCGCTTCTAGCCCCGCCCTGCCCGCCTGCCAAGCTGAACCCGGTCCGTCTTGGTGCGCAGGCCGGGTCAGGGCGCGTTAATGCGCGGAAACGCTTTGATAAAACTGATGCAACAGGCGGACAATCCGGGGGTCACCGGGCGCCGCCTCGGTTGCTTCTTCCGCCAATGCGATCAATTCGCCCGATTGAAAACTGGCGCCCAAGGCCTTCAGCCGCAGCGCCGCCAACTGCCAATTGCCATCACAGCGCGCCCGCCCCAGCAAATCTATCTGCCGGTGAAGGCTGGCGAGAAATGCCCCGCGCAGCTCTTCATACAGCGATGCGTCGTTGCCCGCAGCCGCAGCCAGTGTGCTATCCAGAGCTTCAAATTCATAGGCCATGTGCCTTTGCTAACACCGGGTGGGTTAACGAGGGTTTATCATGAGGCCCTAAAAACAGGGCGTTTTGGCGGTGTTTTGCGCGGCCTTTTGCGTGGGCGCGTTCTGTTCCTTGGTTAATCTCTTGCGGCAACGGTCATAAATCCGGCGATACTCAGCCTTATTTGCGGACCTCTCGCGCGCCAATTCAGCGATGCGCGATTTTTCTTGATCGGTTAAAACGCTTTTCCAGTTCATTCCGCGCCTATAAGGGTTATTTCCACGCCATGCAAGCGGATTATTTCCTTGATCGCTCAAATTTCAGCATGGCCGCGCCTCCCAGCTTACGAGTATCCACCCGCGCCGCGTAATGCTCCACCATGGCGAATGTTTGGCCAGTGATCGCTGATACCTCGGCAACCGCGCACCCGGCCTCTAGCAGCGAATTGACGGCGTTTTTCCGCAGGCCATGCGGGACGGTTTTAGCCCCCTGCCCTTCGGTGAATACCTGGAGGTCACGCCGCAGCCGTTCATCGGATATTTTGCCGCCCGTGTGTCTGGTGATGATGAAAAGCCCCAGCTTCGGCGCGCGGTCCAGTTCGGCCTGCAATTCGCTATGGATTGGTATCGACAAACGCTTGCCGGTCTTTTGCTGGACAACGTGGATAAAGCCGCCGCGAACGTCACCCCATCGCATCGCGCAGACGTCGCCGATTCG
>Ga0316223_1002474_pt1 | contig 14879 bp, 10 predicted proteins | sample TBH18009metaG_FD_206007 | JGI IMG/M metagenome (GOLD analysis project Ga0316223, IMG submission 206007) | Freshwater microbial communities from Trout Bog Lake, Wisconsin, USA - TBH18009 | ecosystem: Environmental > Aquatic > Freshwater > Lake > Hypolimnion/Profundal zone | place: USA: Wisconsin...
CACACTCTTGCGATGCGCAGCAGTCCGCGTCCTGGTACAGAGCGTGAGATGGCCAGAGCATCGGGTCCTATTCGCGGAGCAGCTGGGCGCAGTGCCTCCGCAGCAGGTTTTAGCCGCCGACGCTGCCATCTACGTGATTCCGAGCTGCGGAGGCAAGGCGTCCAACCTCTTGGCCTGCCTTGATCCTGCCGTCCTGACGCTGAGCAACTGCTTTCCGTTTTGCATGGCCCTCCATTTTCAGCAGCCGTCAATGCAGCCGCAGCCCTTGGTCCTACGTGGCTACAACTCCTGGAGTCAGGGCGTGCTCGTGACGGGCAGAGACTGTGTGCCGCTCCAATCGAAGGGACAGGGAGGCGGTGTGTCATCCTCTTGCTCGTCGGACGCCGCCTCGACGAATGCCCCGTTGGCACAGACATCCGTGGCCTCGGCATCCGCGGACGAGATGGTCTGCTCGTACAGCAGCATCTGCAGCTCCTGGGTCGTGAACAAGAGCACGTACGTGCAAAAGGACGTCACGGGCTACCATGTCAACGTCCCTGTCTTTGCCGACACAGAGCACACGGTGGCGCTCGTGCTGCAAGGGCAGCCGCTGGTGGCGGCCGGGGGGGTGGTCATGCGGCAGTCTCGGTCTACGGCGGACTTGCGCTCGTACGTCGACTTTCCCATGCTCACAGGTTTGCATTTTTAGGCTCTGAAGCGCTAGGCTTTGAAGCTTTAGGCTTTAAGCTCTAGGCTTCAAGCTCTAGGCTTTAAGCTCTAGGCCTTAATCTTAAGACTTTGAAGCTCCAAGCTCAAGGCTCTAAGCCTTGAAGCGCATAACAGGGAACCAATACAACGAGTTCACGATGGAGGTAGCATCGCCTGCGGGCATTCCCGTAGCCCCCCTTTCCCAACCTGCGGACGGTCACATCACGATTCCGCCCAACGATATCGAGATGGTGGACCTGTACAATCCAGCGACCCTCTCGTATGATGCCATGTGGTATGCCGTGAACCCCTCGTACGACTGGCTGTTTTGCATGGCCAAGTACTGCGCCTTGGCAGGTATCATCACTTTCTGCGTTGCTCCCCTCACCACAAAAAACTCACCACAAAAAAAGCAGGCTCCCAGACTTGCACGCAAATATCCTTCGTCAGCTCCTACTCGGCCATTCGGATTTGGAGAATCTTTTACAAGACGAGCTCGTGCATCGTTCGCTACAGCGACAATGAGCATGTCGGTCATTTTGCATCATCCTAGACGTCGTTTTCGAGTTAGTTTTCTGTTTTCACAGGTGTGCAGAAGCGATGTGGCGACGGACGTGAGGCTGGATCCTGCGAGGGATATTCCCCCTGTTCTTGATGGGACGCTTTTGGAAGGATGCATGCAACGAACCGAGTACAACCTGTGGGTGGAGAGCATGGAGTACTACGACGAGCTGAACATCGCCATCACGGTGCGACGAGGGACGATCCAGGCGCTGTATAACATCATGGCGTCGATGGACGGGAAGGAGAATGGGTATGTGGTGTTTTATTTTTTGAACTCGCAGAACATGAGTATGGTGCGAGAACACCGCCCGTGGACGTCGTTGTACGACTCCAGTGAGATGCCCGTGGTGTCTGGGACGGGCGTGCTGTGTCCTGCGCTGCGCTTCCTTCCATCGCTGGGCACGTTTTTCGCCGAGTCAGCAGCTGCCATGGTCTACAGTATGAAATTTGCCGTGAATGTCGTGGCCAACCCCTTTGCTATCAACGAGATTCTCATCAACAGGTCTCTTCCTTTTTTTATATTGGCTTCTGTGATATCACCATGATAATCATGGTGACAAAACAAAAGGCAGCAAGGGCTATGTCCCGGGACGCCGCTGAACCATGGCGCGCTGATGGACTGTGGCATGGGTCTTTTTGCGCTGGATGATGTCTTTACGAGCCTTAACAAGGCCAACACGGCATTTTGGGATGTGGTGTCATGGCTGGCGTCCTTCTTTCGGCCCTCGTCGGAAGCCACTGCCATCCAGGGCATCTTTGAGAGTTTCCTGACGGGATTCGCCCAGTATGGAGAGGCGGGACATATTGTGAGCCTGTATGAGGTATGCCCTTTTGCCTTAGTTCACAAATAAAAAAAGATGGCTGAACGCTCTCTATATGCTAATCAAGGTAAGCGATATGATGAGCGTGATGGACACTGGCATCCAAGACTCGATCCTGTCAGGTAGACGAAGGCTCCTTGCCCATGAGGGCCGCAAACTGCTTGGATTTCGAACGAGCGGTGGCGGCGGCGCCAAGGGGATTTTTTCCAAGATGATGCACGTGATGACAGGTATGTTTGTTATGATCTTTTGGCCATGATACCTGGTTTGATCCTATGGTGGAGAGCAGGCGGGATTCAAAAGATTTTCGGCATGTCGCGCGCCTTGGTTTCGGCCATGGCCGGCTCGGCGAGCGCAGCGGACTTTAGCGTGCTTGTGGCCACGGAGAATCCCACCTACCTGCTGGGCGCGCTCGTGACGGCTCCGCCCCTGGCATGGGCACAGTTCACGTACGAGGCGTGCCTGCCCATGGCGCTGGACCTGGGCGCGAGTATCCTGTATGGGGACGGCTCCGCACTATCCTCCGTGGTGTGGGTCAACTTGCAGGGAGCCAAGGACAGGTTTGACGAGCTCGTGGAGGCTCGATTGAAGGAGGGCTGCGCGGGCCTGCGGCTGATGCTCGGGTACAAGGGAGGCCTGCCCACTGCAGTCTACTACAACTGCCTCTCTGCGGTGGACATGCACTCGGCCATCTTTCAGCTCGTGCTGATCATGACCAGCGAGATGCCCCTGTACCATTGCATGTGCGTAGCATCGGTGGGGGAGCAGTTCCCCGACTATATCCTTTCGAATTGCATGAACTTGGTGCCTGCATCGCGTAAGGGCCTTTGGCAGAGCATCCTGTACCAGAGCGGGCAAGATGCGGCGAGTGTATGCCAGTGGTATGGGGACTACATCCACGACGAGTCGCAGCACATTTTCGATCAGTGGACGGAGGATTCCGAGCAGGCGGCCTCAGCGCTGAGCTCGTTTCTCCAGGATCTGGTCATTATGGAGCCCGCAACGGGTAGCTGCTCGACAGTGGAGACCAACCCCAACGTCTTCACCATGATGCCCATCCCCAGCGATCATTTCCAGATCTGCGGAAAGACGTCCATGTGCAAGCTGCGCTGCCTGGACGCCTTCACGTACTTTTACTATGTACAAAACAATTCGAATCTGGCCCAGCAAAACGTGCCTCCCGTGGCCTATGCCGTTTCCACAGAGAGCCCCCTCTTCAACCCCTATCAGGCCACGAGCTCCAGCCTCTATTTCGTGGGGGAACGCATTGTCAGCATCTCGACCCGCAATATCTCGTCGTCCAGGGCATGCCAGTCGTGCCCCGCAGGGTGCATCGTCATTGTCCAGACGCAGTGGGCGACGACCTCGCCCGACACCTTCACCCTGAAAACCTACTGCGTCCCGCCCGCGGACCACCTCAAGGCTACGGTGTACGCCTCGGGGTTGGACGACTGGACCTTTTCGGCGCCCCCCGACGCCAAAACCGGGGTGCTGACCTACTGCGATTTGGCGCTGCAGCCGGATGAGATCTATGTGCTCCTCGCCTTCTCGTCCACCTCTGTTTCCGTGAGCCAGTCTGGGCTGTTTTCGTCGTCCACCTCCACGGAAAACGTGCAGCAAATGTATGCGGTGTGGTACGACAGCGCCAATGTGTATCAGCAGCCCGAGCAGGCCATCACGCGCCGCCTCTTCGATACGTCGCAGCTGGCCAGCATGCTCATGACCCCCACCATTCAAAAGTACATCTTTGAGATGCCCAAAGTGGTCAACGTGCATGTGAAGGAATGCACCGTGGGAAATGTCGTGGAGCTGGCGAGCGGGGTCAGGGGCCAACTCCTCTTTTTCATGGCGCTGACCTTCACTGCCGAAGGCTACTATGGCAACGACCAGGAGCAGGTGCAGCGGGCGGGATACATTCATGCCATCTTCACATGGCAGCAGCAGGGCGCCTCCTCGTCGTGGCAGTTTTTTGTGCCCTGTGCCTGTCCCGCAGGCGTCTCCCCCCCGTGCGAGCATCCTCGTCAGGTGACGGGCTCGAGGATCGGATTGGACATTGCGCTCTACTTGGGGCAGCAAGGCAGCCTTTTGTATGTCGATTCCGATCTGTACCTCCATATCCCCTCGTCGTCGGAGAACGCTGTGATTCGGTACGTGCGGATCGATCCCACGGGCAATAGCACCCTCTTCCTTACGTCGGATCCCCCCGGGATGCAGTACAACAGCGGGGCACCGGGGGGCCGGTACAGGCTCACGATGCCGATAGTGCCCTCGCCGTCGAAAGCGCAAACGGCGCAGGATGCGCATATGGGCGTGTGGACCCGTGCCGACCTCTTTGCACTCAACGGCCTCAATCTACGCCAGCAGGTCAGGAGCCCTGTGATTGAAAATAATACAGCCCCACCCATTCGTTGGGTGCAATCGGTCCAGACGACCGCGCTCGTGGTGCAGTGGTTTGTGGAGATGCGGGTGCTCCAAACGAGCCACAACGGCTTCCAGGTCAAGCAGTTTCAGTCGCAGAGCGTCTCTGCGCAAGCCACCCTGTCGGCACAGTGCACGCCCTATGCCTGTGCCGCGTGTGCGGATCCTCGGGTGCGCCTGGCGTGCCACGCCCTTCAGGACTGCATGATTTCCAGGTCCTTTGTGTTTTTTTTTTTCTTTGGCGATGTGGCTGGAGATGCTAACACGGCGCGACAGGTGTATAGGGACGCTGGTCAACAACAAGGATGTGCTGTGCAGCGTGGGCATCATGGTGGAGCAGCTGTACATGCAAATGGTTACCTCATGGCGCGCCATTTACATGGTCCTTGTGGAAGTGGTGATGTTTCTTCTGAAAAGCAGCGGAGGCAATCTGTCGGAAAACATTGTGATGGCCTTTCCCACGGATCAGTTTTACTCCCTGGTGTGCGCTTGCAAGGACGTCTTCGCTGCATCCGTAGGCATGATCATCGCCCTGGGAGAGAGCCTCCTTGGGGTGGTCACGACGGGGCGCATCGACCTCACGGTGCAAACCTTTGTTTCGCCGCAAGACAGCGTGGTGGCCGTGCAGATGCGCAGTCTCGGAAATCTGGTCTTCAACATCATTGCGGATACCACGTTGTATCCCCTCTTGGCTCTGCACAGATGGCTTTTATGCGTCATGAATGCCGGTCACTCTCTTCTTATTTCGTGTGCACGGCGTACGAGAGGATGATTTTGTTGGCGGCAGGGCTGAACAGCAACCCCGAGACCCTGGTCCAAGTCCAGTTTGGCGATGTGACCATGGACAGCTCGTGGGGAACGTGCTCGCCCCTCTCCAACGACTTTTCCGTCATTCTGGATCCCTCGCAGGCATGTAGCTGGATCCCTCGCAGGCTCATAGCATAGCCGAGAGCGTTGCTCATAGCATAGCCGAGAGCCTTGCTCTTAGCGAGAGCTGAGAGCCTTGCGCATAGCGAGAGCCAAGAGCCTTGCTCATAGCGAGAGCCGAGAGCCTTGCTCATAGCATAGCCGAGAGCCTTGCTCATAGCATAGCTGAGAGCCTTGCTCATAGCGAGAGCCTTTGGCAGATGGAATACGCCGTGGGCGCGTCGGTCGATTCGTTTGTGTCCTTCACCCTGGCGCTCCTGTCTGGCGTCGGCGAGACGGTCCTGTATTGCCTCGTCCTGATGTACGACAGCCTCATCGCCATCCTGCTGGCCATTGTCTGGGGCATCCAAAACGTCATCTACGCCTTTGATTTGTCCTCGTGCAAGGTGGCGGACTATGCGCAAAAAATGGTGCTGCAGTGCGCCTGCGGCGACACGGCCTACACGATTCCACAGCCGCAGCGGTCCTCCGGCTGGAAAAAGGGAGCGCTGTGGTGCTCCGGGTCCCTAGCCGTGACCCTCGTGGATGGCTCTCGAGGCATCATCTTCAACCCCTACACTCTGGACGAGCTCTCGGCAGGCCTCCAGGGCGTGACCGCCTACATCCAGTGCCTGGCCACCAAGACCACGAACCAGCAGTGCCCACAGCCCCAGGCCGAGGCGCAGCTCCTGGGGGCGCTCATTCGACAGAATGTGGAGCCGATCGCCGTTTGGGCACAGTGCAAGAGCAATTACCTGCTGCAGGCATGGGACATTGGCGCGGGGGCCCTCTTCTCGTCCACTCTCCAGGCAAGTTCCGATGTCTACGACCAACGAGCCGCGGCGCAGCAGTGGGCCAAGGACATCTCGCCCGACCTGCTTGGATGCCTCGCAGCACCGGAGCGCTTCCATGTGGACTATAGCGTCTGCCTCACAATGTACCTGAATCTGACGACGGGCAGGTATCATTTCCTTGCTTAACTCGAGGATGCTTTTCTTGACAGTGATGAACACATAGGGGCCCCAACGCATACTTCCTCTACACACTGCAGCAGCAGACAAAGGAGCCGCCCGACGCGTGCCTGGTATTCTCGGGGCTGAGCGGGCCCAATACGCCGCTGGGTAGGACCATGACGAGCTGCACGATGATGGAGAGCACGGACCCCTCGCTATGCCCCTTCAATCCCTCCGTGTGGTCTGCGTCCGCGCCGAACCAGGTCCCAGTCGCCAAACTGTTTGGCACCACACAAGCAGCTGCGCAGTTTGACCTGGAGGCGCAGTATCAGAGGCTCAGGGCGCAAATCGATGCCAGCTTTCGAGCGTTCAACGCCACGTTTTTGAAATCGGCGCAGGAGATGCACGTGGAGCTCTTCACAGCGGACGGAGACTTCCTTCACGATTATTTCGATTGCATCTTTCTGGGCCCTTACTCTCGCGTGGACCTTCTCCCGTGCGATTTGGAGGGCAAGCTGGAGGAGTGTCCTTTTTACGCGAGGGATGAGCAGGGGGGGATGACGCGCGACTTTACGGCGTGCTTTGGCCCCATCATGTACGGAGACGAGAAATTGCCCTTCACCTGCGGCAGCAGGGCCAGGCGATCCATCATCAAGTACTTTTTTCGGGACAGGGCGTTTTCTGGCGAGAGCCTGCGCTCGGAGGTCACTTCCCTGTTGTATGAGAAGGTGAAGGAGCTGTGGGCGCAGCTGACCAACACCCAAAACTACGGCTGTCTCAATGAGACTACGGGGCAATGCACCCCCCAAGCCTGCAAGAGGAGCAACGCGTACCGTCCATGCGTCGACCTGCTCGATTGGACCGTTAGCTCCAAGGACGTCTCTCAATTTTTTCTCAAGTACCTGCTCAAGGATATGGAAGCCTACTACGCCTTTGTGATGCAGGCTCGTTGTTTTTGAGCTTGTTGTTGAGATGCATCTGTGATGATTTCGATGTGCGCAGGATACGCTTCCAATGACCAAGTACTATGGCATCTCTGGGCCCTCGCCCACAGCGAACCCAGCGCAATGGAATGGCAGCACCACCGCCGTGCGAGAGAGTCTGTTCCGACCCCTCGATCCCGTGCTCAACTACGACGGCTCTGAGACGTACAGCATGGCCCTCGCAGACCGGCCCGACCTGGAGCGCCAGTCCACCAGCGTATGGTCCATGTGCATGGGCCTGCTTTCGCAGGGCATGCTGTCCCTTCCAGTCTTTACTCTGCCCAAGGGAGTGGATTTTTACGACTTGGACGCTGTGGCCGCCATGGTCAGAAACATCACCCGGCAGGCAGCGCCGTCCAGCCCCTTTCTTTGGCACAAGGCGCGTAGGCACGCGCCCACGCCGTCGGGGGCCTGTGCCAAGGGCTTTGTGCAGACGTACGGATACAGCAGCCGAATGCACATTGGGCCTATTGCGTTTGAGGCCCCCAACGGCACCGTGATTCGTGTGAGAGGGGACGAGGACCTGTCGTTGCCCTTTCATGGCTTTTCGTGGGGAATGCTCGGCTACGGCAACTGCGCTTGCGGGGCCCCCGTGGACACCCAGACATGCAGGCTCAACAGCGACGTCTGTGCTGCGGCGGTGCAAAACAAAACCCCAGCGTGCCTGATCCCCTTTTGCGGACGAACCTACAGCGCGGTCGGCGCCGAGGCCCAGGCAGTGTGGGCCTGTCTCCACGCCTCAAGCATCAGGTGCCCTGAACTGGGGCCCTCGGATAGCTGGGGCCTCTTCCCTACGGATTGCACGGACGAGGAGTGCAGGAGCACCCAGGACTGGGTCGGAAATGCGCAGATGGATACTGTCTTTGAAGGCATTCGCTTTGCGACCGAGGGCAGGTCGGGTCTGCGGCTGCCCAATTACAGGCACGTCAATGCCTCCTTCCATGAGGCCATTCATCATGGGGCCCAGCAGCGGCCAGTCACGGACTACCAGGTCTCCGGATGCGTCAATGTGGACAGTTTTCTGGAAAGCCTGTTTCCCGCCTTGCAGCTCATGTTCGACTCGCCCGTGGTGTCGCACTGCTCCCGCTTTGTCATTGAGACGGCGAGGGTCCAGATCCTCTCGATGTTCCCCTCCTCATCCTTGAATGATAGGCAGGAGGCCAGTCGACAGGCCTCGTTGTGGAAGAGCAAGTGCAGCGCCAAGATCCGCCACCTCTCGTCATGCTCGGGGCTAGGACTCTACTACGATGTGCAGCCGCCGGACTACTGGCCCCAAATCCTTCCTTTGCATTGCGATGTGCCCCTCCATGCGCAGTGGGACTACTCTGCTGCCTACATCACGCCATGGTCCTTGTTGTTCAAGTTGTTCTTATTTTTTTGCGAATGCAAGCTGACCTCCTGCAGTGACAGGTGCGTGGCGGTACACCAAGGCAGGCGTCAAATGTACAACGCCAGGCTGTGCCAGCGCAGGCTCCTCACGCAGGCCGAACGCGAGCTTGGCGTGGCCCAGTCCAAGCATCCCCTCAACACCAGCGATCTCGTGCCGGAATGCCTGCTGCCCGTGCAGCCGTTGAGCCTGCTTGCCTTTTCAAGCCCCCTCTCCAACATCTTTACAGTGGGCGCCAAGCGCCTGAATACGATTCTCGCGGCGGAGCTGTCGACGGCATGGGATCTGCCCACGATCGCCAGCGCCCTCGATGCCGAGGAGGACCACATCAGCCATATCTACGACTGGTGGCCCAGTGACGTGAGCATGCCGGTGGGCTATCATGTGACGGCCCCGATGCTGGAGGAGGAGTTGGCACCCGTGGGCTTCGACTCCCACTATGCGTATGATGCCAATGACGCGTCCATCCACTATGTACACTCTGGATTGAGAAATGCCTCGTTGGTGGGCGAGTACCTTGGCGCTGGGGGTCTATGCAGGTATGTCTTCGAGCCTTGCTGAAAGCTTGAAGCTAACCACATTTTTTTCGGCGAGCAGGGCACACTCTATCGGCATGCCCCTCTTCAACGCCAACACGAATCGAATTTGTACACGAGAGGCATTGCATCTCGACACCCCACACCTGCCTGTGGATTTACCGTTGAGCCAGCTCCCCTCACCCATGGGCCCGTACTCGTCTGATTTCCTTCGACAGTATTACCAGCCAGCCCCCACGTGCGCCTCGAGCTCCCAGGTCCGTCTTAGATGCATAGATGGACGATGAACAAAAGTGACGGCTGTGGCAGGAGGTGCCATGGCAAAAGACGTCGGTCACGCAGACCGCTGGTATGGTGCCCGTCATTCAGAACCACCTGGTGATGGGCGTGGATGGTGTGGCGCGGTACAAGGACAATACCTTTCCTCCGCCTACCGACAGCTCCAGCATGCTGTCCATACGAGGTTTGTATTCGGACTGGGGCTCCTGCCCTGTGAAATGGGGCACTTCTCCACCTTGCAGGGACGACATGGCCCATTCGCAGTGCCCCAAGAACTCGGTTTGCTTGCGGCTCCACCCGTCGTCGCCATCTGGTATGGCTCCTTGCTTTGAAACGTTTCGTAGGGGTTCTGAGTGCGGACGGCAGGGATCTGCTTTTCTATGGAGGCCTTTCGCAAGGATTCGTCGCGCTCGCCGTGCTTCAGCACGGAGCACTGCGCCGACGGGCTGGTGTGCCTTGCGGACGGGGGGTGCTCGCCCCTGAACCTCCATGTGTGGAACGATGAGGCCAACGGCATTTCCAGCCTGGAATTCGGCGTGATAGCGGATGACTGCGGCTTTCAGGGCCCTGCGCAGAGCACCCGCGGGGCCTCCGCGTGGGAACAAGTGCCTGATTTGCTGCACATGCACGGGCTCTGCTCGCATCGGAACTGGTTCTCGTACCGCAACGCGCTGCAGGCCTGAGCTTCTCATTTTCAGTTTCTGGGGCATATATGGAGCTGATCTTTTTGATGACAGGATCAAGTGTGCCCCCTGAGCGACACCAATAGCGAGCTGATGGAGTGCAACGCAAGCACGGCGGTATGGCCCGATATCCAGATGCACTTTGACGGGTGCCGCACATCCGTCACAGCGAGGCCCACCATGGAGAGCCAAAACACCCTGCAAATGGTGCCCCACCCGTGCGACATGGACTACATGCATTGGGCGGCCAATGGAAAGCGGCTCGAGGTGTGTTCGGGGTACCAGGGCCACATGATCGCCTCAGGGGGCGTGTACCTGTCGTACCCTCTCAGCGCAGAGACAGGCACTTGGGAGGGATCGACGCCTTGGTCCTTGGCGAGCGCGAATGCCACCTTTTGGATGCGCACCTATGACGAAGAAAGTGGCCTGCTGCATGTGGGCAATATCCTCACGGGCAAGGCGTACAATAACACGCTGGGCTTCTTGGGGGGCGCCATCAACTCGTCGAATCGGGTGCTGGCGAGCCTCGCCGTGCCTGGAGGCGTGCAGTTTTTTCGGTGTGCCGACCGCCTCGCCTGCCAGATGCCCGAGTACACCTACGGCGGCTCACGCCAAGATCCTCGCCTGGACCTGCAGACGGGCCTGAATTTCACGGAGCTGTCGCTGAGGCGCTGCGGGTCCATCGGCTCGCTTCTCCCCTCGGGCTGCTGCAAATTGGACCTGGAGCTGTTCCCGCTCTTCGCGTACCTCTACCAAAACGCTGCGGAAAACAGTCCTCGCGGCTGCTTTGCCATTTGGTCTGCCCATGATTACCTCCTCCCGGTGCTGCCGCTCGCCACCCCATGGCATGCGGCCACCCTCTCGGCCAACCCCCAAAGCCTCTTCTGCGACACCACACCGCTGTGCATCTACAACCCCAGGCCCACCTCGGTCCTACAGGACTCGATGCGGTCCGATTCCGTGGGGCACATCACCCACGCTCTCAACGCGCTCTTCCTGGACGCCTCGTCGAATATCCAGGCGCTGGCAGCGGCCCAGGGCGCCATGCAGACCTACGAGGACATCCAGCTTTGCGCCCAGAGCGTCTACAGCTACACCCAGACCCTGCAGGCCCGCGTCCAGGCGCTGTATGCTTCCCCCGTGACGTCTGGTTTCTACATGGCCTTTTCGCTCTCCCTGTACGAATTTCCCCAGCAGTGGTTCCACCAGTGCATGCTCAACGTCCTCTTGGGCACCCTGGACCCTTCCGTCACGATGCCCAACACCTTGCTGATGGACTCGGGCGCGGCGGTGCCCATCGACCTGTGGTCCTCGGCCAGACGCGCCGAGATTTGCGACCCGCAGCGCCTCCAGCACAAGAGCGGGCTGCACCACATGGTGTGCGCCATGAAGTATCTCGCCTTGGTGGACGGCACCATGATCAACCAGGTCTACCAGGAGGTCTTGGGCGTGGCCAACACGGATCTCTACGAGAACCAAAAGAGCAGCGTCCTGGAGTGCGCCGCCGACGCCGTGTGGAACGATCGCACCGCCCTCCTTCAGTTCTACAACGGCACCGCCACCTTTGATCCCTGCTCGCCTCTGGCGGGGGCAGACTTCTCTTTTGAGACGAGGAGGACCATCCGCCTGCAGGACATTTCGAATGCAGGGCTCACGACGTTTCTCTCGGCCTGCACCAGCTCCGTGAATCTGCAGGCACCAGGCCTGGCGTACCGGGTGGATTACGTGACCAATGTGCCCTACCCCACCGATGCAGCCTCCTTGATGCTACCCATCGTGCAAGTGTGGGGCATCGATACGTCCCAAATGGTGACCTCTGCGGTGGACACGGTGCAATGGGTCTCCGACGCGTGCTCCGCCAGCGTCCCGGATCCCTTTGTGCCTCCGCAACAGGCCGACCTGCCTGCCGACAGCAGTCCGTGCCTGTATGAGGAGGACGAGCAGGTCCTGGACGCCGATCGCTACCTAACAGACGGACGGCTGGTCATCCGCATTGGATTTTGGGATGACACCACATACGAAATCCCCGTTTGCCCTTGGACCTCGTCCTTCTCGTCCCTCCTCTTTTTCCAAACAGATCAGGGGCAGACCGACACGGACAGCAACGGTGTCTTCCTTCAGCCTGCCATCGTCTCTGTGGAGGCCCCTCCCGGGGTCTACATCCGAGGGTACGCTGGCAAGGCCACGCCCGCAGAGTGGTCCAGGGGTTACCTCCCAGACCAGGCCATCAACTGCGCGTGGACCTCGACGCAGGACAGAGTCCACGGCTGGTGGCCGGGGGCGGTGGGCGCATCGTCAACATCCACCACCGACGACCTCTATCTCACGCTGGACAATATGGGGGACTGGTGGCCAGGGGACAAGACCAATTGGCCCTTGCTGGGCTGTGGCAGCTCTCCGGGCGTCATTGCCCTCGAGTATGCGCTGGAAAGGTCCCCCGTGACGGGCGTCTACTGCTCGCTGTCTGTCCCCGTCAAACCCATGACGCCCCATTGGTTCAGCATCCGCAAGCCGCCGCAGTGCGGCTACGACGCGCGCGGCACTCCGTACAGGGCCTTTCGGCTCAGGGACGATAGCAGGCAGCTGTATTCGCTGTGGAAATGCATGCCGTGCACGCGGTACAGCGCCAAGGCGGTTTCGGACCAGGGCATGTTTCAGTGCACGCTGCCCAATGGGCAGCCCTTGGCGAACCTCTTCACCGACGAGATGCTGCAGAGCACCTTTCCCTTCCTCTACCAACCGGACGCCCTCAGCCATCTGGTGGGCATGCCCGCGCGCGTCCAATCCTACGACAATGGCTCGCAGGTGCTCTTTGTGCTGAGCCCCATGCAAAGTATGTCGGGCCTGGGCTCGCTCGCGGGGTGGGGGGGCAAACCCCAAGCGGCGGCCACCAAGATGTGGGACGCCACGTCCTTCAACGACGGGCTGGGCTATGACTCCACCTTCACAGTGGAGAACGAGCAGTTCATCTGGAGCAAGGCGGTCAACAATCCGGGCATCGCCCTGACCATGACATGCGAGGGCCAACAGTACACGTCCAGCGCCGAGGAGACCTGCAACCCCGTTACCGACGCCAGGCGCCAGGCGCTGGCTGCGTTTGTGGAGGCTCAGTACCGCCAGACCAATGGCCTGTGGCTGCCGCAGGTGCCCCAGGGCTTCGGGTTTGCGTTCGAGGCCAACGTGGCGCATTCGGCGGTCGGCAAGTTCAGTCTGTTTTATGCCTCGGGGGATCGACCGTCGGAGCAGGTGGTCTCGGCGTGGAATCTGGGAAGCGGTCCGTGCGCCAGCACCTCGACGACCCTTGAGGACCGAATCTGTGTGGAGTCTGTGATCCAGGGGGGCTCGCATTTCGAGCCGATGCACCCGTGGGTGGGCGGCGACTTCAATCCCTTTGCGTCCCTGGACGAGTGTCCCTTCCTGCCCCAGGCGCAGTGCCTCCTTCCTCATGCGCCCAACTATCGCCAGATTGGCACCTCCAACGTCATGCTGACGACGATGTGCGCCTGCCAGTGTTCGCCGCCCTGGGCCTGCGCGGGCACCGCGTTCAACTACAGCGCAGACTTTATGGCCGCCGAGTTTCCCGCAGCCTCTGCCTGCCAGACGCAGGCGTACGTGCAGACGCGGACCATGTATGCCACGGACAACAGCAACCTCTGCAGTCGGCAGCCGCAAACACAGCAGTCGGGTGGCTGCGCCACGCAGCAGGGGGTTCTGGGAGGGGGCTACGTGGGGCGCACCGTGACCGCCACGGAGATGCACTCTGCCGCAGGCGTCACTCACGATCCGTCGCTTTCCACGCAGACCCTTTTGAGCCCGGATGAAAACAGCCTGTGGACAGACACCCCTGGAAGCACGGGCTTCCTGTCGATGCCCCGCGCCCATATCCATCCCGCGCATATCGCCTTTGGGTTGGATGCAACCCTCAGCACTTTGCCGCTCGGTGTCAAGGCCATCGCCTTGCTCCCTCAGACCGCATCGGCGCCGCCCTCCTCCTGGGCCAAGAACTTGCCGCTCAAGTGGGCCGCCCAGCTCAACGTGTCGCTCTATCCTCAGCTCTCGGGGTCAAGCGAGGGAGTCGGGGACTGGTCGTGCCCCATCCGGAAGCTCGTGTTCTGGGGCTCCTCCACGCCCGTCTTTGGGCCCGTCACGCCCAATCCCGTCGTTGCAGCGCTACTCTACAATCTGAGCGGGGCGCACCCCTTCATCGTTCCGACGGGGCCGTACCCGCGCAGGGCCGACTACTACACGACCAATGGCATCTGCTTTTACCGGCAAGACCCCAGCACCTGGCCCCAAATCGACATTGGCAGCATAGAGAGCCCGTGCGGCCTGAGGGGCATGCTCTACCTCCTGGACTCGGAGGCGGAGGCCGGCGTTTCTGTCCAGGAATCGTTTGCTGCGCGCTGCAACGACATCATCGATACCCCCGACGCGGGGGGCGACCTGCAGAGCGGCGAAACCATTCCGCCTGCAGAGGACCTCCGCCCGCAGTGCGGGCTCCTTCACAGACTCACGCCGGCTTTGGTCTCCACAAACGGAACCTCTGCGCCCCTCGTTCCCTCGGAGGATACGACCACCAGCAGCGAGGGAGGGGACTGCCATATGGGCAGGTTGGCCCTCGTGCCCCTGGGCGCCCTCCAGGGCAAGCACTGCGCCACGGTG
>Ga0316223_1002475_pt1 | contig 14877 bp, 10 predicted proteins | sample TBH18009metaG_FD_206007 | JGI IMG/M metagenome (GOLD analysis project Ga0316223, IMG submission 206007) | Freshwater microbial communities from Trout Bog Lake, Wisconsin, USA - TBH18009 | ecosystem: Environmental > Aquatic > Freshwater > Lake > Hypolimnion/Profundal zone | place: USA: Wisconsin...
CAAAGCCCTGCTGGATGCGCGTGCTGCGTCCCAGCTCCGGTTGTGCAATGCGCTGGCCATCGCCAGCGGCGTGCTTATCCTGAGCATCGCCTACCTCATGGTGTGCTTCGCACTGTCCATTACGCGTCGGCTGTCGGCGCTGCGCTTTGCCATGCACAAAGGCGCCGACGGCGACCTGCGCGAACGCGTGACGCTCGGTGGCACCGACGAAATTTCCACGCTGAGTGACGATCTCAACACCATGCTGGGCATCATTGCCGATCTGGTGGCCGATGTGCGCAGCACCACCGCCATGGTCAGCCACGTCGGCGCGCAATTGGTGGACGATGCGTTGTCGCTGTCAGACCGGACCCAATCGCAAGCCGCCAGCCTGGAGCAAACGTCGGCCAACGTGGCAACCGTCAATGACGCCGTCTCACGCAACGCCAGCAATGCCGAAGAAGTCAGCAACATGACGCGCAATCTGGAAAACGAGGCCAAGACGGCCGGTGACATGATCACCATGTCGAATGCAAGCATGGGGCCGCTGCTGGAGACGTCGCGAAAGATGAAGGACATCATCTCCACCATCGACGGCATTGCCTTTCAAACCAATATCCTGGCTTTGAACGCCGCCGTGGAAGCGGCTCGGGCCGGTGAGCAGGGCCGGGGCTTCGCCGTCGTCGCCACCGAAGTGCGGCACCTGGCGCAACGCAGCCAGGCGGCGGCAACCGAAGTCCGTGCGCTCATTGCCGAGACCGATGTGCGCGTCAACCAGTCGGTGCAGGGCACCAGCAAGGTCAACGAAATCATGGCCAGTCTGGTCGCGGGCATCAAGGAAGTCGCCGGCAACGTCGGCGACATCGCGCAAGGCAGCGCCAGCCAGAGCACCGCGCTGTCCGAGGTGGTGCAGGCGGTGGGCGACCTGGACAACGTAACCTCACAAAACTCTTCGTTGGTGGAACGCACCTCGTACCGCGCGCGCCGCCTGACCGACCGCGCCCGGCAACTCACGAGTGCGGTGTCGCATCTGGAACTGCCAGAGGGCACTGCCGACGAGGCCATGGACATGGCCTTGCGTGCGCAAAAACGCATTCAGGAAATCGGGTTTGAGCGCGCATGCCAGGAATTTCACGACAAGAACAGTGCGTTCGTGGACCGCGACCTGTATATCTTCGTGATTGACCGGCAAGGGCACTATGTCGTCATGGGCGCCAATCCGGCGAAAGTTGGCAGCAGCCTGGCCGATGCGCCCGGCATCGACTGGAAGCAAATGCTCAAGGAAAGTTTCGCCTACGTGACCACCAATGAGTGCGGTTGGATCGAATACAACATCAGCAGTCCGACCACAGGCACCATCCGTGGCAAGGCGTCTTTCATTGTTCCGCTAAGCCAGGATCTGGTGCTGGGCTGCGGCGCTTACCGCAGTGCCATCACCTGACAGGCGCTGATGCACGCGGAGCGGATCAAACGCTTTCTACCCTGGGTGGTGGCCACGGCGCTGTTCATGGAGCAGCTCGACTCCACCATCGTCAACACGGCGGTGCCGTCCATGGCGCTCAGCCTGCACGTCACGCCCTTGAGCCTCAAAGGCGTGGTGGCCAGCTACATCCTCAGTCTGGCGGTGGGCATTCCGGTCAGCGGCTGGATGGCGGACCGCTTCGGTTCGCGCCGGGTGTTTGCGCTCGCGGTGGCGGCATTCACCACGGCCTCGGTGCTGTGCGGTCTGTCCGTCAACGTGCCCATGCTGGTGGCGTCGCGCATCCTGCAAGGCCTGGGTGCGGCCATGATGATGCCGGTCGGGCGCCTGGCGGTGATCCGCACCTTCCCCAAATCGGAATTGCTGGCGGCCATGAATTTTGTCGTCCTGCCCGCACTCATCGGCCCATTGCTCGGCCCGACCGTGGGCGGACTGATCGTGCACTGGCTCTCGTGGCGCGACATTTTTTTCGTCAACGTCCCGGTCGGACTGGCTGCGCAGTGGCTGATTCACCGCTACATGCCCGACTATCGGGGCGAGACACCGCGCCCGCTTGACCTGACCGGCCTGGCGCTGTTTGGCAGTGGCACGGCGCTGCTGTCCTGGCTGCTCGAAGTCTTCGGTGAGCACCGCATCGACACCGCCACCATGCTGGCGCTGCTGGCATTGTCCATCGGACTGCTGCTGGGCTACGCCCTGCACGCCCGGCGGCTCCGCTTTCCGCTGCTGCGCCTGAACCTGTTCCGGGTCCGCACCTTTCGCGTGTCGGTGCTGGGCGGCTTCATCACCCGCCTCGGCCTGGGCGGCATGCCGTTCCTGCTGCCGCTGCTCTACCAACTCGGCCTCGGGCTAACCTCATGGCAATCCGGCTTGTTGATGATGCCCGCAGCGGCCGCTGCCATGGGCATGAAACTGGTGGCGCCGCGCGTGCTGGGCCGCTGGGGCTATCGGCGCGTGCTGGTGGCCAATACGATCATGATTGGCGTTACGGTGGCCGGTTTTTCACAGGTCGGCGCAGCGACGCCGGTCAGTGTCATTGTGCTGCTCGGCCTGACCCAGGGCTTCTTCAATTCGCTGCAGTTCACCAGCATGAATTCCATGGCCTATGCCGACATTGCGGCACCCGACTCCAGCATGGCCAGCACCATTGGCAGCTCGATGCAGCAGTTGTCCATGAGTTTCGGGCTGGCTTGCGGTACGCTGGTGACCGCCTGGTACCTGGGCGCCGTGCCACAAACCGACCACCGCGCCGTGACCCAGGCCTTGCACCACGCCTTCCTCACGCTGGGCGTGGTGACCGTGGTTTCATCGCTCTCGTTCTGGACGCTGCGGCCGGACGATGGCAGCGCGGTTAGCCACGCGGCAGCGAGTGCGGGTTGAGTGCGGGTTGCGTGCGCGTGGTCATTGATCTGTAATGCAGATGGCCTTAGATAGGCTTCACAAACAGGCCAATGGTCAGGCTGACACCAATAACCACCACCGCGATGCGCAGCAGGCGTTCGTTGACACGCCGCAGCGCCCACGCCCCCAGCAACCCGCCAATCAACGCCCCCACGCCCAACACCACCGCCTCCAGCCAGTGCACCAGCGCCGAGGTGACGAACAGCCCCACCGCTGCCGCGTTCATAACGCCGCTCAACACGTTCTTGGTGGCGCCAGCGTTGCGCGTTGGCAGACCGGCCATGGTGAGCGCGGCCATCATCAGAATGCCGATGCCGCCACCAAAATAACCACCATAAATGGCAATACAAAATTGTGCCAGCAGGGCACCTGTTGGCCCGAGATGCACCGCCGTCGCATCCGACTTGCGAAAAAAATTACCCCAGACAAAAACGCCCGTGGCGAACAGCACCAGCCACGGCACCAGTCGGGCAAAAATGCCGGGTGGCGTGTTGAGCAGCAGCACGCCACCCAGCGCGCCACCAACCACACTAATCACAAACAGGGTTTTGAAACTGAGCCGTCCGGCACCGGTCACCAGCTTACGCCCGGCAAAACCGGATGTGAGCTGACCCGGAAACAGCGCCACGGTGGAGGTCATGTTGGCGGCCAGCGGCGACATGCCAGCCAGCATCAGCGTCGGCAAGGTCACAAAAGAGCCGCCGCCGGCCAAAGCGTTCTGCAACCCGGCCCAAATGCCAGCCACGAAAATGAGTGCAATAAGCATGTGCAATTCAATCGAAAATACAAGTCAAACCATCGTGTCACGGGGCGCTCAACCAGCGCGTCGCTGTCAGCATATACCGCCGTTCTCTGCAACGATAAGCGATAGATGAATATCCCGCACCGTGCACAGCCATTCGCCATGGGTTTGCCACGGGTTACGCTTTATAGCGCGGGGTAACGGTCCGGCCTCGATCTTTCGTTACAGCAAACCGGAAACGCCGCCGTAAATCCCCAGTACGCTGGTCAGCGCCGCGAGAACCACCAGAACCCAGAGATAGGTGCCGCGCAGTTTTTGCGCAACCGGCAGTGTTTGGGTTGCCAGTGCAATCAAAAAGCCCACCACCAGCGGCAGCATCAACGCATTGACCACCTGGGAACCGATATTGAGCCAGACCAGGTCCCGCACGAACCCGACCAACGCTGCGCTTCCAACCACCGCCGCCACATAAACCAAATAAAACCCGGGTGCCTGCGTCGGGCGAAATTCAAGCGAGCGCCGATACCCCGCCACTTCCCCAATACCCCACGCCAACGCCAATGAACTCACAATGGCAGCCACCATCGAAGCACCCAGCACGCCGACACTGAAAAACATTTTTCCGGCGAACGCCCCCAGAATGGGCGTCAACGCCCCGCTGATGTCACCCACACTGTTGAGTGTGCTGGGCTTATCACCAACGCCCAACGTCGCCGCAGCGGCGATCAGAACCGCCGCCGTCAACGCCTGCGTCAATATGGCGCCAAAGGCGGTGTCCCAGCGTGCTGCTTTCAGGTGTTGTGGCTGCAGTTTCTTGTCCGCCACGGCCGACTGCTGATAGAACACCATCCAGGGATTGAACACGGCACCAATCAGGGCGGCGGCCAAAAACAGGAAGTCGTGGTTGCCAAAGGGTACATCAACCGAATGGCGGACCACGGTGGCCAGGTCGGGATGCGCGGCCCAGGCAACGTAGAAAAAAGCCAGCTCAAACAAACCGATCAAAAGCGCCGCGCGCTCCACCCGGCGATAGGAACCAGTAATCACGACCGCCAGCAGGGTCAACGCAGCCAATGGCAGCGTCACGTTGCGCGACACACCATAGAGTTCGCCAATTCCGGCAACGCCCGTAAATTCAGTCACCAGCGAACCCACCACCGCCACCCCCAAACCGGCGGCAGCAAGCCAGGACCAGCCCTTGCCAAACTTGGCGCGAATGAGCTCACCATGCCCCTGCCCGGTAAAAATACCCAGACGCACCGTCAGTTCCTGCACCATATACAGCAGGGGAATGAGCAATACCAGCAAGGGCAGCAGGCGATAGCCCCACTGCGCACCACTTTGCGCAGCCGTTACCACATTGCCCGCATCGGTGTCAGCGAGCATCACCAGTAGGCCAGGGCCCCAGACCGCCATCGACAGCAGCAGACGCGCACCGAGAGACAGGGGGCTCACCCGTGAGGTGGAAGCATCATTCATGCACTGGACTCCGCGTAAGGCAACAACAACCAAGCTGCGAATCGTACCAGTGCAAAATCTGAAAACACCAAGCAGCGCGCGCTTTTGCGCCGGGAAAATGTAACCATCGGTGCGGCAATCGGCGGCAAAGTGGCAGCGCAAGCCACGGTCGAACCGAAATTTCCCGCGCTTATTGCCACCCAACGGGGAGCGGCTAACGCTGCTAACCCGAAACCGCCAGCGCCACCAATTTAACAACCAGCATTCCGGCTGCCACCACCAGGTAGCCGCGCAACACCAGCATCCAGACGCGGCTGGAAAGCGTCAGGCGGGCGGGCGTCAGTTTCTCTAACGCAGGCATGCGCCAGGTCGCCCTATCGGCCAACGGTTCGGGAGCGGCTTCTGGCGCCACGACGGTTAACACGTGGCGCTTTTCAACCACTTTCACGCCCAGCGTCAGCACCACGCCAACCAGCACGCCGCCCACCAGTACGTCGATGATTTGTGCATCGGTCATATCGGGATACAGCACTGCGGCGGTCAAAATGACGGACAACAACACCAGCACCGCAATGATCGCAGCCGTAAACCAATTGAGCTTCGTGGAGTTGACCCAGGGGCCCAGCACCGCCTTGTCATTGCACAGCAACAGCAAAAAGACGGTAGCGCTGGGCAACAACACACCAGCCAGCGTTTGAACCAGGTTGGTCAACAAGCCCAGTGGTGTGCCCGGCGTCAGAACCAGCGCTGCCGCAATCACGATCAGACCACCGTAAACGACGTAGAACCCCTTGGCTTCGCTGGGTTTGCGGTGCAGCGAATGGCGCACCGCAAACACATCGCCAATGGCGTAGGCGGTAGACAGTGACACGGCCAGCGCGCCGATGATGGACGCGTCGATCAGGGCAATGGCAAAGAAAATGCCAGCGGTGCGCCCTGCGTATTTTTCCAGGCCAGTGGCGATACCACCAGCATCGGTGAAGCGACCGAATTCGGCCTGGCCAGCAAAGATTTGTGACGCGAATGCCATCATGGCAACGCCACCAATCACCACCAGGCCGATGCCCAGCCACAGGTCCATGCGCTCGTAGCGGATGAAGCGCGGCGTGATGCGCTTGTCAATCACATAGCTTTGCTGAAAGAACAACTGCCAAGGCGCCACCGTGGTGCCCACAATGCCGATGATCAGCAGCATCACGTCGCTCAGCTTGCCGTCCCTGGGCAACTGCGGCACGAAGAAATCGTGCGCCACCTGGCCCATGGGCGGATGCACCCAGACAAAAATGGGCACCAGCAGCAGACTGGCAAACACCAGAATCATGGAAAACCGCTCGAAGCGCCTGAAATCGCCCGTGCTGGCCGCCGCAACCGTGATCAGCGCAGCAATCGCCACGCCCCAGTACTTGGACAGGCCCAGATAGTCCAGCCCCAGGCTGATGCCGATGAACTCGGTCACGATGGTCAGCGCATTCAGCAAGAACAAATCGATCACGCTGAACGCGCCCCAGAACTTGCCAAAGCGTTCAAAAATCAGACGGGCATGGCCCACGCCGGTCACGGCCCCCAGACGCAGCACCATTTCCTGATTGACATACAGCACTGGCACCAGCAACAGCAGCGTCCACAACAGCGAGGTTCCGTAGTTTTGGCCAGCCTGGGTGTAGGTTCCGAAGGCACCGGCGTCGTTGTCGCCCACCATCACAATCAGGCCCGGGCCAAGAATGGCCAGCAGCGTCTGGATACGGTGCTTCCAACTGGTGCGGGCGCCATGGTCGCCCATTTTGATGCTGCCAAAAGCACCGTGAATATCGCCGATGTGGGCGCTGTCCAGCACGGCGCTGCCGCCATTGTCGAGCAGCACAGCATCGGCCGCAGGTGTGAATTGAATCATGGGATTCTCCCGGATTGAAAATAGAAGGCGGATCAGTAGCGGCTGGTCAGTAGCGACAGCAGCGGGCTGTGCTGCTGCGCAGCAATCGGGTCATAGTGCTGGTCGGCCGCCGCCAGCGGGGCGCGCTTGCGTTCGATCCAGGTACGAACCACGGTCCGTGTGTGTGCGACCGCACGCACTGCGACCGACAGAAAAATAGCGAATTGCATGATGCACTCCTCGTGAACTTGGGTCCCGCTACGGGACGTGGGTTAACGCGCAACGGCACGGCAAGGCGAAGCTGCACGCACCAGAAGCACCACAAAGGCGAACCAATACACGCACACGGCTTCAGGGCAGACCGTTGCAAAAAACAAGGAGATGTGTCCCGCTACCAAGAACTGGCAGCGGATGAGAAGAACTACAACACACCGTCCTGCTGAAACCAGCGAGACGGTGCGGAAAAGGGCCGCCTAGTGACTCGCTGGGGTGTTCGCGTGACGCGAACAACGACTAGGGCCAGATTCCATGGATTGCTCCGTTGTTGAGGTGGCGCGATTCTCTTACTTTGTTTGGGGCTAAGTCAAGCCTTAAATTCCAATTTAATCAGTCACTAATAGCAGGCTCAAGAACGCTGGGAAACAGCGATAGGCGGAGTTGGTACGTATCGCTTCCGACATCGCCGTGAACGTCGAAGAACGACCGCGCCTGCGTATCCGATCGCGATCGCACACCACGGTCACACAATTGCGTTAGCATGCGGCCCAGCCGCAACAGGCGTCGGACCTGCCCCCGCTACCACAATGACCACTGACCATGCTTTTCAGCCACGAACACGCCGACCACGAAGACAACGAACACCTGCAGGAGGCGCGCGCGGCGGCCACCGCACGCAGCACCTGGGTCAGCGTGGGCGTGAATCTGGTGCTTTCCACGACGCAGATTGCCGTGGGTTTGCTGGCCCGCTCACAAGGCCTGATCGCCGACGGCGTGCATTCACTGTCCGATCTGGTGGCCGATTTTGTGGTGCTGTTCGCCAGCCACCACAGCAAGAAAAGCGCGGACGAAGACCATCCCTATGGCCACCAGCGTTTTGAAACAGCCGCCTCCCTGTTCCTGGGCGTGCTGCTGATTTCCGTGGGCATCGGCATGGTCATGGCGGCGCTGCACAAGCTGGAAAATCCGGCGTCCATTCCCCAGGTCCGCGTCATGGCCCTGTGGGTAGCCGGCCTGGCCCTGGTCTCCAAGGAAATGCTGTTTCGATTCATGTTGACCATTGCCAAACGCGTCAAATCCAACCTGCTGATTGCCAATGCTTGGCACGCGCGCTCGGATGCTGCGTCTTCGCTGGTGGTTGGCCTGGGCGTGCTCGGCAACCTGTACGGCTACCCCATGCTCGACCCGATTGCGGCCCTCCTCGTCGGCTTCCTGGTCGGTCGCATGGGCTGGGAATTTGGCTGGGAGGCACTGAACGACCTGATGGACCGGGGCGCCGCCAATGAAGAAGTAAACGCCATTCGCCAGACCCTGCTCGACACGCCGGGCGTACAAGGCGTGCACGATGTGCGCACGCGCAAGATGGGCGACATGCTGATTGTTGATGCCCACATCGAAGTCAACGCCACGTATTCCGTTGAGACGGGTCACAACATTGCGGTTGATGCACGCAAACGCGTGCTGCAGAACCACCGCGTGGTCAATCTGATGGCGCACATCGACCCCTGGCACCCGGATTCCGCTGGCGCGCACGCCGCGCCCTGATAGCACGGTTCTGGGCTGCCCTGCATTTTGGGCGCGGCATGCATCGGCCATCCCCTATTACGCTGGACGCACGCTGCTGCGCATGTGGAGCTACGCCGCATACTATGGCAACCGATGCAGCACCTCGGCGCTGGCCTGCCCTGGCCACGCCCGGTGAAGCCCGCACGGCGACGGCATTCGACACGGGCGCGCGCCATCCGGAAATGGATCTGGATCGGCATCATGTCTGGCTACGTCATCGTCATGAGCCGGGTCCTCTAGCGCAATCTCTACGCCTACGCAGAACGCCAGTTCCGCCTGGATTAGCAGTCCACCCAAATAGTCTTTTATAGACAGTGTTGCGCGACGACGATTCATCGCCTATCTACTATCGCGCCCTGCGACATCGTGCGGATTGCAGTCAGTTCCCGGTTCAGCTTTAACACTGGCGCGCTGGGCGTTGTCTGAAATAGCTATCTCCTTGTAAAGGGAAGCGAATCGTTTTATTTACACACTCTTTTCGGCAACCAGCAACAACACAAGCCCACGTCGTTCGCAATCCAGTGCGGCCTATGGATTGGCGTGGCAAACGCTCCGCCTATTCGCCCCAGAAGCCCCACATACCAGTAAACCAACACACCAACAAACCAACGCGCCATGCCACCAACCGGGACCCCCACAGGACACGCCGCCCTTAACGCACCACCGGCCGCACCGATCGACACCGGCTTGCAATGCCTGTTACTGATGAGCAACCTACACGGCGTTGCCGCCGACGTCGCCCAACTGCAGCATCTGTACGGTACGGCACCATTCAGCGCCGAGACTATTTTGCTGGCGGCCAGACACCTCGGACTCAGCGCCAAGCAAGTGACCCAGGACAGCACACGTCTGGAACACGCGCCGCTGCCGGCGGTCGCGCAAGCGCGCGATGGCCACTTCTTTATCGTGGCCCGCATCGACACCACACAAGCCGAAGCGCGCGTACTGATACAGCACCCCGGCGACGCGCCCCGCATCATTTCCGTCCAGACCCTGCTGACGCAATGGACCGGCCAGCTCCTGTTCTTTACCAGCAAGGCCAGCTACGCCGGCGACATGGCCAAGTTCGACTTCAGCTGGTTCATTCCGGCACTGGTCAAATACCGCAAAACCTTTGGCGAAGTGCTGATGGTGTCGCTGATGCTGCAGGTGCTGGCGCTGGTCACGCCGCTGTTTTTCCAGGTGGTGATGGACAAGGTTTTGGTTAATCACGCCATGAAGACCCTCAACGTGATCGCCATCGGCCTCATCTGTGCCACTATTTTTGAGGCCGTCCTGACCGCCATTCGCAGCGTGGTGCTGGCGCACACCAGCAGCAAGATTGATGTCGAGCTGGGCGCCCGTCTATTTGGTCACCTGATGAGCCTGCCTATTAGCTACTTCCAGGCACGCCGGGTCGGGGACTCGGTTGCACGTGTGCGCGAACTGGAAAATATCCGCTCCTTCCTGACCAGCAACGCCATGACGCTGGTGCTTGATCTGGTGTTCTCGGTGCTATTCCTTGCCGTCATGCTGTGGTACAGCCGCACGCTCACCCTCATCGTGATCGCCTCCATTCCGGTTTATCTGGCGCTGTCGCTGTTCTTCACACCGATCCTGCGGGCCAAACTCAACGAAAAATTCAACAAGGGTGCGGAAAACCAGGCCTTCCTGGTCGAAACCCTGAGTGGCATCGACACCGTGAAATCCATGGCGGTGGAGCCGCGCTGGCAGCAGCGCTGGGACCAGCAACTGGCGGCCTATGTCTCGGCCACGCTGTCAACCTGCAACATTTCCACCCTGGCCGGTGGTGGCGTCAATCTGGTGAGCAAACTGGTGACCGCAGGCATCATGTGGCAGGGCGCGCTACTGGTGGTAGACCGCCAGATGACGGTGGGTGAACTGGTGGCCTTCAACATGCTGGCGGGGCAGGTGGCCTCGCCCATCCTGCGGCTGGCGCAGCTCTGGAACGACTTTCAACAAGTCGGTATTTCCATGAGCCGCCTGGGCGACATTCTCAACGCGCGTACCGAGATCGCCGGCAACAAAACACGCGTACCGCACATCCGTGGCGCCATCACCTTCGACCAGGTATCGTTCCGCTATCGGCCCGATGCCGTCGACGTGATCCGCAACGTGTCGCTGAAAATACGCCCGGGCGAGGTCATCGGCATTGTCGGGCGCTCCGGCTCGGGCAAGAGCACGCTGACCCGGCTGGTGCAGCGCATGTACGTCCCCGACCGCGGTCGCGTCACCATTGATTCCCAGGACATTGCTGTCATTGATACCGCCTCACTGCGCCAGCAAATTGGCGTCGTGTTGCAGGAAAACACGCTGTTTTCACGCTCCATTCGCGACAACATCGCGCTGGTGGACCCAGCCCTTCCGATCGAAAAAATCATGGCCGCCGCCGCGCTCGCTGGCGCACACGAATTCATCTGCGCCCTGCCCGAGGGCTACGACACCCTGGTTGGCGAACACGGCACCGGCCTGTCCGGCGGACAGCGCCAGCGCATTGCCATTGCGCGCGCCCTGATTGGCAATCCACGGGTTCTGATCTTTGACGAAGCCACCAGTGCGCTCGACTATGAATCGGAAAAAATCATCCAGGATCACATGCGCCAGATCTGCGCCGGACGCACCGTACTCATCATTGCCCACCGCCTGAGCGCGGTGCGCGATGCGAACCGGATTGTGGTGATGGAACAGGGCCAGATTGCCGAACTGGGCAGCCATGAGGAATTGCAACGCATTCCAAATGGCATCTACCGTTACCTGTTTGAACTACAGACGCGCGGCATGCGCGGGGCGGACGACGCTGATAACACCACCACAGGAGATACACCATGAGCACGCGCCACCGCATGGCTGCCTGGGCCGATCTGCTGCGCCATTACCGCGACGTTTTCTCCTACTTCTGGCAGCAGCGCCACACACGCCGGACCAACTTTTTCAATCAGCAGGAAGCCGAGTTTCTACCCGCTGCACTGGCCCTGCAAGAGCGCCCGGACTCACCCACACTGCGCCTCACCGCGCGGGTGCTGATGGGCATTGTGCTGTTCACGCTGCTGTGGTCGGTGGTGGGTAAAACCGACATTGTGGTCAACGCGGCGGGCAAGGTGATTCCATCGGCACGCACCAAAACCATCGCCTCGGTTGACGTCGCCAGTGTGCGCGCGCTGCATGTCAGCGAAGGTCAGCAGGTGCAGGCTTCGCAACTGCTGATTGAGCTCGACTCCAGCAGCAGTGACGCCGAACACGACAAAGCCGCCGACAGCGTGGCGCAGGCCAGTCTGCAACTGGCACGCGCGCAAGGAATGATCCGCGCCTTGAAGCAGAGCAAGCCGCCGCACCTGGAACCGGTACCAGCGGCCAGCGCGCCCCAATGGCAGGCCGCACAGCTCCAGCTCGAAGGGCAATACCAAGACTTCCTCAGCAAATGCCGGCGCCTGGACGCCGAAATTGCCCGATTTTCCAGTGCCCTGCCGCTGGCCACGCAACGCGCCGATGACTTCAAAGCACTGCTCGCGCATGGCGACGTCTCGCGCCACGCCTGGCTGGAACGCGAACAGGCGCGCATCGACCTGGCCGGGCAACTCGCTGACGCGCGCAATCAGCGCGCGGTACTGATTACCCAAACGCTGCGCGAAGCACACGACAGCCTGTCGGAAGGCAGCAAGATTCTGAACGCCAGCGCGCAGGACCGGCGACGCGCCGCACAGCACAGCAAACTGCTGCAACTCACGGCACCGGTCGACGGCACCGTACAGCAACTCAGCGTGCACACCGTGGGTGGCGTTGTGCCCGCCGCGCAACCGCTGATGCAAATTGTGCCCAAGGACAGCCGGGTCGAAGTGGAGGCGTTCCTGGAAAACCGGGATGTCGGCTTCGTCTTGCCCGGGCAAACCGCAGCCGTCAAATTTGACGCCTACGACTACACCAAGTACGGAACCATCGACGCCGTGGTGGTCAACGTCTCGCAAGACGCCATTGCCGATGAAAAGCGGGGCCTGATCTACGCCACCAAAATCGCCCTCAACCAGGACCACATCATGGTGGACGGCAAAGCGCTGCCGCTCAGTGCCGGCATGTCGGTCAGTGTGGAAATAAAAACCGGAACCCGGCGCGTCATCGAATACGTGTTGTCGCCCCTGATCCAGCACCAGCGCGAGGCCCTCCGTGAACGTTAATAAAAAATCCGCCGTTTGGCATGCCCTGGTGTTCGGTGTCCTGACGCTGGGCGCATCTGGCACCGCCACCGCCACCGCCACCGCACAAACACAAACGAGCAGCCGCGATTGGGCCGACCGACTGGCAACCCCCTTCGTCGACCCGCTACTGACACGCCCGCCCCTGCTCGACACCGGCAACGTGCTGCCCGGAGACACCGCAGCATTGCCCTGTTCCGGCGCTGATCAGCCGCTGCCCCAGCCACTCACCCTGGGTGCTGCGGTGGACGTGGCGCTGTGCCACAACCCACGGCTGCAGCGCACCTGGTCCACCATACGGCAGCACGCAGCCCAACTCGGCGAAGCGCGTGCCGCCTACCTGCCGACGCTGCAACTCGGCGTCACCCGGCAAAGCGACCGAACCAGTGCGCAGGCCAACACATGGTCACGGCCCTCGGAACGCACGTACACATCGGAATTCGCCACGCTGACCTGGCGCCTGCTTGACTTTGGCGGGCGCAACGCCAGCCACCGTGCGGCCGAAGCGCTGCTGGCAGCCGCCCTGTCCGGCCACGACGCGGAGACACAAAATGCATTGACCGATGTGGTCGCTGCTTTCTTTGAAGCGCAAACTGCGTTCGCCACCCAGCAGGCCAAACACGCCGCGCAAACCGTGGCGCAGCAGACCCTGGAGACCGCGCGGCGCCGCGCGGCACGCGGCTCCATAGCGCCCTCGGACGTTCTGCAGGCGGTCACGGCGGCGGCGCGCGCCGAACTGGACAGCAGCCGCGCCCAAGGAAATTACGACAAATCCCTGCGCACCCTGCGCTACGCCATGGGTCTGACAGACCAACCGACCCAAACGCTGGACATCACCTTGTCCGAACCTGCCCCAGCCCCCGCTGCGGCGCTGGAACACGATCTGTCCACCTGGCTGGAATGGGCCGAAACCCAGCACCCGGCGCTGCACGCGGCACGCCAGCAACTGGCGGCGGCCCGCGAACAAGCCACCGCTGCCCGTTCGGAGGGTTTACCAACGCTGGACTTCAAACTGCAGAGCAATCGCAACAGCGGCAGCAACTCGTTTTCCTATCAGTCACCGGCCTACACGGGCAGCGCAGCGCTGACACTCACCATTCCCCTGTTTGACGGCTTTTCCAGAACCTACAAGGTCCGTGCCGCGCAGGCCCGCATCGGCACTGCGCTGGCCGACCTGGAAGACGCCGGGCACCGCATTCAGCGCGCAGTGGGCAACGCCTATGCCGACGCCCACACGTCGCTGCGCAATCTGAGCGCTGCACAGCGTCTGGAAGACGCGGCACGCAACGCGGTCGATGCCGCCCAGCGGAAATTCGAGCGGGGCGCCGCCGATGTGCTGGAGCGGCTGCAGGTGCAAGACCTGCTAACCGAGGCGCAGCTCGAACGCATCCGGGCCCAGGCCGAATGGCGCTCGGCACGCCTGCGCCTGGTCAGCAACGCTGGAACGCTAGGGCGCGACGCGATACAACGCGACAGCCTATTGCCTGAGATGCCAGGGATGCCACACTGAGCACCGTACACTGTCGATCACTTTCCAACATCACAAAAAATGCGTGTGCGGCCATGAAACGGTTTGAATTTCAATTGCGCATTTCCGCCAACGAATATCTGCAGTATTACCGTGGCAACGTCAACCAGGTGGTGGCGCGCTGCACCGCCGGCGCCACCATTCAGTTTCCCGCTGCACTGCTGCAACCGTTCATTAGCGAATCGGGTATCCGTGGCCACTTTGTGCTGACCTGCGACGATGAGGGTAGGGGCGCCGCACTGGCCCGGCTTCAATCGGCGGCGTGACACGGTCCGGCCTGACTGCAAGTGGTCAGGCCAGGCACTTGCCCGTACTGGCCTGCGCCATTCAATGCCAGTGGCGGTAACCGCCGCCCCAGAACCCGAATCCGAGGTTCAGACTCACCGGCGGATAGTAAGGACCGGCGTAATACGGCTGATAGACCACCGATGCTGGCTGCACCACCACCGG
>Ga0316223_1002498_pt1 | contig 14821 bp, 33 predicted proteins | sample TBH18009metaG_FD_206007 | JGI IMG/M metagenome (GOLD analysis project Ga0316223, IMG submission 206007) | Freshwater microbial communities from Trout Bog Lake, Wisconsin, USA - TBH18009 | ecosystem: Environmental > Aquatic > Freshwater > Lake > Hypolimnion/Profundal zone | place: USA: Wisconsin...
GTTGAGATCGACGGGGTGAAGTACAGCCACTACTTCCCCAACCCTTACAGCGGTCGCCCCATCGGCGGCACGATCGTCTCGCGCCTCAACAACATCGGCTCGAGCTTCGTCCAAGGCCACCAGCAGGGCTTCCTGTACGCCTCCAAGCAGTATCCGGATCACGTCAAGCACGGTCTGGTCTGCGGACGGTTCTACCTCGACAACGAACATTACCGACCCGCCGACGTCCAGAATTCCGAGTGGAACGGCATCGTCATCCTTAACGAAGTCGAGAACGGCACATACGACCTGATGCCGCTCTCGATGACTTATCTCAGGCGCAAATATGGACAACGACCCCAAAGCGGACTACGGCGACCACGTCATGGTGCTGTCGAATCTGTACGCCTACCGACAGCGGCCGTTGCCGCGGTTCGGTAAGTATTCCGTCGATGACAAGCTCGTCATCATTCACAAGCAGCTCGATGAGCTGTACGGCATGGTTGAGGTGATCAAATGCGCTTTAAACGACCTGTGGAAGATAGTCGACCCATCGAAATCCCCGACCCGATAAACGACCCCGAGCACTACCGCCAAGGCATGATCGACTGCATCACGGCCATCGAGGCGCAGCTCACGGCTGAGGAGTTTCGCGGCTACCTGAAAGGCAATATTGCCAAGTACGTGTGGCGCGAACGCAAGAAGGGTGGGGGAGAGTCGCTGCGCAAGGCGCAGTGGTACCTGAACACCCTCTTGGACAAGACGCCGTGATCTGGCTCGCCCTGCTGCGTCGCTTCTGGTGGGCCGTCCCGTTGCTCGGCCTACTCGGCACGATCGGCGTTTTGCACCACGAACGGGACAGTGCCAGGGCGAAAGTGGTCGCGCTCGAGGACACCCTCAAGGCCATTCAAGCGGCCCACACCGCGGCCATTAAGGTCGCCACCACCGAGAAGGAAAACGCCGATGCCGCGTATACGTCGAGCAGCCATGCTGCTGCCCTGTTGGGCGATAGTCTGTCTCACCGGGTGCGTGACTACGAAAACCGTCTACGTACCCGTCCCGTGCAAGACCCCGGTCAGCCTGTCGCAACCGTCGGAAGCGTTGCCGCTCCTGAAGCAGCTCGACCTGACGTTGAAGCCCTCCTCGGTGACGTTGTCGCCGCCTGTACCCGCGACGCTACCCGACTCCAAAATGCCGTGGACTGGGCCGCGACAGTAGCCCATGACAGCGCCCCAGTTACCCGTCCCTAAATGGGCTTCAGACGTCCTGAGACGGCTTGACGAGCTGCCGTCTATCCTTCGGCAGCAAGAGACGATCGGGCGGCTCCTGACGGTTATACGGGCGTTGACGGACGAGAAGGATGCGCTGACCAAGGCGCTGGCCGACAGCCGCAATCAATTGGCGGCGGCAAAGGCGGAGATCGACGAGCTGCAACAGGTCATTATCAAGCGTTTGTCCGGCAAACCCTGATGGGCCACGCCGTCCTACTGATCTTGTTCTCGCTGTGGTTTACCGACCATCCCCGAGCGGCACTCGTCGCGACGCTCGGGATAGGGTGGCATCTCAATCGGATCAGACGCCGGTTTCGGTAGCGCCCCTCTTCCGGATTCGAGCCGCAAAGACCTCGCCGCCTTTGACCGGCGACTTTCGTTCACACACCTTCGCACACGCCTCGCGCTCGGCGGCGGCGACAAGGGCGGCGAAGCGTTCAATCTCGTAATGCCCTTTCAATTCAAATGCGGCGCTATTTGGAATTACCTCACGCGCCATCTGAATGATGTCATCCCTGTTCATTGTTCCCCCTTGCGCGGATGGCCTCACAACACTCCGTTTCTGTCACCACACGCAAAAACTGTGCTGTTTGAGCAGACCGCGCCGCATCAAACTCCGCACCACGCGCCGCATCAAACGTTGCAAACCACGCCGCATCTTGCGCCGCATCACGCGCCGCAGACCACGCCGCAAACCACGCCGCATCTTGCGCCGCATCTTGCGCCGCATCACGCGCCGCAGACCACGCCGCAGACCACGTCGCACCACGCGCCGCATCACACGCCGCACCACGCGCCGCAGACCACGCCGCATCAAACGCCGCATTCAATTCATTTTTTGTCGCTGCGCCCAAAGCAAAACGCTCTGCGACATTGATTGCGTCCCGGCTTCGTTGATCGGTTATCAGATGCTGCACTTGTCTTGCACACCAGACAGCAAACAACCGCCACTCGCGGTCATGCTCAGGCACCGTGCGACACGCCCACAAAGCGTCTGTCCTTCCGTTTGATTCCACAATGACGCTAAACGGTAGCGGCTCGTCATCGGCTTCTGTTTTGCCAAGATGCTGAAGAAGTTTTTTCCAACCTTCAACACACGGATCATGTTCTCGAATTCGATTCAATGTCGTGCAGATCATGGTTTCACCCCCCGCGCACGGATGGCTGCGGTGCACGCCTCATACGCCTTGTTGAAGTTACGTTGAGTCTTGTCAACGGGAGCGTAATCCACCATTTCTTCACACACCTTCGCACACGCCTCGCGCTCTTGGGCCCTTGCCCGCGCATCGACTTTCGCCATCAGCGCGTGAAGTTCGTCGAAGAACGTTTGATGTAACTCGGCAAACGCATATTTGACTGCTTCATCGCGGGTCATGGTTCACCCCGCGCACGGATAACATCCTTGCAATCGAACACACCCGAATGCCAACCTGCGCTCCAACCCTGATCCCAATCATCACCGTTAATCGGATCGTCGCGACCGTTTTGTAAATCACGAAATGCCTTTAAACACGCCTCGCGCTCGGCGGCGGCGACAAGGGCGGCGAAGCGTTCAAGCAAAGGCGGTATCACCAGCATAGTGTGGGCATAGGGAGGGTCTACATATGGATCCAACTCATCTTCCCAGAGGGGTAAAAAAATCTCCGCCTCACGCGCCAGTCGCATGATGTCATCGCGGGTCATGGCTTCTCCCCCCGCGCACGGATCCGAGCCGCAAATATCTCACCGCCCTTAACCGCTGATTTTTGTTCACACAACTTCGCACAAGCCTCGCGCTCATGGGCGGCGACAAGGGCGGCGAAGGGTTCAAAATAGTCTCGTCTTGTAGGCGAAAACATATAAAGATTAAACCCTGCCTCTTCCGCCATTCGCATGATGTCATCGCGGGTCATGGCTTCTCCCCCCGCGCACGAATGGCAATGGCGCAAGCCATTGACCACGACATTTCGTTGTGGTCTACCTTACCAGTCGCATATTCAGCATCTACTTTGCCGTCGCACACCTTCGCACACGCCTCGCGCTCTTGGGCCCTTGCCCGCGCATCGACTTTCGCCATCAGCGCGTGAAGTTCGTCGAAGAACGTTTGATGCAACTCGGCAAACGCATATCTGACTGCTTCATCGCGGGTCATGGGTTGTCCTCCAGCCAGTCCTCGGCTTCAGATAAAACGGTGTCCCACTCCTCGTCATCGACCTGACTCTTTCCGTTCAGGTCGCACCACACCGGGGAACACCGCTGCATGACGTCCACCAGACGCTTTAAATAGTGACGGTCGGTGTCGGTCATGACAGCACCCCCAGCGTCCTTTGGGCGATCCCCTCGATCTCCGACACGATCCCCCGGCGGTTCTCGTCGCACAGCCTCAAGATGTCCTTGAGGGCATCCCGAAAGTTGTTGGCGTCCACGTTGGCGCGGTGCAGAGCCTCGCGCATCTGGTTCACCTCAGAGGGCGTCATAAAGCACCCCCACGACCCATGCCACGAACAGCACGATGGCGAGCCACCACAGCAACAGGATCAGGGTGTCTTCGGCCCGGGCGACTACCGCGTCCCGGCTGTAATAGTCCTGGTCATCGTCGATTGAAAAGGCGTTGATTAAACGGGCTTCCCGACGCTTCCGCAGACGTTCGTAAAGGGCGTTTTCTAAATTTCCTAAGAGCCATAAAGGCCATTTGAATGAGGGGCTTATATGTCCTTCCGGATGGTTTCTCTTAATCAATTGGTCGTAGGTTCGATCCCTACACGGCCCACCAATTTCCTTTAATCTTTTCATGTGTTTACCCTCGCTGTTCGTTTTTAAGAAATTTCGATTTTTTGATTATTCGGGGTGTCATTGATTATCGTAGCGGTTTGACCCGCCGAATGCCCCGGTCGTAGACCCCTCGCGTCATCGACATCGAGGCGTGTCCCGCTCTCTCAAACGCTTCGTTTAACGTCGCCGCGTCGCTCACCGACTTGGCCCGCAGGTCGTGGAACGTGAACCGCTCCATCGACGGGTGCGCCTTGCAGATCGCCCGCATCCGACGTTGCCAGATCGACTGGAAGCCGAAGCTCGAGTAGGGCAACCCTTCGCGGGTACGCAACACATATTCCCTGGGCAGCTGCGGCACCAACTTCTTGGCCCGACCCAGCACCTCCTCCAACGCCGGCGACATGGCGACCTCGAGCTTCTTGCCGGTCTTGCCCTGCTGGAAGTAGATGCCGTCCTTGGTCACCTGATCCCACCGCAGGGCCAACAAGTCGCCCTGGCGTTGACCCGTAAGCAACGCCAGATCCATCGCGATCTTCACCCGCGGCGGCATCGCGTCGTAAGCGATCCCGTACTCAACATCGGTCACGTACCTTGAACGGCGCTTCATCTTATTGCGCTTGATGTTCAAGCACGGATTGCGGTTCGCGACGTACCACATGCCGACCGCATACCCGTAGACCGCCGACAGGGTCGCAATCGCACGGTTGCGGCTGATCAAGCCCGTCTTGACCCCGTCCGGTCGCAAGAACCGACCGACGTCACGCGGCTCGAGTTCGTCGGGGTGCATGTGACCGCACCACTCGCGCAGGTTGCCGAGGTGCAGCTGGTAGTTCTTCTGGGTCGCTGGCGCCAGCTTCGGCAGCTCCTCGCGCAGGTAGCGATCGAACAGGTCGTTGATCGTCCGCACCTGCTTGGCCGGCTCCATCTTGTCGGCCAAGAATTCGTGCAGCGCCTTGGTATCGCCGACGGCGCAGATCCGCGTCGCCTTGATCCCCGGAGAGGCATACCAGTACGACTTGCCGCGAACGGTGACGTACTTCGGCAGGTGCCGATTACCTTTACGCGGCCGTCCCATGACGCACCCCCCAGTTGGGTTCTTTCCGCTTGGACACAGTGACCGTTCCGCGCATCACGTCGCGGTAGTATTCGCGATCGACCAGCGTGAACCGATCAGCCGGCCGCACCTTGAACAGAATTCCCATCTGCACCAGAGCCTCGCGGATCTTGCCATGATGGCGATACCCCGTGATTTCGTGGAGTTCTTCAGCCGTCAGATGCATGTCACACCGCCTTGAGCTTCAGCAGCTCTTGATATTCGGCCTCGACCTCGCCCAGGAACTGCTTCAGCTCGAAGGCGTATTCGGTTACGGGCAGGTCGCAGCGTTCGATCTTCAACGCAAAATAATCTAGGTGCGCCGGCAGCCGATCGTCGTAGCTGACGAAGTGGGCCGCCTTGGCGTGGGTGCAGAACACGTTGTGCGTGACCTGCCACACGTATCGCGGCGGGAGCCGATCGGCCTTCAGGTACTCGACGTGCGTCGCCGACTTCGGGCACTTGATCTCAAGGATCGACTCAAAATTGCCCATGTCGCCGTCGGTCGAGCAGCCGATCGGCATGTCCTCGCGAATGACAAAACCGGTCTCGCGCACTTCGATGCCCGAGCGGGTGGAAAAGACTTCCCGAGCCTTGGGCTCGAGGTCGATGCCGCGCTGCATTTCGTTGGTGACGAAGCCGCCGTCTTCCATGGGTTTCCCGGTGATCCGCTCGACGGCGAGCTGGAGGCGATAGTCACGGCGGGCCGCAGCCTCACCCGACTTGATCCGCGCCATGACGTCCGCGGCCCGAGAGCCGGTCACACGACCGGCCCTCGCCGCAAACCATTCGGGTGTGCGCTGTTCGCACGTCAGGATTTGAATGGTCATTGGGGTTACCTCAGAAGGGAATTTCATCGTCCGCGAAATCGTCCGTCCCGGTCTTGGCCGCCTGTACCGGCGTCGGTGGCACCGGGTTGATCTGCGCGGCGATCTTCTGCTGCAACCATTCCGGCACCAGCTCGAGCGCCTTCGGGTTGCTCTCGTCGGGGTACATGATGAGTGCACCCTCCGGATCGGAACCCTTGGTGCCCTTCGGCAGCGCCATGATCGCTTGGATGTTGGCGTACACCTTGGTGTCGGTGGTCTTGTGCGTGACGTTGATCAAGCACGACTTGCCCAGGATGTTGAAGAGGTCAAACCCCTTCAACTCGGCCGGGGTGAAGTCGCGACCACGCCACGCCGCGAGGTGGTGACGCAGGGTCGCCTTCTCGTTAAATGACGCGGTGTAGAAGCGACCGATGCGGCTCGGCCCTTCGACCTTGGCACCGTTCTTGTCGGTGAACTCCACGCGCTCGGCCGGCACCTCAAAGCCGATGTAGACCTTGCGCTGCGGCGGGCCGTTCTCGAAGCCGGGCTGCAAGCCGACGTCGATCAGCATGGTGCAGACCGCCAAATGGGTACCGGCCGGGACCGGCTTAAAGTCACGGCGTTCGCCGCCCTTCTCACTGATGATGATGCTCATGACATTTCCTTTGTTCGGATATTTTCGTATTCGCGCCATTCGGTTTGGAAGATCGCCGACTGAAGTTCCAGATCGGCTTGTTCCAAGTGGAACTCGAAACAGGCGCACAGTTCCGAGTCGTTCATTGGCTGCATGATCTCGTCGAGAAATGCAGCGAATTCCTTGGTTTTCATTTGCGATACACCCCGCCAACGGTGTGGCTGCGGCACGGTTTCGGCCAACGGGCGCGGGTAACGCGCAACCAGATGGCTTCGAACAACGCGCCAAGCGTCAAAAAACCTAAAAGTACGGCGACATAAAAACCTAAACACAGTAGGTTCTCGATCACGCGGCCTCCCCAACGGCCAGAGCCGTATCGTTGGGGCGGCACGATTCGAATTCGGCGATCCAAGATTCGTTTGGGATCACCTCACCGTCGACGGAGACACCGCACTTGCGGCACAAGATCGTCGGATCGTCGGCCCAGTCGAAAGACACCGAGGTGTCGCCGTAGTCGAAGGATTCGGTGCCGCATTCGCCGTCTTCCAACTCGAACGGGCCGAATTTGCTGGTCTGACTGCTCATGCCCTCGACGCCGCACTTCGGGCAGCGGCACCAGTCGGCCTTCTGCAAGTCCTTGTCGTAGGCGTAACGCGCCTTGAACTCGTCGTAGTTCTTGAAGGTGGGGAGGTTCATGCGACCTCCCGCATCGTTTCGCGGATCTGGAACTTGGTCTCATCAATGAGGGCCGAGCGCAGCAGATCGCGCAGGTCGCCCATCTGCTCAAACGTGATGCCGTCCAGCATCGAGACGATCAGCTTGTTGAGCTTGACGTTCTCGGCGACGTTGGAGTTCAACAGCGCGAAGCCGAGGGTCTTGGCGGGGCACCACGTAAAGCTCGAGTTCATCAGCCACTCTTGCGCTTCGCCGCTGTCGAGGTACTCGATTCGAGGATCAATCTCACGCAGCTGCACTGCCTGGCTGATCTGTTGGTTGGTCGGTTTCATCCTTGCCTCCTCGCCGATCATTTCGTCGGCGTAGAAACAAAGTAATTCAACCCAGACCCGTTCGTCAACTACTTTCGGAATATTTTTAAACGAGGCATGACAAAAAATTTTGCCTCACCGGTTATTTTATTTATCGGAGGATTGGAGTAACTTATTCAAAAGCGTGATTGCAGGGACCAGCGCCATGAAAAAACCACCCAAGAAAATTGGGATTAAAGGGGCGAAGTTTGGGAAATTAGCGCCAGAAATAAGGCGCAGTATCGAAACCTTAGCGGCGTCCGAGCTCCCGCTCGATGACCTTCTCAATGAACTCTCGGCTCGCTGGATCAGCGTTCATTATTGCGTCACAAAGCCGCGCAACGTCGCTTGACGGATCCACTAAGAGCCTCCACGGCTCTACGCCTAAAGCTCGCGCCAGGACGGCAATAACGTCGCTGCTGGTGGGGGATCCGCGCAGGATCTTCGAGATCATAGACTGCGAACAATGGTCTCCCGTGGCGCGAGCAAGGGCTTTTTGAGTAAGCCCCCTCTCGTCCATGAGTCGGCGAAGATTCGCCATTAGGGTCGTTTGCACTTTGTCTATAGGCACGATGCCATTCTATCTACACTTAATATTACTTTACTGACATTGGGTCGAATGCGTATTTGGGACATCCATCCCTAAGGTATTGCACCGATACTACTTTGCGAATATTCTATGAGACATGACCAATCTCATAGAGCTGCGCGACTCCATCCGCGCCTACCTAAAGAGCCATCCCTCCACGCAGGTTCGCATTGCCACTGAATTGGGCGTGAGCCAGGCATGGGTGAGCAAATTTGTCCGCGGCGCCATCAATGCGCCCCGACTGGAACGCCTCGCTCGACTCCATAAGTGGGTCGAAGGCGACAAAGCACTTCGATCCTCACAGAAAGCCGCCTAACCCGCTTTGGAGCGTCTATGGCCTCACGGATGCACGTTGTCGCTTCGATCGAGGACATCCTTCGGATCGCCCGACAATTCCCCGTCTTCCCCTGCAATTTAAACAAGCAGCCCCTCACCAAGAACGGCTTCTACGACGCGACTCAGGACGAAGTGCAGATCGTCCAGTGGTGGAAAGCCCACCCCGAAGCGCTCGTCGGCGTTCCCACCGGCACCAAGACCGGGCTCATCGTCATCGATGTCGACCCGCACAAGTGCACCGGCGCCACCACCGCGTGGATTCAAGATCATTCGGCCGCGCTGTTCAGCACTCGCCACCACGACACCCGCCGCGACGGGAAGCACTACCTGTTTCGGTCGCGCGAGACGTACGCGTCGGGCGCCGACATCTGGCTTGACGGCGAGAAGCGCCCCGGGCTCGATATACGCGCCGAGGGCGGCTACATCATCTGGTGGCACCTCCACGGCTGTCAGGCCGAAGGCGACATCGCCGAGCTGCCGCCCAGCCTTCTGGTCGACCGGCTGCGGATGGCCCCGCCCAAGACCTTACAGGCCCATCAGCGCCTATTGGTCAGCGACACCAATTGGGCCGCCAGTCGGGCACGGGTGGTCGAGGCGTTGGCCTACCTTGACGCCGCCGATCGAGACACATGGGTCAAGATCGGGCAAGCCATTCACATGGCGTCAGCCGGGTCGGATGACGGCTTTAACGTCTGGCACTGGTGGTCGGCCGGCAACGGCGGCCCCACGGTTCCGGCGACGTATGTCAACGAACGCGATTGTCGTTATGCCTGGTCGAGCTTCAATCAGCGCATCGACGGTAAGCAGCTCGTCACCCTCGGCACCTTGTTCGCCCTGGCGTACGCCAACGGCTTAGAGCGCGCCGAGAAGGTTCCGGACATGCCCGACGATGGGCGTTGGGCGCCGTTCGACCCGAGTGTGTATGAGGACATGCCGCCGGAGCTGACGCCGGAGGAGTGGTCGGAGCCGGTTGTCGAGGAGTCGCCGGAAAAGTCGGTACGCAAGCCGATGGACTGGACGCAGCTCGAGGGGTTAGAACCGCCGAGCCGGCAATGGGTGGTCGACAATTGGATCGGCCGCGGTTACGTCACGCTGTTGGCCGGCCCGCCCGGTTCCGGCAAAACGGCGATCTGCCAGACCATTGGCGCGGCGGTGTCGCTTGGTAAGCCGGTCATCGATAACGTTCCGCGGCCTATGAACGTCCTCGGCTGGTTTGGCGAGGATGACGAGGATGAGCTATGGCGTCGCCAGATCGCCATTGCACGGCAGCTAGAAACGCCTCTCAGCGCGTTTAAAGACCGTTTCGTCCTGCACCCCTATCCGTCGACCGACATCACCTTGTGCACCCTGTCTGGCGGCGTCCTTGAGCAGACCTCAATGCTTAAGGAGCTGCGCGAGCAGATCGGTGATTACAAGGCCGAGCTGGTGTTCTTGGACAGCGTCGCCCGGGTGTTCGGAGGCAACGAGAACGATCGCCACCAAGTCACCAAGTTCATTGCCTGGTTGACGTGGGCGCTTGAGCCGACCAACGCCGGGCTTGTGCTGCTCGGTCACCCGGCTAAGGGCGCAGGGTCGGAGTTTTCAGGATCCACGGCATGGGAAGCCTCGGTTCGCGCCCGACTCTATTTCGGGTTCAAGAATCCCGACGAGCAGCAGGACGAGGACTCGGTGGATGACCCCGACGCCCGGGTCCTGGCCAAGCGGAAGACCAATTACAGCCAGAAAGACATCCGGCAGGTGCGCTGGATCGATGGGTGCATGCAGCCCCAGTCGGTGGGTGAGCCGAGCCTCAATCGGTTCTCCCGGTCGCCCGAGTTCTTGGCTGATGAAGCGGTTCGAATCTATCGACGGCTTAAGTCGATGGGGATCGATACCGGCGCCAACCACGCCGGCAACTACCTGCCCAAGGTCGCTGCACGGAACCGATTGCTGGAGAACGGCATCACCGAAAAAGACCTTCGCGTGGGTCTTTCGGAGGCGCTCAAGACCGGCCGGTTACGTGTTGGGCAGATCGGTATGTACGCCAACCGGTCGCCCAAGACCGGCTTATTGGAGGGCTGAATATGCACAAAACCCCCGCCCAAAACCTGCCCAAGACCGCCCAAAACCGCCCAAGACCGCGCACACACACACACCCTTATGAAATAAAGGGTGTTGTGCAGTGTGTGTTGTGTGCAAACGGTTCTGAGCAACCTTGGTCACTCGAAAAATGGCAACGGACTGAAGGTACGCCCTGGACGAACCTGACGATCTCCGTTCCGTTCAAGTCCAAGCTTCGGGACAAATTGAACTATCGACTGGGTTGGAACGGGCAGCGGCTCGCTCTCGGGAACGAAGTGCAGCGATTGCATCAGTGGTATCCCGACGTCCTCGAAAGCGTCACTCAGTGGCTAGAGGAGGGCCCCCTCGATGCCGCATAACACCGACCACCGCACCCTCGTCAGAGAGGCGATCGGCAAAGCCGACCCGGGGCTGCTCAAGCTGCTGGACGGACTCAAGGGAAAGTTCGACGCCAAGCTCGTCGGCTACGCGCTCAAGGACGAAGCCGGCCAGTGGGTCGGTCACGGTGCCTTGAAGGAGCCCAAGCCATGAGAGGGCTCGAAGCGGAAATCCTCAAGATCATTCAAGACTGCGCTTCGGTTACCCGGGAGCAGGTCGTGCGTCACTTCGTGTTGCGCCGCAACCTGTACCCCGACGCGGTGCACAAGGCGATCTACCACCTGATCGTTGGCGGCGTGGTGGCTGAGAAGGGTGGAAACCTATCCCAGGTCATCCCCGACCTCGAGGACAAGGAGGAGGCGAGGGCGGCTCGGGAGGCCAAAAATAAACCCGCCAAAGAACCCGCCAAAAAACCCGCCAAACCGCCCCGATACAACGAGGACGGCGATCGCCGTTGCACCGGCTGTCACCAGTATTTGCCGGTCTCAGATTTCGCTCGGCACCCAAGCACGAAAGATCGTTTACAGCCAAATTGTAGGCTTTGTAAGACGCTTTCGATGCAACGAAGCCGCAGCAGGTCGGCCTATTCGGTCAAGCGGCTGACGGGGCTCAGTAACAGCCTATGAGCCTCAATCGCTATGCCGCCAAAAGAGACGCCAACGAACTGCCCATCGTGCACGGTTTGGAGGCCCTCGGGTACTGGGTCATTCGCCTGGACACGCCCGTCGACCTACTGGTCGGCCGCACGGGCCGCCCGCACTTTGCCTTGCTCGAGGTCAAGATGCCGGGCAAAGGGCTGACACCGGATCAGGTCAAGTTTTTTGCGCTCTCAGAGGGCGCGGTGCGTTTTGTTGTTCACAACTTGGAGGAAGCCCAACGTGTCTGCAACGTCTGGATCGACAACTGTGAACCCTGATCGGCGGGCGCGCAGTCACATGGCGCCCGAGATCCAACTGGTGCACCTGCGCCTCGAGGCGTGGTCACGCTGGGCGCGAGATAAGGCGCCGGGCGGTTGGCCGGAGCGCACCATCCTTGGCCGGCTGATCGAGGAGGGGCCGGGCGCCAGTCACGGCACGGGTCAAGTGTCGGACATGCCGGAGCCCGTGGCCATCACCGACCGCGCGGTCGCCCACCTGAGCGGTGAGGATCGCGCCGTCATCCGGGAGTACTACCTCAAGTGGGCGCCGCGTGAGCTGCTCGCACGCCGGCTCAAGCTTTCCTTGCGTCGCTTCGATGCCGTTCTGAACCGCGCTCGCTGGCGAGTGTGTGGATACATTTCGAGTGCAATTTGATTACGGAATCACTTTGTTAGATGGTGGCATCGTGCGAATGAATGTATCGCACTCATACCCCCTCCCGCGTTGTTATGTAACGCGTCTTGAGCCCCGCCATTGAGTGGGGCTTTTTTTTATCTCAGGAGCCCGCAATGGCTGTCGATAAGCATCCTTCCCGGCGCCCGTCGCCGCCCCGCGAAATGCCGGCTTCTGGCCCGGGCGCACCGCCGAAGCTCAAGGCCGAGATCCACGAGGGCTCGGGCCAGCACGGCGTGCCGTACGGCTTTAAGCACGAACTGCGCGTCAGCTCGACGCCGCACAAGTCGGAAATGGCCCACCACTTCCACGACCACCACAAGGGCAAGGCGCCGCACGCCGGCCGCGAGGAAGCGGAAGAGCCGCGCCACCACCACGTCGGCAAGGCGCACCGTCCGGGCGACGAAAAGCACGACGACGAGCCGGGCTAATGTCCTCGCCGCATAAGGGCGACAACCTGGCTAAGTTCATGGGCCGCTTCATGGACGGCGAGGAGTCGACCGTTGGCAAGTACAAGCGCCGCAAGAAGCGCCGCCACGAGGATGAGGCCGAAGACAAGGCGCTCATCCGGCGCGAAGTGAAAACCTCAGCTCTCAAGCATCCATGATCCTCTCGCCCCCGAAGCCGCAGATCCGACAAGAAGGTCTCGACATGCGCGATGGGCGTGTCGAGTGGGTGGACGAGAACATCAAGCCGCTGGGCGATCGGATGATCGTCCGACCGCTCAAGGTCGAGCTGTCGACCACCATCGAGGCCCATTGGCGAGGTCGCACCCTACGCGGTGAGGTTGTCGCCATCGGCCCGGGCGAGTTCCCCAACCGATACAACAGCGACCGCTCCAAGGTCTGGAAGTCAAAAGTCTTTCGCCCCACCGAAGTCAAGGTAGGCGATATCGTGGAACTCGGCGGCTTGGACATCGGTGGTTACGCGTTCCCGCGGATCATGTACCGCGGCGAAGAACACATCATCGCGTCCGAAAAGGACGTGGCAGGAATCCATGCCAGGCAATACCGCGCAGCAGCTGGTTAGCTATCAATTCAAGCCCGGGCAATCGGGCAACCCCGGCGGCAGGCCCGTCGGCGCGCGACTGAAGGTTACAGGGTCATTCCTGAACCGACTCGCGGACGATTTCGAGCAACACGGCAAGCGGGCGATCGAGGCGGCCCGCGAAGAAGACCCCATGGGTTACGTGAAGATGATTGCATCTTTGCTGCCCAAGCAGGTCGAGCCGGCCAAAGCCTTGGAAGACTTGACCGATGACCAACTCACAGCCGGCATCGAGTTCTTACGAAGCCAGCTTGCTATCCGCGCTGATGAAGGAAGCGGATTTACGCAAGCGCCAATCGAGGCTGAAGTCGTACGGCCCGTACCAAAAGCAACGTGACTTCCATGCCGCCGGAGCCAGTAACCGAGAGCGGTTACTCATGGCTGCTAACCAAGTCGGCAAGACCTGGTCAGCCGGCATGGAAGTGGCCATGCACGCCACAGGACAATATCCCGATTGGTGGCAAGGCCGCCGATGGGATCGAGCAACAACTGGCTGGGTTGCCGGCATCACCGGAGAAAGCACCCGAGACAACGTCCAGCGCATTTTGCTGGGACGCCCGGGGCAATTCGGTACCGGTTCGATACCGAAAACGGCGATTGTTGACTACAGCAACACCCGCGGTATCGCCGACCTAGTCGACACGATCAGCGTTCGCCATGCCACCGGCGACATCTCCACAATCGCACTTAAATCGTATGAGAAAGGTCGCGAGAAATGGCAGGGCGAAACGCTGGACTATGTGTGGTTTGACGAAGAGCCGGACAGCGACATCTACATCGAAGGGCTGACCCGCACCAACGCCACGAACGGCATGGTGTTTATGACGTTTACCCCGCTGTTGGGTATGTCGAACGTCGTGCGTCGGTTCATCATTGAGAAAGTCCCCGGCACGTCCGTCACGACCATGACGATTGACGATGCGAGCCATTACTCGGACGAGCAGAAGGCCGCGATCATTGCGTCCTACCCCGAGTTCGAGCGCGATGCCCGTACGCGAGGCATCCCGGCTATGGGCTCGGGCCGCGTGTTCCCGATCGCCCAGGGCGCGATTCAGTGTGAATCGTTCCCGATTCCGCAGCACTGGCCGCAGATCTGCGGTCTGGACTTCGGTTGGGATCACCCTTCGGCGGCCGTCCGCATGGCATGGGATCGGGATGCCGATTGTTTATACGTCATTGCGACGCACCGAGCGCGTGAGCAGACGCCGGCCATGTTCGCCGCCGCGGTCAAGCCGTGGGGCGATTGGTTGCCCTGGTCGTGGCCGCACGACGGTCTACAGCACGACAAGGGCTCGGGCGAGCAGCTGATGGCGCAGTACCGGGCGCAAGGCTTAAAGATGCTTGGCGTCCGCGCCACCTTCGAGGACGGCACCAACGGCTTAGAAGCCGGCGTGTCCGAGCTGCTCGATCGAATGCAGACCGGTCGCTTCAAGGTGTTTGCACACCTGAGCAACTGGTTCGAAGAATTCAACGTCTATCACCGCAAAGAAGGGCTCATCGTCAAAGAGAACGATGACCTGATGAGCGCCACGCGCTAC
>Ga0316223_1002503_pt1 | contig 14796 bp, 13 predicted proteins | sample TBH18009metaG_FD_206007 | JGI IMG/M metagenome (GOLD analysis project Ga0316223, IMG submission 206007) | Freshwater microbial communities from Trout Bog Lake, Wisconsin, USA - TBH18009 | ecosystem: Environmental > Aquatic > Freshwater > Lake > Hypolimnion/Profundal zone | place: USA: Wisconsin...
TCATGCGCAAGGAGCCTGGAAGACCAGGTGGCGCAAGAACGTCGGCAGTCGGTATCTGTATTCGGTATACCGCCTGCCATTTCTGGATTCCTTGCTCACCACAAGCTCCTTCCTTTTGCGTGTTCGCCGTGCGGTTTGGGTTTCCTAACATGTCATTGAAAAAAAGTTCCACATCGATAGCTGCCGACGAACTCAACGCCATCGACATCATCAACAGCCTTTCCATACCGCCACAACCGGTGGTTCTGCAACAAATGCAGACCGAAATGGGCAAATCCGACCCCGACGTTCGCAAGGCTGCGCACATCGTCAGCCAGGATGTCGGCCTCACCGTCGCCGTGCTGAAAACGGTCAACTCGCCCCTGTACGGGCTGCCGCGCAAGGCAGCGTCGGTCGAGCAGGCCGTCGGACTCATTGGCCTGAAACAACTGTCCGCACTGGTCACCGCCATTTCTGTGCGTCTGGTGCTCAAGGGCGACGCCCAAACCCTCGCCCGTTTTTACGCCAGTTCGTCCAAGCGCTCCTTTGCGCTGGCACGCATGGCCAAAAAAGTACAGGGACTCGAACCCACCCTTGCCCAGATGTTCGGCCTGTTCTGTGACGTCGCCATTCCCCTGCTGGTGTCCCGTTTCCCCGATTACCCCAAGACGCTGCGTGTCGCAGAAGCGGAAAAAGAGCGCACCTTCACGGCGGTGGAGCACGCCCACCACCACACCGACCATGCACTCATTGGCGCCCTGATGGCCAAGACCTGGGGCCTGCCGCACAATGTTTGCCTGGCCATCCGCATGCACCACGACTACGAGATTTTTCTGGACCCCAAAGTTCCACGCGACATTTGCGCCATGGTGGCGCTCGGCCTGGTGGCGGACGCCGCCATCCACCGCCATAGCGGCTCGACGTCCACCGAATGGGTCAAGGGCTGTGACTACGTCCCCGGTGCCCTGGTCTGGTCACCCACCGAGGTGGAAGAGCACATTGATCAGTTGCTGGAAGATTTTGCCGCTGGCGTTGACTGAGCAACCGCACGCCTGAGAGTCCGGGCTTCCTGAGCGCGCCTCAAGACCACAGATCCAGCGGCGGATCAGCCACCACGGCGCGCAAGATATCCGTGCGCGACACAAAGCCGCGCACCCGACCCGCATCGTCCACCACAGGCAGCCCCGGCAGGCCGGTATCGAGCAACACGCGCGCAACCCGACGAATGTCGGTTGACGACTCCACACTGGGCACCGGCGTCACCATGAAATCGGACGCGGGCTGCAACAGCAACGCCCTCCAGACCAGCGGATGGGTCGTCGGGCCGGGCAGGCGATCGGGCCGCATCAACGCCGCGCGTGACAACAGGCCCACCAGGACACCGTCACTGTCCACCACCGGCGCCTGCCCGAACGCGTGTTCCGACAGCGTTGCCCAGGCCTCACCCAGGGGCACGGTGTCCACGATGGAAACCACCTGGTTGCTCATGATGTCAACCACCTGCGTCAACGGGTGGCGCTGCGTATCGACATGCTCCGTCTGCGCGTAAGCGGCAACCGCAGTGCGGTGCGCGAGGTCGCGTCCGGCATCCGCAGCTTCGTGCTCAGGCGTCTGTTCAGGATGCCGCTCGGGCGCACCCCACTCAGGGCTCTGCCGGGCCTCGCGATGCACGGAGCGCGCGCCACGGCTGTTGCGCGTCATCATGGCAATCGAGTCGACTTTGCCCAATTCCTCCATGGAGCCGGAAAAAATCCGCCCCGACTTGCTGAACACCGAGAACATGCCAGCCCTCCCTTATGCGCCTTGAACCCAGGACATTTCAAGACGCATTGGACAGGAAAATGGCCAGCAAGTCATTCAAAAAATCGAAGCCACGTTCGGTCGGACGGACCCGCGCCAGGTCACGCTCAATCAGGCCCTTGCGCTGTGCTTCCTGCAGACCCGCATCAATCGCGCCCACCGGCAACCCGGTGCGAGCGCAAAAGTCGGCCAGCGAAAAACCGTGGCGCAGTCGCAGCGCATTGAGCAGGTATTCGAACGCCAGAGCATCACGCCCCACCTCGTCTTCCTTCGCCCGCGCATTGCCCGCCAGCGCACGCTCCATATAAAGCGTGGGCTCACGCAGGCGCACCTGACGCACCACACGGTGGGCAAAGCTGAGCTTGCTGTGGGCACCGGCGCCCAGTCCAAGATAGTCGCCAAACTGCCAGTAATTCAGGTTGTGCCGACACCGATGCCCGCTGCGCGCATAGGCCGACACTTCGTAGCGCTCCAGACCGGCCACGCCGGTGCGCTCGGTAATGCAATCCAGCATGGCGTAAGCGCTGTCATCATCCGGCAAGGCTGGGGGAAACTTGGCCCAATAGGTATTGGGCTCGACCGTCAACTGATACACCGACAGATGCGGCGGCGCAAAGGCCAGCGCCGTGGCCAGATCCTGCTGTAGTTGCGCCAGCGACTGCCCTGGCAAGGCATACATGAAGTCGAGGTTAAACGTCTCAAACGACTGCGCCGCCTCCGTCAACGCCGCCAACGCCTGCGCCCGGTCGTGCACCCGACCCAGTGCACGCAAATGATCGTCGTTAAAACTCTGCACACCAACCGACAGGCGCGTCACACCCGCGCCCCGGTAATCCCGGAAACGATCCCGCTCAAACGTACCCGGATTGGCTTCCAGCGTGATTTCGCAATCAGCGGCCAGACGCACACGGGCACGGATAGCGCCCAGCAACGCGTCAACCGCTGCCGGTGCAAACAGGCTCGGCGTGCCGCCACCCAAAAAAATGGTTTGTACCGACCGGCCCCAGATCAGCGGCAAGGCGGCTTCCAGATCGGCCACCAGCGCGTCCAGATACCGCTGCTGCGGCACCAACTGCGGTGCCATTTCATGCGAATTGAAATCGCAATACGGGCACTTTTTCAGGCACCACGGCAAATGCACATACAAGCTCAGCGGCGGCAACTCCTGCAACTGCAGCAGCCCGGCACGCATGTAATGCGTCACGTCGTGCAGCGCGACATCACGCAGCACCGCTGTCTCTTCCTCGGGCGCCGCCACGACGGGCACCAGTGACACCGGTCCAGCCACCCCTCAGCCCCCCAGCCAGCGTTCGCGCATCAACGCCACCATGGCCTGTGCCGCCCGGCCACGATGGCTGTTGGCATTCTTGACATCCACCGGCAACTCGGCAAACGTTTTGCCAAACGCTGGAATCCACATCACCGGATCAAAACCAAAGCCGTGGCTCCCGGTCGGTGTACGCGCAATCAGGCCCGGTGCCCGTCCACTGGCAATCAGCGGCTCGGGATCTTCGGCGCTGCGCACCGCCACCAGCACGCTGACCAGTGCGGCGCGCCGGTCATCCACGTTGCGCATCTGCTCCAGCAACGCCCGCACATTGTTGTCGTCACCCTTGGCATAACCAAACTGCGTCGCGTAGTACGCCGTATCGACGCCCGGCAAGCCGCCAAAGGCGTCCACGCACAAGCCAGCATCGTCGGCTAAAGCTGGCAAACCGCTGTGCTGCGCGGCATTGCGTGCCTTGGCCAACGCGTTTTCCACAAACGTACGGTGTGGCTCAGGCGCTTCGGGCACGCCCAACGCACTTTGCGCCACCAGGGCACAACCCAGCGGCGCGAACAAGGCCTGCAGTTCGGCCAGCTTGCCCTGATTATTGGAGGCCAACACAATTTGCATAGTGCGTCCGTGCGGTGTGATCAGGCGGCCAGTGCTTGCTGCTGCAGCACCATCAATTCGCCAATGCCCTGCTCCGCCAGCGCCAGCAGGCTGTTGAGTTCGGCCCGCGTGAACGCGACGCCCTCCGCCGTGCCCTGCACTTCCACAAAATGGCCAGCACCGGTCATCACCACGTTCATGTCGGTATCGCAGGCCGAATCTTCCACATACTCCAGATCCAGCAACGGCGTGCCCTGCACGATGCCCACCGAGATCGCCGCCACCGGCGCCAGAATCGGACTGCGCGCAATTTTGGCACTCGCCAGCAGGCCGTTCACCGCATCCTGTGCCGCCACAAAAGCGCCGGTAATAGCCGCCGTGCGGGTACCGCCGTCGGCCTGCAGCACATCGCAATCCAGATGAATGGTGCGCTCGCCCAGCGCCGCCAGATCGAACACGGCACGCAACGAACGCCCGATCAGGCGCTGAATTTCCTGCGTCCGACCGCTTTGCTTACCGCGCGCGGCCTCGCGATCGCTGCGCGTATGCGTGGCACGCGGCAGCATGCCGTACTCAGCCGTCACCCACCCCTCACCACTGCCACGCTTGTGCGGCGGCACTTTTTCTTCCACCGACGCGGTGCACAGCACTTTGGTCGCGCCAAACTCAATCAGCACCGAGCCTTCAGCATGCACCGTGTAGCCGCGCGTGATGCGCACCGCACGCAACTGATTGGCGGCGCGTGCGCCACTGCGAATAAATTCAGTCATACAGGATTCTCTCGAAAAAAATAACAATGACAACGCACCCATGGCCCAATGGCCCAATGCGCCAACAGCGTTGCCTCAGATCTTGCGTACCGTGGTACGTTGAATGGCTTCCCTGATCTCGGCGATCGAACGCACAAGGCCCGCGTCGTCCACCCACGGGGACGCAGCCGTATCGAACGTGGCGTCCATGGTAGCGGGTGTTTCCCATTCAAGCGACACCAGGGTCACATTGTCGCTGGTCGGCCCGCCCTTGAGCAAAGCCAACTCGACCAGTTCCGGCGCCGACTGCGACACCGCCTGGTGACCCAAACGGTGCACGATATCGGCATCGTCCAGATTGCCCCACAAACCATCCGAGCACAGCATGATCTTGTCACCCTGTTGCAGCGGCACCGGTCCAACCATATCGACCACCGGATGGGTGGGCGCGCCCAAACAGGTATAGAGCACGTTTCGGTTGAATGCCACTGGCGCCACGCGAAGTCCGGCCTGCGGATGTTCCGCGTACGAGTGGTCACGCGTGCGCGCCAGCAACTCCGCATCACGCACAAAATACAGCCGCGAATCGCCACAATGCGCCCAATACGCCACGTGGTTCTGAATCACCGCCACCACCAGCGTCGTGCGCGGCGCATCGGACAAATTCTGCGCCTGCGCATAACGCAGAATCTCGCCGTGTGCCGCATCAATGGCAGCGCTGATGAATGCCTTGACGTCGCTCAATTCCGGCTTCGCTTGCTGCTGAAACAGCGCCGCAATGGTTTGCAGCGCCAGGTGCGCCGCGACATCCCCCTCGGGATGCCCACCCATTCCGTCGGCCAGCAAAAACAGGCCCGCGCTCTTGGTATAGCAGTAGCCCATCCGGTCCTCATTTTTTTCACGACCACCCTTGCGACTGATCTGGAAAACGGAAAACTTCATTTGGGCTTGGACACTTTGCTCGGAAACGAGAATGATTTGCGCGAATCGGCTACCAGATTGTCAAACCGCATGCGCAATTTTTCGGCCACCGTCAGCTTGGTATAGCACCGCTCGCCTTCGCGGCTCAGCTCCTTCTGCAAGGCAAACACCGACTGCGGACGCGCCTGTGAATCCATCGCCATGCACCACTCCACCACCTCGATCAGATTGTCCGAATAAACCCCACGCAACCGCGCCAGGGCAAGCGCAATCCGGTCCTGATCCTTGCGTTGCGGCGCCTCGCTCGGTGGATAACCTTGCATGCACGCGTACATGCAGGCACCAATCGCGTAAATATCGGTCCAGGGTCCCGGCGGCACGTCACGCTGGTACATTTCGGGCGCGGCAAACCCGGGCGTATACATGGGTCGAACGAATTGACTTTCCCTGCGCAGCACTTCGCGCGCCGCGCCAAAATCAATCAGAACCGACCGGTTGTCGTCCGTAATAAAGATATTGGCCGGCTTGATGTCCAGATGCAGCATCTTGTGCTGGTGCACGATGCGCAAACCGCGCAGTATTTCGTCAAACAGCGACCGCACGGTGGACTCGCTTAGCACCTTGTGTTGCCTCAAATCACGCGCGATCACAATAAACTCCTGCAAGGCGGAACCCTGCAGATAATTCATGACCATGTACACGGTCTCGTTTTCGCGGAAGAAATTCAACATGCCGACCACCGATGGGTGCGAAACCAGTGCCAGCGAGCGACCCTCTTCAAAAAAGCTTTTCAGGCCCAGCGCATACAGCGACAGCTTGTCCGGCTGCACCTGTGGCAACAGCGCCCCCGGTGCGCGCGTGGCCAGCGAGGACGGCAAATATTCCTTGATGGCGACCTTTTGCCCTTCGGCATCTTCGGCCAGATAAACCAGCCCAAAGCCACCGGCCGCCAACTTGCGAATCACGCGATAACCCCCGATCAGGGTGCCCGGAGGTAAGGGCGCAGGCTTTGCCTTGGACATAAATTGGGCCATGAGCGGATCGGTCGGGTGCGTATTCGGGTTATTCTCGCACCCATTCCCTCGACACGAGAAACCACAATGCCAGTTTACAGCATGACTGGCTATGCCAGTGTTCAACACAGCACAGCCAGCAGCACCGATTCCGACAGCAAAACCGCCGGCGCAGCCGCGCGCCTGGGACTTGAAATCCGGGCCGTCAACAGCCGTTTTCTGGACCTCGCTTTTCGCCTGCCCGATGAATTCCGCCATCTGGAGCCGGGCTTGCGCGAAATGATCATCAAACAAGTGCGGCGCGGCAAAGTCGAACTGCGTGCAGCCCTTGACAACACGAACACGGCCGGCATTTCCGACCCCAGCACCAAAATGCTGCAGCGTCTCAACGGCGTGCAAGACCATGTGAAATCCTGGCTGCCGCACGCCACCCCACTGAGCGTCGCCGATGTGCTGCGCCTGGCCAACAACGAACACGCAGTCGCCCACGACTGGAGCGCCGACATTCTGCGCCTGGCCGAAGACGCGCTGCAGCAATTGCTGGCAGCACGCCAGCGCGAGGGCGACCGCCTGGTCACCATGCTGCGCGGCCATCTGGAGCGCTTACGCAACCTGGCCACGCAGGCAGCACCGCTGGTGCCCCAACTGGTGGCCCAGCAGCGCCAGCGCTTCCTCGATCGATGGCAGGAAGCCATGGCCCTGACCGACGGCGCCACCCTGCCCGAAGCGGTGCAGGACCGCGCCCTGACCGAAGCCACTGCCTTTGCCATCCGCATTGACGTCGCCGAAGAACTCACACGGCTGCGCGCCCACCTCGACGAAATGGAACAATTGCTGAACAAAGGCGGCGAACTCGGCAAACGGCTCGACTTCCTGATCCAGGAACTGCACCGGGAAGCCAACACCATGGGCTCCAAGTCATCGGCGCTCGAACTCACCCACATCAGCGTCGACATGAAAGTCCTGATCGAGCAAATGCGCGAGCAGGTCCAGAACATAGAATAAGCACCGCGCAGCCTCATTTCCCGCGTCGTCAATTTTCATTTTTTCTAACCAGCCAGCGGAACTACGGTCGATGGACTATCCTGGAAATCTCTTTGTTGTCGCAGCCCCGAGCGGGGCTGGTAAGTCCAGCTTGGTCAAAGCCCTGCTCGAGCTGGATGCGCGCGTACAGCCGTCGGTGTCCCACACCACGCGGGCACCGCGTGGCCAGGAAAAACACGGGCGCGAATACTTTTTCGTCTCACCCGGCGAATTCGACGCCATGGTGCAGGCCAACGGCTTTGTGGAATGGGCCGAAGTGCACGGTCACCGCTACGGCACGTCCAAGAAAGCGATTGAAGACCGCATGTCCCAAGGTGCCGATGTGATTCTGGAAATTGATTTTCAGGGTGCGGTGCAAATCAAACAGATTTTCTCCAATGCCATCTGCATTTTCATCCTGCCGCCGAGCTGGGATGAACTGCGCTCACGCCTGGAACGGCGTGGCGAAGACGCCGCAGACATCATTGAACTGCGCATGAAAAATGCCCAATTGGAAGTCGCCCAGGTGGGCAAGTTCGATTTCGTTATAATCAACGAACTGTTCGATCGCGCGCTCTTTGACCTCAAAGCCATTGTGCACTCGCAGCGGCTCAAGCTGGCCGCCCAGCGCCGCGCCCGTGTCGAAACATTCAAAGCATTGCACATCCCCTAGTCTTTTGGAGAATATTCATGGCCCGTATTACCGTTGAAGATTGCCTGGTGCAAATCCCCAACCGCTTTCAGCTGGTGTTGGCCGCAACGTACCGCGCACGCATGCTGAGCCAGGGCCACACGCCAAAAATCGAAAGCAAGAACAAGCCCGGCGTCACCGCCCTGCGTGAAATTGCAGCCGGCAAGGTCGGCATCGAAATGCTGAAAAAAGTGCCGCTGTAAGACGGGGCTTCTGCTCCACGCGCCGCGGGCGCGTCCAAAGCATCGCTATGGCGGTGCTTTTTTTTCGCCTGCACCGCTGGCGGCGTTTTTTGCCCACGCCACCGCTTTGCATCCCACTTCACAAGCAACGCCGCGCTGCGCTACATTTACTCCATGGGTGCTTCCGTTTCAATCACCAACGCCTCCGCCACCAAACTCGCGGCAGGGAAAGTTGTGTCTGCCAGTTTTGCCAGCCTAACCGCCAAACTTGACTACCTCGGCAGCGCCGATGTGGAACAGGTGCGCATGGCCTACCGCTTCGCTGACGAGGCCCACCTGGGGCAATTACGCAACAACGGTGAGCCCTACATCACCCATCCGATTGCGGTAGCAACCCAGTGTGCCGAATGGAAGCTCGATGCGCAGGCCCTGATGGCCGCGCTACTACACGACGCCATGGAAGACTGCCACGTCACCAAGGTCGAGCTGATCGAGCGCTTTGGTTCGCCCGTGGCGGAGTTGGTGGACGGACTCACCAAACTCGACAAACTGCAGTTCAACACGCGCGAAGAGAATCAGGCCGAGTCCTTTCGGAAAATGCTGCTGGCCATGGCACGCGACGTTCGCGTCATCCTGATCAAACTGGCAGACCGCTCCCACAATATGCGCACGCTGTCGGACGTGCCCAAAACCAAGTGGACCCGCATTGCATCCGAAACACTGGACATTTACGCCCCCATTGCCCACCGCCTCGGCTTGAACCTGACCTACCGTGAACTGCAAGACCTGTCGTTCCGGCACCTGCGTCCATGGCGCTACACCACACTCTCCAAAGCCGTTGCCAAAGCCCGCAGTCGTCGGCGCGACCTGATCCAGAAAGTGCAAAAAGACGTCGAGTTGGCGTTTGCCGAAGCCGGCATGAAGGCGCGCATTGCTGGCCGCGAAAAATCGCTCTACTCCATTTACAAAAAAATGGAGAACAAACACCTCAGCTTTGCACAGGTCACCGACATTTACGGCCTGCGCGTGGTGCTGCCCACCGTGGTCGACTGTTACACCGCCCTCGGCATATTGCACCAGCTCTACAAGCCGGTGCCAGGCAAGTTCAAAGACCACATCGCCATCGCCAAGATGAATGGCTACCAATCGCTGCACACCACCCTGGTCGGCCCGTCGGGCATCAATGTCGAATTTCAAATGCGCACCGAGGCCATGCACCTGGTGGCAGAGTCCGGTGTGGCGGCACATTGGCTGTACAAAGTCAACAACCCGAACGAAGCCGCGAACGACCGGCTTGGCACCAAATGGCTGCAGTCCCTGCTCGACATTCAGGACGAGACGCGTGACGCCACCGAATTTTGGGAGCACGTCAAGGTCGACCTATTCCCCGATGCGGTCTACGTCTTCACGCCCAAAACCCAGATCATGGCGCTGCCACGTGGCGCCACCGTGGTTGACTTTGCCTATGCCATTCACAGCAACGTGGGCGACCGTACCGTTGCAGCGCGCATCAACGGCGAACAGGTGCCCCTGCGCACCGAGCTCAAGAACGGTGACGTGGTGGAAATCGTCACCGCCCCCATCTCCACGCCCAACCCGGCCTGGCTGGGTTTTGTGCGCACCGGGCGGGCACGTTCCAAAATTCGCCACCATCTCAAGTCCATGGAGCAAGCGGAGTCGGAAAACCTGGGTAGCCGCTTGCTGCTGCAGGCCTTGCGCGCCGAAGGTTTTGACGCCTTCCCGACCGACAATGCCCAGTACCAACCGATCTGGGACAAGCTGCTGCGCTTTACCGGCAACAAAACGCGCCACGAATTGCTGACCGACATTGGCCTGGGCAAACGGATCGCCAATATTGTGGCCAAACGACTGGTGCTGCTGCTGGCGGAAACGGGCTACAAACCCGACGCCATCCTGCTCAGCCGGGAACGCTTCACGGCACACGAATCCGTCGCCTCCTCCGCCATCACGCTCGACGGCAGCGAAAACGCCTCGGTGCAATTTGCCCAGTGTTGCCGCCCGGTTCCCGGAGACGCCATCGTCGGCTACCTCGGGCGCGGCGAAGGTTTGGTGGTGCACGTGGAAGACTGTCCCATTGCACGCAAACTGCTGCACAAGGACAGCGAGCGCTTCATCAAGGTGGACTGGTCGGAAGAGCCCGTACGCGCCTTTGAAACCAGCATTCTGGTCACGGTCAACAACGCCAAGGGCATCCTGGCCAAGGTGGCCGCCGCCCTGGCCTCAGCCGAGGCCGACATCGTGCACATCGATATGGCGCAAGAAGGCTCCCAGGAAGCCAACGACCTGCGTTTCCTGATTTCTGTGCGCGACCTCAGCCACCTGGAGCTGGCCCTGCACGCCCTGCGCCGCACCCACAATGTGCTGCGTGCGCAGCGCAACGGCGGCGCTGCCACCAGTTAAGACGCGCCCCCCGATGCCGGTTCCGGATAGCGAACCTCCAGCACCTCAATGCTGACCACCCGCTGGGGGCTCACCAACCGCAGCACGTCACCTTCATGCGCCCGCAGCAAGGTGCGCGCAATCGGCGATATCCAGCTCACCTCACCCTGCGCACTATTGGCCTCGTCAATACCCAGAATGCGCACCGTACGCTCCACCCCGCTCTCTTCCACATAAGTGACGGTGGCGCCGAAATAAATTTGGGTCTTGCCATGGTGAATCGACGGATCACACACCTCGGCAATTTCCATGCGTTTGGTCAGAAACCGGATACGCCGGTCAATTTCACGCAGCCGCTTCTTCCCATACAAATAATCGCCATTTTCGGAACGGTCGCCATTGCTGGCGGCCCAATGCACAATGTCCACAACCGAAGGGCGCTCCTTGTCGATCAGGTTCAACAATTCCGTGCGCAGTTGCGCATAACCCACCGGCGTGATGTAGTTCTTGCTACCTGCGGGCAACCCTGGCAGTTGCAGTTCCTCGTCGTCACTGTCACTGTCAGCGGCGGCGGCGTGGGTGGGTACCATGGTGATGCACTGAAAATGGGTCGGATTGTAGCGTGCAGGGTTGAAGTGCACGGGCGAACGGGTGGCCACGCGTGACGCAGCGTCACGCAACGTCAGGCAGTAACGCGCGGGCTTGGCAGGTCCTGCAACGACTGCTCAAACGCCTGCAGCGGCATCGGGCGACCGTAAAAATAACCCTGGTACGCCGCGCAACCATTGCGCAGCAAAAAGTCCACCTGCTGCTGTGTCTCGACCCCTTCGGCAATCACACTCAGACCAAAATTGACGGCCATTTCAATAATCGTCTTCACCATCACCGCATCGCTCGGATCGGTCACGATATCCCGCACAAAACTCTGGTCGATTTTTAGTTGGTCCAGCGGCAAACGCTTCAGGTACGACAGCGAGGAATAGCCGGTTCCAAAGTCATCCAGCGCCAGCCGTACTCCCAGCACCTTCAGCGCGTGCATCTTGGCAATCACATCTTCCAGATCGTCCACGATGACACTTTCCGTCAACTCCAACTTCAGCAGCGCCGGATTGACGCCATACCGGCGAATGGACTGCTTCACGCCATTGACAAAATCCGGCGTGGAAAACTGGTGCGCGCTGATGTTGACCGCCAGCACCAGATTGCGGGTGACATCCGACGCCTGCCATGCCACCAATTGCTGACAGGCATGGTCGATCACCCACGCACCGATCTCCTGAATCAGTCCCGACGCTTCCGCAATCGGAATAAATTGCGCGGGCGATATGTAGCCACGTTCAGGATGACGCCAGCGCAGCAGCGCCTCGGTTCCAAGCGGCAACGAATCCTGGTCGAGCTGAACCTGGTAGAACAACTCAAATTCCTGGTTGGCGATAGCTACCTGAAGTTCGCGCTCAATATTCACCCGTTGATTAATGATGTCCTGCATCTTGGGATCGAAAAAGCGCATGCGATTCTTGCCCTCGCTTTTCGCCTGATACATGGCGATATCAGCTTGCTTCATCAAGTCATCACCGCTGACCGCATTGCAATTATTCAACGCGGCACCGATGCTGGCACTGCAGTGGTAGTCAAAGCCGGGCAAGTGATAGGTGCGGCCAAGCACTTCCAGAATAGTGCCGCAAATGCCCGTAACCTGCGTCACGGCGTCTTTCGTTTCCAGCATCAGATCGTTCAAAATCACGACAAACTCGTCCCCACCCAGACGCGCCACCGTATCCGTCGTACGCACGCAGGACAACAAGCGCTGCGCCACCTGCTGCAACAGCGAGTCACCCATTTCATGGCCCTTGGTGTCGTTAAGCCCTTTGAAGTTGTCCAGATCGACAAACAACAACGCACCCTGCGACTGGTGGCGTTTGCCGCCGGCCTGCAACAGCCGCAACCGGTCCATCAACAAACGCCGATTCGGCAGGTTGGTGAGCACATCGTAGAAAGCCAGATTGTGAATACGGTCCTCGCTTTGCTTGCGCTCCGTGATGTCCGAGAACACCGCCACGTAGTGCTCCGTCTCACCCACATCGTTCTTGACCGAGGTGATGGTGAGCCACTTGGGGTACATCTCGCCGCCCTTGCGCCGGTCCCATACCTCACCTTCCCAGTAGCCTAACGCGTGAATTTGACGCCACATGGCTTGATAAAACGCCGCGTCATGGCGACCGGATTTCAAGATGCGTGGCGTCTGCCCAATCACTTCATCCGCAGGAAAACCGGTAATGCCTTCAAACGCCGGGTTGACGCGCAGGATACGCTCGCGGGCGTCAACGATCATGATCGCGTCGCGCGAATTAAACGTCGCCGCTGCGATGCGCAGCTCGTACTCCGATTGCTTTTGCTGCGTGATGTCCCAATTGGTGCCAATCAGGCGGAGCGCATGTCCTTCCTCGTCCACGCTGAGCGTCGCCAACGCGCGAATCATATGCACATTGCCGTCAGGCCAGACGGTACGAAACTCCACGTCAAAATCACACTCGCCCTTCAGTGCCCGCTGAAATTTCGCATGCACATGGGGCACATCGGCTGGCAGTAATTGCGCTAACCAACCGTTGTAAGTCCCATCAAATTGATCCCGCTCCACGCCATACAAACCGTACATCTGGTGATCCCAACTGATCTGATTGCGCACCAGATCCCAATCCCAGATACCGACACCGCCCGCGCGCGTCGCCAACACCAGCCGCTCGTTGACCTGCTTGGTGCGCTGCACCATCTCCGTGAGCGCCAGGCGTGCCTGCTCCGACTGCGCCAACGCCACCAGAAATTTGCGCCGGTACCGGTGCAAGCCCTCAATGGCCAACGCAATCACCACGCCATCTGAAGCGAACACCAGATTCGACCAAAGCGCGGTGTACCAAACACCCCAGGTCCACGATAAATAAGGCGGTACAAAGAGGTGCGTTACCAACACTACCCCCAACCCGGTCGCCAACAAACCGGCCCGGTAACCGCCCCAGATGGCGGCCAGTGTCACCACTGGAAAAAACGTCAAGTATTGCAAACCGGCGTTCACCGGCGCAATCGCCAGCCGCAATCCCAGACCAAGCGTCAACAACAGGCATGGCAGCACGTAGGTCCGGAAAACAAAACTGCGCGCCAGTGTCTGCAGTGTCTGCACCAACGCATTGCGCCTAGCCAGCGCGTCAAGGCGAAAAGCCATTGGATTGAATATGAACGACATCACGACCTGCGTTCCTTTGGGTGTTGCACGACGCTTTTACGCTATAGCGGCCTGGTGGCGCACCACATCAAGCAAATCATCAAACTCTGTCGACTTGTCAAAAAACCAATCGGCACCGCCGGCCAGGCAATGGCGCTTGTTGAATTCACTGGCGTGATTGGTCAACACAGCAATCTGGGTCGTGGGCACCATCAACTTAAAAGGTCCAATCAATTCCGTCCCAATACCATCAGGCAACTGGAGGTCCAGCACAATCAACATCGGCACGCAACGCTGCAGGCATTGCATGGCGGTCTCCAGCGAATGTGCGGTGTAAATAGAGCGCACGCCCGGAATATATTCGATCAAACTGATCAACGAAGCCTGAATGTGCGCTGAGTCTTCCACAATCAAAATCGACGTATTCATAAGTCCGATAGTGCCCATCGTAAGACCATTGAGCCATCAGCAATCTGCCCATTCTGACGTGCGCAAATTCCTACAGCGCCACAGGATTTTCCCTACAAAACCAAACCCACGTGGCAAACCTATGTGTCCATCAATCCGTACTGCATGGCATAACGCATCAGATCAGCCAGATTCGACACATTCAACTTCTCCATCAGACGGATTTTGTAAGTACTCACCGTCTTGTGACTCAAGGCCAGTTGTGTGGCGATGTCCGTCACACCCAGCCCGTTGATGAGCAGTCGCAACACCTCCAGTTCACGATCCGACAACAGCGCATGCGGTACCTGTTGCGTACTGAACACCGCATCAAACACCATTTTTTCCGCGAGCTCCGGCGCAATATAGTGGCCCCCGGCTGCCACCTTGCGCATAGCGGCCAGCAGCACGTCCGGATCGCAGTCCTTGGTAATGTAACCACTGGCACCCGCACGCAAAATGCGCGACGCCATCTGCGTTTCATTGTGCATGCTCAGC
>Ga0316223_1002506_pt1 | contig 14774 bp, 15 predicted proteins | sample TBH18009metaG_FD_206007 | JGI IMG/M metagenome (GOLD analysis project Ga0316223, IMG submission 206007) | Freshwater microbial communities from Trout Bog Lake, Wisconsin, USA - TBH18009 | ecosystem: Environmental > Aquatic > Freshwater > Lake > Hypolimnion/Profundal zone | place: USA: Wisconsin...
GATAGAAATATTGCTATGGTGTTTCTTCAGTCAAAAGGTAAAAATACCCGATTTAAAGATGCTCTTTTTGCAAAGACTGCATTGGAAAAAATTCAATAGCATTAATGTCTCCTTTGGGTCGGGTAGTGACTGCGGGGTTTGATTGGGGCGAGCGTCGGTTTCTCACCCCATAACTGCCTTAAGCAGCTACTTTAGATTTAGTTGCAATTAGATTGCCCTTGCTAAGTCTATTTTCAACCAGTTTTATAGACTTAGACTCCCTCTTAATTTCGCCCAGCAATAGGTTAATAAAAGTTTGCCATCCCTCGCCTTTGGATTTATAAAACTCTAGGGTATCCGTATCAATCCTTAAAGTAACCTGCTCCTTGGTTCCACTGCCTAAGGGTCTGCCACGACCACGAGTCAGGGTGGGTTTAACTTTAGCCCATTGTTTATCTGTAAGTGGGCGAGAATCGACATCCGCTTTGGCGGCCTTTGTAATCGCCGCATCATCTTTGGCGCTTAATCTAATTAGTTTCTTTTTCATATCCATCAATCTCACGGTTATTTGCTTTTCTCAAGCTAATGATTCTTCGATTCATTTTTACATCAACATAAACCACGCAATATAAACGTTGCTTCATTGGGACTAGGGCAGCACAACGTTCTTCCCCATAATCTTTTCTATCATCAATCCAGCTTAGAGCATTATCCCAATCTAGCAATTTCGCCTCATCAAGCGACAGGCCATGCTTATCAATATTTAATTGATTTTTGGCGGAACCATAAGTCAATTTCATTGTGTTTATTGTAGCTACGTTAAATAAAGAAGGCAATAAATAAATGTAACTACAAAAATAAAGGGCTTCAAGCATTTAAAAATAGGCCTTTTATCAGTGGAAAGATTCACCTCCGGATTGCCAAGTAGAGTAAAAACTACTCGATTTACTTTCTGGCCACCGTCCGCTTAGGGTCGGGTAGCGGTCTCATTGGTAAGATTGGCTCGGATGCCTCAAAACGGCTAATAAGAGCCCGCCCACGCTATCTTTAGATGGGGTATGTAGGTTGTGAGGTTGCCAAATCAATTTTTAGGAGCTAAAGAGAGAATAAAGCTCTTTGAATCGCTACCACTTCTATAGACACTTTCTAGCCTAATATTTAGTCTATTAGGAGGTGTGTAATGAGTACAAGAAGACGGTTTACTGAAGAGTTCAAGTTAGAGGCAGTCAAACAGGTGGTTGAGCGGGGTTTTGGGGTTCGAGATGTGGCTGCTAGGCTGGGCACCTCACCCCATAGTCTATATGCCTGGGTTAATAAATATGGCATTCCAGCTGAGCAACGTTTAGTTCAAGATGATCAAACGGCTAAGCTTAAAAGACTGGAGGCGGAGCTGCGGCGAGTCACCGAAGAGCGCGACATCCTAAAAAAGGCCGCCGCGTACTTTGCCAAGGAGTCCGGTTAAAGTACGCGTTCATCAAAGATCATCAACATGAGCATGCTATCCGCACGATGTGTCAGGTTCTACGAGTGCACCACAGTGGCTACTATGCTTGGCTTAAAGAGCCGCTCTCGTCTCGAGCGTATGAGAACCAGATGATCGTAGGTCAAATTAAGCAAGCGTGGCTGGCAAGCGGCACCATCTATGGTTATCGCAAGATTCATGATGATCTGCAGGATCTGGGGATTGCTTGTGGGGAGCAACGGGTGTATCGCTTGATGAAGGCACAAGGCCTGCGCTCTCAAACAGGTTACAAGCGTAAACCACGGCACCATGCTGGTAAGCCTCATGTCGCGGCCCCCAATCACCTGGCTCAGCAGTTTGATGTTTTGGAGCCCAATGAAACCTGGGTCACGGATATTACTTATATCCGCACCCATGAAGGTTGGCTATACCTAGCAGTGGTCTTGGATTTATTCTCCCGCCAGATTGTGGGCTGGTCAATGCAAGGTCAAATGGATAAGGAGCTCGTAGTCTCAGCTTTGCTGATGGCTTTATGGAAACGTAAGCCCCAGCAAACCGTGATGATTCATTCGGATCAAGGCAGCCAGTTTTCTAGTTACGAGTGGCAAGCGTTCTTAAAAGAACACAACCTCAAGCAAAGTATGAGTCGGCGCGGCAACTGCCATGACAACGCCGTAGTCGAGAGCTTTTTCCAACTACTCAAGCGGGAGCGGATCAAACGCAAAACCTATGCCAGCAGAGCAAAGGCAAGAGAAGATATCTTTGATTACATCGAAATGTTTTACAACCCGGTTAGACGCCATAGTTACAACAATGGACTTTCTCCGGTAAGATTTGAAAAGCAGTACCAAGCGAGGTTGGCAAGTGTCTAGGATATTGGTAGCGATTCACTCCATACCTAATTTGTTATGGGCTATATGAGAAAAATAATTTACTAGATCCAATATGGACACAGTTGTATGAAATAAAACTATTAGGGCCTCTCCCGAAGGATGAGGAACTTGATTCCCGAATATCCTTATTCTCGTTGATTTTTTAGTTTAAATGCCTGAAGAAGAGGGCCTTGATACAGCCATCTCTTTATTTGTTCTTGGATACGCCATAGCGCATCAATTTCACGACAATTATTGGTGCCCTAGTAGAATTAAATCATGTTCTTTCTATTGGACTGAAATGTAGTCTCATTGGATGATCAACACACATAGATTGTTCAGGGCCATAGCTAACTAAACCGAGGATAACTAAATGGAGCATTTAGAGCGCCAATGGCGTATGCTGAAAATAATTCCCCCGCATGGTAAGGGAATGACTAGGCTGGCGATTCAATCGCTATTATTTGGCGATGACGAGAGGTCTATAAAAGACCCTGCATTAACGCGAAAAATTCAACGCGACCTAAGTCAACTTGGATCCTTGCTTCCAGAATTAGAGGTTCGACAGAACGTCAATATTGAGGGAAATAAAATAGGTCATCCGACTTATTCCTGGGGCAAGGGGGGTCCTCCTACATTTTTTGGTGGAATGAGCGTAAATGAAACCCTCGCATTTGGTGTGCTTAAGCAAATTGGTGTGGAATGGATGCCCCAAGCAATGCAAAAAGCCCTCGAGCCATTTTTTAAAGAAGCTTTAGATGAAGCGGCTCAATTGGTAGGAGGTTATCAAGGCCTCAGTAAACTGCAATCAATTAGACAAACTAATCGATGGCTTAAGAAGGTGCACCATATTCCCGTGGGCATTAGCTTTAAATGCCAACCGATTAAAGAAAGCGTTGAATTAGCCGTGCATGAGGCTTTACTAAATGAAACGTGTTTGCAAATCGAATATCGCAATACTTCAGGGCAGGAATCCACTGTTGTTATTTCCCCCCAAGCATTGGTTCGCAGAGGAGATCGAACTTATTTATACGCGAAGCGTCGAGACCATGTTGAAGTATGGCCGTATTTAATGTATCGAATCTTATCAGCAAAGACGGTTATAGGAGATTTTGAACTGGCTAAGGATTTTAATTTACAAGAACGCCTAAAAGAGGGCATTGCTAACCATGAATTTGAAGATAAGGAATATGGCAGGCTTGTGAAATTAAAGCTTTTGGTAAAAAGTAAGACTGCAAATTGGTTAAAAGAAACACCTTTGAGTGATGACCAAACCATATCCACAGCAGGAAGGTCAGGCGAAGGTTTTCTTTTAGAGGCGACCGTTCCCATGCAAGAAGAGCTGGTTTGGTGGCTCCGCAGTATGGGTGGGAATATTCAAGTGCTAGCTCCCGATTTGATCGTCAAGAGAATTAAGGACGATTTGAAGAAAGCGTTAAATAGCTATAAATAAGCGTTTAGTTTTGGAATTTGGACGTGGTGATATTTTATGTCGTGAGAGGATGTCACACTTATTTCCTTGAGAGCTATGTCTCCGCTCAAAAATAATAGGCTATTAAAACAACTTCAAGCTTGCGCTCACTAAAAATTATTGGATGCTGATTTTGATTTTTTCCCAGCCCCCATTTTCATTGAGCAGCAGATTATGTAACTTGTCCCACTCCGTCGTGCTGTTTTTATTTATGGCCTTAATACTTAACGCCTTAAATTTGACGCTAAGAGGATCATCTCTTATTAAAGACATTATCTCTTTAGGAATTTTTTGTTTAATTATTCCGTTTAGCTGAAGGTCTGCAAAAGAAAAATAGTGGTCTTGATCAAGTTCTTTTTTATCGAGAGTCAATTCTCCCTCCGCTAAATTTCTAAACTCAAGGCCTATAGTGGCAATATCTTTTTTGTCATGAAAAACATGAACAATAATTGAATGGATATCCCGCTTCTCGATATCGTAGCTTTCACTCTTAAAAAGTTTTAGCTTAGAAGAGAATTCAATGTGAATAGATTGAGTCATTTTTAAATCCTTCAATTCAATAATTAAGAAAACTGTATAACAAATCAATTTCGAATTTGGCTGGGCACCAAATTGAGGGGGCCAATTAGCCGATCAAGAATTTTCTGATGACAAATCAATATAAGTCTGAGTTTAAAGCAGCGTAAATTTAATTACTACATGAATTGCAAAGAATTCTCCCCTTAAGTTAATAACGACATTTTTTGTCGCGATTCTATGAATAATAGACTTCGTTACATCACACAGCAAAAAAGGGTTGAGCATGCAATTATTTTTAGCAAAAGTACGCGTTAACGGTCGTCACTTAGTTGAGGTTCATTTAATTGCTCAGTCAGCACCAGGCGCGAAGCAGCGACTCGAAGTTGAGTATGGGGAGGACAACGTAGTGCATTACCCTCGCTTAATTTCCTAACTTTTGCCGCCTTTCCGCGATGCGCTGCCGCGGGACGAAATTTTTTTTGCACCAATGTACAAATGATATTGGAGAAATAAAATGGATTTAACTACAGATCTAAATAATCTGGCATTTGAAGATAAGCCATCGGCTCAATGCGTTCAGAATAAAAAATTGCGCTCTAAAGATCGGGCTCGAGAACGAGCAGCGGAACGGCTAAAGTTAAAACAGGAACGCTTCTTATCAATCAAGGCCATTTCAAGCAATGAGCTTGATAATTTAATTGAGCCTAATGAGCGATATGCTAGATGGGTGCGCGTACTAGTATTGCGGGTCTTATTAAATACCAGTGCTCTAGGCAAGATCAAATCAAATAACTCACATCTGGTGACAAAGATATTTGAGTACTTGGGATTTGAAAATATGGAGACCTTTGCCTCTAAGCGCGAGCTTTCTGCTTTGCGTCAGGACCTGCTGTTGATTTTGTCTTGCTGGGAGGAAGAATTTGGAGCTGATTTGGCTCTACCAAGTAATCTAGACATCAATTTGTCCCGCTTATCGGCCTTAGTCAATCTGAGCAAAATAGAAAAGCAGGTGCTAGGCTTGGCAATACTCATTCATGCCGAAGCAATTATTCAAGATGCATTTGATGTGAATGGGGAAAGTATTTCTGCATTCACCATACCGCGTGTTTTTGCGCCAGTGCTTGGGTTAAAAGCTTCAGTAGTCGAAGAGGCTTTTGATGACCACTCTCAATTGATGAAATCAGGCTTACTCTCTTTAGATCATTTTGGGGAAGGAGATGTTCGTTCTCGTGTAGATCTGATTACGCGAACCTTTGGTAAGCGCGCCGTCATGAAACAAGATGATGTACGTGATCTGATTAAAGGATTTGTGTTGCCAGCACAAAAGGGTTCATTAACTCTGGACCAGTTTGAGCATATTTCTGAGCGCGTACAAACTGTGCAGGAATACCTGGGCACAGCGATTCGCGAGAAAAGTAAGGGCGTTAATATTCTGATTTATGGCTCTCCAGGCACAGGAAAGACGGAGTTTGCCAAGTTGATCAGTGAAGTAATTGGTGTTGATCTAATGGAAGTCTCTGCTATGGATCTACGGGGCCATCCTATTTCGCCAATGCTGCGTATACGTAACTACCGCCTAATTCAATCACTCTTCAATGAAGGCAGTACCACTGTTTTATTCGATGAGTGCGAGGAGATCCTCTCTGGAGAGGTTATTGTATTTTCCGATAACGAAGCGAGCCAGGTGCAGAAATCTTGGATTAATCACGCTTTAGAGAATAATAAGCTACCTGCTATTTGGATTGCAAACTCCATTGATAGTTTTGATCCGGCCTATATTCGGCGATTTGATCTTTGCTTTGAAATGCCCTTACCAAACGAGCTGAAGCGTCGTGAAATGCTTACACAATTGTGTGGCAATCAAATTGATCACGATGTCATATTAGAGATCGCCAAGAATCAACACACTTCACCTGCCTTGGTTGCTAAAACTTCTCAAGTAGTTCAAGCCTTAAGTCGCGGTAAGACTCAAACTCAACTTAATGACCTAGCCATCATGCTGGTCAATGACAAATTGCAGGCCCAAGGCGTTAGCCAAGTTCAGACCAATGATTTGGGGGCTTTGAATATTGGATTTAAGCCAGAAATGATTAATTCGCCAGTCAATTTAGAAAGCTTGCGTGCGGGCATTGCAAGTACCGGGGAAGCACGGATTTGTTTATATGGCCCTCCGGGTACTGGCAAGACCGCTTTTGGGAAGTGGCTAGCGGATAGTTTAAAAATGTACCATCTGGTTCTGAAAGCTTCAGATCTCTTAGGCTCTCGAGTGGGGGAGACCGAATACAAAATTTCTAGAGCGTTTGCTCAGGCCAAGCGCGAGAAAGCCTTATTACAGTTTGATGAGGTCGATACCTTCTTAAGTTCGCGCACGAAAGCGAAGCAAAGTTGGGAAATTAGCATGGTCAATGAAATGCTGACCCAAATGGAATCGTTTAAAGGGGTCTTTATTGCCTCTACTAATCTATTTGAGCATTTGGATGAGGCTGCCTTGCGTCGTTTTGATATGAGCTTGAAGTTTGATTTTATGGCTAACGATAAAGCATGGGAAATGTTTCAGGCAACTTGCAAGCAGATGGAATTAGACGTCGATGAGGCGCTATTACCGGAGTTTGGGCAGTTGGTAAGCCTGACCCCAGGGGACTTTGAGCAAATCGGTCGGCAATGCCGCTTTATTAAACCAAGTTGCGCTGCCGATATTTTGCGTGGGCTGCAAAAAGCAGCAGGAGTGAAGCAAAGCGCCCCTTCACGTCATATTGGATTTATCTAGGCTTTTTTAAAAAATGGCAATGGGCTTAATTGGCGGACTCATAACAAAGAAGAGTTTGAATTGCTCTCTATTCCCGATTAATTCATGAATAGGGCAGCTACAAGGGATGATGACATGAATATGTTTTCTAAAGTGATGGTAGCAATGACTGGACACTATATTAATAGTGCTACCAGGGCAGAAGATATTGGTGGACTCAGTAAGATCGGGCTATCCATTTGTTTTGCAGCCGCTCTAGCGGCGCTTCAATTTGGGGTGGCTGGCTGGTTCTTAGCATCAGGAATAGATGCCGATGCGCGAATTGCTGTTTCCATGGTGACGGCTATTGTGGGGGCTTGCATCGTACTGATTATTGACCGTAACTTTATCTATGCTGCAGATACGAGCGCGCAATCGAAGGGATACTTCTCTCATCTATATTTAGCCATTCGTATTCTTTTGATCTTGGCGGTGTCATCCTTAAGTAGCCAATTTACCTTGCCGCTTTTACTCAAGTCAGAACTCGAAATTCACGTGCAGGATTTACGAGATGAACGCTATGACATAGCAAAAGATCGCTATAACAATAAATATGAATTGCCAGAAAAAGTGCGTAGCGAGCGTGATTTAACGCAGCAAATTACTAAAATTAAAGCATCTTTATTCAATCTTCCCCAAGAATTAGTGCATCAAAAATTAGCTTCCGAGCAATGCATGCGGGAATATAAAAAGAAGGTCAACGCATCTATTGGCCCTGATATTGACGATGAAGAGGTAGCCAATCTGTATGCTCGCGACAAAATGCAGTGCGAGCAGTTGGAGTTGGCTTACAAAGAATCCTATAAGTTATATGTAACTCCTCGCCAAGCCGAATTGGCAGTTAGCGAGGGCACGCATAAACATCTGGAGTTAGACGTGGGTCAGGCTCAAAGTGCTTTTAAAAGTGAGCTCCTAAAAGCAGACCAAAATAATTCTCAATATTTAAATACCTCTTCGGCTGATGTGTTGTGGTCTCTGATAAGACATAACCCTGGTGCGCGAATGAAATATCTCATGATTACTCTAGTGCAATTGGTACTGGAGTTGATGCCTTTATTACTAAAATCCTTATTGGGCCGATCTCCTCTGGGTGTTGGCATTGCAATACGTACGCAAGATATGTATGAAAAGCTTGAATCCTCTGAACATCATCGGGCATTGGCACAAACGAATCGATTAAGCGAGCATCAACTAGCGCTATTTCAAAATAAAGAAGCAGGGCTTTCTTCGAAAATTACTTTACAACATTTAGCAAATAAATTAGGTGCTTTGAAAGCGGAGTCGCGCTCCCCTTTATTTGGATTTAGTTTAGATCGAACCCATTTAAATGCGTCTAAAGTTGCCCAACATGATCTGGGCGATCCATTGATCAAGGATTCCATGGTGGGGCCAAAACCCATAACCGATCTAGAGGGTCGCAAGCACCAAGGCGGGAGTGCGACATTGCCTAGCGGCTTATACGCAATCACCTAAAAATGAATCACTTTTATTCTAGAATGCTGATGGGAATCGGGTTCATTGCGCTCATAACAGCTTGCAGCCATGCGCCTACACCAAATAGCCTGCTTTCTAATACCCGTGTTGGCGCTACTTTAATAGGCGAAATGGGTAGACAAACACTTAGCTATGAGCAACTCAAGCGTTTTGAATACGACTGCGCTGTCCGTAATGATCAATTGGATTTGCTGGAAGATCAAATTCGCCAACGTACCTTTTACAAGGTTGACGGTGTTGATGGTAGTGAATATTCAGATCGAATCAATAAGAAATACTATGCCTTGGTGAAATACCGCATTTGGAGCTTGCGCTTGGGTTGCCGCGGCAGCAGTGTCGCCAAGAGTACTCAATCGAAGTTAAAGGATTCAATACCTACTAGCCCTCCGATTGTTGTTCCCCGTTGTTATTTTGAGGAGAGCACGATAGCGAGTACATCGATAAGCCCTTCGCAAGATAGCGGGGAAAGTGTAATCAGCACCCGTAAAGAAACGTGTACGAACTACCCTTTAATTGCTGATACCAAAGAAATCCATATAGGTGATGCCGTAGATCCAGAGCGACAGCTAGATAAAAAAAATGCCTATATACCGAATTTACGTAAGTGGAACGGAAACATCTTTCAAATGGTCTCCAAAACAGAAATCCACCACAAGGAAATTATGAAATTGACGGTGGTCCTGATGTGGAGTGGTACGGAATGGGTTGTTGTTGATAAATTTTAAAAGGAATAAATGATGAAAAAGATTTTCTTTGCTTTACCAGTAGTTGGGTTTTTAAGTGCCTGTGGAACTAGCTCGGGGCCATCAACCCAGTCGCAAAATGATTACCGCCTTCAAGAAAAAATCGCTTCGCAAGCAATTGCTCAGGCTCCCAAGTGGATGTTTACCTTACCCAAGGAGCCAGGGGTAATTTATGAAAATGGTACTGCTATAAGTAGCGATTTCTCTATGGCGGATCTTAAAGCCAAGACCATGGCATATGTGAAGATCTGTACAAGTGCTGGCGGTAAGGTTCGTAGCCAAATGAAGATGTACCGGGCTGATAATGATGGCGCATCTGTAGAGCAATCCGAGTTAACTGCACGCAGTATTTGTCCCGATGTTGATATTGCTGGGGTAGAAACGGTTGAAATGAAGCATGTGGCTGAAGGCAATCGAATCAGAAGCTATGTTTTGGTGGCATTACCCATGGGATCGAAGAACCTCATGAAGTCAAACAAAGAAATTGAAAACCGCTCTGGAGCGGCATTTCAAGAGCTTGATGGCTTGATTTCAGGAAAACCAGTTCCTACCCAAATACCTAAATCTGAACCAGTCAATGCGCAAGCGGATGGTGTATCAGTAGTTAAACCGGATGGATCTAGTACTGGAATAAGCTTAATGCCGGTAGAGAACGCCGACTATAAAGCCCGTCGCGCAGAGGCGCTGCAAAAGCCAGGTGCAGTCATCGGCCAAGTCAGCATTAGTAATTAAGCTTTGCCTTAACCGATCTTATTTACGCTAAGATAAACATCTAGCACAAGGAAATAATGGCTACTATCAAAGTTCGGTCGTACGGGGTGGTTCCAGTAGATAGAACAAATCTGGGATTGCCTATTTTTTTAATTTTGCGAGCCTATCAAAATTGGGATTTTCCAAAAGGCGGCGCTGATGCTGGGGAGACGCCTTTGCAAGCCGCCACTAGGGAATTGAAGGAGGAGACAGGACTTAGACAATTTTCATATGCCTGGGGTGAGCAATCCGCTGACACGCACATCTATGCCAATGGCAAGGTAGCTACATATTTTATAGCCGCAGTTGAGCGGAGCGAATTGGTTTTGCCAATTAATCCTGAGCTAGGAAAGCCAGAGCATGATGAATATCGTTGGGTTTCTTTTGCAGAAGCTCAATCATTATTGCCAGCACGCTTAGCTCCAATTTTAGAGTGGGCTCAAAAGTTGGCGTTGACGAGTTAACTTACTATTAAAAATGGATATGAAAACCCCAAAAAACAATCCCCCTCAAATCTGAGAGAGAAAATTCAGCTTAATAAGTTATTTTTTAAAGCAAGAGATCAGTTATACGTCGGCCAATCTTGGGGGCGCTGATGCGATAGTTATTTCGCCAGATCCACAGACAATAAAGCAATTTACTCATTGCGACCGAAATCAAATTGAAATACTAGAAACAATCTATGCCTATGAGATTGGTGAGCTTTATAAAAAGATTATGGGCACCACAGATCTTAAAGAGGGTTGATACGATTATTTGGGTAAACATAAATTTTGGGGGGAGGTAACACGCACAACTCGTCTTGCTAGTGAAAAGAACGAGGATATTTCATGCGCTGAGCCAATGCTAGCAATAATTGCTTCTAGCATTTTAATAACCCAGAAATATATGGCCGTAAAAAGAATGACCTGATATGTGGAATAAATACATTGATGCAGATCTTGAGAAGTGGAGAAATTTTTAACAAAATATGAAAAATCTAGAACGGATTAGAGCCATCGGCTTTTTGTTTTCAGGGCATTGGACATCGAAGAATGGCGAGCTCAACTATATCCAAGAAACATCTTCTAAAAAGCTCTGGGGCTCTTCAAATGCGCTTTACGCATTTATTGTCGAAAAAACTGGTGAGATTCTGTATATAGGCAAAACTACTAGAACGCCTATACAACGATTCTCTGGGTATAAAAGACCAGGAAATACACAAGCGACTAATAAAAAAGTAAACGCTGAAATTATCTCTCTTATAAAAAAAGATAACTTGATTTCAATTTATCTTTTTTCGGGAACCATTCACTTGCGATGGGGTGAGTTCTCTGTAAATCTTGCTGCTGGCCTAGAGGATGAATTGATAAAAGTCATTGCACCAAGGTTGAATGGAAAGGCTACTGAGACAGAAACTATTGAATTTGAGAGCCTGGAATTGGCCAACGAAGTTCCAGCGGAAGATTCCTCCAAAAATAATTATTTCACTATCGCGCTTGGCGATACCTATCTGACAAAAGGATTTATTAACCCGGGAATCTCTCATAGCAAACAACTTGATCAGAATATTCAGTTAATTGATATTTACCTAGGTAAAAACTCTAAATCTCCCATACGCAGAAAGATTGACTGGAAGGCAAATCCTAATGGCTCTGCGAGGATTTCAGGCGGCAAAGATTTAGTAGTCTGGTATCAGCAAAATGGCTTTATGAAAGGGGATGAGGTCACTGGTGTAATTGAAAATCCAACAACTATTAGAATTCTCAAAAAAATTATCTGAAGGCGAAAATTAAAGATGCCTTAAGGAATTCTTAATCTAATGAATGCATACTAGTTAAGTACGTCACCACTCTGATGCCTGCTCTAGCTTGGTTATAGTTTAAAAATTTAAAATCTATTAATAAACTCTTCTTTAAAATGAGAAATTGAGTTGAATTTAAATTTTGGATTTAGCTCTAGCGGATTAAAGGTATAAATCCCTTTTTTACCAGGGCCCTTTGGGCTCGGTTTCCAGCATATCTGGTCTCGAAAATTTATTGGGTAAGCGCAAACTTCGTAGACAGTCGGCCCATCAAAATAAAGTAGAATTTTTATATCCACTCCTCTTTTTGTTTCTAGTTTTTCATAAAAAGATTCTGGGCCCCATCCGGACTTATTCATTCCATCTTGATTCTCTTTTCCTTGCCTGTATATAACTTTTGCTTTTAAGTTCCATTTTTTTAGTACCCATTCCTCAAGCTTGATCTGAGTCTCTTTAATCTTTGATGTATGGTCTGCTTGGGATGGCTTTAGCCTAAGTGTTGATTCGCTCCACCATCTCAGTGTCTTTTCCCAAGTTATAAAACTTAAAAAACTTAATGAGTTATCAAACTCGTGCAATAACTCTATTTGAACCTTATTTTTCCAAAAAATTACGTAGCAATAATTTGTATTGGGTAATTTTTTACTAACCTTAGGAAAGGTACTTCCGTCAGGAAGCATCGTTCTTGCTTTAGCCTTAACGTCAACCCTCCCAATGCCATTCACAAAAAAATCAGCCCCCTCTTTATGTAAAGAGCAGATTTGTAGCCCCCGCTCTTCAATTAGCAGTTGGAAAACTTTTTCTCCAAACTGTCCCTTTCGAGAAGTGTTGCATCCTTGCAAATATTCTTTTAGTTCTTTTTGACTATCCATGAAAAGATTAATCCTTGTTTTTTATGGGTATAGGATTCATACCATTTCTTATGGAGGACTGTAGTCAGCTATCGCAGCCATTGCTTTATTAAATAGATCTTTTCGACTTAGCGTCGCCAGCCTCTAAAACTATCTCTCTTGTGCAATTCATCAATTAATCTGGCTGTGTAGATTGAGAACCCTGCTTTTTAATTTACCTATCTTTTTTTAGTTCACCGCCATAATATTTTACTGTTATTTAATTAGATGAAGAACTATAGAGCGGAAACTACCTCATTTAGAACCTTAGCATCCACGTCTTCTAAGAGGCATGAAGTAATTAATCGAGACCCGATATAAAAGGCAACCTCAGGTTCGGTTCCATCGCTAGCTCCTTGACCTTCAAACCATATTTGGTCTTCATCTTTTTGAGCAAAATCTATTGGTATTGATGGCAGTAGCTTACCTATAATTGGGGCAAGTATGATGGACCAACTAGAGTCAATTTTTCCATCAAAAGTATATTCAGCGCTCTCATAAAAATAATGAGGAATCACATAAACTAACTCTTCATCAAATTCCTCATCTTCATACTTTATTTCAAGATTCAAATTACTATCATCGAATGGTGAGCCAATGTAAGTAGGGTATGAAGAGGAATTACCATTAAGATCACCCCTCCAATTTTTCAATTCGGTTTTTAACTTAATTTTTTTAAATTCTGCCGGTGTGTAACTAAACATCGAGGCAGTCACTTCCTGACTAGAAAATTCACCGTTTACAGTTTTGGCTTTAGGATTTGATTTTTTAGCTGTCCCCGCCTTCTTAGGGGCAGTTCCATAAGACTTTTTATCAGGGCTAATTTTTTTAGAGCTTGGATTATCTTTCGCATTCTGCTTCACATATTTGGACTTATCAGTCAGTAAAACTGCTAAAACATCTAGTGGGGTTGAGCGGTTCGATGCGACTGCGCATCTTGCAGACTCATCTGGATCCTTAGAGAGCTTTCTCAAGATATCCTCAGAAGCAGATTCATTAGTTGCAACGTCCCCTCTCACCATGGCCTCAGGATCATTTGAAAGTAATTCCAACAGTATTAATGGAGCGTTTTCGTCCGTTGCCACGCTAGATCTAACTAGCGGCTTCTTATCCCGTGCTTTTTCTTCAAGTGATTTAGCCATTAACATTCCCCTCAATTGGTCTTTGACGTACTATTTATTACGATTATCACTATCAATATAAACCGAATTTATGTCACAAACACTATTTAAAAGTCGCTAAATTGAGGCGGCCAAACCCCTAAACATCTATCTTGGAAGTGGGATGCTCCATACGACAATATGCATGAGTTTCTAGGATAGTCTTCCACATCCAGTCACGCTCTAGGCCTTCAAAATTTTTAGGGTGGCCCAGCTAAACCATCCTTTACTAAAAACTAGCAGCATGGAAAATCAATTCTTAGCGATAAAGCTCATCAACATCAAATAACGAAATGCCGCGGAAGGACCCTTAAATTTGCCAGGTACCTCTTTAGGATTTTTGGTTTTTTTGATTCTGACGTTCTCCCCCTGAAAGATGGGAGTAATGCACAGCCAGGGCGGGGACCAATCTTTTCTGCCAATCGAAGGTTTGGTTACTTTAATTTCTGGAGCATCTGGCCCTAATGCTTTTTTCCACTGGTGGATCGATCCGGGATTCGGACTCTTAAAATCATAGGATTCAATTCGCACTTCTTCATTTGTCAGCCCCAGCTTTTTGATCCAGCGCAAACAACTGATCGCCTCTTGTGGCTCATCCGGATTTTCAAAATGAATGCCGCTTAACCTGGGGTGAGCGTTCTGCGCAAAATAACGCAATACGCTTAAAGACAGCTCGGGCTCTTCTTGGATCACATCTTCTAGGTTTATGAGCAGCTTTTTTAAAGCCTTTTGATCATTATCGCCTGTAGGCTTTACGGGGCAGGCGAGCCAGCCTTTCGCAGACCCATTCTTGTCAAGCTGTAATGGATCTTCCATAAAGCGGTGGCGCGGGGTCAGGCTCTTTGCGCTCAATGTAATACCCCGCA
>Ga0316223_1002527_pt1 | contig 14703 bp, 19 predicted proteins | sample TBH18009metaG_FD_206007 | JGI IMG/M metagenome (GOLD analysis project Ga0316223, IMG submission 206007) | Freshwater microbial communities from Trout Bog Lake, Wisconsin, USA - TBH18009 | ecosystem: Environmental > Aquatic > Freshwater > Lake > Hypolimnion/Profundal zone | place: USA: Wisconsin...
AGCCGCCCAGACCGTCGTTTATTGACGTCCAAAACTTAAGTTTGCCCAGGATCGCCGGAAGCACGAAGGGCGATCCATGGGCAGGGATCGCTTCGCGGCCTCGCCGACCCTCGTGTCAGAACCTTTGGGCTTGGGTTGAAAGGAACGCGCTCAGCGACCGGCCTTCTTGTCGCGCTTCGCGGCCTTTTTCTCGGCCGGAGTTTTCAGCGGCTTCTTCTTGGTCTGCTTCTGGGCGTTTTGTGATTTGGACATGGCCCGCAGTCCAGGCCCGGAAAGCCGGCAGAGCGAGCGCGATCGCAAGCCGGCCGGTCGGCTCGAATCGGCCCCCGGTCAATCGGCGGCAGCGGCACCGGGTCCGGCTACTTTTTCTTGGCTGGCTTCGTCGCGGGCTTACCCGACGGTTTCTTGAAAAACGGCAGCGGGTGCTGCTTCTGCTGGAAGCGCTGGCTGGCTTTCAGGTCCTTGATCGTCGGGAGGTACTTGGCGCCCATGACCCAAGGGCGGCGATAATCCGGGGCCGGGCAATAAGAATCGCTGGCGGGCAGGGAACCGCGGCCCACCCGCAACGATCACGCAAAGTCTGCTAGGAGGACCTGCCACCCCCTGCGCGGAGATGCTGCGCGCTCTCGCGGCCTTGGGGTGCGTCTCCGAATCACCGCCCGGACCGGTATAAACGTCGCCAATCACCGGCCGGACTGTCCTCCTCCGCTCCATCACTTCCCACGCCGACCTTCCCCGTTGCGCCGGCTGCGGCCGTTGCTGCCATCTGGTGGTCGAGCTGAGGCCGGGCGATGTGGTCCCGGAAGCACTGGTCGTCGAGCATGGCACCGCGCGCTGCATGGACCAGCGGGGCGACGGCGCGTGTGTCGCGCTCGATCCCGCCACCCTGCTCTGCACGATTTACGCGACTCGCCCGCAGACCTGCCGGGACTTCAATCGCGGCGAGGCCCTTTGCCGCCGGATTCTCGGCCGGAGCCAGGCGGTGCCGTGAACGGTGCGGTCTGGCCGGGGGTTCACCGGCCCTGCCAGGTGACCAAATCACGCGCAGTGAATGCCAAACGACGGTGAGTGGACCGGTGGGGTAGCAATTATCCTATGCGACGTTACGCGGGGACAATCTCCGCGGCACACCTCAAACCCTGCCTCCATGAAAAAAACCCTCCTCTATCTCATTTCCGGCGCACTTCTGCTGCTTTCCAGCGCCGCGCTGCGCGCCCAAAGCCCGTGGTCGGTTCGCCTGAGGGCCACCTACCTCCAGACGGTGGACAAGTCCGATGCCTTCACGGCGCTGGGTATCAATTTCCCCAAGGATGCCATCTCCGTGGACGACAAGCTCATCCCTGAAATCGACGTCGACTATGCGTTCACCGACACGTGGGGATCCGAGCTCGTGCTCACCATCCCGCAGACCCAGGAAGTGACCCTCGCCGGGGTGGGCAAGCTCGGGACGTTCAAGCACCTTCCGCCCACGCTGTTCTTCCAGTACCGCGCCAACCCGGGCGGCTCCTTCCGGCCGTATGTCGGTGCGGGCGTGAACTACACCCTTATCTGGGATAACAGCCTGGTCGTCGCGGGCGTTCCGCTGCACCTGGACCACCATAGTGTCGGCGTCGCCGGCCAGGCCGGCGCGGATTGGAAAATCGACGCCCAATGGTCCCTCAACCTCGATCTCAAGCGGGCGATCATCCGCTCCGATGTCTACGCGGGCTCGACTTCCCTCACCCAGGCACGGCTCGACCCTTGGCTGTATTCGGCCGGTGTCAGCTATCAGTTCTAGGTCCTTCTGTTTTTGAACTCCCACGCCGGGCCCGCGGGCCCGGCATTTTTCTTTGCGGGCGGAAAGAAATGAGGAAGGCGCGTTCGCCTGCTCACTACGGGTAACACCCACCTATCCGGATCATGGACGGAAGCGTAGGCTGCGCCCGCATCACCCTTCACGAAGCTGAAGTGACCGGTGACCCGGCGCGTTTCCATTTTCCGTCACATCCCTCAACCCCTCCCTCCCATGAAAGCCCTCGTTTATCACGGTCCCGGCAAGAAACAGCTCGATGAAGTCCCCAAGCCCGTCGTGCGCGAAGCGACCGACGCAATCGTCCGCATCACCAAGACCACAATCTGCGGCACCGACCTCCATATTCTCAAGGGCGACGTCCCCACCGTCGCCGTCGGCCGGATCCTGGGCCACGAGGGAATCGGCCTCATCGACGAAGCCGGGCCCGGCGTCAGCCGCTTCCGCAAGGGCGACCGGGTCCTCATTTCCTGCATCACGGCCTGCGGCAAATGCGAGTATTGCCGCCGGGGCATGCCGTCCCACTGCGAGCAGGGCGGCTGGATCCTCGGCAACACCATCGACGGAACCCAGGCGGAATACGTCCGGATTCCCTATGCCGACACCAGCCTGTATCCCGTGCCCGAGTCTGCGGACGAGGACGCGATGGTGATGCTTAGCGACATCCTGCCCACCGGCTATGAGTGCGGTGTCCTCAATGCCGCCGTCAAACCCGGCGACACGGTCGCCATCGTCGGCGCGGGTCCGGTCGGTCTCTCGGCCCTGCTCACCACCCAATTCTATGCCCCGGCCAGTCTGATCGTCATCGATCTCGACGACAACCGTCTCGAGGTGGCCAAGCAATTCGGCGCCACCACGGTGATCAACAGCACCGATGGCAAGGCGGCCGAGAAGGTCATGGCCCTCACTTCCGGCAAGGGCGTGGATGTGGCCATCGAGGCCGTCGGTGTCGCCGCCACCTTCGGCATCTGCCAGGAAATCGTCGGCCCCGGAGGGCATATCGCCAACATCGGCGTGCACGGAACGAGTGTGACCCTCCACTTGGAAAAGCTCTGGTCGCAGAACGTGACCATCACCACTCGGCTTGTCGATGCGGTGACCACTCCCCTGCTCCTGAAGACCGTCATGTCCGGCCGGCTCAAGCCCAAGCAGCTCGTCACCCATCACTTCGCGCTCGGCGATATCATGAAGGCCTACGACACCTTTGGGAACGCGAGCCGCGAGCGGGCCTTGAAGGTCATCCTGACCCAGGCGCCGGCCGGCGGAGCGTGAGGGCCTGACCGCGACAGACTGCTCGCGCCACCGGGCCCCCGGCCCTACGCTGTGGCCCGATGAAAATCGATCCCAAGGCCTTCCGCGTCTCCCACGGGAGAAAATTCCGGATCGGGCAGTGGCCCACCCGCATCCCGCCCCTCTACCGCTCCGAAAAACAATACCGGGAGCTCCTCGAGGCCGACGTCAAGAGTCTGAGCGCCCTGCAACGCCTGCTCTACGCTTCCGACCGCCATTCGCTGCTGCTGATCTTCCAGGCCATGGACGCCGCCGGCAAGGATGGCGCCATCAGCCACGTTCTGACCGGGGTCAACCCCCAGGGTTGCGAGGTCCACAGCTTCCGGCATCCGAGCGCGGAGGAGCTCGAGCATGACTTCCTCTGGCGCACGACCTGCCGGTTGCCGTCGCGTGGACGCATCGGCGTCTTCAACCGCTCCTACTACGAGGAGGTGCTGATCGTCCGGGTGCATCCCGGGATCCTGCGGGGCGAAAGGCTGCCGGACCGGCTTGAGCGGAAAAAATCGATCTGGAAGGACCGCTACCGCTCCATCGTGGACCTGGAGAAGCACCTCCATCGCAGCGGCACCCGGGTCATCAAGTTCTTCCTCCATCTGTCAAAGGACGAGCAGCGGAAGCGTTTTCTCGAGCGCATCGACGAGCCCGACAAGAACTGGAAATTCAGCGAGGCGGACACCACCGAGCGCAAATTCTGGGATCGCTACATGGAGGCCTACGAGGACTGCCTGCGTGCCACCAGCACGAAGACGGCCCCGTGGCATGTCGTCCCCGCCGATGACAAGTACAATGCCCGGCTGATCATTTCGCAGATCGTCATTCGCACCCTGCAGGAGCTCAGGATGAGCTACCCCAAGATGACCCGCGGGCGGCGCAAGGAACTCCAGGTGCTGCGTCGAAAGCTGGCCGGGTAAACGCGCACCGGGCAGCGATCGGCGCCGGCCGGGTTGATTTTTTCCTCGCGGCAAGGCCGGCCCGGGCCGGACCCTTTCGTGGCGGAGAGACCCCGGGCGCGGTCTCCAATCCCCCTATCCTATGAACACCATCCTCCTGCTGGCTCTCTCCAATGTCTTCATGACCGTCGCCTGGTACGGGCACCTGAAATACGGCCACGACTGGTCGCTGTGGAAGGCCATCCTCGTTTCCTGGGCCATCGCGCTGCTGGAATATTGCCTCGCCGTGCCGGCCAACCGGATCGGCTACGGCCAGTTTTCGGGCTTTCAGCTCAAGCTCATCCAGGAGGTCATCACGCTCGCCGTCTTCATGGTCTTCGCGATCACGGTCCTGAAGGAGAGGCTCGCGTGGAATTACCTCGTGGCCTTCGCCTTTCTCGGCGTCGCGGCCTTCTTCGCCTTCGCCTTCAAGGCTCCCGCTCCCGTGGCCTGAAGTGCGCCCGCCTCCGGCGCAACGACGGCCGCGCGCCGGCCGATTGATCCGGCATTCCACAGGCAGATCGCGGGCGTCGTCCCGCCGGGGTGTTCGTGGCCCAGCATGCTGAGCGAACCCGTATCCAGGGCAAAATGCCGGCCCTCCCCGGCCGCGAGGCCGATCCACCGCATCGCGAGCACCCGCAGGAAATGCCCGTGGGAGAACACCGCCACCGCGCCCTCCCCTTGCCCCAGCCGGGTCAGCACGCGGTCGGCGCGCTGGGAAACCTGCTTCACCGACTCGCCCTTCGGGCAGCCGTCCTGAAACACATTCCAACCCGGGCGCGCGGCGTGAATCTCGGCGCTCGTCCGGCCTTCATAATCGCCGTAATCCCATTCATGGAGATCCGGGTCCACCTCCGCCACACCGCCGAGGCCGGCCAGTTCGCAGGTGCGCCGGGCCCGCTGGAGCGGGCTGGTGAAGACCCGGGTGAACGTGAGTCCCTGCAGGATTTCCCGGAGCTCCGCCGCGCGGCGTTCGCCCTGGGCGGTGAGCGGCAGGTCGGTGCGGCCCGTATGGCGGCCCGAAAGCGACCACGCCGTTTCACCGTGCCGAAGGAGATAGATCTGCGTGGCCATGCGCGGGAAGGTGGACCCGGCGGGTTTCAGCCGGTGCGTCCTTCCGACTCAGCCGAATAGTTTCCCCGCACGGCGAGGCTGTTGCACCGGGCGCGGCGCTGCAGCGCCGCCTGCGCCGCGGCCACGTTGGCGGCCGTACCGCGCCACGTCCGCAAGGCGTCATCCTGCAGCGCCCGGCCGTAGGAAAAGCTGATCGTCCACGGAGTCCCGCCCGGCCGGCAGATCGCATTCAGCCGCGCCGTCGCCTCCACGTCGCCCTGGCCTCCGGACAGAAACACGATGCCCGGCACCGTCGCCGGCACCGTGCGGCGCAGGCAGCGCAGCGTAGCCTCGGCCACCTCCTCCGGCGTGGCCGGCTGCCGGCTGTCCTTGCCCGGCAGCACCATGCCCGTCTTGAGCAGCATCGTCGCGAGGCTGACCCGCTGTTCGGTCAGCGCGCCAAACACCGCCTCGAGGGTGGCGGTCGTGACGTCCTCGCAGCGTGCAAGGGTATGGTTGCCGTCCATCAGGACTTCCGGCTCCACGATCGGCACCAACCCGGCTTCCTGGCACAACGCGGCATAAAGGGCCAGCAGCCGTGCATTGACGGCGATGGCCGCCGGCGTCGGCAATCCCTCGCCGATGGCGATCACCGCCCGCCATTTCGCGAAGCGCGCGCCGAGCTGCCGGTAGGCGGCGAGACGTTCCCGCAGGCCGTCCAGCCCTTCCGTGATCTTTTCGCCTGGAAATCCCGCCAACGCCACCGTGCCGAGGTCCACCTTGATCCCCGGAATGATGCCCAGGCGGGCCAGGGCCTCCGGGATCGCGACCCCGCCGATGCCCTGGCGGATCGTTTCGTCGAACAGGATCACCCCGCTGACCCATTCACCCAGGCCGGAAGTCGTGAACAGCATTTCGCGGTAGGCCCGGCGGTTTTCCTCGGTCGAGGCGATCGCGAGTTCCTTGAACCGCTTCCCGATGGTCGGGAAGCTTTCATCGGCGGCCAGGAGACCTTTCCCCGGGGCGAGCAGTGCGGCGACGGTGGATTCCATGGTAGGCATGCCTTCAGTTCATCCATGCGGCCTTGCGATGCAAGACGCCGCCCGTGGACTCAGGCCAGCCTCACCACCATTTTGCCGGTATTCTTGCCCTGAAAAAGCCCGAGGAACGCCTCGACCGCGCGTTCGATTCCGACCGCCACCGTTTCCTCGTTCTTCAACCGGCCGGAACGGAAAAGGTCACCGACTTCCAGCTCAAATTTTTCCTGCTGGTCCAGCCAGTCGCGCACGATCAGTCCCTTCATCGTCAGCCGCTTGATCACCATGTTGCCGAGATTGGCCGGACCGGGCCGCGCCGCCGATGAGTTGTACCCGGAGATGCCGCCGCAGGCGATGATCCGGCCATTCAGCCGCAACGCCGCCAGCGCCGCTTCCAGCGGTTCGCCGCCCACATTGTCGAAGTAGACATCAATGCCATCCGGCGCAGCCAGGTTCAGCTGCGCCAGGGTCGGGCCGGCCTTGTAATCAAAGGCGGCGTCAAACCCGCACTGCTCCAGCAAAAACCGGACCTTCGCCGCCGAGCCCGCCGATCCGATCACCCGGCAACCCCGGAGTTTCGCGAGTTGTCCGGCCACGTTGCCGACCGCGCCGGCCGCGCCGGAGATAAACACGACGTCACCGGCCGTGACCTCCACCAAATTCAAACCAGCCCACGCGGTCATGCCCGTCATACCGAGCACCCCCAGATAAACCGACAGCGGCTGCACCGGGCGGCTGACGGGACGCAGCACCTTCGGCGAGGCCAGGAAATATTCGCGCCAGCCAAAATTGGAGGTCACAATATCACCGGGCTTGAATTCCTTCGCCCGCGATTCAATCACCTCGCCCACCGCCCCGCCTTCGAGCGGATTGCCCAGTTCGAAGGGCGAAACATAGGACTCCCCGGCGTTCATCCGGCCGCGCATGTAGGGATCGACCGACATGAAGAGATTGCGCACCAGCACCTGCTCGTCCTGCGGCGGCTCCAGCTCGGTCGGCACCATGATAAAATTGTCCGCCACGGGCATCCCGACCGGGCGCGACGCCAGCCGGATTTCGCGACTCGTGATTTTTTCCATAAAATGTCCTCGGCACAGACGATCAGTGGCGCGGACCGGAAAAAGCCGACGCCTGGCCCCATGTTCCCGTGAAGACGAATTGGCTGAGCGGCTTGCGCAGTCTCGGGGTCAAATCCCGTTCCCGCAGGCCGGCCGGCAAGGTGTCGGCGTTCGCCTTGTAGCCGATGGCCATCGCCGTCCATGCTTCCGAGTCTTTCGGAATGTGGTAAAGTTCGTGCGCCCGGTCCGGCAGGATGCCGATCATCTGGTGAACCGAAAGCCCGCGCGAGGTCGCCTCCATCACCAGGTTGGCCGACGCCAGGCCCAGGTCATGCACCGCGGCCCGGTTGTCCTTGTGCGTTTGGGAAAACTTCAGGCTGACGACCCCGAGCACGAGCACCGGGGCCGTCTTCGCCCACGCCTGGTTGGCGGGAACGAGACACGACAGCAGTCGCTCGAATTCCGCCGGGTTCTGGCGGGTGGCAACGAAATAGGTCCAAGGTTGCTCGTTGTAGGAGGAAGGAGCCCAGCGGGCTGCTTCAAACAATGAGCTGAGGTCGGCCTCCGTGACCAGACGGTCGGTGAAGCCATACGGGCTCCACCGGTCCGCCAGGAATTCCTGGATCGGATAGTCGGGCGAGGCTTTCTTGGTGGATTGGGAGGCGATGGCGGTGGTGATCATAGTGGAAAACTTGCAGTGACTGCAAAATGGACTGGGTGGATGGCGGGACAGCCCGGGTCAGGCATCGCGCTGGTCTTTCCGGGCGGTCGCCTTGGCGGCCCGTAGCATCTGGTCCCGCTCGGCCTCATTGGCGCCTTCGTCGACGAGTTGTTCGGTTTCGCTGCGACCTTCCTCATCCTCGTCCTCGCTGGGTGACTCGGGCGCCGCGTGCCCGGCGGATCCGGGCACCGGGTCCCAGCGCTTGGATTCCGGCAAGTCGTCCATCAAGGTCTCCTGCGCATCCATCTCCGGGCCGCCGGACAGCTCACGGCAGGCCTGTTCCAAGTCGGCCACCGATGGCTGCGGCGGCACGCGGCCGGCGATCAGCGCCAGTTCCCGCGCGCGGGTGTGGACCATCTCGCGTGTCACCACGCCGATGCCGGAAAAATTATTGGTCAGCACACCCCGGTTGAGCGGATTCTTTTTCATGGTCGTTCGGGTCGGCGTTCAGTCGCTGAAGTGGGCTGAGCCGTGGGCGGCCGCGCCGGCCCGCACCAAGCCATGGTCTGCGGTTTCGAGGATGTCCTCCTTGGTAACGTTCACGTACACTTTGGATTCATCGTAACTGATGCGCTCCACCTTGCCGGTGGGGATCAGGATTTCCTTGCCGGAAAACCAGTGGCCGGTCTCGACCGCGATCTCACGGACCGCCCAGCTGCGTTCGTCCACCATCAGCCCGCTCACATGCCCGATCGCGCCCCCGATCGACTCGATCTGGTAGCCCGCGACCGCGCGGGAGCTTCGGAGGTGCTTGCTCTCCCGGTGGTGGTAATTCAGGTGGGATTCCATTTGATCCCTGGTCGGGGGCCGGACCATCGGATACGCGCCGAGGCCCCACATGGCGCCGCCATCCCAGTACGCCGGCCAGCCGTAATAACGGTAGTACGCGATCTCGTGCTGGCGGGAAACCGGCTGGTGCGACTCGATCGCGGGGCTCCCCTCAATCTGCCTTTTGGTCAGCTTGATCTGCAGCGTCTTCTTCTGTTCGTCCCATGCACCGAACGCCTGGGGCGAGAGCAGGACGACGCGGCCGGTCAACCATTCGCCGGTGTTCGCGACCAGATACCGGACGACCCACGTCTGGTCGTCGAAGTAGCAATCTTTCACCTGGCCGATGTCGCCGTCCAAGGCGACGAGTGCATTGTCATAGAGCGCCGTGATATTTTTGAGCATAAATTTTCCTGTGTCATGTGGGCCGGTAAAGTCCGTGGGAGCCGGCCGGCGGTTTCTGAGCGAGTCAGTCTAAACCGGCCGCCGCCGCAGAACTATGGGGTGTTAACCTGCAATCCGGACTTTCCCGGAGGGTCTCGCGACAGCATACGCCGGAAACGCGGCTTGGTCATGTGCGGAGCACGCCCGCCTTGCTGCCCTTTGACGGTGCTGCCGAAGTTCGGAAGCCCTTCGAGCCGCAGGCCTCAGGCGTGGCTCGTCCGATGGTTGGAGTAAAATTCCCGCGCCTTGGCCAGCAGCTGCGCCTCCGAGAGGTGATGCTCGTCGATGACCAGCGTGCCGATGATGCGTTTGGCCAGCTCGGGACGATGCTGCTTCAGCCAGTCGGTGAACTGGTCCATCTCGCTGCTCGTGCCGGTGCCGGTGCCAAAGATCAGGATGTGGCCCGCGCCGTTGAGCACCCCCGCCACCGGTTCAAAAAAGGTGTTGGGATCGGGCTTTTCCTTTCCCCGGGAAAAGTCCTTCGAGTTGTGGGCGTGGCGGAAATATTCGGCCGGCACGTGCGGACGGATCTGCTGCGGGACGGCGCCCGGCTCCGCCGAGCGGTAGATCCGCGCTTCTTGGTGATCGATCACCACCAGCCACGAGGCCTCGGCGTCCGGCACCGCCGCCGGCGCGATCTCCGACCGCTCCAGAAAGTGCCGCATGGCCATCAGCTCGTCGGTCTCCGCCACGTCCTTGGTCCGGGGCTCATGCAGCACCAGGACCTGGCCGTTGCGCGTCACCTTCATGTTCCCGTTGTGCTCATCGGTTACGTCGGCGATGTGTCGGAACAGCGCATGGACCTCGCGCCAGGACAGGTTGTGGGAGACCGGATGCTGGAAGATCATCTGGTAGGTGCGCAGATGCGAGCCGCTGAGGGAGGAAATCGTCGTCATAATTTGAAGAGGCTGATGTGAGTTATGGAAATTGGCGGGAGAGCTGGAGCCGGCGCAGGATCCGCGGGGTCCACCTCGCGCGTCACGCCTCCGACCCGTTTCTATCGTCCGAGTGACGCGGAATTTTCCCGGGCCAAACGATGCCCCAAATTCCCCGCCCGGGCTATGGGGTATTACCCGTCCTCGCGCGTCGCTCCGGATTATGAACCGTTCGCGGGAAACAATTCCGCGACCTTGCGCGCGCGGTAGTCAAAGATCGTGGCCAGCTGCCGCCGGATCCACACCGCATGCAGCAAATCACCCACGGGACCCCAGCCGACATCATAGGTCACCCGGTCCGTCATCCGCACGCCCCGGCCATCGGCCGTCGGCGCGAACTCATGCTCATGATGCCAAAGCCGATAGGGGCCGATCCGCTGCTCATCAATGAACCGGGTTCCCTCCCGGACCTGCGTGATCTCGGTCAGCCAGCGCGTCGTCACCCCGGGGAGGATGCCGATCCGGTACTCGATTAGTTGACCGGGATACATCCGTGCCGGGACCTCGCCCATGATCTTGAAGGAGACATTCGGCGGCGTGAGCGCGTCCAAGTTGCGGGGCGTGGCAAAAAACGCCCAGATCGCCGCGGGATCGCCCGTCAGAACCTGCTCGCGATGGAGTCGTTGGATCATCCGCGCAAAGGGAGCCCATTGCCCGCCTGACGCAAGCGCCACCGCGTGGTATCCGCGTTACCGGACGCAAAAAAGGCCGTCACCACGACGGCCTGGCCGATCCTGACCGTGGCACGTGGCCTTCAGGTCTTCATGATCCTGCGACCGGCGGGACGGTCCTTGACCGGGCCCTTGCCTCCGGGCGACTTGGCGGCGCGTTTCTTGGCGGCGGTCATTCGGCCGCCTCTGCTTATTTTTGCCATGGGATGAATCCTCGTTGGTTGGGTTGATGACGCGTAACTGCCGCCATGATGCCGCGGGACCGTCCATCCGTCCATCAGGTGAAACCCTACGCCGGCCCGTGGCAGTCCGGCGTGAGCCTACTTCCGCAGGGTCGCGCAGAACCTCGCCAGGCGGGCCACGCCCTTGGCGATGATCTCGTCGCTCGTCGCGTAGCTGAGCCGGAGGTAGCCCTCGGCCCCAAAGGCGCTGCCGGGGACGGCCGCGACTTTCTCGGTCTCGAGCAGGCGGCTGCAGAATTCGACATCCTTCAGGCCGAAGCTGGAGATGTTGGGAAACAGATAGAAGGCGCCCTGCGCCAGCAGGCAGCGGATGCCGGGAATCCGGTTGAGCTCCGCATGGAGGTTCTTCCGGCGGCGGTCGAACGCCTCGAGCATGGGCGCAAGGGCGGCCTGCGTCTTCTCCTTTTCCTTCAGCGCGGCCAGCGCGCCGTACTGGGTGAAGGTCGTCACGTTGGAGGTCATCTGGCTCTGCAGTTCCGTGATCGCCTTCGCGATGGGCAGCGGCGCCAGGGTGGTCCCGATGCGCCAGCCGGTCATGGCATACGTCTTCGAGAAGCCCGCGATGATGATGGCGCGCGCCTCGGCTTCCGGCGACAGCGTGGCCACGCAGGTCGGCTTCACTCCGTCGTAGACGAGGTGTTCGTACATCTCATCCGAAAGGAGGTAGAGGTTGTGCCGCACCGCGACCTCGACCAGGGCGGCGAGTTCGGCGCGCGTGTAGACCGCGCCCGTTGGATTCGACGGCGAGTTGAGGATGAGCAGCTTCGTCTTCGGCGTGATCGCCGCGGTGAGCTGCGCCGGCGTGAGCTTGAATCCGGTCCGGTCGTCGCAGAGCACGAACTTCGGCGTCGCCCCGCTGAGCTTCACCATCTCGGGGTAGCTCACCCAGTACGGCGCGGGCACGATCACCTCGTCGCCGGGCGAACACGTGGCGAGGATGCCCAGGTAGCAGTTGAACTTGCCGCCGGGGGACACGATGACCTGCGCGGGCCCGGCCTTGAGGCCGTATTCCGCGGCATAGCGCTCCACCACGGCCTGGCGCAGCGGCTCGATGCCGGGCGTCGGGGAATACTTGGTCTTGCCCGCCTTGAGCGCGGCGATGCTGGCGTCCTTGATGTGCCCGGGCGTGTCGAAATCCGGTTCGCCGGCCGCGAAGCTGCAGACATCCTCGCCGGCGGCCAGCAGGGCCTTGGCCTTGGCGTCAACGGCGAGCGTCGGCGACGGCGAGATGTTGCGGGCCCAAAGGGAGAGCGGCAGCGGAGCGGAGGTCATGGGAAGCACCACTAAAAGGAAGCGCCGCCCGCAAAAGCAAGCCCCCGCACCGGCATGCGGCCCGTCCCGTGGTGGGCGGGGTGCCCTCGCCCCGCATTCGCGCGCCGGCCCGGTGCGCTTACCGCCGCGCCCGCGGCGGGCTGGCCGGCAGGCCTTCCAGCGCGAGCCGCAGGAGCTCGCCCACGCTGGAGTCCTTGCCCTTCGAGTAACGCTTCAGCATCGCGCGCTGCGCCGCCGTGATCCGCACCGAGATCTGCCGGTGCGGCTCGTGGTTGGGCTCGCAGCTGGCGAAATCGAACTGCTCGATGGCCAGCCGCACCACCTCGCTCGCGGTCTTCAGCTTGCGGCCCTTCCGGATGGACTGGATCTTGTCAATCAGGCTGCGGGGCAGGTCGAACGTGAGCGGGGCGGAAATCCTGGAGGTGCGGGAGGCCATGGCGGAAGGGACGGCAGCGGGGGGAACGGCGCCATGAGGCCCGGCCGGGCGCGGCGGGGCAACGAAAAATTGCCGCGCATAAAAATTGACTCAACCGGGGATTGCCTGAGTTTCGCGGGGTCGCTTTCTTTCCCCTACTCCATGGCCAAAGTCATCATCGAAGACCTCGTAAAGATTTATCCTGAGAAGAGCGGCCCGGGGGTCCGGGCGGTCAACAGCATCAACCTGACCATCGAGGATCGCGAGTTCATGGTGCTCGTCGGCCCCTCCGGCTGCGGCAAGTCCACCACGCTCCGCATGATCGCCGGCCTCGAGGAAATCTCCGGCGGCGCCATCTCGATCGACGGCAAGGTCGTGAACAACGTCCTCCCCAAGGACCGCGACATCGCGATGGTCTTCCAGAATTACGCGCTCTACCCGCACATGTCGGTCTACGACAACATGGCGTTCGGCCTGAAGCTCCGGAAATTTCCCAAGGCGGAGATCGACGCCCGCGTGCGCGAGGCCGCCACCATGCTCGGGCTGACCGACTATCTCGAGCGCAAGCCCAAGGCCCTCTCCGGCGGCCAGCGCCAGCGCGTGGCCGTCGGCCGCGCGATCGTCCGCAAGCCCAAGGTCTTCCTCTTCGACGAGCCCCTCTCCAACCTCGACGCCAAGATGCGCGTCTCGACGCGCACCGAGATCTCCAAGCTCCACGCCCGCCTCGGCGCCACGATGATCTACGTCACGCACGACCAGGTCGAGGCCATGACGATGGGCGACCGCATCTGCGTCATGAAGGACGGCAACATCATGCAGGTGGCCGCCCCGCTCGAGCTCTACAATCACCCGGAGAACATGTACGTGGCCGGCTTCATCGGCAGCCCGCCGATGAATTTCTTCAAGGGCACCATCCGGCGCGCCGGCAACCACCTTTCCTTCACCGAGACCAACGGGAAGGGCGCCCCGATCACCGTGCAGCTCGGCGAGGCGCTGGCGGCCAAGGCGGCCGGCCACGTCGACAAACCCGTCGTCCTCGGCATCCGGCCGGAGGACGTGCAGGACTCGCTGACGCTCTCCTCGCCCAATCCCGCGCACACCATCGAGGTCACCGTGGAGGTTTCCGAGCCGATGGGCTCCGAGACCTACCTGTACCTCGACACCGGCGCCCACTCCTTCATCGCCCGCGTGCGCCCGACCGACCGCTTCGAAGTCAACCAGAAGGTCAAGGTCACGCTGCGCATGGACACCGCGCACCTCTTCGACGCCACCACCGAGCTGGTCCTGAAGTAAGCCGACAGCAGCCAGCCCGCGTCAGCCGAGCCCACTGGCAGGCGAGGTAAAGAGGCTGTGCCTTAGCCTCACGCGCTAGCCACAAAGAGGCACGAAAAGGCACCAAGAAAGCCTGGATCACCTGCTCCTTGCTCCCTTACCCGTTCTCCTGCGCGCCCCGCGCCTTCCCTTCTCCCTTCTCCTTGCCCCTTTCTCCTGCGCAAAGCGCCTCCCTTCTCCAGCGCACTTCGCGCATACCGCCTTTCCGGTAGTCAAAGCAGGCCCTTCAAGTCGCTAGATGCTTGCAGGTGCCCGGCCGCCAAGCTGTGCTGAAGCAGCACCATGAAAAACTTATCTGATGTTGCCAAACAGATCAGAGAGTTCCGAGACGCGAGAAACTGGGCCCAGTTTCATAATCCAAAAGACATGGCTATCGCGATCTCGATTGAAGCCAACGAACTCTTGGAGCTGTTTTTGTGGAAGACTCCCGCAGAGGTAGAAAAGCGTATTGCGTCGCACCGAACCGAGATCACCGACGAAATCGCCGACGTCGCCATCTATCTCGTGGAACTCGCCGATAACTTAGGCATTGATCTAACGGCCGCGATGGAGGCGAAGATCAGGAAAAACAACATTAAGTACCCCGCAGAGACAGTCCGTGGAAGCTCCAAGAAATACACGGAATATACAGGGGAAAAGGAGTCTATCGAGTGATCGTTTATCTGGCGGAAAAATCCCAGTTTCTCGAGGACGTCGATTCTAACAAAATCGAAGATAGGATTTTAGCGGAATACAAAAGAACCTACC
>Ga0316223_1002539_pt1 | contig 14670 bp, 11 predicted proteins | sample TBH18009metaG_FD_206007 | JGI IMG/M metagenome (GOLD analysis project Ga0316223, IMG submission 206007) | Freshwater microbial communities from Trout Bog Lake, Wisconsin, USA - TBH18009 | ecosystem: Environmental > Aquatic > Freshwater > Lake > Hypolimnion/Profundal zone | place: USA: Wisconsin...
AATACCTGCTTCAGCTCCAACGAACGGACCTGGAAGATAGGCGCCGGGAGCTTGAGTTGAATCACCAGATCCAAGCTCGGGTATTGGTGATCCAAGCGGAATCGGATCATCTGCGGAACGAAAGAATCAGGATGGGGCAGGTCTTCGGCCTGCTGCTGGGAGCAGGTGCACTCGTGGTTGCGGCCTACCTCGGTGTGCTCGGCCAGCCGTGGGTTGCCGCCCTGATGGGGACCGGAGGCCTTGCGGGTATCGTCTGGGCCGCGATTGCGGGTGGACGGCGCCCGCGTGAGCAGGAAGGCACTGCCCTTCCCAGGGTGGAGCGCAGGCATGGCTGAAGGCCTAGACCCTAGCTGCCGCTAAGGCTGCGCCCGCATCTGCTCCGCGATGCCCTTGAAGTCATAACTCGGATAGAACTCAGTCCTGTATGGCCCCCAGGCGGTCTTCTCCAGCACCACGTTCACCTCCCGCAGCCGGTCCGCCGGCACCCGCAGGGTGACCACCTGCCCGATGCCCATGACCACGTACCACGAAACCACCTGGATCCCCTTGGGCGGAAACGCCTTGAAGAAGCCCTGGGCGGTGAGCTGCTCGTTGAGCTTGTCCAGGGGCCGGCCCTGGTCGTGCTTCAGGAAGATGGTGAGCATGAACGTGCCGTCGCCGGCGGGCACAGCGGTCGGCAGCGGCGTGGGCGCTCCCTGGGCCCCGGCCCAGCTCCCGAAGCCCAGGGCCGTGACCAGCCCCGCCTTGGCCAGAATGGAATGGAACATGTGCATGGCAACCTCCGAAGCGTCGAATGGATGGGCCTCCAGGCCCGGCGGCAGGGCCGGGTCCCATCCCTCCATAGTGCCTGGACCCCGGGCTGCGGGAGGGACAGAATGAGGTCTGACCTTGTCCCCCGGAGCCACCCATGGAACTCAAGCAGTTGGGCAGCAGCGATCTGAAGCTCACGCCCCTGGGCGTGGGCGCCTGGGCCATCGGCGGCCCGGGCTGGGCCTTCGGCTGGGGCGCCCAGGACGACACCGACTCCATCGCCGCCATCCGCGCGGCCCTGGAGGCCGGCTGGAACTGGATCGACACCGCCGCGGTGTACGGCCTGGGGCACTCGGAGGAGGTGGTGGCCAGGGCCCTCGAAGGCGTGGCCGCGCGCCCCTACGTCTTCACCAAGTGCGAGCTGGTCTGGGACGAGGACCGCAAGATCACCGGCTGCCTGAAAGCGGCTTCCGTCCGCCGGGAGTGCGAGGCCAGCCTGCGCCGCCTGAAGGTCGACACCATCGACCTCTACCAGATCCACTGGCCCGATCCCCTGGAGGACATCGAGGAGGGCTGGGAGACTGTCGTCAGGCTCAAGGCCGAAGGCAAGATCCGCTGGGGCGGCGTCTCCAACTTCAAGGTCGACCAGCTCAAGCGCATCGCGCCCCTGGGGCCCGTGACCTCGCTGCAGCCGCCCTATTCCATCATCTCCCCCGAGGTGGAGCAGGAACTCCTGCCCCACTGCGCGCAGGAGCACATCGGCGTGATCGTCTACAGCCCCATGAAGTCGGGCCTCCTCACCGGCAAGATGACCGCCGAGCGCGTCGCCGCCCTGCCCGAGGACGATTTCCGCAAGCGGGCGGTGCAGTTCAAGGAGCCCAAGCTGAGCCGGAACCTCGCCCTGGCCGAGGTGCTGCGGACCATCGGCGCGCGCCACGGGCGCTCGCCGGGGGAGGTCGCGCTGGCCTGGTGCCTGCGCCACCCGGCGGTCACGGGCGCCATCGTGGGCGTGCGCAATCCCGGGCAGGTGCAGGGGGTCACCGGGGCCCTCACGTTCCGGCTGGCGGACGGCGAGGCCGGGGAGATCGCCGCGTTCATGGCGGGCCATCCGGCGTGAACGCCGCCTTCCGGGGGACGAAGTATCCTCCCCTGGAAGGACAGGTGAGGGGCCGCCTGTCCTTGCCTGGGCGGACAGGTCAGGGCGTCAGCACCTCGACCTTCAGGATCCTCGCCCCCAGCTCCAGGTTGTCCAGCAGCGGCAGCGCGTGGTCCGGATCCTCCACCGCCCCCACCCGCGTGTAGCGCCCCGTCAGGTGCGGCGTGGCGTTGGTGGTGATGAAGAACTGCGACCCCCCGGTGTCCTTGCCCGACAGGGCCATGCCCACGCTCCCCGGGCCGTACCAGTCCAGGCTGTCCTCGCAGCGCACCGTGTAGCCCGGCCCGCCGTCCATGGTGTCCACGGGGCTGCCCATCTGCACCACGAAATCGGGCACGATCCGGCCCACCCGCCGGTGGTCGAAGAAGCCGCTCCGGGCCAGGAGCTCCAGGTTGGCGACGTTGATGGGCGCGTTGACCGGATCGAGCTTCAGGACGAGCTGGCGGTTGCGGTCGAAGCTGAGGCGCAGCCGCACGGGGCGGGCCGCCGCGGCCAGGCGCCGGGCCTCCTGCAGCAGGGCGGCCTCCGCCGGCCCGGGCTCGGGGGCTCCGGGCCAGGGCGTCGCGGGCGCGAGCTTGACGAGGAGCCGGTAGGCGTCCAGCCTCGCCGTCCAGCAGGGGTGCTGGAGGAAGCGCGCCAGCAGGGCCCGGCGCGCGTCCTCCGGCAGCCGCCAGCGCTCCAGGGCCGGCAGGAAGGTCTGCACCGCGTCGTATTCCGCGGGCGTCCAGAGGCGCTTGACCAGCGGCTCCAGGTCCGCCGGCGCCCGGGGCAGGTCCTCCAGGGCGGCGCTCCGGGCCAGGGGGTCGTCGCCGGCGAGGAGCCTCGCGTCCAGCGCATCGGCGGCCTCCCCCGCGTGCCTTCGGAGCAGGGCCAGGTAGCCGGGCCAGAGGGAAGGGTCGGTGTTGGCCAGGGCCGCCTTCATGACGGCCTCCCGGGCCGGGCCGTCGAGTGCGGTCAGCCGGTTCAGGTAGTCCAGGGCGGCCATGCGCACCAGGACCTCCCCCGGTTCCAGGAGCACCGCGAGCGCCGTGGGCACGCCGGCGGGCCCGGCCTCGGCCGGCAGGCCCTCCAGGAGCCGCTGGGGCAGGCCGGGCTCGGTGAGCCTGGCGCCGAAGACCTTGGCCATGAGCTTGAGGTGCGTGGCGGCCCTGCGGTCCCAGGGCCCGCGGTTCCAGGCGTCCAGCGCGGACAGGCGGATGGGTTCGGGCAGGGCCGGCGTCCCGGGCTGCAGGCCGGCGAGGACCAGACGCAGGCGGGCGCTGGCGCTGCGGACGCCGTCGTTCTTGCCGGCGCCCTGCAGGGCATCGAGGAACCCCTGCAGCTCCGGGGTGAGGGTGGCGCCGTTGAGCCGCGCCTGGGCCACCAGGCCTTCCAGATGCAGGTGCCGGGGCCAGGTGCGGGCATCCGCCGCCTGCAGGCCGGCCAGCGCCGCCAGGGCCGTGGGGGCCTTCAGGCGGTTGAGGAAGGCCAGGGCGGTGACGCGCGCCTGGGGGGTGCGGGCCTCGGCGGCCATGGCCTGCCAGACCGGCACCGTGGGGTGCTCCAGCTCCGGGGGCAGCAGGGCGGGGGCCCCCGGGGCGCCGATGCGGGCGAGGGTGAGTTCCAGCCGCTGGCGGTCGGCCGCGGGCAGGGCGGCGCGCTCGGCCGGCGTGAACACCGGAGGCCGGCGGTCCCACTCGGCGCCCAGGGCGTCCAGGGCGGAAAAGCCGGGGTCCGCGGCGCCGGCCCGGGTCGCGAGCAGGAAGGCGAGAACGCCGAGGTTCCGGAGCATCAGGGCAGAACGGGTCATGGCGGGCATCCCGGGAAGTGCCCCCATCTTATCGGAAGCCACTGGAACCATGGCGCATCCGTGACAAACTGAAGCGTGGACCTCCTCGCGCCAGCCGAACCCCGCACCGACGTCGTGCCCCCGGGCGCGCACTGGGTGCGCTTTCCCCGCTTCTTCGGGGACGCCATGATGATCCACGGCGCCCTGGCGCCGCTGCGGGCCGCGGGCCTGCCCCTGGTGGCGTGGGGACCCGCCTGGATCGTGGATCTCTTTGCGGGCTCCTCGGACTACGCGGCCGCGGTGGCCGAGCCGGAGCGGAAGTACAGCCCCTGGCAGGCGGCGGCCATGCTCCGCGCCCACCGCCCGGCTTCCCTCATCAACTTCCCCAAGAGCAACCGCCCCACCCTGGCGGGCTTCCTGGCGCGGGTCCCGCTCCGGCTGGGCTGCGGGGACGGCGGCGCCTGGCTGCTCTACACCCACAGCGTCGCCTTCTACAAGCAGGACAGCGCCTTCATCGACCGGTACCGGTCCGTGGTGGTCTCGGCCTATCCGGACCTGCCGGCCCCGGCCGCGTTCCGCCCCTTCCGGCCCCGGCCCGAGGCCATGGCGGAGGCGCGGGCCCAGCGGACCGCCCTGGGCCTGTCCGGCGACTACGTGGTCCTGGCCCCGGGCGCCAATACCAACAACAAGCGGCTCTCCGTCCAGTCCTTCACGGCCCTGGCCGCCCGGATGGTGCCGGAGGGCCTCACCCCGGTGATCCTGGGGGCGGGCCCGGACGACCGGGAACTGGCCGCCGCCATCACGGCGGAGGTGCCGCGGGCCGTGGACCTCACCGGCCAGGGGGGGTTGGCCTACGCCGCCGCCTGGATTGCCGGGAGCCGCGCCCTCGTGGGCATGGACTCGGGCCTCGCCCACATCGCCGCCGGCTGCGGCACGCCCACCCTGGCGGTGTTCGGTCCCACCCGCCCCGGGCATTCCGCCCCCTGGGGCCCGCGGGTGCGGGTGGTGCGGCGGGAGGACCTCCCCTGCCTCGGGTGCATGGTGTTCCACTGTCCGGTGCCGGGCCACCCCTGCATGAACGCCCTCGGGGACGACCGGCTCTGGCAGGAATTGCAAATGGTGATGAAAGACGCTTGATATCCCGGGCGGGCGGCCCCATGTTTGACTTGCACCCTGGACAGCGGTGATGGCCATGGAGGTGGCGGATGCTGCAAGCGGAACGCTTCCTGGCCCCCCAGCGCACCCTTGCGGTGGTCCTGGCCGGAGGCCGGGGGCAGCGCCTCATGGACCTCACCCACAACCTCGCCAAGCCGGCCCTGGATTTCGGCGGCAAGTTCCGGATCATCGATTTCACCCTCTCGAACTGCGTGAACTCCAACATCCGGAAGGTGGTGGTGGTGACCCAGTACAACTCCCACCGGCTGCTGGAGCACCTCCAGTTCGGATGGACCTTCCTGAGCGGCAAGCTGGGCGAGTTCGTGCACGTGCTGCCCGCGCACCAGGCCATCGGCCACGAGCACTGGTATTCCGGCACGGCCGACGCGGTCTACCAGAACATCGACTACCTGCGCTCCCATGGGCCCGAGAACATCCTGGTCCTGGCCGGGGACCACATCTACAAGATGGACTACCGGCGCTTCCTGGACGACCATCTCGCCAACGACGCCGATCTCAGCGTCGCCTGCCTGGAAGTGCCCAGGCTGCAGGCCACCCAGTTCGGCGTGGCCCAGGTGGACGCCACGGACCGCATCGTCGCCTTCGACGAGAAGCCCGACGAGCCCGCGGGGATTCCCGGCAGTCCCGAGCTGGCCTTCGCCAGCATGGGCATCTACCTTTTCAAGGCGGACTTCCTCTTCGACGTCCTGGCCGCGGACGCGCTCGACCCCTATTCCTCCCATGATTTCGGCCGGGACGTGATCCCCTCCCTGCTGGGCACCGCCCGGGTGTTCGCGCACCGCTTCAGCCACAGCCATGTGGCCAACCTCGACCGGCCACCCTACTGGCGGGATGTGGGGACCGTCGACGCCTTCTGGGAAGCGAACCTGGATCTGACGGCCGTCGAGCCCGCCCTGAACCTCTATGACCGGGACTGGCCCATCTTCACCCACCAGGAGCAGCTGCCCTCGGCCAAGTTCGTCCACAGCGGCAGCAACCGCAGCGGCGTGGCGGTCTCCAGCCTGGTCTCGGGGGGCTGCATCGTGTCCGGGGCCTGGGTGCAGGACTCCCTGCTGTTCTCGGGGGTGCGGGTGCATTCCCACGCCGCCCTCCACGAGGCGGTGGTGCTGCCCGACGCCGACATCGGGCGGGGGGCCCGGCTGCGCCGGGTGGTGGTGGACCGGGGCTGCCGGATCCCCGAAGGGCTGGTCGTCGGAGAAAATCCCGAGGGGGACGCCCAGCGCTTCCATCGCACGGCGAGTGGTGTAACTCTGGTCTCTCAGCAGATGCTAGAACGTCTTCGAGGTTGACGAATGCGGATCCTCCATGTGGCCACGGAACTCTTCCCCTATGTGAAAGTCGGCGGCCTGGGGGACGTCATGGCGGCCCTGCCGGGCGCCCAGCGGGCCCTGGGCGACGATGTCCGGCTGCTGATGCCCGGCTTTCCCGCCCTGCTGAACGGCATCCGGGACCTCCAGGCCGTGGGGGGCGTGCCGGACCTGATGGGCCGGGGCGAGGCGCGCCTGCTCCTGGGCCGGACCGACACGGACGTGCCCATCTACCTCCTGGATTGTCCGCCGCTCTACCAGCATCCCGGCGGTCCCTACGCCGAGCGGGGCGACAGCCATGTCCGTTTCGCGGCCCTGGCCTGGGCCGCGGCCCATCTGTCCCAGACCGGCGCGGTGGGGTGGCAGCCGGAAGTGATCCAGGCCCACGACTGGCAGGCGGGGCTGGTCCCGGCCTACCTCGGCCAGCACGGCGGGCCCCGGCCCCGCACGGTGATGACCATCCACAACATCGCCTACCAGGGGGTGTTCGACCGGGGGTTCCTCCGGGACCTGTGGCTGGACCCGGCCTGGTTCCATCCCGAAGGGATCGAGTTCTATGGGCAGATCAATTTCCTGAAGGCCGGGCTGGCCTTCGCGGACCGGATCACCACCGTCAGTCCGACCTACGCCCGCGAGATCCAGCAGCCCGGCATGGGCGCGGCCCTGGAGGGGCTCCTGGCGCGGCGGAGCCGGGAGCTGACCGGCATCCTGAACGGCGTCGACACCCGGATCTGGAACCCGTCCGCCGACCCCCTGCTGGAGTACCATTACAACGCCAAGAGCCTGTCCGCGAAGAAGCTGAACAAGAACATCCTGCAGACCGCCATGGGGCTGGACGCGTCGTCGGAGGATCCCCTCTTCGCCGTGGTGAGCCGCCTGGCCGACCAGAAGGGCCTGGACCTGGTGCTGGAGAACGTGGCCTACCTCATCCAGCTCAACGCCCAGCTCCTGGTGCTGGGGACCGGGGATCCCACCCTGGAGTCCGGGTTTCTGGAAGCATCCAAGGCCCACCCGGGGCGGGTGGCCGCCGTCATCGGCTACGACGAGGGCCAGGCCCACCGCATCATGGCCGGCGCCGACGTGATCCTGGTGCCCTCCCGGCAGGAGCCCTGCGGCCTGACCCAGCTGTACGGCCTGCGCTACGGCACGCTGCCCTTGGTGCGCAGGACCGGAGGGCTGGCCGACACCGTGGTCGACGCCAACGCCCACTCCATGATGGACAGCACCGCCACCGGCTTCGTCTTCACCGAGCCCACCTCCTGGGTGCTGGGCGAGACCATCGGGCGCGCCTGCCACCTGTTCCGGAGCGAGCCGAAGACCTGGGCCCAGGTGCAGCGGCAGGCCATGCGGCAGAACTTCAGCTGGGAGGCCTCCGCGAAGGATTACCGGGCCATGTACGTCGGGATGTGACGGGGACGGGGCAGGAACCTTCCCGCGCCAGCCGCGCCTATGCCCCGGCTAGCGCAGGGCCTTCAGGAACCGGAACGCCAGCAGCAGCATGAGGAAGATCAGGTAGAACCTCAGGAAGTACAGCGCGAATCTCGTCGTGGCGGTCAGTTTGACTCTCGGCATAGGTCACCTCACGCTTTCGCGCTGCCCTTCATGATGTCGTCGTAGTGCACCACGCCCTGGATGCGGTCCTCGCTGTCGACCACCGGCACCATGCGGAAGTGGTACTTGCCCAGCATGGTCGTCAGGTCCTCCCGGGCGTCGTCCACGTCGGCCGACACCACGGGGCTGGTCATCAGCTCGCCCATGCTTTCGGCGTCCTTGGCGAGCAGGATCTCGCGGGCGTCCACCACCCCCAGGATCGGACCGCCCGGATGCAGGACGAACAGGTAGGAGATGCCGTGGGCGTCCAGGCCCGAGGACAGGATCAGCCGCTTGGCGTCCCCCACCGTGGCCTCGGGCGGGATGGTGAGGTACTCGTGGTCCATGAAGTCCGTGGCCTTGGCCTCCCGCTCCGAGAGGAGGTTGCGCACCTTGGTCTGCCTCGGCTCCGGCAGCAGGGGCAGGAGGTCGCGCTGGTCGTCGTGGGGCAGCACGGAGAGCAGGTCCACCACCTGGGTCGTGGACAGGGTGGCCAGGATCATCACGGCCCGCTCCTGGCGCAGGTTCGCCATGATCTGTCGCTGGGCCCGCGGTTCGGCCTCGGTGAGGGTCTCGGCGGCCTTCTCGGTCTCGAGGGCGGAAAACAGGGCGGTCTGCTCGGCTCCGGAGAGCTCCTCCAGGGCGTCGGCCAGGTCCTCCTTGGGCAGGTCCTGGAGCTGGGCCCGGGCCACCGACAGCTGCAGCGTCTCGGAGGCGCCCACATCCTCGGTGGACAGGGGCTGGACGAACTTCCAGGGGATCAGGTCGTCGTGCAGGAGGGTCTCCAGCCAGCCCATGCGCCACTTCCGCAGGAAGCCGTTGAAGGAGGTGTCCACGGCCACCAGGTGGCACTGGCCGTCCACCTGCTGCATGACCACGTCGTTCACGGCCTCGATCTTGCGGTCGTCGATGTCCAGGACGGTGCGGCCCATCAGGTGCTTGTCCGCGAGGATCCAGCCCGGCTGGTCCTGGAAGGGGGGGTAGTGCTCGCCCTGCTCGGGGGGCCTCACCACCATCCCGGCCCGGAACAGGTCCACGACCCGGTCCCAGGGGATGAACTCGTCGGGCTTGCCCCAGCCGTGGTCCAGGTAGACGCCCACGGCCCGCGGCGTGGGCTCCTCCAGGGCGAAGACGATGTCGGCCACCCGCCCAAGCCGCTTGCCGCCGCCCGAGACGTGTACCGATTTCTTGAAGAGCCGCGAGAAGTAGAGGGTCTGGTGGGGCGTTTCCACGGGGTTCATGCGGCCCTCCCAAAGAGCTTCTCGAGGAAGCCGGGGAACATGGTCGAGATGGCGAACAGCGAGGACATGAGGGACACGAAAATCACGATCGCCCAGTTGGCGGTGTTCTGCCAGAGGGTGCTGGTGTATTCGCCCATGAACTGCTCGTCGTTAAGCAGGAGGATCAGGAAGATCAGCGCCGACGGCAGCAGGGTCACCGCCACCACCTGCACGAACATGGTGATGGTCACCAGGGGCGCGCCCGGGATGAGCACCACCGCCCCGGAGGTCAGGAGCATGCCCAGGTAGATCACGTAGAACCAGGGCGCGTCCTTGACGCTCTTGTTGAGGCTGTGGGCCCAGCCGAACACCTCGCCCACCGCCCAGCTGGAGGACAGGGAGATGCAGAGCGCCCCCAGGAAGCCGGCGTCGAACAGCCCGATGGCGAACAGCCTGCGGGCCAGGTCGCCCTGCCCGTGGGGCAGGAGGGGCACCAGGGCCTGGGCGGTCTCGGCGACCTCCTCGACGTAGATGGGCGGGTTGTGGTGGTGGAGGGCCGCGCCGGTGGTGATGATGATGAACGCGGCCACCCCGCAGGTGAACAGCGAGCCCACGAAGGTCTCGATCTTGCCGAACTTGATGTCCTTGATGTCGAGGCCCTTGTCCACCACGGCGCTCTGCTGGAAGAAGATCATCCAGGGCGCGATGGTGGTGCCGATGTTGGCCAGGAGGATCAGCAGGAGCTCTCCCGACAGGCCCCCGGGGAGGTTGGGGATGAACAGGCCGCGCCCCACCACGCCCCAGCTGGGCGCCGAGGGCGTCTTCATGGCCCAGAAGGCCGCCGGGATGTACACCAGGTTGAACGCGCAGAAGAACAGGGTGAGCTTCTCGAAGGTCCAGTACTTGCCCGTGAGCACCACCAGGAACAGCACCAGGGTGACGCCGAGGAACGTGACCACGGGGGGGATGCCGAACATCTGTCCCGCCGTGATCATGCCGATGTATTCCGTGATGAGGGTGAGCCAGTTCACGATGGCCAGGTCGGCCAGGGAGAACCAGCCCCAGAACTTGCCGAAGCCCTCGAAGATGGCCTCGGCGTGGCCGCGCTTGGTGACCGCCCCCAGGCGGACCGTCATCTCCTGGACGTAGTAGGCCATGGGCACGAGGATGATGAAGATCCAGAGCAGCTTCATGCCGTACTTGGACCCGGTGACGGCGTAGGTCTGGATGCCGCCGGCGTCGTTGTCGGCGATCATCACGATCATCCCAGGCCCCAGGACCGCCAGGAAGACCATGAGCAGCCGCCGCCACTTCTCGACCTTGTGGATGGCTTTGCTGATCAGATACATGCTTGGTTCTCCACGATCAGAACTGGACGTGGCAGCGTAGCGCGACCAGCGACACGGGGCCGCGGTCGGCATTGTAGGCGGGGTTCCAGCAGCGCTGGAGGTCCAGGCTGGCCGTGAACCAGTGTCCCATGGCGCACGCGTAATAGGTTTCAAAGATCCGCTCGTCCTGGTACTTCAGGCGGCCGTCCCCGATGAGGAACCCCATGCCCCCCGCGGCCAGGTAGGCCTTGTGGTCGGGGCTGAGGCCGTTCTGGATGGCGGCCAGGCCGAAGGTGTCCCCGGGGCGGTGCCAGCCCGCGCCCTTGAGGGCGAGGCCGCAGGTCAGGCTCCGGTCCACTTCCGTGAAGGCCCAGGATTCGGTCCTGCCGTCGTCCCAGCTCCACCGCGCGAAGGCGCCCAGGTCCGCGGTGAGGGCCTGCTAGGCGTTGATCCCGTAGCCGCGCTTCACCCGGCCGTACTGCCGGGTGGCGGTGACGTCGGGGTTGACGGGCGAAAGCGCCAGGGCCTCCCGGTAGTCGCCCATGCGCGTGGTGTTGCGGTAGAAGAGGACGCGCACGGCGCCCGGCAGGGTCCCCAGGCTGTGGTCGTGCTCCAGCTCCAGGGCGTCGCCGTGGGCCCGGCCGTAGGCGTGGTCCATCTCCATCATGTTGGCGATCAGCGGCTCGGCGAAGCGCCCCGCCCGGGCCGACCAGCTGTCCCAATAGAGCTCGGAGGCGAACCCCTCGGTGTAGCCCCTGGTGTCCGCCGGATAGTCCCAGGCGCCGTGGCCCATCAGGACCCAGTTGAGGAACTGGGCGCGGGGGTCGTGGGCATAGGCGTTGTTGTCGAAGAAGTCCATCACGCTGAACTTGCCGGCCTCGACCACGAGGCGCCGCGAGGGGGTGGCGCCCGCCAGCTGGTGGGCGTCGTCCTCCACCTGCCGGGGCTGCCCGCCCAGGTCCCAGGTCTGCTTGAGGAAGAGCCTCACGATCGCGGCATGGAAGGCGGGGTTGCCCACCCGGTAGGCCTCGCCGTTGGGCGCCCCGGCCAGCCCGAGGGCGCCGCTGCAGCCCCGGCCGGCGGCGCCCTCCCCGTCCAGGTAGAGCTCGCCGCCCCGCCAGGGCCGGACCGCGGTCATGAGGGTCGTGGTGAACGTCGACTCCCGCTGCTGGACCGCCTCCAGGGAATTGGCCCCCGCGTAGGGGGAGGTGAAGGGGCCGTGCTGCTGGGTGACGGTGGTGGCCTGGCCATGGAGCTGCCAGGTCGCGGGGGCGTCCTGCGCCAGGAGGGGCATGGCGATGCAGCAGGCGATCAGGAGCTTCATGGGCTCCTCCAGATGGGGTCCACCCTCCCGGAGGGGGTGGAGGGCGTGTACGAGGTCGGCCCTGGGCGAAGGGCCAGGAAGGCGCGTCAGGGGGCGGACCCGGGGGTCCGCCCTTCCGGGAGGGGCCTGGCTCCTAGCGGGAGGTTGACGACGGAGGTTCCGCAATCGGGTTCTCACATTCCATCGCAACCTCCTTTCTCGTAGCCTTCGGTCCTTGATTATGAAGGACGGGCCGGGGTGTGGCCACAGGCAAATTGTAAAATCGATGCTACTTGCGCATCCTGCCCCGGATCCAGTCCATGGACGCTTCCGAGCCCTGGTCCATCCTCAGCATGAAGATCCCCGGCACCTCGTAGGTGTGCAGGCGCTTGATGACCTTCGCGACGGCTTCGAACTGTTCGGTGTTGCTGTAGATCAGCAGCTGGTACTCCTCGTCCCAGCGGGTGGTGCCCCGGATGGAGGCATAGGAGCTGGCGTTGGGCAGCAGCGTGACGCAGGCGGCGAGGGACTGGTCCACCAGGGCCTCGGCGATGGCCTGGGCGGTCTCCTCGCTGCCGCAGGTGGTCAGGATGATGCACGTGTCCATCAGGGGGCCTCCGGTCTGCCTTCCGGCAGCATGCCCGAACGCGCCAGCTTGCGGGCCACAAGTTTTTCCTTCCACTGGTGGAAGATCACGACGATGGCCGGCTGGAGCACCGTGGTCACCAGGGCGATGGTGAGGGTGCCGCCGATGATGACGATGGCCAGGGGCTTCTGGGTCTGGACGCCGATCCGGGTGCTGAGCGCGGCCGGCAGCAGGCCCAGGGTGGCCACCAGGGTGGTCATGAGGGCCGGCCGGAGCCGCTCCAGGGCGGCCTCCCGGGCGGCCTCCACGAGCCCCATGCCTTCGTGCTTGTGCAGCCGCTGGAAGTAGGTGATGACGATGATCGAATACTGGATGGCGATGCCGAAGATCGAGATGAAGCCCATGGCCGCCGAGATCGAGAAGTTGATGCCCGAGAGCTTCAGGGCCACGATGCCGCCGCTGCAGGCCATGGGGATGCTGAGGAAGACGATGGAGCTGATCAGCCAGTCCTTCACCGCGGCGTGGGCCAGGAAGGCGATCAGCAGGAGGGTGATGGGGATGATGATCAGCAGGCGGGTGGTGGCGTCCTTGAGGGAGTTCATCTCCCCGGACCACTCCAGGTGCACGTCGTAGGGCAGTTTGACCCGGCTCTCCACGGCCTTCTGGGCCTGGGTGATGGTCCCCTGCAGGTCCCGGCCCCGCACCGAGAACTTGACCGGCGCATAGCGGTGGCCATCCTCGCGGTAGATGGAGGCGGGGCTGTCCTCCTGGTAGAACGTGGCCACCTGGGACAGCGGAACGCTGTTGCCGTCCGGTGTGGCGACGGGGATCTGGCGGATGTCGGAGATGCTCTCGCGCGAGGCGGATTGCCAGCGCACGGTGAGGTCGAACAGCTTCTCGCCCTCGTGGACCTGGGTGGCCGCCTGGCCGCCCACGGCCCCCTGGATGACGGCGGCCACGTCCCCCGTGTTGAGGTTGTAGCGGGCGCAGCGCTCGCGGTCGGGAGTGATGCGCAGGCAGGGTTGGCCCAGGGAGCTGATGATGCCCAGATCGTGGATGCCCGGCACCGAGGCGAGGGCGGCCACCACCTCCCCGGCCTTGGCCTCGTTCACGACGAGATCGGGGCCGATGACCTTCACGGAGTTCTCGCCCTTCACGCCGGAAATGGCCTCCTCCACGTTGTCGGAGATGCACTGGCTGAAGCTGAAGGTGGCGCCGGGGAAGGTGTCCTGCAGGTCCTTGGCCAGGGCGTCGGTCAGGGTCTCCTTGGTGACGCCACGGCCCCATTCCGACTGGTCCCGCAGGGGGGCGAAGATCTCGATGTTGTTGAAGCCGGTGACGTCCGTGCCGTCATCGGGGCGCCCCACCTGGGACACGGCGTGGGTGATCTCCCCGTGGCGGAGCAGGATCGCCCGCATGCCGTCGGCGGCGCGGTTGCCCTGTTCCAGGGAGGCCGAGACGGGCAGGGTGGCGCGGATCCAGAAGTTGCCTTCCTCCAGCTTGGGCATGAACTCGCCGCCCAGGAAGGGGTAGGTGCCGATGCCCAGGGCGATGATGGCCAGGACGAGCACGAAGGCCCGCCCCGGATGGCGGAGCCCCATGTCCATGAGCGGGATGTAGGCCTTGAGGATCCGGCGCATGAACCAGGTGGGCTCCTCGTGGGTCTGGCCGTCGTGGCGCGCCTGCTTGGCCTTGAGCGAGTCCCGGCGGAGCACCAGCGAGGCCAGCACGGGCGTGAGGGTCAGGGCCAGGAAGATGGCGCCGCCGATGGCGAAGGCGTACGTCCGCGCCATGGGCGAGAAGATCACCCCTTCCACCCCCTGCAGCGTGAACAGCGGCAGGAAGGCCACGGCCAGGATCAGGGTGGAGAAGGCCAGGGGCCGGCCCACCTCGTGGGCGGCGGACAGGATCTGCTCCTTCAGGCTCTGGCTGCGGCTGACGGTGAGATGGCGGATGGCGTTCTCGGTCATGATCACGGTGGAATCGATGACGATGCCGAAATCCACCGCGCCCAGCGAGATCAGGTTGGCGGGCGTGCCGGTCAGCACCATGCCGCAAAAGGCGATGAGCAGGGCCAGCGGGATGTTGATGGCCGTGACCATGGAGGCCCGGGAATTGCCCAGGAACAGGAACAGGACCACCACCACCAGGCCCATGCCCACCAGGAGGTTCTCCAGGACGGTGTGGGTGGTGAGGCTGACCAGGTCGCCGCGGTCGTAGTACGGCACGAGGTCCATGCCCTTGGGCAGGAGATGGTATTTGCGGATGTAATTGATCCGTTCGTGGACGGCCGCCAGCGTCTTGAGGGTGGAACCGCCCTTGCGCATGAGGATGATGCCCTGGACCACGTCGGGATCCCGGTCCTGGCCGATCTGCCCCAGGCGGGGGGCGTGGCCCAGCCGGACCTCGGCGATGTCCTTGACCCGGACGGGGACCCCGTTCCTGGCCGCGAGGACGATGTTCTCGATGTCGGTGATGTCCTTGAT
>Ga0316223_1002553_pt1 | contig 14594 bp, 13 predicted proteins | sample TBH18009metaG_FD_206007 | JGI IMG/M metagenome (GOLD analysis project Ga0316223, IMG submission 206007) | Freshwater microbial communities from Trout Bog Lake, Wisconsin, USA - TBH18009 | ecosystem: Environmental > Aquatic > Freshwater > Lake > Hypolimnion/Profundal zone | place: USA: Wisconsin...
CAACAACCGCTTCACATTGCTCCTGTGAATTGATAACCGGGTAGTAACTGCTGGAAAATACCCTGCCGTTCCGAGCGTCTTCAATGGTCTTTGGTTTTAAGGTTCGAAACACCTCTCCGGCAACAGCTCTTCTTTTGTCAGCCACTTCAGGTGGAAAAAAGCTGAACACATCATGGCCAATAACTTCGTTTGGTCTTTTGCCCAGACGTTGTGCTGCAGTTGGATTAATAGCAAGTATTACCCCCGATATGTCTAGCAGGAAAATACTTTCCGTAATAGAAAGCTGAATTGCCTGGAGTATGTCCTTGCTACGCTGCAAAGCATCTGCGGCCAGCTTGCGCTCAGTAATGTCTTCTGCTTGAGCAATAAAAAAGGGTTCACCCTGGATGTCCTTTTCGACAGATGAAGTAAGTTGCCCCCACACAACATGTCCATCTTTGTGGATGTAACGTTTCTCAAGTTGGTAAGAAACAATTTCTCCATCCAGGAGTTTTTTTCTATCGCCATTGGCAAGCGCCTTGTCATCCGGGTGCGTCACATCTTGAAATGATAGTTTTTCTAATTCTTCTTTTGAGTAGCCCAACATACGACAGAAGGCTTTATTTACTTTTATGAATTTCCCGTCAATATTGTTTGTCACCGTTCCAATCGGAGCCTGTTCAAGAATGTGCCGAAACTTTATTTCGCTTTCCTCTAATTCGGTTTTCGCAATTGTTAGTAAGTTATACGGCTCTTCGATTACTTCAACTACAATGGCACGGTATATCAGCAAATAGGCGATTACCTTGTATATATGACCCAGGATATTGTAGCTACCGAGCATGGTGGTATAAATCGTGAAATAATATTCACTCATCGCCAACGTACATACTGCTCCGAATAGCATCACTATTTTGAACGGTTGCGGTTTATCCATTTTATTCAACAAGGTCACCGCCGTAACCAAATTGATAATGATGATCATGTACTCAAAGTTTTTCTTGAATTGGGTTAACCCTTGCCCCGGAATAAATGTGTCGGGAAACCAGCTCTGGTGATAGGTCACAGCCCAATTGAGGGATAAGGTCAAAATCACCAATGAGCTAAATATTATGTAACGAGTTAACCTGGAGATCAGAGGTCTCCATTCTCTAATCACAATAACCAGCAGAATAACGGCGGCTAATAAACGAGCTGATAACCAATAATTAAGATGTTTTTGAGAGTCATTCGGCGTGAAGAATTCGGGCATGCCAACATAAGTAACCGTGTGAAAAAAATCGATTACGCCAACTGAAAAGAACACGCAAGCAAGCAGAACGACATTCCCTGATAGATTCTTGTTATGCGAATTCCAGCCAACCACAAACACCATCATGGATATAACGATTGAGATCGTTTCCAATATGTCATGCCAAGGTATGTAATTTGGGATGCCTTTAGGATTGGGCCAGGCAGGTAACAACCAAGCCAGAAGCTGAATAAATGCAAGGACAAACAAAAACTTGACCATGTTGGACATGGAGTTACTATAGTTTGGGTGAACCCCTATTTTTTCTAGCTTATTGGCTAGTCTCATGTGAATAATTAATTTAAATTGGTGTGAGATGGAAATCGCCCTTGGTGCTAGCTGAGCTTAATTCTGATCTTTTGCAATGTGATAATCGTTTTGACGGTAGATTACAGAGAATTCTCCTTTTTATTAATTAGGCCAGCCAGAGGGGTAGGGTGAATTTTTGTTTTGGGCACATAGACCGAGTCATTCTGAAATAGCAGATGCACCAAAGCGGTCGGACGTAACATTCTTATAGGCCGAAATTGTCTGCTAACCGCCTCGGTTAGCAATGGTGGGAATGTAGCCATAGCAGACTCATCATCTTTTAATTTGTAAGAATCAATCTGTTCGGATTCCTATGGTTAGATCAAATCGTAACTGCTAAGGCTAATATCCTCCGCTTTCTTACACATTTCCAACCATTGATCTTGTGTGATATATCCCATTCTGAAGTAAGCCATGCAAAGCCCATGCAACACCCCACCAGAGCATATTTTATCTACAGGATTAGATAATCTGTGCATTATAATTAATTGTTCTTCGATATGCTCTATCGCGTTGCTCGTTCCTAGTGTCATAAGTATAAATTTCTCATAATACGTAAGCTTTACTATCAGTCATTGAGCGCTAGTCGGATAGTTTTATAAATGTTGGCGCTCTAAAAATATCCTCAAGTTTACAGTAGTCGATGAATGGCCAATATAGGACAAACACTGAATGTAAATTGAAAAATTGCCTATTTTATGTGTTTCCTGATTTTGTCTCTATCCCATCCCGCAGAATTGGCTTGGATAAAAATATCTTGTCGCCTTTCCCCTAGCTTATGTCAGTGCATAAGCTATGCGGCACAAGTGAGAATTGTAAGGAACCGATCTAATCCCTCGGTCTTTGTCCTATGGTAAATGAGGGAATTCTCTTATGTATAAAAAGTGGAAGCCAAGTTAGATTGAGTCTGGGTAAAGTGGGCGTTCAATTAATGTAATGCGAAATTATGACTATGCCTGCAACTTGTTATATCACCATATCAACCATAACAAATCACCATCGATTATTTAAGCGAGAGAAAATGAAAATGTTTAATACACAAGAGATCGACCAACAGCATCAGGAACTCATTAACAAATTAAACAGTTTGAATAATGCTGTGAAAAGTGGTGAACCCAGGGAGGTTATTTACCGGATTATTGACGATGTAATTTCATTGACCAATAAACATTTTGCAGATGAAGAGCAGCTTATGGCGCATTCCGGGTATTCCGGAATTGAGTGGCATAAAGACAGGCATCAGGAACTGATACAAGATGCGCTAGCACTCAAAAAGAAATTGGATTATGTTGGTGAATTGATGTTCACGGAATGGTTTAATCACTGGCCATTTGCGGACGTACTTGCACACATTCAATATGCTGATAAACAGATTGCGGACCATATTGTCCAATCCAAGTCTCTACGTATTGTCAGTTAGAACGATAAACTTGTTTGGCTTAGTGACATCTATTTTGGATGCCTAAATGCAATTTTGTGCAAATGGGCTAAGGAAAATAATTTACTCGCTACCCCAAAGGAGATCACCCAATGAACAGCTCTACAAACACACTCGACCCTAAACTTGACCTTACATTCCAGCGTATGGTTGATGTGCCGAAAAAGCTTATTTGGAAAGCATGGACACAACCGCAACATCTGATGCCGTGGTTTTGTCCTTTACCGTGGAAGACAATAGCATGTGAAATAGACCTACGACCCGGCGGCCTGTTTCACACCGTAATGCAATCTCCTGAAGGGCAGACTTTCCCGGTGGATGGTTGCTACCTTGATGTGATTGAAAATGAACGCCTAACATGGACAAATGCGTTGCTACCAGGCTTTCGCCCCATTGCGGGTGTGGCGCAACCTGAATCAACTGTAGACTTCAAATTCACAGCAACCATCCATTTGGAATCTCTCGACAAAATAACACGTTATACCGCTATTGCACGACACGCGGATGAAGCGGGATGCAAACAGCATGCAGCAATGGGCTTTGAGCAAGGTTGGGGAATCGCACTAGATCAACTAATTGCATATGTTAAGCAGCTATAAAAAAGCAATGTACCTTCCTCACCTTGCTGTGAGTTAACTTCAGTTCAGTGTCGACGGCGACCTACCGGCAGTGCCGTTTTTTACCTTTAAATTGGCGACGACAGAGGAATGAGGCGTGCGCGAACATGCCTCGGAATGCACTCCGCCTATTTAACTTGATAGAATCCCGCATTCCTAAATCATCTATCGAGATCACCATGCTGGAGCAAGACAAGCTCAAAACCTACCTTTCCTTAGCCATCCTTGCCGCTGCTGTTTGGTTGATACACGGATTTATTCCGGCCTTGCTGTGGGCTGTGGTGATCGCAATTGCGACCTGGCCATTGCGCGTATGGGTGGGAAATAAGTCCAAGTTAAAAAATAAAGGGGTGGCAGGCATCATTACGATTGCTGTAGCAGTGCTGCTATTCTTTCCCATAATCTATGCATTGATTATTGCCGCGTCTGATCTGGGAACCTTGACGAGCTGGATCATGGAGGTACAAAAATCAGGGTTGGCGGCTCCGGAATGGTTGCACTTGATTCCCAAGGTGGGCGATCAGGCAATCAGCTGGTGGACGGTTAACCTAGCTGACCCTGCCGGGCTGTCTATATTTTTGGGAAGTTCGGATAATGCCTGGCTAAAGGGGCTTGCGCAGAGTTTGGGAACGCAAGCCGCACATCGGCTGGTGACTTTGATTTTTACCGTGGTGACGCTCTTCTTTTTATACGAAGATGGAGAGGATTTATCTAAAAAAACGCTGGCCTTGCTGGCGAAATTAACGGGTGAAGTCGGCAGGCAATACGGGTTACAGGCTGCTGCCGCGATCAGAGCAACCGTCAATGGCGTAGTGCTGGTAGGCGTTGCGGAAGGATTGTTAATCGGTTTGTCTTACTGGTTTGCAGGCGCCCCCCATGCTGCCATCTTCGGGCTGTTGACGGGAGCCTTGGCGATGATTCCATTTGCTGCCCCATTAATTTTTACGGGTGTGTCTGTTGTTTTGGCGGCTCAGGGAAGCACGGTCGCGGCCGTTAGTGTGTTTGTATTCAGTATGCTGGTGCTGAGCATAGGGGATCATGTCGTACGGCCAAAGATTATAGGTGGCTCGGTCAAGCTGCCTTTTCTGTGGGTGCTTTTCAGTATTCTGGGCGGGGTGGAAGTGTTTGGCCTGATAGGATTGTTTATAGGGCCTGCCCTCATGGCAATGGTGATCATGATGTGGAGCGACATGACGGAAGCATGAATCGGATCGTTGGCGCGCGCTATTAAGGCAATTTCCCTGCGGCTATCATTTGATAATATAAGAGGCTAGGCGAGAGCCAAACGACGATATCGTCAAACTCGCCATTAGCTGCCGAGCTTGCCGTCGGTAGATGACTGACGAATACGCGGTCATTGTTGCTGCTTTTCGGATTCGGGTTGGCCGCTTCGTCGATACCTGTTCCGCCGTAACTTCCATTCTTTCCCGTCGAATAAATGACTAGGGGCACGCCAGGGCTGGCAGTGAGTGCGGCACCAGAGGCACAACTGCTTGCGCTGATACCGGTTGCAGTGGTGCATACCAGAAGATCCGGAGCGAGGCTGGCAAGGCCCGTCAAGTTCATGCCATTGATGCTGGTGAATGCGTTGTTGTTCGACTTGGTGACGGCGTAACGAATTCGATTGTTCCATGGTTCAACCGCATAACCATCCGCGGTAACCAGTCCGAGTGTCGCTGCGGGAGCATAGCCATTGTCAAAATTTGAACACATCCCATTGTCGGCATTGCCACCGGTGGAAAAACTCTCCAGGCCATTGCTGGTCGCAGATGCGGGGCAGGGCAGGCGTCCATTGATAAGCGTGTAGCCAAGAACGGCCAGTTGTATTTCATCCAGTTGTTTGCGTACGTCGCTCAAACGTTGCTGTTCGATCCGGCTAGACAACGTGGGCAGCAAGCCGCCCAGCAAGATTCCCATGATAAGCAGAACGACAGCCATTTCGACAAGGGTAAAGCCGGTGGTTGGTTTACTGAATTTTATGATAGGCATGAAATGACATCTGAGCTGGGATGTTTGGCATTGAAAGCTGAAGTGCCTGCAAAGTGACTGGCAAGAGCAACCGGCGTAGCAAAGGCGACTAAATTGACCCCCTCCAGATAATTGGCTGGGCTCGTTTTGTCGGAGGCACTGAGGCGAAGCTGAGTGGTATTCTTCATCCCTCCGAAAATAACAACGCGAGAACAATTCACGGTTAAGGCTCCATCGATAGAAACTGGTGCAGGAGTGGGAAGTTGAGTGAGCAGCAGCATTTCAATCCAGTTCTTGCAGAAGTAGCGGTTAACGGCATCAAGGAGATTACAATTTACATTGTCGGTTCCTTTGTTCCCCGCGATAGTGACGCTTTGAAAGTAAACGTCATTCAGTAACGAAGATACTTGAGCGGAAAAATCGGCACGGCGCATCACCATACGAAAAATCTCATTTGGCGTGATCAACAAAAAGCGGTCGTTGTTATGTGCGCTTCCCCCTATCGCTATCAAGCTATTGAAAGTATTGGTGGTCACGCGATTGTTTAAGCTACCGGAGAAATAATTAGTGGGCTCAGTAGCTGTATTCGATAAAACATACGGATCAAGATAGTTACGTGCATCATAGTTGCCACTGCATTGTGCATAGGCCGGATCGGCCTGCGTCCGGTTTTGCCCGTCGAGAGCGGGGCCAGTAGCTACGATCAAGGCGGCAAGATTATTTGCGATGATATTTCCGTCTGCATCGACCAGATTAATTTGTCCGGGCGTGTCCCAATTCAGGGTGTTGGTTGAAGGAGTATTTTTAAAATGGCCTGAAACCACATACCAAAGACATTCGCCCTGCCCATCCTGTAAGGGTTCGAGTCCCAAGGTTCTCCAGGGCAGTTTGCCGATCACCGAATAATCCTTGTTGTTGCCAGTGAAGTTGGGTGCGGCACTTCCCTCGGCAGGGATCATCCCTATCGTGAATCCCAGATCGGGCAGACGCAAATAGCCTGCCGAATTGACGGGCATCTGTGAGACTGAATCCCCGATGAGCGCCATCTTGGCCAGAGACAGAGCCTTGGTCGTTTTCTGGTCGCGATTGATTTTCAAAGTTAATTGATTGAGTGAATGAATCAAAAGACTGGCCGCACCCAATACGACGATCAGCAGCATAAAGATCATTGCTGCGCCTTGTTGCTGGTTGGAAGTGGTTTTGAGAGTTCGAAGCATGGTCTATTCCGGCGTTCTCAGGGCAGTGCCGGGTGGTTCAACCAACACCCTTTCACCTACCTTGATTTCAATAGTATGGGATTTTCCGGAGACGGAAACAGTCTCCGTTGCAGGCTGGTTACTTGGTGTCGAATTTTTTGGCACTCCGTTGATCCATACGGTTCGCGCACCATGCTGTTGCTGAACAATGCCGTTGAGCTCCATGGCGGTTGAAGTTGCTTCTTCGCCGGATGAACCATGTACCGAATCCTGTTCAAGTTGCAGGCGCTTTTCAGGGGTGAAAAATAGTCTGCCAATTTCATCTGCGGCTGTGCAGATGGCAGGATGGAGTGCAAGCAACAGTATGAAAATCAGGACTCTCATTTTATAGAGCTGTTCTTCAATGTCAGCCATCCGCCGCCACAATCGGCCTTGAGTTGAGTGCTTGAACTAGAGTCGGCACTACGCTCCAAAGTGCAATGGTCAAGAATGAATAATCCCTTGATGTCTCTATGCAATGCATTGAAAAAACTGATCAACTGCCCTTCGTGGAGCAAGTCGAGCTGCAAAGTCATGTCGCTCATGTTGAGGGTGAAATTTCCGTTGTCCAAAGGTGTCGGCGAAATATAGGGGTGTTGCGGTGCGAGAGCATATTTGAAATCCACGACGAGATGCTGCTGGTGAATTTTTTCTAAACCCTCGATCCAGTCCAGACGCTGGTCGTCACCAATGATGTTGCGTTTAACTAACTCACCATATTCTGCGGAATAAATGTTGATGTTTTCCTGATCTTGAAGCGCCGTGGCAAGTTGCTTACGTGAGTCATTTAACTGATGCTGCGCGTGTGCCCGCTTCGTTTGCGCATGAGTGACGAAAAGATGGCTCAAAATAATCAGGGAGCCACCGGCGCATAATACAGACAGAAGAACGAGCAAGCTCCATTTAAGGTGCGGAAAATCTGCACGATGAATATTCACGTCGCTGCCTGCCATAAAATTTTCAGCGAAAAAGTTGCCGGCTTGATACTGCCATCACAGGTGTCGGCAGCGATGTTTCCCTGGGGGCTGATGTCCAGCGGCAAAGTCAGTGCCGTGACGCTATAACCGCGCTGGATTAATGCTTGCCTGAGGTGTTCCAAATGATCCAATGCACTGCGAAAATCACCGCTGAATTCTTCAAGCTCTCCGTTCAGTAAAATAATTTGTGCAGGCAGTGTTCCGGCTATCATTTTTTGCGGGGAGACTGTCCCAGCTATGGCCTCTGTTAAGCCGGGTTGCCAGGTGATTTTATTGATCCGTATGTTAGGAAAATCTTCCAGTGTTTGGCCAAGCCCCTTCAAGAGGTTTTGTGGTGGCGGGAAAATAGCATTCAGTTTGCGCGACAGGAGAACCGCAGTTTTCATGTCGGTTGCTGAAGCAGAGGTTTTAGGGAGTGTATTGACTAATTCACGAGTTTGTTTCGTTAGTTGAAGACTTTTGGAGGTGAGGAGTTTACTGTCCTCATCAAGAGAATTGCCAGCGATGATCTGGGCTGCCGTCACCAGCAGACTGGCTACTGAAAGCGCGGCGCTTAGCCCAAACAGGGCGTGCCGAATCGTCAATAACCGTAAAAAATGAGTATGTTCGGCAGTGGCATAATTGTTGCGCGGAGGATGGCTGGCCAGCAGGTGAAGAAATAGCAGTGTGGCATCCGAATCGGGGTAAATTGTTTTTGATTTAAGTTGCCCGCCCAATTCCTGGATATCGAGATAGGTATAATGCATTTCGCTGTCATCGTGCAAGCTTTTGCTTAGCTCAATCCGGTCATTGGCATGACAGATAATGACCACATTCAATGCGTGTTCGGGTGAGAGCATGCTCAGGTTCTTCAGGTATTGCTGGCTGCGCATAGCTTCGGTTTCGACTGTAGCGCTGAATGAATTGCTTTCGCTTATCGGGGTCAATCTCGAAAAACGCAACATTTTCTGGTCGAAATAGGTTTGCCTCAATCCGGTATGTTTATTCCATGACAGCAACAACAAATAATCGGATGCAATATTTTTTACCAGCGGCAGACTAATGTTGGGTAGAGAATAAATGCCGGCCAAGGGGAGGCAATTCTCTGCCATGATATCAAGCCATGGGGTGATGAGTTCGGGATGAGTTAATGCCGAAAACAACATTTCATCGTCGTGCCGTCCGTCCTTGCGGCGTTGCAAGGTCACCGCCTGGCGGAATGGGGTGTTGCGGTAATATTGCTCCAGTTTCCGTTGAATCACCGCAGTACGATCTTTGCCATGCAGATGCGGCTCGGTTTCATGGCGAAAATCTTCTTCAACCAGATCGGTGAGCAGATACACGGGGTCGCGGCAGATTTGCATGCGGGCGGTGAATGCTTTATATCCTTCGGCATTGTCGGTAAAAAACTCTGCGGCTGAAAATTTACCCTGCTGCCAAGTGCATACTTGACAATGAGCCGCACTCAACAGCAGCATGGTTTTACGCCCCCTCATAGCTTTACCTTGCTGATCAGGTCATAGATAGGCGAAAGCACGGAAAGCATCACCCAACCCAGCAACAAGCCGAGAATTACGGTCATGGCAGGTTCGATCATCACCTGAATTTTCTTAATGGAATCTTTTACGTCACGGTCATAGAAATAACTCACGTTTCGCAATGCTGCATCCAGATTGCCGGTAGTTTCGCCAACTTTAAGCATGCGTAAAACCAGGGGCGGGAAGATTCCGGCACTTTGGAAACTTTGAGTGAGGTTCTTGCCGGCTTCGATTTCATACGAGACTTGTTTCAAACTTCTGGCAATAACCTGGTTGTTGCTTAGATCCACCGAGTTGGCGATGCAATCGAGTATGCTGATGCCGGAAGCGTACATCATGGCAAAAGTATTGGCGAAACGGGCCAGAATGATTTTGCGCAAGATTGGTCCTGTAGGCCACAGGTGTAACTTGAGATTGTCCAGCGGATATTGCAGATCGGGACGATATTTCAGCAGCAGTTTAAATATTCCGAACAGAAGAATTGGCAGCGCCAGCATGAGGTACCAGTACTCTACAAATACCCTGGAGGTGGACAGCAATAGACGCGTCTGGAAGGGAATTTCCTGTCCCATGCCTTTGATGAAACCAATCAGCTGCGGCACCAGATAAATCATCAGAAAAAAAGTGACCGCAATCACAACAGTTCCCACGAAAATCGGGTAGATCATCATGTTGCGGGTCTGGGCGTGCATCTCGTCCTGCCATTTCAGCGATGCGGTGAGATGTTCGAATACTTCCGGCAAGCGGCCGCTTTGTTCCCCGGCATGGATCAGGCTAACGAATATTGGACTGAATGCATGGGGGTGCTGCGCGGTGGCTTGGGATAGTGTGGCACCGCTTTCGATGGCTTGTACCAGCTCGGCGATGATTCTGCGGAATTGCGGATCATCCATGCTGTCGTGCAAATCGGCCAGACATTCCAGCAGGGGCACACCGGAGCGGAATAGCTGATCCAGATTGAAGAAAAAGGTGATCAGGTCGGCACGCTGGATCTTTCTTGTTCCGAATGAAGATTTATTGAGGCTTACTTTGGCCCGGATTAAATCCAGGCCATCGCTTTTTAGACGCAATTCCAGATCGGGTACATTAGCCGCGTCCTGCAAACCTTTGGAGGTCTTGCCCTTGGAGTTGATCGCCTTGTAGGCATACTGTGCCATGAGCTATACAATGCGGTCGGTCAGATCAACCACGCGGGTGACTTCTGACAGTGACGTGACGCCTTCCAATATGCGTCGTATGCCATCAGCGGCAAGAGGGCGAAAACCCTTATCCAGAGCGGTCTGTTTCAACTCACGATTGCTGGCACGGCGCGCCACCAGATCGTCGAAATCCGCATCCATCTTGAGGAGTTCCATGATAGCGAGTCGCCCGCTGTAGCCTTGATGGCGGCACAAATCGCAGCCGGTGGCACGGTAAACTACCGGTGCTGCCCCCGGGTGCAAGCCGAGCAGTTTTTGCTCGTTATGTTCCGGATGATAAGCGAGCTTGCAATGCGGGCACAGCACGCGCACCAGACGTTGGGCGATGATGCCGATAATATTTCCCGCCATGATGTCGGGCAAAATGCCGATGTCCTGCAGACGTGGAATTGCGCCGATGGCCGAGTTGGTGTGCAGTGTCGAGAAAACCTGGTGCCCGGTCATCGCGGCACGGAACGCCATTTCCGCCGTGGGATGATCGCGGATTTCACCCACCAGAATAATGTCCGGATCCTGCCGCATCATGGAACGAATACCATTGGCGAAATCCAGCTTGGAGGCCTCGTTAACCGAAGTCTGGCGGATCATCGGTATTGGATATTCCACAGGATCTTCAAGTGTCATGATGTTAACCGATTCGGTGTTGACGTGATTGAGTACCGAATACAGTGTGGTGGTTTTGCCGCTGCCGGTGGGGCCGGTCACCAGCACGATCCCCTCGGGTTTTGCAACGATCAGTTTGAGCGTGGATAGAGCTGCTTCGTCTAGCCCGAGTTTGTCTATGGGGACAATTCCCTTTTGGCGATCCAGTATGCGCAGAACCAGATTTTCGCCATGAGAGGTGGGATGCGTGGCAACGCGAAAATCAATCGGGCGTGCGGACAATCTCAGCGAGATCCGACCATCCTGAGGCGCACGTGTTTCAGCGATGTTCATGCCGCTCATGACTTTGATGCGAACCACCATGGCGGGCCAGAAACTTTTGTGCAGGCTGCGTACTTGACGCAACACGCCGTCTACACGGTAGCGGATGCGCAGGAAATTACTTTCCGGTTCGAAATGGATGTCGGAGGCACTCTGCTGAACCGCTTCGGTAAGCAGGGCGTCGATCAGGCGTACTACCGGCTGACTAAATTCGTTCACACCGGTTTGAAGCACCTGATACTCAGTTTCTCCTGGCTCAATTTCGTGCAGAATGCCGTCGATGGATAATTCGAAGCCGTAATACTGATCGATCGCACGCAGAATATCCGACTCGCCTGCCAGTTGTGTGCTCAACCGATACTCATCTTTGAGTAAAGCACGCAACTGGTCGAGCGCAATGATGTTATCGGGGTCGGCAATTGCAATAGTGAGCTGCTTGCCGGAAACATCAAGCGAAAGCGGCAGGAGCAGGTAGCGGCGGGCGATCTCCTTGGGGATCAGTTTGATGGCCGCCGGATCAATAATGAAGGTCGACAGATTGACGCATTCCTGTCCGAGATTTTCAGACAACACATCGCGGAGGGTCGCTTCGGAAAGAAACCCCAAACTTACCAGCAAGTGACCTAATGGCTGATGACTTATCTGCTGTTCCTGTGTGGCGATGCGCAATTGATCATCGCTGATGACCCCCTTATTCAAAAGGAGTCGACCAATGGGTTGGGGGGATTTTTCGTTCATTTTGTTTTTTCAAGGAGCTTTAAGTTTGTCCAGACGAAATTGTGTTTGCGGGTGGTCAAAGCCGGCGTTCCCGAAAGTATCCAACTGCAAAGCCCGTCGATAACGTTGTTCAGCCTGTTTCAGTTGTCCCAGATGGTCGAGACTGATCGCCAGATTGAATGCGTACTGCGCATTGTCGGTGTCTAATTCACAGGCGCTGAAATAGGCTTGTTCAGCTTCCGCCCACAGCGAAAGTTCTGCATAGTGATTGCCGAGAGCAAAGTGCAGTGCTGCTGCCTCCGGGTGCTGGGCAAGCAGGAGTTTCAGGCGGCTCTCTGTACGTGCAAGTCCGGTTTCACCCAGTAGCGAAGTCAGTCCCGCTTGAGCATCCGGATCAAGCGGGTCAAGGGCCAGCATCTGGTTATAAATTCGGGCGGCGATTTGATCCTGCGAACGCTGTTGGGCAATCGCCGCCATGCCCAACAGGGCATCGCGACTCGGGGAATTGTGATTCTCTGCATCCTGACTGAGTGCGTGACTATAGTGCTCGTAGGCGACATCAAGGTTTCCCTTTTGATAAGCCTGCCAGCCGGCCAATAAAACAGGATCGACTATATTAGTTTTATGGCTATGCTCAATATGGATGGCGGATTTTTGATCGTCTGCGGGAGCGTCTTGATTAGTACCTTCCCCGACGACAGCGCCGGCAGGCGCAGACGTTGTTGTAGAAGGAGATTTCTTCTTGAATCGGGAGCCTGAAGGGGCTGTGCGGAAATTCTGAACGGGTAAAGATTGTGTAGCATCCGGGGAAAATGAAACCGGTAGGGCGTGGACAGGTTGTTCAGCAGCCCAATTGGAGATCAAGTTCGGGTGATGAATCGCTGGCGGCAGGCTGTTTTTTTCAGGGAGGTAAAATCCACCGGGTGTGGCAAACAACATCCCGCTAAGGAAGGACGTGCCAACCATGGTGAGCAATCTCCTGTCAGAGCCCTGTTGCTTCATTGATGGACGAACATTGCGCAAACCATCACGGACGATCCTTAAGAAACGCTTCGTCCGGTAGATTGTTACGGAACTCTCTGTAGTCTCCGCTGATACTGGACTCCTTGATAATTACAGGGCGCAGGAAAATAACCAGCTCGGTTTTCTGTGTCGTATCGTTACGGTTCATAAATAAATTTCCCGCAGCCGGAATTGAGGCAAGTCCGGGGACTGCATCAGTAAGATGGTTAATTTCATCCTGCATCAGCCCGCCCATCACCGCGATCTGGTTGTTTTCGATTTTTAACACCGACTCCATTTCGCGAGTTTGAGTTTGCGGAATACTGCTTACCACATGAGCATTGGCCAAATCCGGATTGGGGTCATTCACGTAACCAAGCAGACGCGTAATCGAAGGACGCAAATTGAGCAGTACCGTGTCGTTGTCGCTGATCTGCGGCGTCACGCTCATGGTGAAACCGATGGGAACAGTGTTGGGGGTAGTCGAGAAGGTGCTGTAAGCGGCGCTCGTCGTTGATGGGGCGGTCGTGGTGACGTTGGTGACGAAGTACACCAGATTGTCTACCACGCGCAACATGGCAGTCTGGTTATTCAGCACGCTGAGTTTAGGGCTGGAGAGCACTCTTACAGTGCCAAACGACTCCAACAGAGAAATTTGTACGCTCAAATTGCCGGATGAAGAAGTGGGATTGGTATAGTCCAAGGTAAACATGCTGCCGGTATTGCTCGCAGGTAAGCCGGCTGATCCAGCCTGGGTCATTTGAAATCCTTTGCTGCCTGCCAGTAGTTTTGACCAATTAATACCCTGTTGATACTGGTCACTCAGACTGACTTCAACAATGGTTGCTTCGATCATCACCTGTCGTCGAACGCTGCTCATGACCTGGTCGATAAACTCTTGGATTTTCTCATGCTGCTTGCCGGTGGCACGCACGGTGATAATGCCGCTTTCCGGATTTGCAATGACGGACGCGGCTTCGCGAAAGGTGCTGGTGCGAGTGACCGTAGTGCCGTCTCCCTGCAGCGTTGCCGGAATGGGACTGCTTTCAATACCCGGTTGCCGGGCAGACGATTTTTTCTTGCCCGTGGTCAATGCGGGTTGTACTCCTGTGCCGCTGGTGCTAGTTGCATTATTTTGCTGCACGACAGTTTCGCTGGAGCCGGCCGGTAAAATTTGATCGGTTTCATGCAGGATGTCTTTGATGTTTTGAATCAAGGTTTCCCAGAAATGATTTCTGGAAATATTCTTGATGGTCAGCGAAGAGTTATTTCCCCCAGCTCCGACGACCCCGTTCGTCACTCCCGATGAGCCGGAACCTACTTGAGTTGCATTCGAGATGGCACCATCGGCATCGCGTGTCATGTTCACGTAATCGATTTTGTAATGTCTCAAAAATGGCGTGTCGGGCATGATGACCAGT
>Ga0316223_1002563_pt1 | contig 14560 bp, 11 predicted proteins | sample TBH18009metaG_FD_206007 | JGI IMG/M metagenome (GOLD analysis project Ga0316223, IMG submission 206007) | Freshwater microbial communities from Trout Bog Lake, Wisconsin, USA - TBH18009 | ecosystem: Environmental > Aquatic > Freshwater > Lake > Hypolimnion/Profundal zone | place: USA: Wisconsin...
GAAGGTCATAACGCGGATGTAATGCTGGGGATAGGTTTGGCGGCAGTCTTCTATCTCCATCATGATTCCGGCAGGATCTTTCAGATCGAACATGGGCAAGCCATACATTTCCCAATAGGTGTTGCGCGGATGCGGATCATCGGTGTATTCGATGCTTACCGCCCAACCATTCTTGAGCGCATATTTGATCTGCGTCGAGATTTGCTGGTCTGTCAGGTCAGGTAAGAATGAAAATTGCCCCTGAGTGATGCGATTACCAGTATTGGACATCATGATTTTTCTCCTTTATCTAACAATTAAACACTAACAGTGGCAGTGGGCACAAAGTCGGCAGTGTCGGTAGATTCGTAGTTAAAGCTAACGTCCTTCCACGTATCCAGAGCGGCTTTGAGTGGCGTGCACCACTTGGCGGCTGCCTCAAGAATCTGCGGTCCCTCCCTTAGATAATCTCGACCCTCATTGCGCGCCATAATCATGGCTTCCAGTGCGACACGGTTGGCAGTAGCACCGGCCTGGATACCCATCGGGTGGCCGATGGTGCCGCCGCCGAATTGTAGAACCACGTCTTCCCCGAGGTAGTGCAGCAACTGGTGCATCTGGCCGGCATGGATACCACCCGATGCCACTGGCATGACTCTATTCAGCGATGCCCAGTCTTGTTCGAAGAACAGGCCGTTCTCAAGGCTCTGCGGCGTGTGTCTATCGCGTAGAGTGTCGTAGAAACCTTTGATCATCAGCGGGTCGCCCTCAAGTTTACCCACTACCGTCCCTGCATGGATATGATCCACGCCCGCCATACGCATCCATTTGCAGATCACGCGGAAATTCATGCCGTGATTCTTCTGGCGCGAATAGGTGGAGTTGCCGGCGCGGTGGAGGTGCAGGATCATGTCGTTCTTGCGCGCCCACTTTGCCATAGACTGTATCGCGGTATACCCGATCACCAGATCAATCATGACGATGATCGAACCCAGCGACTTGGCGAACTCGGCCCGCTCATACATCTCTTCCATCGTGCCAGCGGTGACATTCAGGTAGTGTCCTTTTACTTCTCCTGTTGCGGCAGATGCTTTGTTTACCGCATCCATGCAATACAGGTAGCGGTCGCGCCAGTGCATGAACGGCTGTGAATTTATGTTCTCATCGTCTTTCATGAAGTCCAGTCCGCCCTTGAGTCCTTCGTATACCACGCGCCCATAGTTGCGACCGGATAAGCCAAGTTTGGGTTTAGTTGTAGCCCCCAGTAAAGGACGGCCGAATTTATCCAGACGCTCACGCTCAACCACAATGCCGGTGGCCGGCCCCTGAAAAGTCTTTAGATAAGCGACCGGAATGCGCATATCTTCCAGTCGCAAAGCTTTTACTGCCTTGAAACCAAATACGTTGCCGATGATGGATGCGGTAAGGTTGGCAATGGAACCCGGTTCGAACAGGTCCAGATCATAGGCAATATAGGCAAAATACTGGGCGTCGGTCTTGGTGCCATCTCCGGTATTGGGTACCAGCTCGCATTTGTATGCCTTTGCACGATAGAGTTCACAGGCAGTCAGGCGGTCGGTCCATACTACGGTCCAGGTTGCAGTAGACGACTCTCCTGCCACGGCAGCCGCAGCCTCTTCCGGATCGACCCCGGGTTGGGCAGTGATGCGGAATAACGCGATCACATCAGTATCCTTGGGTTTGTAATCCGGCTCCCAATAGCCCATTTTCTTATATGGAATAACGCCAGATTTGTAACGCTCTTGTCCTTCTTTGAAAGTCTCAATTTTCATAATTGTCTCCATGTATTAATCCCCGCGCTGGGCCTGCCTGATATTCATGATCTGTACGGTTCGAATGTTCTGACAGGTATACATTTCAGCGCGTTGTGAACATCATGCAGAAAATTAATCATAAATAACAGTCAATAGTTTCTATATTTATGATAGATTAAAGTCTATGCATAAACTGGAGCCATGCTATGCGTCGAAGCACTTTTCGTCAGCTTGAATTGTTCGAAGCCATTGCCCGACTTGGAAGCTTTACGCGTGCGGCTGAAGAGCTGTACCTGACCCAACCTACAGTGTCCATGCAAATTAAGAAATTATCCGACACGGTCGGGATGCCGCTGTTTGAGCAGGTGGGTAAAAAAATTTATCTCACCGACATCGGACATGAACTGCATAAAACCTGCCGGGGAATTTCCGAGATTTTGTCCAATTTCGAGATGGTGGCAGCAGACATGAAAGGACTCAAGAAAGGTAGTCTCAGGCTCACTGTCGTGACCACCGCCAAATATTTTGCACCACGCTTGTTGGGTACGTTTTGCCAGCAATATCCAGGGGTGGATGTATCACTCAAAGTTTCTAACCGCGAACGAGTATTAGAACGGATGGCCAACAACCTGGATGACCTCTACATCATGGGACAGCCACCAGATAATATTGATGTCGTGGCTGAAGCTTTTCTGGAGAACACGCTTGTGGTGATCGCACCTGCCAATCATGCGCTTGCCAAGAAAAAGAAAATCCCGCTGGAGCTGCTATCCAGAGAACCTTTTTTGCTGCGCGAGCAGGGGTCGGGGACGCGCATAGCGACCGAGCGGCTGTTTGGCGAGCTCGGGTTGAAGCCTAATATGCGTATGGAGTTGGGCAGCAACGAAGCTATCAAACAGTCTGTGATCGGCGGTCTGGGGATATCGGTGTTGTCGCAGCACACTTTTGAACTGGATGTACCATCCAAAAAATTCGTTGTGCTCGATGTGCAGGGGTTTCCGATCAGGCGTCAGTGGTATTTCGTCTATCCAGCAGGAAAACAGTTATCCATGATCGCCAAAACCTTTGTCGAATACCTGAGGCAAGTGACGCAAGAATCAAATCAGTTTAAATCGCCAGTATCAAAATGAAAACTGCTTGCCTGATTGGATTGCAGATTGCTAAATGAAAGAGTTAATCGGTGCATTTGTGGTTGTTGTGTCCATCGAATATGCGCTATCTATAAGGAAATTATTAAGCCAGGGGCTAGGATAGAATACACATCGACAAAATATAGTACCAAATTGAGGCAGTCATGACCGGTTACTCTCTTATAAACACCATCGCTGCTCAGCAATTTGGATAAATTACCAATAGCTATCGCATGAATGTGTCATAGGCAAACTTAAGAATGAGCGCACTAACAACAGAGATGAATAGCTTGCGGACAAATTCGTTCCCTTGGCTGAACGCAAGATGAGTTCCGACTAGTGAACCGAGAACATTGCAGACAGCCATTGAAATTGCGATTTCGGGCAACAAAAAGCCGTTTGGAACAAAAAAAATGAGTGCAGCCAAGTTTGTAGCGACATTAACGACTTTAGAAGCGGCCGACGCATGCAAGAAATCGAATCCAAAGAATCGAATGAACAGGAACACCAGGAAACTCCCTGTACCAGGCCCGAAAAATCCATCGTAAAATCCAATCGCACCTCCTAGCATCAGAGCGTAAACCAATTCTTGGTGACCTGCATGCAAAGGCCGGTGAAGGCTTCCGAAATCTTTCCGCACATAGGTGTATACAGCTGCACCAACAAGCAAGACGAATATTACTGGGCGAAGAAATTCGCGCGGTAACCAGGATACCGCCATTGCACCAAAATAAGAGAAGGTGAATGCTGATAAGGCAGCCGGAAGGGTTGTTCGCCATGGCATCTTAATTCGACGGGCGTAGTTCCGTGCGGCAAAGACTGTTCCAAAGATTGCGGCAAATTTGTTAGTGCCGAATAGTGTTGCAGGAAGTTCATTTGGCAATACGGAAAACAACACCGGTATTTGAATCAGTCCACCCCCTCCAACAACGGCATCAATCAAGCCAGCTCCAAATGCACCCAATGCTAAGATCACAATAAGCGATGTATCCATTGATCGGCTTCACTCAAATATAGATTAGTCAATCACCTGATGATATATCAACACCCACCAATGATGTGCTTCAGGATCTGCGACGTGCATTTTCCACAGGGATCGACAGGTTGAAGATCTCGCCAATAATTTTAAAGATAATTCTTTTAACGCCGATAAGATGTATGCATAATATATGTAAAATTTGAATTGCCTTGGCAAGCCCGGATGAAGCCCACTTCTTTCGATTTTCAGCAGCTTAGTAATGATGATCTGTGAAGGCTCAACTACTCAATAAGAAATTTCATATTGTTGAGGTCAAATAAACTAATTAAGTTCAAGCAATCAGGGAGGTAAAAATGCATCAGACTTCCATCATCCAAAGGCTCGTATTGCTTGTAGCTGTTCCACTTATAGCCCTTACAGCAATGTCTGGGATGTTGATATATCGGGGTTACTCCACGTACCTAAATAGTGCCCAAACAAAACAACTGATGGATCTTGCAGTAAGTTCAGGTAATCTCATTCATACACTACAGATTGAGCGGGGAGCTACAGCAGGTTTTTTACAATCCAAGGGACAAAAGTTTTCTGATGCTTTGCCAGGAATGCGTAGTAAAACTGATGAGCGCCTGACTGAGCTTAAGCAAGAGATGGGCAAAATCGATTATAAGGAGATGCCTAATCTGGCCAAGTCACTGTCTGAGTCTCAAAACCAATTGAGTGAAATAGCCAATGTTAGACAAAAGGCAACTGACTTTTCTTTGACAGTACCAGAGGAAGTCGCTTACTACTCCGGCACAATCTCAAAATTAATTGGAGCCATGAGTGTAAGTGTTGAATTCAACCGGGATGCTAAAATCTCGCAAAAATTGATAGCGTACCTGAGCTTTGTCAGAGCGAAGGAAAATGCAGGCCAGGAGCGCGCCCTCGTGACTGCAATATTTGCTGCTAATAATGTTGAACCTGTCCAGTACCGGGCGATTCTGGCACGGCAAAATCAACAAGATGCGTATCTCAATGATTTTAGAAGTATCGCTGGCGTTGAAGAAAAAGCTTCTTTGGAAGCCGTAATAAATGGAACCGCCGCGAAGGAGGTTAATCGATACCGTGACATTTTGAACAATCAACCCGCTGAAGGTGGGTTTGGAGTGGATCCTGCTGATTGGTTCAAGACCATCTCTGTCAAAATTGAAGGGTTTCATGATACAGAAAACATGATTGCAGGAAGGATTGACGCTACAGCGAGTTCCCAGCTTTCGGCAAGCCGAACTGAGTTAATTTATGTTCTGATATTGGGGGGGCTGGCATTGATACTGACGGTATCAGTTTCACTATGGGTAGCGAGAAGCATCAGCGTACCGCTGAACTGGATGGTCAGAGCCACAGAAAATGCGATAAACGGAAATGACTTTACAGGCAAGGTGCCTGAACAGGGTGCCACAGAGGTTGTGCGTACCGGGCAGGCAATCAATCTACTGATTAATAAGTTTCGCAATGTGATCAACGAAACAAAGAAATCAAGCGATCTCATTACGTCAGCAGCACACTCGCTGGCACTCTCGAGCAATGACGTCAAGGAAAACTCAACAGTCCAATCTATAGCGGCTGAATCTGTTGCAGCGGCAGTGGAACAATCTTCAGTCAGTATAAGCGAGACCGCCAACAATGCTCAGGCAGCAGCCAAATTGGTTGTCAATGCGAGGAATGACAGCAAGCACGCTGGTGAAGTGATGAAAAATACGGTAGACAAGATGAACGATGTCGCACAATTAATCAGGCAATCAGGGGACAGTGTTCTTCGTTTGGACGTGAACTCCAAGAAAATCGGGAGTATTGTACAAGTCATCAAAGATATCGCTGAGCAGACGAACCTTCTGGCTTTGAATGCTGCCATTGAAGCCGCACGGGCGGGAGAGCAAGGGCGCGGATTTGCAGTTGTCGCAGATGAAGTAAGAAAATTGGCGGATCGAACTGGCTCTTCTACAGGGGAGATAGCCGCATTGATAAAATCAATTCAAGACGAGATCGGTGGTACCGTCACCTCAATGCAACAAGCAAATATTCATGCTGCGGAAAGTCTGGAGCTTGTAAATAATTCGTCTAATGCACTTCACACCATGGATGAAGAAGAGCAAGAAGTTGCTAATGATGTTCAAAGTATATCCGACGCTTTGGCAGAACAGGATGAAGCCATTCGGCAGGTTGCAGTCAATATTGAACAAATCGCTCAGATGACTGAAAGCAATAATGCAGCGGCATCAAAAAATAATTTAACCGCTTCAGAATTAAATGATCTTGCCGCGAAGCTAAGAAACTTGGTCTCGATTTATAAGGTATAGATCACTTAAAATGCAATGTCTCTAGAATTTGATGCTGGTGCTAAGTTTACGGCTCTTGATTTGCAGTCACCCGGTCATAGAGTTTTGTAGTTTCAGGGGCGCATTGTATTAGGCTGCTACCAGTCCATCAATCCAGCGCAGGTAGAGTTGCCTTGCAATGTTTTGCAGAAACGGCAGTTTATCCGCCATTTGAGATTGCATGGTGAAAGCTGATTGAACAGCAGGACTATTGGCGCTGGCATCGATTTCATTTGCGCCGACTACACACCAATCGATGATCATCTGCCTGGTCATTTCCACGTGACATTGCAGGGCAAGGTGTTTGCCTAGCGCATAGGCTTGATTGGCACAGTGGCCGCTTGATAGCAGATGGATTGCCCCTTGCGGCAGGCTGAAAGTTTCACCGTGCCAATGAAAAGCATCGAAAGATTGGGTGTTGCCAAACCAAAAGCGCGCTGTGTCAGTATCCGATACCGTACATTGATTCCAGCCGATTTCTTTCACCTGATTTCGACTTACCACTCCGCCCAAAGCTTTGGAGATAAGTTGCCCGCCGAGACAATGGCCCAGTAAGGGAATATCAAGTTCCGCAGCTTTGCGTATTAATGCCAGTACAGGAGAGATCCAAGGCAGGTTATCGTTCACGCTCATCGGCCCGCCCATATATACCAAGCCGGAAAATGGACTTGGATCATCCGGTACCGGGTCTCCGGAATCAATACAAATCAGTTGCCAAGGTATCGTGTGCTCGTCAAGGAACTCGGCTAAATAGCCGGGGCCTTCAGCAGCAATGAGGCGGAATATTGCAACAGGCTTCATGTACAAAAGGCATGAAAAAGGAAACTAGGAGATAATTTTTAATTGATTGGGCAAGGAGTTATCTTTGCGGTTGAGGGTTCAATGTTTTGTCCCGTTCAATCAATGCATAGGCGGAATGGTTATGAATCGATTCAAAATTCTCCGACTCGACAACATAGGCCTCGATACGTTCATCGCGATTGAGTGCGGCTGCCACATCGCGCACCATATCTTCCACGAATTTTGGGTTGTCATAAGCTCGCTCGGTGACAAATTTTTCATCGGGGCGCTTGAGCAACCCGTATAGTTCACAGGAAGCCTGATCCTCGGCATAGCGCACCACTTCCTCAATCCACACGGACCGGTTGGTGCGGACGGTGATGGTGACGTGGGAACGCTGATTGTGGGCTCCGCGCTCCGAAATTTTCTTGGAGCAGGGGCACAGGCTGGTGACGGGTACCAAAACTTTCATGGTGAAACTATATTGCCCGTCTTTAATTTCGCCTATGAAGGTGACATCGTAATCCAGCAGGCTTTGAACGCCGGACACGGGTGCTGTTTTGTTAACGAAATAGGGAAAACTCATTTCGATGTAGCCGGACTTGGCCTCAAGCTTTTCTACCATTTCACGCAGAATACTCTCAAAGGACTCTACGGAAATTTCGCGGCCGTGCTGGTTGAGTATTTCAACAAAGCGGGACATGTGCGTCCCTTTGAAATCATGCGGCAGATGTACGTACATGTTAAAGGTCGCAATGGTGTGCTGCACACCTCCCTGGCTCTTGTCTTTGACAATAACCGGATGGCGAATGCTTTTGATGCCGACTTTATTGATTGCCAGGTGACGCGTATCGGCTTGATTTTGCACATCGGCTATTTGCTGGGGCGCGGGTGAATTCATGATTAACCTCATTCTGATCAGTATTGGAACATTATAATCAATACTGTACTTTTTTACTCTGGTATTTTTTCTTTAATGGAAGCAATGATACCCGTTGCATCCAGTCCACAATTGGCGAGCATCCGGACCGGGTCGCCATGTTCCAGAAACTGATCAGGCAAACCCAAGTGCAACAGTCGAACGGATATTCCATACTGGTTCAAACACTCGGCCACTGCACTGCCTGCGCCGCCTTGTGCGGTATTTTCTTCAATGGTGACCAGCAGTGAGTGGTCGTGTGCCAATTGCAGTACCAGCTCCTCGTCAAGCGGTTTGACAAAACGCATGTTGGCGACGGTAGCATTGAGTTTTTGTGCGGCCTCGTAAGCGGGAGCCAACATGGAGCCGAATGCCAGAATAGCAATTTTTTCGCCAACTCGTCTAATTTCCCCCTTGCCTAAGGGGAGCGCCAGCAATTGTTTATTAATAGCCACACCCGGACCGCTACCGCGCGGGTAACGTACCGCGCTCGGTGTATCCATTAAGAAGGCCGTGGTCAGCATCTGGCGACATTCGTTTTCATCGGCCGGCGCCATGACGGTCATATTGGGGATGCAACGCAGGAAACTCAGGTCAAAACTACCCGCATGGGTTGCTCCATCCGCACCAACCAAACCTCCCCGGTCAATTGCCAGCATGACCGGCAATTTTTGAATGGCAATATCATGGATCAGTTGGTCATAGGCTCGCTGAAGAAAAGTGGAGTAGATAGCCACCACCGGTTTGATTCCATCGCAAGCCAACCCGGCAGCAAAGGTAAGTGCATGTTGCTCGGCAATTCCCACGTCAAAATAGCGGTCGGGAAACTTTTTGGAAAAGTCGACCATGCCGGAACCTTCGCACATCGCCGGGGTTATGCCTACCAGTTTATTATCCTGCTCAGCCATGTCACACAGCCAGTCGCCAAACACCTGGGTATAGGTCGGTTTACCGGCCGCTTTCGGCGAAATGCCATTGAGCGGATCAAACTTGCCAACGCCGTGATACAACACGGAATCTTCTTCGGCATGAACGTAACCCTTGCCTTTCTGGGTCACAACATGCAGAAACTGGGGGCCTTCGAGGTGACGGATGTTGTTAAGCGTAGTAACCAATACATCAAGGTCGTGACCGTCAATAGGGCCGATGTAATTAAAACCAAACTCTTCAAACATTGTGCCCGGAGTCACCATGCCTTTGACATGTTCCTCGGCACGCTTGGCAAATTCCAAAACGGGAGGCATGCCCTTTAATACCTTTTCGCTGCGACGTCGCATGGCCGAATAGAATCCGCCTGAGATCAACTTGGCCAGATAATTATTCAGCGCACCCACCGGAGTCGAAATCGACATATCGTTGTCGTTTAGCACCACCAACAAGTTGGCATTCATGGCTCCCGCGTTATTCAGCGCTTCGAATGCCATTCCACCGGTCATCGCTCCATCCCCGATGATAGCAACCGCACGGCGGTCACTGTTTTCGAGTTTTGCAGCAACCGCCATTCCGAGAGCCGCGGAGATCGAGGTGCTTGAATGTCCCGTGCCAAAAGCATCGTACGGACTTTCGGCACGTTTGGGGAAGCCGGATATACCACCGGCCATGCGCAATGATTGCATGGCGTTCCGGCGTCCGCTCAGTATCTTGTGTGAATAAGTTTGATGGCCCACATCCCATACCAGTTTGTCATGTGGCGTGTTGAACACGTAATGCAAGGCCACGGTCAGCTCAACTGTACCGAGATTGGATGAAAGATGTCCTCCTGTCTTGCTGACAGATTCGATCAGGAATTGGCGAAGTTCATTTGCCAATAACGGCAACTGCTTGCGTTCCATCTTGCGCAAATCATCGGGGGTATTGATTTTATCAAGAAAGGGAAACATCAAAATTTTCTTAAAACAATAAAATCGGCCAGCTCGCGAAGCCGGCACGCCTTATCCCCAAATTCAATAAGCATCTCCAAGGCCTCGGTATGCAATTCAGAAGCCATCTGCCTGGCTGCAGGCACACCAAGCAGTGTGACATACGTTGGTTTTTCGTTATCCGCATCTTTGCCTGCGGTTTTTCCGAGTGTCGCTGTATCTGCTTCGCTGTCGAGGACATCATCCACCACTTGAAAAGCCAATCCCAAACATTTACTGAAATGATCCAGCTTATGTAACAGTGATTCGTCCAGCGCAGCGCCACATTGCGCCCCCAGTAACACGGCGGCCCTTATAAGTGCTCCTGTTTTGTGAATGTGCATAAATTCAAGTTCCGGCAGGCTGAGTTGTTTAGCCACGCTATCCAAATCAATTGCCTGCCCCCCGGCCATGCCGCGCGAACCTGAAGCCGTGGCCAAAAGTTTGATCATTTGGAGTTGACGGGCAGGATCATCATTTAATGGCTGTTCAGCCAGCAATTGAAAAGCCAGACTTTGCAGAGCGTCTCCCACAAGGAGCGCAGTCGCTTCGTCAAATTGAACATGACAAGTGGGTTTGCCCCGGCGTAGAACATCATTATCCATGCAGGGCATGTCGTCATGCACCAGAGAATAAGCGTGGATTAATTCGACCGCAGCGGCGGCAGTGTTTAACCTGCTGATATCTGCTCCGACAAGCTCACCCACAGCAAAGGCCAGCAAAGGACGCACGCGTTTTCCACCGTTCAGGACGCTGTAACGCATGGCTGCGTGCAGACGCTGGGGAGCAACCTCGGCAGAAGGCAATAAATTGCGCAACACTTCCTCAAACCGATTCTGGTGAGTGCTGGACCAAGCCTGAAAATTTAAATTGGACATTACGATTGACTCACGTCATTTGTGCTCTGGAAAGCTTTCAATGTCCCTTCTTCGAGCACCCGTACTTGTTGCTGGGCATCTTCAAGCCGACCACGACACAGCTGCAACAACTCGGCACCGCGCTTGTAGGCAGCCAGCGAATCTTCCAAAGAGAGTTTGCCCGACTCCATATCTGCTACGACCTGTTCCAACTCGGCCATTGCGGCTTCAAAGCCTTGTGCTTTCTGGGGTTTTCCGGCCATTTTGAACTCGTTTGCAAAGCATGCATTCTACCGAAAGGAACAGCCCGGGACAATTTTTACGCGGTAAGCTGATTAATAGAAGCTAAAATCAAGTGTGGTTAGAGGAAGATCTTGAGTGTGTAACCAAATGTTTTATAGTGCTTTAGTCTGCAAGGGATGGTGCATTAACTTTATTTCTATTTAGGTAGGTGAATAGCTGCTGAATACCAATTATCACCGCTATGTAAAGCATAGACATGGAAACGTAGGAAACATAATATTCGGATACGCGCGAGACGTATTCAGTTGCAGCCATTTCGTTGATGCGTCCGGAAACCAGATAGAAACTTGCATTGGAAAGAAAAAATGCAAAGCTGTTGGCAAGCCAGGCCGATAGGATTAACCATCGCCACCCCTTGTTGTCTATTGAATGGTTCAACGCAAACCAACGCCCGACAAACCATAAACTTCCATACGTCGGAATAAGGAACCAGTATGCTGGTGTGATGCACCAATCACTGACGCCTTGCATCGTCGTGACATAAAAATCTATCAGGCCAGCCAGCAGAACAAGTGTTGTGAAAAGTGCCAGTGCAGTGCGGGGATATCTGGCCAGATATAAACCGCCCAGAAAAAAAACAGCCCAGGACGCATCCGGTAAGGAACTGGCTGATCCAAAATGATTGAACCGCGTTACCGCCATAGCCAAAATCAGCCCAATTAATGTTATCCAAGTCTGACTCAATGATGATTTCATTTCAAATTTCCTAAGGTGCTATTCTACTGAAATACGACTGTATCAGAAAAAAGCAGGATATAAAAGTTGATCCTGTGGTGGGGAAAATTGCAAAGCCGGCTTATTTTGCCGCCTTCCTCATCAACATCACATCAAAAGCTTCTTTGATTTTAGCAATGTACGGATTCTTGTAAGCAAATGTATCAATCTTCTCATCATGAACCCGCATGGTAGCGTTGGCTTCGAAAACCACGATTTTTCCGTTAGGGTCAAGCGCACAATCGATTCCGCAGTAGTCGAGTCCAATGGCTTTTGCAATGTCCCGCATGGCGTTAAAATGCTCTTTACTGAAAACGCTATAAGGATCTTTGAGGAATGCTTCTTCTTCCTTGCGCATCCATTCCTGATTGGCCATGTCGGTGCGGAAATGATGCACCAGCCAATGATCATGAATAGCAAGATGGTAAGGAAGTATTTCGTCGTTAAGGCAGATTAACCTGTATTTCCGGTAGTAGCCATCAGCCGAACGGTAATCGGCAAACTCGATCACATAAAAATCTGAGCCGGGATGGCTGGTCACAAAGGATTCGAGAGCGGCAATATCCTCAACTTTTTCGAAGTCGTCACCGCCATGAGTTCCTGCACAGCGGATGAGCAGAGGCAAGTCAAATTTCGCTATCAGCTTTTGCCAATCAGGACCGGCCATTTCTTCGGCTGAAAGGCGTACTGTTTTAGGGGCTCGACAGAGTTCAACTCCTGAAAGAAGGTCAGCAATGGTCTCGCGATCCGTGCCAATAATACGACTTGGATGATTGACCGTTGGACGGCCTATGCGGTCCGCGATATCGCGGGCAAAGGGGAGAACCTCTTTACCGTTATCCGCATCAGAAATCATGTTAATGACTACATCGGCTTTGCTCCGCAGGAAATCAATATCATAGTCTTCGCCGGAGAGCAGAGCGAGGAAATGACTGTCATACATGGTACGCCCGACCAGATAGTTGACCGGGGTGCAGCCCACTTCGGGAGCGTCAAGAAGCAGTACCGAGAAATCTGCCTTGAGTTTTTTGCTGGGCCAAGTGATCAAAGGCTGAATCTTTTGGGCGCGGCGGAATATTTCATGGCACTCATCGAATCGCTTTTCCGACATCAAAATATTGCCAAGGGAAAGCAGCAGGTTCGCATCGGTCGGGTTCAGCGTGATGGCTTTTTCAAGAAAGGCCATAGCCTCATTGCGCCTGATCGATGAGCGTGCGATCAAATCAGCCAGTCTTTTGTAAGTTTCGGTAAAGTTGGGATTCAGTTCCAAGGCGCGACGGTAACTTGCTTCCGCCTCACCGTACAGGCCAAGCGTGTCCTCTGCAAACCCAAGATTAACATGCGCCTGGACAAATTGGGGATCAATTTCCAGCGCTTGGCGGAATTGCGTATAAGCATCGGTAAATCGGCCCAGCTCACAATACAAGGCACCCAACTTGTCGAACATCACTGCAGACCGGGGATTTAATTTCAGTACGCGAAGATAATTTTTTTCAGCTTCGTCAAGTCGCCCGAGAATTTGACAGGCATGGGCCAAATCGGAGTATGCGTCAGCATCGTTCGGGGCGAGTTTGACTAGTTGGGTCAGACCATTCAGCGCGTCGGAGGGTTTGCCGGACATCAGCAGAGCTTTACTCAAGGCTTTCCAGCCAAATGCATTTTGCGGATGGCGTTTTGTAACGTCTGTCGCCATTGACACCAGCGTATCCCATTGGCCGCTATTAAACAGCGCCACCATCTGGTTCATCAGGGTGGCAGAGAGAGGAGCGACCTTTTGCGGGGGGCGAACCGGTATGGGATTATGTTTTTTGCTCATTATTCTTTTTCCTCGATTGATTCAATTCTATAGCATTTTGGCAAATTAACTATGTCCTGCCCGGTACAAATTGCGCTATTTCCAGCTTCGCCAAATTCGTGACATCAGAATCTTCTTTACCGTACAATCAATCTATTAGTTTCAGAATCAGGCTGCCGATTAATTGTAACCCATTGAAAGTGGAGTATATTGCTTTGAGCCGATTGTTGTTTTTCATAGTTGTCATTGTCGTTGTATACAGGTTACTCAAGTCTTACCGTAAACAATTGTCCAGTGAAGAGGAAATTGCCCCGCAGGAGGCGGAAGACATGGTGCGATGTGCTCATTGCGGCGTTCATCTGCCTAAGCGGGAGAGTATTCTGACGGGTAATGAATACTATTGTAGCGAGACGCATCGTCGTGCGCATTATGACAAACCCGAGTAATTTTTGAAAACGGTGTGATTTGATGTTGGATAGCTTGCTCTCATTGGCATGGAAACCCTTGCAGACAGATGCCGATTCCGAGCGCGTGGCTGAAGATCTCTGGCGTTCAATTTCACTGTTTAATTTATATCGGCTCACCCTTGTCTGTCTGTCAATATTTCTGGTCGTCACTTTTGGTGATGAGCTGTCTTTAGGTTCCAGTAACCTGCCTTTATTTATAGACACCAGCATTATTTATTTTATCCTGGTTCTGCTTTCACAACTGGCAATCAAATTGCGTGAACCACGCTTTACTTTGCAGCTGGCTTTTCAGGTGGTAACCGATATTGCATGTTTGACCGTTTTATCAGATGCCAGCGGTGGCATGCAGAGCGGTTTGGGGATCCTGCTGCTGGTTTCTTTAGCTGCTGCAGGGTTGATTAGTCGTGGCAGGATTACCTTGTTCTTTGCGGCTTTGGCCAGTATCGCGGTGCTGCTGCAACATTCCTACGCGGTCCTTACCCAGGATGCCGCTGTTGCCCAATATCTGCAGGCCGGTTTATTGAGTGTTGCCTATTTTGTCATCGCCTGGATGGCGCATACCTTGGCCAGGTATGCGACTGCCAGCGAGAAGTTGGCTGCCTTGCGTGGC
>Ga0316223_1002566_pt1 | contig 14556 bp, 9 predicted proteins | sample TBH18009metaG_FD_206007 | JGI IMG/M metagenome (GOLD analysis project Ga0316223, IMG submission 206007) | Freshwater microbial communities from Trout Bog Lake, Wisconsin, USA - TBH18009 | ecosystem: Environmental > Aquatic > Freshwater > Lake > Hypolimnion/Profundal zone | place: USA: Wisconsin...
CCTGGCTGATCAGGTCGTCTTCAGCCACCAGAATGCGTTTGTCGCTGTGCAATCGAGCGAGCAGGACTTCGGCCGTCTCTGCGACTGGCTCGCCACGTGGCGTACCAGGGCGTCCTTTGCCCATGCCCGCCGTGATCCAGAACGTGCTGCCGCGCTCTGGATGGCTGGTCACGCCAACATCGCCGCCCATCATCAGGGCGATGCGTCGATTGATCGCGAGTCCCAATCCGGTGCCGCCATATTTGCGGGTCGTCGAGACATCGGCCTGCTCGAATGCGGTGAATAGTTTCTCCATCTGGACTTCCGATATGCCAATGCCGGTGTCGGTCACCTGGAAGCGCAACAGGTAATCGGTCCCGGTTTCTTCCAGCACGCGGCCAGTGAGCGTGATGCCGCCATGCTCCGTGAACTTGATGGCATTGCCCAGGTAATTGACCAGCACCTGGGACAGCCGGGTGGCATCGCCATTGAGCGTCTCAGGCAGACCTTCCCGATTGATCTGCAGCGACAGGCCCTTGGCGGTTGCCGCCTCTGTAACGATGGCCGCAATGGAATAAAACAGATCGCCCAGCGCGAAGTCCTTGTGTTCCAGCACGAGCTTGCCGGCTTCAATTTTGGACAGGTCAAGCACATCGTTGATGATGCCCATCAGGTGTCGGCACGAGACCGTGATGGTGTCCAGCTGTTCCATCTGCTGGGCTGTGAGCGTGCCGCGTCGCATGACGTGCGCCATACCCAGAATGCCGTTCATCGGCGTGCGGATTTCGTGGCTCATATTAGCCAGGAACGCGCTCTTGGCCAAGTTGGCCGCTTCGGCTGCATCGCGGGCGGTGGCTAGCTCCACCGTTCGCTTCTCGACCAACGCCTTGAGCTGGTCGTGGTGGGTTTCCAGCGAGCGCTGTGCCTCTTTTTGCAACGAAATGTCGGAGGCCAGTCCGATGAAGTGGGAGACACCCGCAATGTCGATGCGGCAACCGGAATAGGCGATATCAACGGCAGCCCCATCCTTGCGGCGAAACTGTGCCTCCACGTTGGTGACGACTTCTCCGCTGCGCAGGGCTGCAAACACTGCGGCACGCGTTGCCGGGTTGACCCACATCTGGATGTCGACGCCGGTCTTGCCCATCATCTCGGCGCGGCTGTAGCCAATAATGTCTTCAAATGCCTGGTTCAGATCCACAAAGGTTCCATCGGCCAGCAAGCTGATGGCGATGCCGATCGGGCTGGTGTGGAAAATTCGCGAGAACCGTTCGTTGCTTTCTTTGAGTGCAGTCTCCGACTGTTTACGGATGGATACGTCCTCGGCAAAGACCACAATGCCGCCCACGGCGCCCCCTGCGGTTCGCCAAGGTTGAGCCTCCCACCGCAGCCACGTTCCATTCTCGACCAATGCTTCGGCGGCGCGCGTGGTTTGACCCGACAGACCACGGCGGTACGATTCTTCCCACAGCTCGGGCAACCGCGTCATGGCGCTGCTGCTGGGTTGCGACGGACGAAAATCTGACTCCGCCAGTCCGAATTCGTCCGCCCAGCGCTGGCTCGCAGCCATGTAATTCCGGTGCTCATCAAACATCGCCACCGCCACCGGCGCGTGCGCGATGAACTGCTTCAGCTGCGCCTCACTTTCCCTGCGCAGTTTCAGATTGCCTGAAAAGCGCCATGCAGCGAGCAACGCGAATACCGCAATGGAGATGGCGAGCACGGGTGCCGACAAGGCCGCAGTCACTTCGCGCAGGAGCCAGCTTTTGGACACGCCAATGGCCACCCCGAAACCACGGTCGGGGTCACGGACAAACGCGGCAATGGTCGTTCGACCATCCAGGTTGATGTTCTCGTAGACGCCGGTGTTGCGATGGGCGAGCTGATCAATCAGCCGCTCCGATGCAAACTTGCCGACGAACCGGTCCTGGTTGAGTGTGCGCGCCACAATCACGCCGTTGCCATCAAAAATAGCGACCACCCAGGGGTCGGGAAACTGCTGGCTTTGCAGACCAACGCGCAGTGCATTGCTGTCCAGAACCGAGGTCAGGACGTAAACAACCTTGCCATCGCGCAGTATCGGAACATCAATCAGCACCTCATGGCGTCCCGACACGGTGCCAGTGACCAGATTGGAAATCCTTGGCTTACCCGACGCAAATACATGCTTGATGCGGTCCAGGTTGTTGGTCACGGGCAGCGGACCACCATACGTCACAAGCGTATTGAACCGTTGTTGACCGGATGCATCAGTCAGTACGACGTGATCGGCGATTTGTGTTAATGCCAGCGCATGGGCTGCTTTTTCCTGCGCGGCGCCGAAGTGCTGGTGCGCAAAGTCTTCGTCCAGTGTTGCTGACAGTGCCTGGGTAAACGTCAGGACGTTGGACAGTTCCTGGGTCACGGAACGGTTCATTGCCTTGGTAGTCACCAGCAAATTTTCTTCCAGGCGTTCGCGTTCGCGTGCGAATTCCATGGCGCCTGCAGCGACCGTAATGGCAACAATCACGACAAGCGCAAAAAACACCTGCCAAAGGACGGGCCTGACTGACCGGGTCTTGAACGATTTCAACATGGTCTTTGTTGTATAGCTTGCGGGTGCGCTGCCCCATAGTAACTTGCGACGCGACAAAAAAAATGGGAGCCGAAGCTCCCGTTTTCTTGAATTGCAAGTAATCAGGCTGGTGTACTCTTGCGGCGACGTTTGAGCGTGGCACCGATAAGGCCAATGCCACCGAGCAGCATGGCGTAGGTTTCTGGTTCTGGCACCGCAGACACCGACACATTGGCAATCACGGGGCCAGACAGACCGGTCGCATTGGCACTGGTGGCGAATGTGAGCGTGGTAGCTGCCGAACTTGCCGTGAAGTTTGTGGTGATGGTTGGGGCATTGGCAGAGTTTCCGCCGATGTAACCAGTCGCTGATCCCACTTCCTGACCGTTAATCTGGACATAGAGGCTCTTGGAACCATAGCCAGGATTTTGACCAAGCTGGAAACTCACCGCATAACTTTGACCCACGGTTGTCGCAAAAGTCTGCGAAATCGAGCCAGGTTGATTGGAGGACCCACTGAGCGGATTCGGCGATCCAAGCATGTCAATGCTGTTGCCACTGCCGATGGCACCGTAAGCACCATTGCTGACCACGTCAACGGAACTCAATCCAACGGTCCATCCGGACAGGGCAGTCGAGCCAGTGTACAGGGTAGCGTAGTTGCCGGTGATGGGGCCGGAACTGAGTGCATCGGGTGTGTAGTTTGCAAAGTTACCGTTTTGGAAGGCGGTGACCTGAGCAGACGCAAACAGTGGCACTGCCAATGCAATTGCAAAAATAATTTTACGCATATGTATCCCCTGTGAATCGAACGATGACTGAACACGCAGTCGCGTGTGAATCCAATGTGTTTATTGTATTCACAATGCGATTATTATCGTTGAGCGTTCAGCGCTTGCAATAGTCCGTTTGGATTATTCCGTACTGTTCACGGTTAACGCATGGTGCCTCGGGCCGGAATCGAACCGGCACACCTTTCGGTACCGGATTTTGAGTCCGGCGCGTCTACCAATTCCACCACCGAGGCAAATTAGCTGGTCTGCAATTATAGGCTGAACCAGCTTTGTTGACTCGGATCTTTGAATTATTTTTGCCCACCACGGAATCGACCGGTCGGCAGCGTGCGGCCGTCCGTTGCATTGCGCCGTGGTGCGAACGCTTGCCAGAGCGCAATTTATGGCACATTCTGGGCCATGAAATACAAATCGATCGAAGACGTCATTGGTCAGACGCCCCTGGTGGCTTTGCAACGCATCGGGGCCGAGGCCAATGCCGCACGTAACAATGTGGTGCTGGGCAAACTCGAAGGCAACAACCCCGCAGGTTCCGTGAAAGACCGGCCCGCCATGTCCATGATTCAGCGCGCCCAGGAGCGCGGCGAGATTCACCCCGGCGACACGTTGATTGAGGCCACATCCGGCAACACCGGCATTGCGCTGGCGATGGCCGCAGCCATCAAGGGCTACCGCATGATTCTGATCATGCCTGAAGACCTGTCCATTGAACGCGCCCAGACCATGAAAGCATTTGGTGCCGAGCTCATCCTCACGCCCAAGAGCGGCGGCATGGAATACGCCCGCGACCTGGCCGAAAAAATGCGTAGTGCAGGGCGTGGCTACGTGCTCGACCAGTTTGCCAATGCCGACAATCCCCGCATCCATTACGAGACCACCGGGCCCGAAATCTGGAACGACACCGCCGGGCGCGTGACCCATTTTGTCAGCGCCATGGGCACTACCGGCACCATTACCGGCGTGTCGCGTTACCTGAAGGAAAAAAATCCGGGGGTGCGCATTATTGGTGCGCAACCGGCCGAAGGGTCGCGCATTCCCGGCATCCGCAAGTGGCCTGAAGCCTACATGCCCAAAATTTACAATCCGGAAAACGTGGATGAACTGGTATTGGTGAGCCAGACCGATGCCGAAAACATGTGTCGTCGGCTCGCGCGCGAAGAGGGTATTTTTGGTGGCATTTCAGCGGCTGGAGCCTGCTGGGTGGCGCAACAAATTGCAGCCCAGGTGCAGGACGCCACCATCGTGTTTGTGGTGTGCGACCGTGGCGACCGCTATCTCTCCACCGGCGTCTTCCCGGTCTGATAATTCGCCATGCACATCGACAAAGAAATTGACACCAGCGGCCTGAACTGTCCGCTGCCCATCCTGAAAGCCAAAAAAGCCCTGGCCGAGTTGGACAGCGGCCAAATTCTGAAGGTGGTGGCCACCGACGCCGGCTCGGTCCGCGATTTCCAGGCCTTCGCCCGCCAGACGGGCAACGAACTACTGGAACAGCAGACCGCAGCCGACCAGTTCATTCACATCCTGCGCCGCCGCTGAACGCAGGGCGCGCGGCCCCCCACACGCAGTGGGGCAAGCTGGGGGCCCTATTTTCTAGTTTAAGCGCTGCAACTGTTCGCGGATTTTCCCCACCGTGTCGGCGAAATCGGCCACCCGCTTGCGCTCCTGCGCAATCACGGCCGGTGGCGCCTTGGCCACAAAGGCTTCGTTGGCCAGCTTGCTGTTGGCTTTGGTGATTTCGTTTTCCAGGCGTGCCAGCTCCTTGCCCAGGCGCAGCTTCTCCGCCGCCACGTCAATTTCCATGTGCAGGCAAATGCGCGCATCGCCCACCACCGCCACCGGTGCGGCCTGGGCCGCTGCCTGCCAGGCGTCAGCGTCGGCGAACAGCTTGACTTGGTTGAGCTTGGATAGCGATTGCAGCACCGGCGCCCAGGTTTGCAGGAACGCGGTTTCCGTGTCGTTTTGTGCCAGCACAAACAGCGGCAGCCGGGTCGCTGGCGACACGCCCATTTCGCCACGCAGGTTACGGCAGGCATCCACCAGTTGCTTGAGCTTGGTGATTTGCGCAATGGCGTCGGCGTCGATGCGCTCGGGTTGGCTCACCGGGTAAGCGGCGATGCTGACCGAGGCGCCGCCACGTCCGGCCACCGGCGCGACGGTTTGCCACAGCGCTTCCGTGATGAACGGAATGACCGGGTGCGCCAGCCGCAAAATGGTTTCCAGCGTGCGGATCAGGGTGCGTCGGGTGGCGCGCTTCTGCGCCTCGCTGCCGGTTTGGATCTGCACCTTGGCAATTTCCAGGTACCAGTCGCAGAACTCGTTCCAGACGAAGTCGTATAGGGCGTTGGCGACGTTGTCCAGGCGGTACGCTTCAAACGCGTGCGCCACGTTGGCTTCGGTTTGCTGCAGCAGCGACACGATCCAGCGGTCGGCGGCGCTGAATTCCAGGTAGCCGTGCATGTTGCCGCCGGGGGCACATTGTTCTGCGCTGTGTTCCTGCAAGCCGCAGTCCTGGCCTTCGCAGTTCATCAGCACAAAGCGGGTGGCGTTCCACAGCTTGTTGCAGAAATTGCGGTAGCCCTCGCAGCGCTTGGAGTCGAAGTTGATGCTGCGCCCGAGCGACGCCAGCGCGGCAAAGGTAAAACGCAGCGCGTCGGCGCCGTAGGCCGGAATGCCGTCCGGGAATTCTTTTTCCGTGTTCTTGCGCACCTGGGGCGCCGTTTCCGGGCGGCGCAGGCCGGTGGTGCGTTTGTCGAGCAGTGGCGACAGCGCAATGCCGTCGATCAGGTCCACCGGGTCCAGGACATTGCCTTCCGACTTGCTCATCTTCTTGCCCTGCGCATCGCGCACCAGGCCATGGATGTAGACGTGTTTGAACGGCACCCGTCCGGTGAAGTGCGTGGTCATCATGATCATGCGCGCCACCCAGAAGAAGATGATGTCGTAGCCGGTGACCAGCACCGAACTGGGCAGGTACAGGTCGTGGTCCTGCAAACCAGTTGCCGCGCCTCCCGCGCCCGCATCAGCGGCGCTGCCGCTCGGGTTCCAGCCGACCGTGCTGAACGGCACCAGCGCCGACGAATACCAGGTGTCGAGCACATCCGGGTCGCGTCGCAGGGCACCCTGGTAACCGGTTGCGCGAGCTTGGGCCAGCGCCTCGGCTTCGTCGTGCGCCACATAAAAGCTACCGTCGTCACCGTACCAAGCCGGAATCTGGTGGCCCCACCAGAGCTGGCGGCTGATGCACCAGTCCTGGATGTTGTTCATCCACTGGTTGTAGGTGTTGACCCAGTTCTCCGGCACAAACTGCACTTCGCCGGACTGCACCGCGTCTATGGCCTTCTGGGCGATGGAACGGCGGTCCTGGCCCGTGCCCGAGCCGTCCCCGGCGGGAGCCTGGTTCATGGCGACAAACCACTGGTCGGTCAGCATCGGCTCCACCACCTGGCCAGTGCGTGCGCAGATGGGCAGCATCAGCTTGTGCGGCTTGATCTCCAGCAGCAGTTCCTGGGCTTGCAGGTCGCTGATCACGGCCTTGCGCGCGTCAAAACGGTCCAGGCCACGGTACGCGCTGGGGCCGTTCTCATTGACCTTGGCGTCGAGCGTAAAAATGGTGATCAGCGGCAGACCGTGGCGTTGGGCGCAGGCATAGTCGTTGAAGTCGTGCGCGCCCGTGATCTTGACGCACCCTGAACCGAAAGCGCGGTCCACAAAGTCGTCGGCGATGATGGGAATGCGCCGGTCGCACAGCGGCAGGTCCACCAGTTTGCCCACCAGATGGCGGTAGCGCTCGTCTTCCGGGTGCACCGCCAGTGCGCCGTCGGCCATCATGGTTTCCGGGCGCGTGGTGGCAATCGTCATGCCTTTTTGCAGCACGCCATCAATCCGCTGCGGGCCGTCGGCAAACGGGTAGCACAGGTAATACATTTTGCCTTCGGCTTCCGTGCTTTCCACTTCCAGGTCGCTCACGGCACTTTGCAGCACCGGGTCCCAGTTGACCAGGCGTTTGCCACGGTAGATCAGGCCTTGCTGGTAGAGCTGGACGAAGGTCTGCGTGACTGTTTTCGACAACCGGTCGTCCATGGTGAAGTATTCGCGGCTCCAGTCCACGCTGTCGCCCATGCGGCGCATTTGGGTGGTGATGGTGTTGCCACTTTTTTCCTTCCATTCCCAGACCTTGCTGGTGAAGGCTGCGCGCCCGAGGTCGTGGCGGCTGATGTTCTGGTCCTGCAACTGGCGCTCTACCACGATCTGGGTGGCAATGCCGGCGTGGTCGGTGCCGGGAATCCAGGCGGTGTTGAAGCCACGCATGCGGTGGTAGCGCGTCAGGCTGTCCATGATGGTCTGGTTGAACGCATGACCCATGTGCAGCGTTCCCGTGACATTGGGCGGTGGCAACTGAATGGCAAAGGCGGGCGCGTCGGCTTGCGGCTGCGCGCTGCCACGGTAACCGGCAATGCCGTAGCCACGGCGCTCCCATTCGGGTCCCCACAGTGCTTCGAGCGCCGCTGGCTCAAACGATTTGGACAGCGATTGCAGACCGGGTTGGGCCGGCACATCGCTGGATGTGGCGGTGGTTGCAGGGGCTGTGGCAGTGGAGGGGAGGGCAGAAGCGTGGTCGGACATGGTCATTCAGATAGAGCGAGGCGCGATTTTACCGGTCTACCGGCTCAGGGACGCCGATAGCTCGGTTGTTGGCGCTGCCAATAAGGCGAATCAAGGTGTTCCAGGCGCACTTTGCCGCCGGTGGAGGGTGCGTGCACAAAGCGGCCATCGCCGACGTAGATACCAGCGTGGGTGACGCCGCCCCCATGCGGCGCAAACAGCACCAGATCGCCACTGCGCCGACTCTGTGGCGGCACGCTCGTGCCCCAGTTGCTCAGGTCCTGCACGGTGCGCGGTGTCTGCAGACCGGCGTGGGTGCGGTAGACATGGGCGATCAGGCCGCTGCAGTCAAACCCGGAGTCGGGCGTATTGCCACCCCAGTGGTAGGGCGTGCCGACTAGTGTGATGGCGTAGAGCGTGACTTCATTGGCTTGCTCCAGCGTCAGCTGCGCTGGAATGGCATCCGCTGGCGTTGTTGTCGTTGGCGCGGCAACGGTGGGGGCGCGTGTCGGGGCACTGCCGCAACCGGCCAGTAACACGCTAAACGCCAATGCCGCCCACACCGTTGCGGTTGCGCGCGCCGTCTGCAAGCGGGAGGCAGGGGCGGTGGCGGTGCGTGGTTGCACGCGCGTTATTCGGTCACGGGAGGCAGGCCCAGCTCTGCGCACAGGCGGTCAACCGTGTGCTGCAGGTGCGTCACTTGCTGTTCCAGCGCGGCAATGCGCGCGACCGGGGACGCGCTGTTGTTGCCGCCGCTGACAGTGAGTGCGTCGTCGGGCGCGCCGCTGACGGCGCCGCACAACAGGTGCGCCCAGCGCGGTTCACGCGCGCCTGGCAGGCGAGGTAGCAACACCACCAGCGGACCACCTTTGGCCGGGGCGCGTTCGCGCAACTCTTCCAAAAATCCTTCGACCGACGAAATATCCGCAAACTTGTACCAGCGTTCTGTGTTTAATCGCAATTCGCCTGCGGTCTGCGGGCCGCGCAGCATCAGCATGGCCAACAGCACCGACGCCTGCTCGTACACGCCCAGGCCGCGCTGCAAGTTGTGCGTGAATTTGACAGTCCGGCTGCCGCTGACTTCATGCGCCAGCCCGTATTCGCGCAGTTCCTCGACGGCACCGGCAACCGCCGCCTCGTCGAGTTCCATGATCGGATCCCGGCTGGTCTTTTGGTTGCAGCCCTGCATTAGCGCGTTGAGCGACAGTGGGTAACTGTCCGGCACCGTGCGTGCCTTTTCCATCAGTGTGCCCAGCACGCGCGCACTGGCGGCGCTCAGGAGCGGGATGGCGGGGACGCCCGTTGTGCCGGAGGTGTCGATGGCGGCGGCGGTCGTTGTCGTCGTAGTGGGTTCATCCATGGCGGTCGGGTGCCATGCACTTACGTTGCGGGCGCGTCGTCATAAAACACCTCCAGCGTGCCCTTGAGTTTGAGCAGCAATGGTTTGCCCTTGCGGTCGCGCGCCTTGCCTGCTGCGACTTTGATCCAACCCTCACTGATGCAGTATTCCTCCACATCGACGCGCACGTGGCCATTGAAACGGATGCCTACGTTGTGCTCGAACACGGCCGCCACAAAATACCGGCTGGCTGGATCGACTGACAAGTGGTCCGGCAGGGCTGGGCGTTCCGGTACGGTCGTGGGTTGGGCGGGTGATTCGGACGGTGCGTTCTGGTTGGTCTGTATGGTCTGGTTCATAGCCCTTATTCTCGCGCATCGGACGGCTGATTTGACGGGTTTTTCTTGCGCCGACCACCCCACTCACAAATCATCAATGCGGCGGGCCAGTTCCCCCGATGCGCCGTGGGTTGCCGCTGTCTTGCGAAACACCACTTCACCCGTTTGCAGGTGGACTACACGAATTTCCTTGCCGAATGGCTCCGTGCCACTCTTGGCAGCGATGGTAATAGCCAGACTAAGATCCTCTAAATGGATGCTTGTTGCATGCATTCCCAACGTCAGTGGCCCAACAATGGGGAACGCACTCTCCACGCAGTAGCTATTGAATGTCATCGCATGTCCTTTCTTAGCGTTTGGGTTCAGGGATACAACCGATGCTTCGGTGGACGTGTGGCACGCACCATCCACCTTCAAACACCGTACACAACATCGATTCAGAGGGCCACCTTAGCACGCAGCAATTGCCATTATTGCGATCTCGGAAATAGGCGTCTTTTATCCTTGCCGTCTTGTCAATCCGATTGCAAAAAACTATCGTCAGACGCATGGGTATTGGCGTTAATTGGCGTGTGCGATCGCCAGGAAAGTGCTATTTTTGCAGCCACACCTCGCCACACCTTCTATGACTACGGTCCAACGCCTGCCCAGCCCGTATCGCCAGGAAGCCCCTGTCGTTGCGGTGTGCCTGGGCTCGCTGGCCCCATCGTTGAACTGGGGTGCCGTTGTGCAGAGGGCTACGCCGTGGGTGCAGGCCGTGCGCGACCATCCGCCCGCGTTTTGGGCGGTGGAGTCGCTGCTCCATGAATATCCCATTTCCAGTGCCGAGGGGTTGGCACTCATGCGTCTGGCGGAAGCCTTGCTGCGCGTACCAGATGTTGAAACCGCCATTGCCCTTTTGGCCGACCAACTGGGGCGGACGCAATTCAGCAGCGCGAGTGATGTCGCGCTGGTACGGCTGTTTGGCACGACCATCGCCCTGGTGAAACATGTTTTGCCAAACGACACGTCTGCGGATTCCGTGCCTGGTTTGTTGGGTAGGCTGGGTGCCAGGGCGGTGGTTGCCGCCACGTTGCGGGCTTTGCAATTGCTCGGGCACCAGTTCGTGCTGGGACAAACCCTGCCGCAGGCTCTGCACGAGGCGGATGCCGCGCGCAGGCGACAGCCGCTGCGATTCTCCTTCGACATGCTGGGCGAAGGTGCGCGCACCGATGCCGATGCGTTGCGTTACCTGCAGAATGATGCGCAAGCCATTGCCTTTCTTGCACGGCACGCGAGCCCGACACGTCCCTTGGCGGAGAACGACGGCATTTCCATCAAGCTCAGTGCGCTGCATCCGCGCTATGAAGAAGCGCAGCGCGCCCGCGTGATGCGCGAATTGGTGCCCCGCGTCTGGGGTTTGTGTGAACAGGCCGCACGCGCCAACATGGCGCTGACGATCGATGCGGAAGAGTCCGACCGTCTGGAGCTTTCGCTGGCGGTGTTTGAGGCGCTCGCCCTGCGTGTGTCGCAGCACCATCCGCAGTGGACGGGCTTTGGCTTGGCCCTGCAGGCCTACCAAACGCGCGCGCTGGAACTCACGGCCCACGTGGTGGAACTGGCACGCAAGTACCAGATTCAGTTCATGTGCCGCTTGGTCAAGGGGGCGTACTGGGATGCCGAAATCAAGCGCGCCCAGGAGCTGGGTGTGCCGCATTACCCGGTATTTACACACAAGCACCACACCGACATGGCGTACCTGGCTTGCGCACGTGTCCTGTTGCAGGCGCCGGACGCCATCTATGCTCAATTTGCCACGCACAACGCAGCCACCATCGCGGCGCTGGTGCAAATGGTGGCTGAAACGGGTACGGCCTGTGAGCTGCAACGTCTGCACGGCATGGGCGAGGGCGTGTACCGCGAAGTGCTGAAAGCTACGCAGTTGCCGTGTCGCGTGTATGCCCCGGTAGGTGCGCATCGCGACCTGTTGGCTTATCTGGTGCGCCGTTTGCTGGAAAATGGCGCCAACGCGTCGTTCGTCCACCAATTGGCGGACCCGTCGATTGGCCTGCCGGTGTTGCTGGGCTCGCCACTGCAGTGGGCGCCGCAGTCCGGCTTGCAGTTGCCACCGGTTTTGTTTGGGGAACATGCGGGCGCACGCCGCAACAGTACGGGCCTGGACCTTGCGGTCGCCAGCATGCGCGAACCCTTGCTGGCTGCGCTGCAACAAACCGAGGTCCCCTCGGTGCCGCTGTTTGACTGCACGCGCATTCCTGCCGCGTATGCCCGTTGCGCCGACAGCCACCGGGCTTGGAGTCAGCGGGGCGCAACTGCGCGCGCCAGCATATTGCGCCGTGCAGCCGATGCCGTGTTGCAGCGGTTGCCAGCGCTGAGCGCCTTGTTGGTGAAAGAAGCCTTCAAGACCTGGGCCGATGCTGTCTCCGAGGTGCGCGAGGCGGTGGACTTCCTGCGCTATTACGCCGATGAGGCAGAGCGCATCATGCAGCCGGTCGCTTGTCCGCAGGTGCCTGGTGTCAGCGACAGCGCTTTGCTGTGCGTCACGGGCGAGACCAATACCCTGCAGTTGACCTCGCGCGGGGTCTGGGTGTGCATCAGCCCGTGGAACTTTCCGCTGGCCATCTTCACAGGACAGGTTGCTGCAGCGTTGGCCACGGGCAATACGGTGTTGGCCAAGCCTGCAGAGCAAACGCCCGGCATTGCGCAGGTGGCGGTCCAGATGCTGCATGCCGCCGGCGTTCCGCCGGACGCATTGCAATTGCTGCACGGCACCGGAGAGACTGTTGGCGCAGCGCTGGTGGCGCAACCGGGCGTGGCCGGTGTGGTGTTTACCGGTTCCACCCCGGTGGCCAAAACCATCCAGCGCGCGCTGGCCGCCAGCGACGGACCCATTATTCCCTTCATTGCGGAAACCGGCGGCATCAACGCCATGGTCGTGGACTCCAGTGCCTTGCCGGAACAGGTGGTCGATGCTGTCGTAACCAGTGCCTTTCGCTCAGCCGGACAGCGCTGTTCGGCATTGCGCCTGCTGTGCGTGCACGAAGCCATTGCGGACCGTGTCATCCTCATGTTGCAGGGGGCCGTCCAGGAACTGGCGGTGGGTGACCCGGCCTTGTTTTCTACCGATGTGGGGCCGGTGATCGACGCGCCAGCGTTTGAGAATTTGCAGCAGCATTTGACGCGCTTACGGTCCACCGCCAAGGCCCTGACCCCGCAATCATCCACCGCGGTGGACGCGGGTGTCGCCCAGGCTACCAGGCTGATCACGCCGCATGTCTTTGAGGTTCGTCATATTGCCGACGTACAGGCTGAGATTTTTGGACCAGTGCTGCAGGTGGTCCGCTGGGGCGGCGACCCGTCGGACGTCCTGGCGCACATCAACGCCCTGGGCTATGGACTAACGCTGGGTATTCAAACGCGCATTGATAGCCGCGCCCAGGCCATGGCCCATGCCGCACAGGTGGGCAACGTCTATATCAATCGCAACATGATTGGGGCGGTGGTGGGCGTGCAACCTTTTGGCGGCGAAGGCCTGAGTGGTACCGGCCCCAAGGCGGGCGGGCCGCATTATTTGTACCGTTTTTGTGCCGAGCAGACTATCACCGTCAATACGGCGGCGGCTGGTGGAAACGCGGCGCTGCTCGCGTTATTGCAAACCGGTGGCGGGTAGGCCAGGCTGCGCGTGTGGCGCGGATGTACACTGATTCGCAGCGTAAAGGACTATTCAATCAATGCGCAATGCGAAAGAATATCTGAAAAGCGTCGCTGTGCATCGGGTTGATCAGTGGCTGGATCGTTGTGTGTCTGCCAAAGCCACGGGCCTGCGGAGCGGTCTGGTGGCCATTGCCTTGTCACTTGCTGCATTTCTGTTGCGGATGGTCATTGCACCTGCCAATGCCGGTTTGCCATTCATCACATTCTTCCCGGCGGTGGCACTCGGCGCGGTTTTCTTTGGTACCGGGACGGGGCTGCTGGTCTCACTGATCTGTGCCATCCTGGCGACTTATTTTTACTTTCCGCCGTATGGGGAAATATCGGTCCATTTTCAGCCGCAAACCATGCTATCGGTGCTGCTGTTTGGTACAGACGGATTGGTTGTGACTTTGTCCATTGGTGCCATGCGCCACTATTACGCCAGGTACCACAACTCCATTGCGCAACTGACGGACACGCTTGCGCAGAGTCAGCGCCAGCAAGCAGAGCTGTCTTATCAAAAGTTCGCATTGGACCAGCATGCCATTGTTGCTGTTACCGATGTGCGCGGAGCCATAACCCACGTCAACGATAAATTCTGTGCTATCAGCCAGTATTCCCGTGAGGAACTTCTGGGGCAGAACCACCGATTGCTTAATTCTGGCGTGCATCCACTGGAATTTTTCATTGACATGTACCGAACCATCGGCGTTGGAAAAGTGTGGAATGGTGATATTTGCAACCGTGCCAAGGATGGCAGTTTGTATTGGGTGGCTACGACCATCGTGCCTTTTCTGGATGCAGCGGGCAAGCCCACGAAATATGTGGCGATCCGGGCGGATATTACCGACCGCCGACGCCAGGTGGCCGAGCTTGCTGATCGGGAGTTGCGTTATCGCAGCGTTGTCGAGACCGCGCAGGACGGCTTTTTACTGGCAAAGCTGGAGGGCCAGTTGATCAGTGTCAATGCGTCCTATTGCCAGTTATCGGGCTATAGCCGGGAAACGTTGCTCGGCATGCGTATTTCTGATTTGTTTGCAGTCGAAAGTGCGCAGGAGTCGGCGCGCCATGTTGCCCGGTTCACCGAACGGGGGTATGACCGTTTTGAATCAGTGCAAAAACGCAAGGATGGGAGTGCATGGCCGGTTGAAATCACGATGAGCAGGAATCCTGTGCTGGCGGAAATGTTCGTGTTTGTGCGCGACCTGACCGAACGCAAGGCGCTGGAAGCCGAGCGGGCGCAATCTGAAGCGCAGA
>Ga0316223_1002575_pt1 | contig 14527 bp, 13 predicted proteins | sample TBH18009metaG_FD_206007 | JGI IMG/M metagenome (GOLD analysis project Ga0316223, IMG submission 206007) | Freshwater microbial communities from Trout Bog Lake, Wisconsin, USA - TBH18009 | ecosystem: Environmental > Aquatic > Freshwater > Lake > Hypolimnion/Profundal zone | place: USA: Wisconsin...
CAAGGGCGATAATGCGAATACGTCTGAGACTGCGTCTCCAGGTCAGTTGCCAAATACCATTGGCATTCGCGGCGGCGGCGAAATTAATACCAAACGCTTTCCGACTTCGGGCGGTCTGCCAGTCACGCCCAATCCTGGACTTGGTCCAGTTGTGCAGGCCCAATATGTTTGTAAATACGGCTATTACTCGACCAGTGCAACCAGCTCCACTTCGGTAACAACCAATACAGTCAATATGAGTTCTGGCGCATCGTACCTGCCGCCCTATACTGTTATCTCTGCGACTGCCAATGCTGCCGTGGGCGATCCCAATACCGGTGTTTCCACGGTCACCTGGGTATCGTCGGCAGACACTGCCAACAAGACCTGGTACATTACAACGACCGGCACCTACCCGGTCCAGGGCGTGTATGACTATCCGATCCTGGTCTATTCCAACCTCAATTCGACCAAACCCATTTTTAATCAGGAATATGTCAGCAGTCCATCACGCAATATCGTTTCAACCGTGTCTGGCAGTGGTGCGGTACCGATCAAGTACTATATCAATTTAACCTCGGTGGGCATTCTGTCGGTGAGTTACTCTTACAATGGCGGGGTGTACACACCGGTTATTTCAAATCAGAGTATCGTACCGCCCAATGCGTCACTGCCAAACTGGTTCCTGTTTGGATTTACTTCAGGTACGGGCGGCGGCAGCAATAATCACGAAATCAAATGTTTCACTGCAGCACAGCCACAAACAGGTTCCGGTTCGGCCGGGGGTAACATTCCTCAGGGTGAAAAAGTGTTGGCCGGCAATCAGATTTATGTAGCCTATTACAACCCGCTGTACTGGACCGGAACCGTTCAGGCCAACGAACTTGGTGTGAATTCAACGACTGGTGCGGTCACGATTGTCGACGTTGCCAGTACTACTACGCCACTGGTAGTGTGGGATACAGGCTGCGTATTAAGCGGCCCGCTCGCCTGCGCCAATAATCCGCAATCGATTACCACCCCGCCAGCACGCGCTATCGCAACCTGGAATGATGGTATTGCGGCAGGTGCAACTACGCCAACATCAACACCCGGCGCGGTTGCATTCACTCCGGCGAATTTTTCCAAGTTGTCCGGTAATGAACAGCAAATGCTGAATTGCGGTACGCCGACCGGCACGGGTTCCAGTTGTGACAACTATGGACAGCAACGTATCGGCTACCTGATTGATAACAATGTCTCCAGCATAGCCTCACCTGGCCCCAATGTGTTCCGAAAACGGATCAGCATGCTCAGCGACATGATCAACTCCAGTCCACTTTGGATCGGCAATCCAGCCCTGCCCTACACAAATTCCTGGTCTGATCAGCTTTATCCGACTGCGACCATGCCAGAAGGAACCACTTACTCGACGTTTCAACTAAGCTTCCAAAGTCTGCCAAATGGCGCACGGCTGAATACGGTCTACGTTGGTGCCAACGATGGCATGGTGCACGGCTTTGCTGCCGGCTATGGTGACGTCACCACGACAACTGCGACTGACAATAGCGGTGCTGAAGTCATGGCGTATTTGCCCAGCCTGGCTTTGAGTACCATACACAACACCACGTCGCCAGATCCGACCGTTACCAGTGCCGGTGAACTGGACTTCACCAGCCAGTTGTATGCACACAATGACTTCGTCGATGCGCCACCGGGTTTCGGCGACCTGTACTGGTCTGGTGCCGTCAATAGTTCTCCGATTACCACCAAATGGCAAACCTGGCTGGTCGGTGGTTTGGGCGGCGGCGGCAATCTCGGCGGGGTAATCGGCGGTGTTGTCGATCCGGCAAAGGGCAATATTACTTCAGCAACAGCCAATAACGGTGTGGGCGAAATCTATGCCATCAATATTACCAATCCTCTTACCCCTGCCAATGTAAGTGGCGGCAGTGCCACCGTTGCGAGCAACATCATGGGAGACTGGACAACCAACACCATCGTCTGCGATACAGTCAGCGGCATTACAGACAAATGTAATGCGCACATGGGCAACACATATGGCACGCCTACCATACGTCGTTTGCATTCCGGTAACTGGGGCATCATTTTTGGTAATGGTCTCAACAGTGCCGATGGTACTGCAGGTATATTCATTATTGAAATTACCGGAGGTTCGGCAAATAAACCTAACTTCACGATTCATTACATCGATACCGGAGCAGGACCAAGTTCCGATCCAACCGGCAATGGCACCGTCAACGGCATTTCTTACGCCACACCAGCCGATCTGGATGGAGATCATGTTACTGATTATGTGTATGCCGGTGACGCACTGGGTAATGTATGGCGCTTTGACCTGACTTCAAACAACGCAGGCAGTTGGGGCAGTCCTGTAAAAATATTTACGGCGTCTACAGCCGGTTCGCTACAGCCTATTACATCATCGGTGGTCGTGGCCGGTATTCCATACAATGGGTCATATGGCGTTATCGTGAATTTTGGCACTGGGCGACAAATCCAGCAAACGTTAACGGGAGCAACAGGCTACACGACCGGCAGCCAATATCTTTATGGTGTGTGGGACTGGAATATGGCAGCCTGGAACGCACTGGGTTCTAAGCAGTATTACTACAGAACCAGTGGAATCACCTCGGGTTTAAGCAACCTGACTTCAGAAAGCGTGGTATCAGGTGGTAACTTGTCAAACGCAACTGTTTGCTACTCATTCATGGTAAGTTGCACCGGTACTCCCAGCGTCAGTTATGGATGGTACTTAAACCTGGTCAGTGGTCAGGAACAGTTCATTTACAACCCGACCATTTATAACGGTATCATTTACGTCAATTCGATTATTCCGCCCGACCAGCAAACTCAGACAACCTCCTGCACAGCCCAACCCTCGTCAGGAAACACGTATTCGATCAATGCGGCAACCGGCAACTTTACCGGACAGGCGGTCTACAATCTGAGTGGTGTCGGAACACCGTTTTTTGTGGGAACACAAGGCACCAGTGGCGGCGTAACCACCCAGGTGACAACATTGATTACACAAACCCTGAACGGTCCGGTCACGCAACAAATACCGAATCAGGGTTCAACCGTTGGGCCGGCAACACGCCTGACCTGGCTTGAACTGCGTTAATCACACGATTGAAAACTTTTAAGTGAACATCATGAAAAATTTATTGGATCAAAATCTGACAATCAAAAAAATCAAGGTAAGGCACAGCGGCTTTACCCTGATTGAACTGATGGTAGTCATCGTCATCATCGGCATACTGGTGACAATTGCCCTGCCGGCCTATACCGGCAGTGTGCAGCGGGCGTACCGGACTGATGCCAAGACTGCATTGCTCGATCTGGCAACCAGGGAAGAGAAGTTTTACAGCGTCAATAACAAATACTCCACTTTATTCAGTGATCTCTATCCGGGCATGACCGCGACTTCACTGAACGTGCAGTCCGGCAGCACGTCGTATTACACCATCAGTGCGCCTACTGTCACTGCGGCGTCCACAACATCGGCAGCCGGCTTTACCGCTTCCGCCGTACCGGTATCCGGCACGGCGCAGGCCAATGATCCCTGTGGCACGTTCACCATTTCCAGTACCGGTGCCACCACTGTTTCCGGCACCATGACCAATTGCTGGTAAGCGCAGCGGTATTGTTTTCCTGATTCATTGTTGTTCCTCGGTTCGTTTATTCCCCGGCTCGTGGCCGGGGAATAAACTTTTTTCAGTTCCCGGCATCCAGTTGTGCAATTTTTCTTCAAAGCCATTACACTGGCCAGCTCCCCCCGCTTTTGAATTTCAAAACTATTATGGCTACCTATCTGCAAGAACCCGACCGTAAAAATGTCACTGTCCCGAGCCTGATTGCCCAGAAAGCCAGGAATGAAAAAATCGCCATGCTGACCTGTTATGACGCCAGCTTCGCCAGCCTGATGGATCGCTGCGGCGTTGATATTTTGCTGGTTGGCGATTCTCTGGGCATGGTCTGTCAGGGGCATCAATCCACGCTGCCGGTCAGCATCGCCGACATGGCGTACCACACGGCCAGTGTGGCGCGCGGTAACCAGCACGCGTTGCTGGTGGCCGACATGCCGTTTGGCAGTTACTCCACACCGCAAGATGCCATGCACAATGCAGTGCAACTGGTTCAGGCCGGCGCGCAGATGGTCAAGCTCGAAGGCGGTGCCTGGCTGGCACCCACCATACAATTTCTGACCGACAGATCCATTCCGGTCTGCGCGCATCTGGGTCTGACCCCGCAATCCATCCACCAGATGGGCGGCTACAAGGTACAGGGCAAAACCAGTGCCGGCTCGGATAAGTTGAAAGAAGATGCACTCATTGTTCAGGCTGCCGGAGCCGCCTTGCTGGTACTGGAAGCGATACCGCGTGATCTGGCCCAGCAGCTCACCGAAATCCTGGCCATCCCAACCATCGGCATCGGTGCCGGGCCGGACTGTTCAGGACAGGTTTTGGTGATGCACGATTTACTGGGCGTGTTTCCCGGTAAAAAAGCGCGCTTTGTGAAGAACTTCATGGAAGGCCAGACCAATATTGATGCGGCAGTCAAGGCCTATGTGTCGGCGGTCAAGGAGGGCAGTTTCCCTGCCGCTGAACACTGTTTCTGATTAATTAGATTCGTAGGCTGGGATGCAATCCCGGCATTTTAACCGTTGATGCTGGGATTGCATCCCAGCCTACGACGCATCCCAGCCTACGGATTGCCCCCCAGCGGCGGCTTTTCATATTTGGACAGACTGATCGCCAGCTTGCCGGCCAGCATATCCGGGCTGCTGATACTCATCCCGACTTCATTTAACAGTCCATCCTGCAGACCATATACCCACCCGTGTATGGTCAATTCCTGTTTCCGGTCCCAGGCATCATTGACGATGGTGGTCTGACACAGATTGATGACCTGCTCGATCACGTTCAGTTCGCACAGTCGATTCTGTCTGACGTGATCCGCCAGGGCCTCGCCCAGATAGCGTTCATGTTTTTGATGCACGTCCTGTACATGGCGCAGCCAGTTGTCGGCCAGACCGATACGGCGGTTTTTCAGGGCCGCGTCCACGCCCGAACAGCCGTAATGACCGCACACGATGACATGTTTGACCTTGAGCACATCTACCGCAAACTGCAATACAGACAGGCAGTTCAGATCCGAATGCACCACCACATTGGCAATATTGCGGTGAACGAACAGTTCGCCCGGCAGCAGGCCCAGCAATTCATTGGCCGGCACCCTGGAGTCGGAACAGCCTATCCATAAATATTCGGGGGATTGTTGAGAAGCTAATTTGGAAAAGAACTGTTCGTCCTGTGCCTTGATGTCCGCGGCCCACTCACGATTGTTCCGAAATAATTGTTCTGGTGATAATCCGTGTCCGGTTTTGCGTAATTTTGAACTATTCATCGTACTCCTCGTCTAATGCGATAGTCGCCATTGTATACTACGCCCCATGAAATTGATTTCCTGCCGAACCAGCTGCGGTGCCTGCTGCACCGCTCCCTCGATCTCCTCTCCCATCCCGGGCATGCCCAACGGCAAACCGGATGTCAACCAAAGAGATGCATGAACTGTCGTGAAAATTGCGGAGCCTGCTGCATCGCTCCTTCTATTAACAGCCCGATTCCAGGTATGCCTGACGGAAAACCGGCTGGCGTCAAATGTATACAGCTTGGGGATGACTATCGGTGCCTGATATTTGGAAGACCGGAACGCCCGGCATTTTGCGGTGGACTACAACCATCTATTGAAATGTGTGGATTGAATCAAGAACAAGCTATGGTTTGGATAACTGAATTAGAAATATCGACTGCACCTAAATTGCAAACTTGACTAAATACCGACGTTTGATTATTTTACGGCTTAAATCTTCAATAACGATTCACCAGGTTCTGTATTTGATTTAATGATGATGATGATGAGACTCTATGATTGGCATCAACTGAAAAACGTTGAATAATTTCGGACCAAATACCAGAAAGGCTATCATGCGCAATTTTTTTTCATTACTAATTCTGTTTACTTTCAGCAGCAGCGCTCTGGCTGATTGGTTCCTGATTACAGAAAAAAATCCATATGCAAAATTTGACCAATACGTTGAAATGAGTAGCCTAAAAAGAGGTGGGGATTATGTCAGAGGGTATGCATTGAATGATTATCGACAAGTACAGACCTCACAACCCCAACCATATTTATCTCAAATGTTTTCTGAAGAATTTAACTGCAAGGAAGATGAAGTTACTTTCCTAAATATTACGACCTACTCACAAAATATGGCTCGCGGAAAAATAATCAATGAATCAGGCCCAATTCCGAAACAGCATATTCCGCCAGGCTCAGTTTTAAAGCAATACGAACAAATATTTTGTTTAAAAAAATAAATGGAGAATACTCCTAAATTTTTCAGTCACTGAACGCCAATTTAAAATTTTGCAATCAATTACCTAAATAACCGAATCACATTCAACCAGAGAGAGGTGTCATAATTTTCCTTCCAAATACCAATTAAATTCATCCTCCATAATTCCTATACTTTCAACTTGAACGCCAGGTCCTGCCAATTTGAGTAATGCAATGGATTCACATATCCACTTTTGCAATTCCGTTCGGCGCCTTACAGTAACTGGAAAATTAATCCCAGGATGTAGCGGTTGAATTTCATAATAATTTTCATTAAGTTCCGTCACACGTATTTTCATCATTTCTCGGAGCTAAATTAGTTTACACGCCTTGGAACCCCGGTGATGAAACAGTCAATCCAAGGAATAAAATATCCCCCAGAGCCCGCCTTCACCATCTGAAATTTGTTCATTATTGAACATTTGCACTTTGCAATAATCTCTCCAACTGAACATCCATTACCGATTACACACATAATTAAATGCTCTTGATTCATACACATTAGTCATGATTGGATTGTCATTGTTTTCTGTATAAACTAAATAATTTTTATCTGGTTTGGCGCTCGTATAATATTTAATCACAATGTATGTAGAAACTCGATTCGAGCAGTCGTATACGCTTACAGCCATGCTCGACCGATAATGTTTGCTCATATCATAAATAAGATGCCCATTACTATCTAACTTATCTATACCCTCCTGCATCACACCCATGTCTTGAAAACTGACTGCGCTATAAATGTTCGCTTCTTGATGTTTGATGGACTTACTATCAATATAAATATTCCAATTACCGAAATCAGAATTACCGAGCAATACCCAATCTCGTTCACTTCCGTATGCGTTAAAGCACGCACATAAAAATAATACCGTGACAAACCGTTGGCAAAGATTTTTCATAGATTTTATTCCGTAAAAATTACCAAATTGAGGCGATTGCGGAAAATGGAAAGGTTTAATAATATTTAAACATCACAAATTATTTTTATTCGATTTTTTTCACGGATGCATCGCAATATTTTTCATAGCTAACTTGCTGCCATGGTTCTTCAATTCCCTCGCACCATGCGTCAGCCGATTTAGGGGGATTTGGAATAATCATTTCAGGCCGCATCGGCAAAGTGCCATTTCCGAGCAAACGGGAAATCACAATCTCGCGCAGATATTGGGAAAGTTTGATTCCCACGTGGTCCGCCAATATTTGGATATCATCCCGTAGTCGCTTCGGAATCCAAACCTTCACTGGCGAGATATTTTTCCCAAGTTCAATAACCCAATAGGTATTTTCTCTTTTTTTTCCGGGCGGTTTGGATTGGTTAAGCTCGAGATACAGAATATTTTGAGCATCCTTAAATAAATATGGCTTCTCAAGTAACATCGCGTTGAATGCATAAACACCATAGCAATGCACAATTAAAAATTGCCTTAAATATTCACTCATTGAATTTCCGTTGATTGCACAAACCTCTTGTAGAGCCTTCTCAGCCGGTTCCGGCAACCAAAATTTAAGTGCAGAGTCATGGGTTCCTAAATCACTGTAGTCCCCAAGTTCTTTTAATATTTCTTCAAACTTCATTTTTTTAGGCGTCACCGCCTTGGGCCTATCAACCTTAGCAATTGCCTTTTTATTATTAATGAATGGCCACATACGTTTTATGAAAGATTAGGGGAATTTTTGTTTTATCAGAATTCAGCAGGTTAGTGTAACGCTTACGTTAAAAAAACCATAAAAAGGGAATAATCATGATAAAAATCCGGCCTATCAGCATAACTATGTGTTTAATTGGCTCTCTAATGGGGTGTGGTGGAGGTGGCGGTTCATCTGCGACGACAACACCTCCCGCACCAGTAATTGCAAAAGCACAGGGGCTATTCCAGGGTACTACTTCTGCCGGGACCAGCCTCGAGGGAATAGTTCTAGACGATGGCTCATTTTGGGGATTATATGGAACCCAATCCGGTAACTCCCTATTAATCAACGGATTTGACACTGGGCAGGTAACATCAAGCAATAACGCCTTTTCGATGACTTATACTGACTTTCCCAATCCCGGCGGTTCATCGATACAAGGAAGCGGGTCTGGCACCTATACCACGACATCATTGACGGGCTCAATCACTGAAAATGGAATCACCCAGTCATTTTCATTAACATCACCACAAACGACAGCCTATATTTACAATACCCCCGCCGTTATTTCTACCGTGACGGGTACCTGGTCAGGTTCCTTGTTAGACGGAGAAACTGGCACCGTTACTGTAATGGCTGACGGTACGTTTGTCGGCATTGCTTCAGGTGGCTGCGCATATAGCGGCACTTTTGCACCGCGGCCGAGTGGCGTAAATGTTTTTAACGTGATACTTAATTTTGGCACCGCGCCATGCCTTCTCCCCGGCCAATCGGCCACTGGAATTGCGCTTAGCGTCTCATTAGGCAATGGAACAAATGAGCTCATTGTCGCAGGAACCACTTCATCTCCAGCAGTCGGGACTGGTTTTTTCGCAATCCGATAATTATTTATTCTTACTCACTCACTGATGACAGGCAATTCATTTTCCAAAGGATATTTATGACAAAAATGTGCCCCAAAAACGTTGAATGTTTTTACTGTCATCAGGAAAGCGAACAAATATACATGGCCAGTTCAAATGCGATGGGAAGTCAAGATTTGGATTTTCGTTTTCCAGAAATGTACCGTTCAACGATGTACTCCTGGCTAGAGACCTGCCCTCATTGCCATTTCATTTCTCATGATATCAGCGAAAAATCAATTGGATTTGAGAATATTTCAGTTGCACGATATATGTCCACCCTTGCAAACCCGGATTTTCCCGAGCTTGCTCGAACATTTTTGGCCTATGCATTGTTGATGGAACAGGAAAACCCTGAATCGGCTGGTTATGCCCAATTGCATGCTGCCTGGGTGTGCGACGACGAGGAGCTATCCAAGCAAGCCCTTGAATGCCGAACTAATGCTATTCAAACATTGATGCCTTGCAGCTGCAATACAGGTGAAGAACGAGAAATTCAGAATCATCTTATCGTGATTGACATGTTGCGCCGTTCAGGCCGGTTTGAACAAGCGGCGAAATTATTGGATAACCTGATTGCAATAAATGATTTTCCCGATTACCGAGACGACGTATGCCATTTTCAGCAATCATTAATAAGCAGGAAAGACGCTGGCACCTATACCATCGATGACGCGTTCAACAGAAGCCAGATAAAATTCAATTAGGTAGATTTGACTATCAGTATTATGAACATTCAAAATTCTGTTCAGCAATCTGATTTTGAAGTATCAGTTATTCTTGGTGAGCTGCAGGGTTCCCTGATTTTTTTGACGGCTTTTAGTCAAAGAAATTAGGGGGCGGCGATTGCTGGCGGCGGGAACCCTGTTTTTCCACGACATGACTTGCCTCGGGCCCCGAATTTTGCCGGCATTATCGGCAAAAATTGGGTAGGCAAGACGGAGTGCAAGACATAGCTTTATCGTGTCGCGGCGGCCATTGAAAATGGGCGGAAAAGCGGGGTTCCCGCCGGCGGAGCCTGTTCTCTTTGTCGACTTGGAATATATTCCAAGTAGATGCTCGAAGGGCTTGGCGCATGCGCCAAGACTTGCATTGAACGTCATGACTGTGAACACACCAGTTCGTCAGCCCTGTTCACCTCCCCCCGAACGCGAGGGCGTATGGTCAGGGCGGTTGCTATACAGAGGAAACCATTTTTGGAGAATCCTCATTAGCAAAATAAAAAACGGCCGTCTTCTGGCTCAAAAAAATGAAATGAATACACTGCGGGCTATTCATCGCTTCGGAATACTTCGAACTCGCGACCTTGCCTCCTTGCTGTGGAATAAGTGGGAGAGATATGCGCCCCAATGTGAACCTAACTTAATGCCGCCACTTGCAACAGTATCCGGAATAAGAATGGCGCAACGCACTCTCGCCAGATTAAAAGCGCGAAATCTAGTTTTATGCGCCAAAGCTTGTGATGGAAGTTTTGTATATGCCCTTTCTACGAAAGGTGTCCGAATTCTGCTTGAAATTGGAATTCAAGCTGCGACAGGTAAAGACCACATTCGACGGCACAGTGCCGGGCATTTCAGACATCAATGTATATCAACAGAAATTGCAATAAGCGGTGTGCTTGAAGGATTTAAAATTGCTACTGAGCGGGAAATCGCTCAAGGAAGATGGTTAGGTGGAATGAATGGCATTTTCGGAAAAAAACCCGACGTCGTGCTCCGTGCTGGAAAAAAGATGTATTTTGTAGAGGTCGAACGCAGTCGAAAAAATCAAACTGACTATAAAAAGCTTTTGGCTTGGCTATTTGCGATTTGGCCCAACGTCATGCGGTCACCTGAGGAACATAATTCTTCATTCCAGAATCACATTATCACGAAGGTCATTTTTATCTGCACAAAACAATTTTCGGATAAGATTAAATCTGACCTTATCGTCTCTGGCTGGAGCGCAAACCAACTGGAAGCGAGATTAATATTCAACATGTCGCTATACAAGTTTGAGGCAATAACATTTTTTTAAAATAGGACAAGAAGTTGACCCGCCGGAGCAATTTCTATTTGATTGATTCAAGTGCACCTTAATAATTTGTGCACGGCCAGAAGTACCATCACCATCCGGCTATTCTGGTTTTTATTGGCTACCCGATGTTCATCACCTCGAAAATCCAATGAAAAAAACATAAATTCAAAACCTATTTTATTTATCAGTCTTAGAAGATATTAGTTTGAATTGGATGGTTGAGGAGGTATCGGAGTTTAGGCAAAACATCCCCCTACCCATGCTTGACATGCGGCGGTCGTGTTTTGCCTAGGTTTGGAAGGCCGCTTCGGCTCGTCGCTAAGGCACTTCAGTCGAGCGAATTCGCCGAAGCATGGTCAGACATTGAACAGATTTCGCCTGTCCCCGTCCGCATCTCTAACCATTACACCCGATGCCGCACCCTTTGACTCCCGCTTGGTGCGTAATAATTGTAAGCCGCGGGGTTTCCAGCCCTCTCCTCCTACACTAACGTATAGGCACCAGACTTCGATTTTTGATGCAAAACTAAGATTGTTACAATTTAAATTTACTATCCTAGAAATCTACGCAGCAGGTCTAATGGTTTTCTGGGTATTCCGGTAGGTCCCCTTCTTCCTGTTTGAACGCTATTCCTGATTTACCCAAAATCGCAGTCGCTTCAATTTCATTTTTTGACAATGGCAGGAAAATCTTCGAGTCGTGATTCTGAATTTGGAGCACCGCATGACTGCAGGGCCAAACCAAAAGACTGCTGATTACTCGACTGAATGACTGGTGCAATGCCGCACGTGCGCCCATTTTTTCGTCGGTAATATCTCGAGTTGCGACTAATGCGTCAGCAACAGCAGCGTCAACATCGCCATCCCAGACAACGCTTACAGGGTCGTTGGCAAGTGCAGCGAGTTTCGTGGTGCTGGCTTTTAGTTTTTCAATAGTCTCCTCAAGTCCACGTATGCGGCTGATTACAGCATCAGAATGGCCAACATCTTCAACAATTGACAACATATTTTCCATTGATTTTTTCGCTTGCGTGAGCATTGTGCGTTCGTGTTCCAATGCTTTCATTGCTTCCATCTTTGCGTTTCCTTCCATTATTTCAGCAGAAACGCAATTTATTAGCGGAGGAATAAGGGCATTCTCCAGCGCACGTGCATTCCAATTCGGGCAATTCGTGAGTCCGCGCTCTCGGTCAGCGCAAACGTAAATGGCGTAGCCTTTGCTATTGTTGCTGCTGTTTTTTGATTTACGTGAGAACGTCGCTCCGCAGTGGCCGCAATGCAAAAAACCTTGGAATATGTTGTGATATCCGGCGTCCCGCCGTTTTGGGAGGTTTTGACGGCGTATTGCTGCTGCTTGGACCGTATTAAAAACTTCGATGGAAACTATGGGTGGGTAGTAGTTTTCCCAGCACTCGCCGGTAGCGCGGCGAACCGCGCCATCTTTTACTTGAGGCTCAAAATCACCAAGGACTCGACGGTTATGAACCAATTTATGTGGAAGGGTCTTATGCCAATCAGTTGCTTTGCCAGGAACCGGCCATTTTTCCCTATTTGCGATTCTAGCGATGGCTGTCGAGCCAATACCGCGTGAAGCATATTCAAATACCTTAATGACACTTTCAGCCTTGTCTGGTATCACTTCCCACCCCGTTTTCGTAGCGTTAGGTCGAAGCCAACCAGGCCCCTGACCGAAGGCAAATGCCGACTTGTTATCACGTTTGCGTTTATGTGCCTTTTTAATTCTGTCGGCTTTTGTCGTTGACTCCTCATTTGCACGCACGAAAATCAGAACTGCGTACAACAGATTCATCGGTTCTTTTATACTTTCTTCATCCAGAACCCGACCGTCGACCAGCGTAACTACTCGGATACCAAGTTTGACTAGCGTAGATAACAACGACATCGCGTCGAGTACGTCGGACCGTGATAGTCGGTCTAAATTTTCAACTAACAGGAATGAACCGCGTTCTATGACGCCCTCCTCGACCGCTTTAATAAACGCGGCCAGTGCTCCTTTGGTAACATTTGAACGGTCGAAGGCCGAAACACCCAAATCTTCAAAAGAGGCCTCTTGCAAGTCGAGATTATTCAGCGCCGCATATTCACGGCTTTTATCAAGCTGTCGCATCAATGAATCGCCTTTCGCTTGCCGTTTTGTCGAAAATCGGACGTATGAATAGGCCTTTATTAGAATGGCATCGTAGTTACTGGACTGCTCATTGCGTATAATGCGTGACAGATTGTTTACAAATTTGTTCATCAGAGTGGTTCCTTAAGGTTTGTAGATGAACTAGTTAAGTAATCTTTTTTATTCATTACGAAATTACCAATGTTCAATACATCCCTTAAGGTAACCTCCGCCAAACCGGCCGGTGTGCCCTGCATCCAGCTTGATGCCGGGCTGCGCTGCATGATTTTTGGCTCGCCGCTGCGCCCGCCAGTCTGTGCCGGCCTGCAGCCCTCAGAGGAAATGTGCGGCAGTTCCAGAGAACAGTCACTTCTCTGGCTCACAGAACTGGAATATGCAACCTGCCCAAAGGAAATCGCTTAAATGAATCAGGCAGCACTGAAATTGCTTCAAAGCGTCTTTGGCTACCCCGCCTTCCGCGGCTCGCAGGCTGAAATTATCGATCATGTCACCGGTGGTGGCGATGCACTGGTGTTGATGCCGACCGGCGGCGGCAAATCGCTGTGCTATCAGATCCCGGCCATGCTGCGCAGCGGTGTCGGGATTGTGGTATCCCCCCTGATTGCGCTCATGCAGGATCAGGTGGACGCCCTGGCTGAAGTCGGGGTGCGTGCCGCCTTCATCAATTCCAGCCAGACCTTTGCCCAATCCCTGGCCATTGAGCAGAAAATGCGCCAGGGCGAACTGGATCTGGTCTATGTGGCACCGGAACGGCTGTTGACCCAGCGCTGCCTTGAATTGCTTGAAGTCTGCCCGATTTCACTGTTTGCCATTGATGAAGCCCACTGCGTTTCCCAATGGGGACACGACTTCCGGCCTGAATACATCAAACTGTCGGTATTGCACGAACGTTTTCCGACGGTCCCGCGCATCGCCCTCACCGCCACTGCCGATCAGGCCACGCGTGCAGAAATCATCACCCGGCTGCAACTGGAAAACGCGCTGCAGTTCGTTTCTTCGTTTGACCGTCCCAACATCCGTTACCGCATTGTTGAAAAAGCCAACGGACGCCATCAGCTGCTCGATTTTCTGCAGGCCGAACATGCGCAGGATGCCGGCATCGTGTACTGCCTGTCGCGCAAAAAGGTGGAAGAAACCGCCGAATTTTTAAACGAACACAACATCAGCGCCCTGCCCTATCACGCCGGCCTCGACACAAAAGTGCGCACCGCGAACCAGGCGCGTTTTCTGCGCGAGGATGGCATCGTGATGGTGGCAACGATCGCCTTCGGCATGGGTATCGACAAACCCGATGTGCGCTTTGTAGCGCATCTGGATTTGCCCAAAAGTATTGAAGGCTACTATCAGGAAACCGGGCGCGCCGGACGCGACGGGCTGCCGGCCAATGCCTGGATGGCGTACGGTCTGCAGGACGTGGTGCAACAGCGTCGCATGATCGATGAATCCGA